>Ga0302326_10007079_pt1 | contig 25068 bp, 25 predicted proteins | sample Palsa_T0_3_FD_202264 | JGI IMG/M metagenome (GOLD analysis project Ga0302326, IMG submission 202264) | Peat permafrost microbial communities from Stordalen Mire near Abisko, Sweden - Palsa_T0_3 | ecosystem: Environmental > Terrestrial > Soil > Palsa > Peat permafrost | place: Sweden: Abisko... | reverse complement strand
GGAGACCTCGAACGCGCGCGTCGCGCCAGGAGACGGGGCAGCGCTCTGGACGTCACCTGACGGAGGCGGCGCCGGCGGACCCTTCTTGCCGATGCTGTCGATACCCATGGCGCTCTCCCGGAATAGCGTACGAGCGCGCGACGCTTCGAGCTACCGCTTCGTGCACCTCCGTCGGGCGGTCCTCAGTGGATGTTCCCGATGGCCGTCTTGGCGGTGTTGTGCTCGACCTCGATGACGTTCGAGAGCGCGCTGTACGTGCGGTTCTGCGCGTTCACTTCTTCCTGGACCTGCAAGTAATAGAGGTTCATCTGCTGATCCTGCGCCATCGTCTGCGAGAGGCCGTCGTCGCCCGTGCCGCTGGTCGAGCCGGCGGCCACCGCGCCGGTGCTGCCGAGAGTGCCCGCGACGGCGCCGCCGGGCCCTTCCGGGGCAGTGTTCAGGGTCGACGAGGAGAGGAGCGCGGTGGTGCCGGGACGGATGGCGACCGCCATGAGCGGCGACCCGGGCAGCGACTGGACCACGGATTGGGCGCTGTTCACGAAGGCGCGGGCTCCTCCGGCGAGCACATCGGAGAAGGGCACCTGCGGCGCGGTGGGGCGGGCGCTGGTCTCGACGCTGACGACGTCGGGGCGAATGACGGGGGGCGAGATGGTGTTGTCCATGGCGGGATCTCCTGGGGTAGGCGACACGATTCGCCACCGTTTGCCCCCTATCGGACGCCGAGGGGACGAAGTTGCGTCATCGACCCCAGGAAAATGCCGCGCGACGGATGCGGTGGTCGGCCGCCGACGGGCCGATGTCGTCGAAGAAGAGCGCGTCCCTGTCGAGCGCGAGCGCGACGTCGAAGGACCCCGGAGCGTCGAGGTCGAGCAGCGGCCAGGCACGGCCGGGGATGCCGTCCGCGGCGATCGCCACCGCGTCGAGCGTCACGTCGTCGCGATCGTTGCGCGCGACGACGGCGCGGACACCGTCGCCCGCGGGGACGAGCGCGAGCGAGGTCGCCCGGCCGTGGCCCGCCATGGGGATCCAGACCGGCTTGCTCGCCACGTGACCTTGCGCATCGAGACGTGCCACCATGGCCGCGGCCGGCGCGTCGAGTCCCGTCGGGCTGTCTTCGATCCACGCCAGCATCGCTCCGTCGCCTGTGGCGACGATGGTCGGAGAGCGCGAATGCGCTGCCGTGGCCAGGACGCGCACCTCGTCACCGGCACGCCGGGCGTCCCGAGTGCGAAGCGTGGTCGTGTAGATGTCGGACAGGCCCTCGCGCGGGCTCTCGCGCGGGTCGCTCCACGCCAGCCAGGCGGTGTCGCCACGCACCGCCAGCGATACGTCCCCCGCATCCCCGGGGGCCTTGGTGATGCGCTCCTCGCGCGCAGTCCGGTTCAGATCGCGGTCCACCTTCGTCGCGTAGACTTCGCCGTTGCCGTCACGGGCGTCCACCCACGCGACCAGCCAGCCGTCCCCCGCCCAGGCGACCGCCACGTCGCTGGCGTCGCCTTTCGCCGTGGTGAGCTGGACCTCGTTGGTCCGCTTCCCTCTGCGATCCACGTGCGCGAGGTGCACTTGCGGGTCACCGTCGTCGCTCGCCACCCACGCCACCAGCGCCCCGTCCTCCGCGCTGCCGCCGGGGGCGATGGCGATCCCTCCCACGGGAAGCGCGCGCGACGTCAGCAGCGACGTGGCGCCGACCGGACGGCCCTGGCGGTCGAAGGGACGCACGCCGACCAGGGCGCCCCGACCGCGCTGCGTCTCGGTGTGGACTGGCGCGTCGATGGGGCTGGTCAGCGTCGCCACCAGGGTGGATTCGCCCACCGGCGCGGTCGACACCTCGATGTAGGGCTGTCCCGAGGCCACGGTGAGCACCCCGCTGACGCGCGGCGCTTCGGGGGGGGGAGCCGGCAGCATCGGGGCAGCGAAGGACGAGACGCGCCGCTCGAGGTCGACGGTGTAGACGGGAGTCGGTGCTTCTCCCGTCGCGGCGAGCGCGATGCAGCGGTTGCTCGTGCAGCGCAGCCCCCACCCCAGCGCGGCCAGGGTGCGCGGTGTGCCCACGTAAAGCGGCTCGGTCTGCGTCGGGTCGAGGTGCGCGTCGAAGCGCACGAAAGTGGGTGCCACCGTGGGATCGCAGTCCGCAGCGCCGTCGCCGGTGCACCCGCGCATGTCGGCGAGCAAGGCGAAGCCGTCCGGGGTGGCCACCAGCTCGGGCGGCGTCTTCGTGGCGACCTCGATGGCCGTCAGCGGTTGCGCGACGGGTTCACCCTCGGTGACCACGCTGGCCAGGTGCAGCGCCCGCATTTCGCGCGCTCGACCGCGCGGTTCTTGCCACGCTAGCGCCACCCCCGCCGGACCCGACGCCACCGCCACCAGCGACGTGCCTCCCACCGCGTCCATCGCCCGCCGCGGCCCGCGCACCTTGCCGGCTGCATCCACCATCGCCAGCATCACCTGCGCGTCTTCGCCGGTGCGATCGGTCCAGGCGAGCAGCCACCCGCCCGGCGCGGCCACGACCTCCACGTCTCCCGTCACCGTCGGTCGCGTCCCGATGGCCAGGGCGGCGCTCACCGGACGCCCCTCGCCGTCGAGCCGGACCCACGACAGGTTGCCCGACTCGCTCTTCGAGTCGCGCGCGGGCGTCACCAGGGCGAGACCGACGCCATCGTCGGTCCGGACCGCCGCCCATCCGGTGACGCCGCGCGCGATGCGCACCGGCATCCCGCGCGGCCGGCCGTCGCTGTCCACCGGCGCGGCGAGAATGTTCGCGTCTCCTGCCTGGGTTTCCTCGGCCCAGAGGCTCGTCACGCCGTGTGGGCCGGCCACGAGATCCGCCCACTGGAGGTGGTCGCTGGTGCGCTGCAGGTCCGTCGGGGCGGTACGCGTGGTGGTGTCCGGCGCCAGACCGGTCACGGTGAGCGACTCCCCGCGGTCGAGCAGCGCGCTCCAGGCGACCAGCCATCCGCCATGCGGGCCACCCGCCGGCCGCACGAATAGCTGCATGGCCTCCTGGGGGACCGTCGTCAGGACCTTGGGCTCCCGCAGCGCCGCCCCGTCGCGTCCCGTGGGCACGACGATGAGCTGCTGCTCGCCTCCGCGCTCGGCGGCGACGATCCAGGCCACCAGACCCCCGTCGGGGTCGCGTGCAGTGAACGGCCCGAGGGATTTTCGCTCGATGGTGCCGATGAGATGCGACCTCGCCGTCCATTCGCGTTCCCGCGCCAGGGCCGCCCTGCCGGCCGCGTCTTGCCGCGGCCTCACCTCCAGGGGTTCCGCGCCGTTCGTCTTCGGTGCCATGGTGGAGCGGGCGCATGCCGCCAGGCCGGACAGCATCGCCAGCACCCCGCCGCACGCCGCCAGCGCCCGTCCTGGCCGCGCGCGCGCCGCGGCGACCGTCACTCCCGGCCACCCCATCGTCCCACGGTGATCACCCCTCCGGCGCACGCGGCCCCTCTCTTCTGCCGCATCCCATGGAGGTCGCGTGGACAACAGCGGCCCTGCCGAAGATCGTCCCGGGAAACTGCGCCCCCGCCGGACCGGCATCAGGTGCGGAGGAGTCTCGCCACGTGCTTCTTTTCCCAGTCGAGCGAACGCTGGAAATACCGGAACCCCCGCTCGCGCTCCTTGAACTCCGGCGGGTGGAGGTTCACCCGGCCGAGGCCCCGGCTGCCGGGGATCACGTGATGGAGCATCTCGTGGTAGACGATGTAGGCGACGAAGTAGCGAGGGACCCACTTCTGATCCAGCGCTGGATGCACGCGGATGAGACGGTCGACCGCGCTGTAGCTGCCGAGCTTGATGGTCTTGCGCTCCGGAGACTGCGAGGTCCCGCGCTTGCCCCAGGTGATGAGCGCGTTCATCGAGCCGTCGAAGTAACGCTCGTTGGTCTTGTCGAAGAGGCTCAGCAGGTCGTGGTGCCGCCCTTTGGTGACCAGAGGAGCGCCGCGTTTGCGGCGGGCGAGGCGGAAGCCGTTGGCGTCGATGAAGTCGCCAAGGATGGCGCTGGCGTCGCGATCGCCACGGGTCACATAGCGAACCAGGGCGTCGACCACGCCCCCCGGAGCGTCGAGGAACATGTGGTGGATCCGGGCGTGCAGCATCCCCTTCTGAACGCGGTGCGTAATGATGGAGTGCCGGTTGTCGGTGATGGATAGGATGACCGGACCGGCGAACGCGATCCGGAGCTTGCGCTCCAGCGACTGCCGGGCCCCCTCGTGAACGAAGAGCCGAGGGGAAGCCGAGGGGAACACCAGGCGGAGCTGGCCCCCAGCACGCGCCGGGATGCGGATGGCGGCTGCAAGCTGGCCGCGACCCATCCGGGCCGCGCCGGCCCGGGCCGAATAAAGAAGCGGCACCGCACTCCGACTACCCATCCGATGGCCTCCACGAAGCGAAGTAGAGGACGCCCTCCCCCACGTCAAGGAAGGGGGCTTTATGGCGTACATTCGCGGCCTTGCGCGCGAGGGGCCTGGCCCCCAAAGGGCTCCTCTGCATGCACCCTGCAAGCGAAGGGCAGGGGTGGATGAGCCGGACGAAAAGGCCTTGACGGGCGCGCGTTTCAGGGGGGCGGAAGGAGGTTCGTCTCGAGCTCGAGCGAGCGCGGATCGAGGACGAAGCGCAGGTGTGCGCCGGCCCCTCTCTGGGGGACCTGGAGGCCCACGATCATGGCCTTGTCGAAGGAGCGACCGAACCCCCCCACGAGGGACGCGACCAGGCCCGACAAGTCGGGCTCGTGTCCCACCAGGAGCACCCGCTTGCGCTGCTCGGAGACGAGCCTCTGCACCAGCCTCGAGGCGTCCCCTTCGGGCGCCATGTCCCGACGAACCTCGACCGTGCCCTGGCGATCGCCGATCTTGGTGAGGAGCGCCACGATCTCGGCGGTCTGGACGGCGCGGACGAGGGGGCTGGTGACGATGTGGGTCGGCTCTTCGCCCGAATCGAGAAGGAGCCCGGCCACCGCGCGCACGCGCTCGCGGCCGGCCACGGTCAGCGCTCGGTCCCCGTCGATGTCGCTCTCGGAGCGCTCCTCGGCGGATCCGTGGCGCATGACGTAGAGCCTCATCCAGCAAGCTTAGTACAGCTCGCCCCAACGAGAAGGTGCCCAGATGCGCGCAGCGGCCGAAGCCCTGCGCATCTCCGGCTTCGCCATGCTTCTCGCCCCACCGAGTTCGTTCCCTCGAGGACGTGATAGGACGGGTCCCATGGAACACGTCACGTACGGGCTCTTCGATGGTGAGGATGACGCCCGCGGCGCGCTCGACGCGCTCGAGGCGAGCGGCACGCCGCGGCATCGGCTCGGGGTGACCGTTCATCGTGGCAGGCTCGATGAAGGGGTGCTCGGCGTAGCAGGCACCGACGCAAGCGAAGGAGGTCGCGAGGGCGCTGCGGTCGGCGGCATCCTGGGGGCGATCGAGGGAGCTATCGTGATGGGCCCGATGGGACTCGTGTCGGGGGGCGTGCTGGGGCTCCTGTATGGCGGCCTTGCGGGCGCCCTCGGGGGCTCGGGGTCACCGGACCGGACGCTGGAGCAACTCTCGAAGCACCTGGCCGAGGGTAAGGTCCTCGTCGTCGTGGACGCTCCGAGCCTCGAGTCTCGAGACAAGGCCGACGCAGTCATGCACGCGAACGGCGGTCGCGTCGAGCACAAGCCCTTCTTCTGATCGTCGTGCCAGGCGCGGGCGAAACACGCCCCGGCAACCTCAACGCCTGCAACACCAACCCGGCCGGCATCCCGGGCGACCCCAGCCCCGTCGCGGCGCTCGCCACGGTCTCCACGGTGTGCGGCAACGGCAACGTCGAGGCCTACGAGGAATGTGACCACGGCGCCGCCAACGGAGCGTCGGGCAACTCCTGCTCGGCAACCTGCCGCTGCGTCGGGGCCTTCCCCTGCCCTTAGGCTATGGCATTCGCTCACGAGAAGGGCGCCCATCCCTGCCGATGCATGCGGTCATCACGGTCCAGCGGGCGGTCATGGTGACAACGGACCATGGCACCGCGCTCTGCATGCGGGTCGGTTCCGGGCTTTAGTTTGCGGGCTTCGTCGCGGCGACTGGCTTCCTGGCTTTTTCCTCCACCGGGGCCCCGTTGGGCTGCACGGCGGCAGCCTGGGGGCCGTTGCGCTTGATGCCGTGCTTCACCAGCACCATCGCTTCGATCTTCTCCATCAGCTCCGGGTGTTGCTCGAGGTACGTCTTGGCGTTTTCCCGGCCCTGACCGATGCGGTCGCTTCCATAAGAGAACCAGGCGCCGCTCTTCTCGATGATCCCGAGCTCCGATGCGAGGTCGACCAGGTCTCCCGAGCGAGAGATGCCCTGGCCGTAGAGAATGTCGAACTCGATCTCGCGGAAGGGTGGGGCGAGCTTATTCTTTACCACCTTGACCCGCGTGCGATTGCCCACCACTGCCGGATCCTTGCCGCCCGCTGTGGCCGCCTCCTTGATCGCGCCGATACGGCGGATATCGAGGCGAATGCTGGCGTAGAACTTCAGCGCGTTGCCTCCCGACGTCGTCTCCGGGCTGCCGAACATGACCCCGATCTTCATGCGGATCTGGTTGATGAAGACCAGAAGGCAGTTGCTGCGGGAGACCGTCGACGTGAGCTTGCGGAGGGCCTGGCTCATCAGACGCGCCTGAAGGCCGACGTGGCTGTCGCCCATGTCGCCCTCGATTTCCGCCTTGGGGACGAGGGCGGCCACCGAGTCGATGACGATGATGTCCACCGCGTTGGAGCGCACCAGCATGTCGGCGATCTCCAGTGCTTGCTCGCCGTAATCCGGCTGGCTCACCAGGAGCTCGTCCGTCTTCACACCGAGCTTCCGCGCGTAGCTGGGGTCGAGCGCGTGCTCGGCGTCGATGAATGCCGCCACCCCGCCGGCCTTCTGGATCTCGGCGATGGCGTGCAGGCTGAGCGTCGTCTTTCCGCTCGACTCTGGACCGTAGATCTCGATGATACGGCCACGGGGGTAGCCTCCGATGCCGAGCGCGATGTCGAGGCCGATGCTGCCGCTGGGGACGACCTGGACGCTGTCCGCCATGGTCACGCCTTCTTTGAGGCGCATGATGGCGCCCTTGCCGTACTCCTTCTCGATGCTGGCTACGGCGAGGTCGACGGCTTTGCTCTTGCTCTTGGTGTCTTCCATGGCGCTCCAGCACTCATACTGGCTATCTGTTCAGATGGCAAGTGGGTGATGGATGCCGCCGTGAAGGCCCTCTTCTTCACTGGGTTTCTGGCACTCGCCGGCTGCGACCGAGAGGATCCGACGCCGCGTCCCGTGGAGGTCGCGCCGCGGGCGCGCGTCGCCACCGCGCTCGGCCTCGATGCGGCGGACCTCGAGCCGAGCGTCGATCCGCCGGCGCCGGCAGGCGATCTCGAGGGGGAGATCGCCGCCTTCACCACCGTGGACACCTGCGTCGCCCAGCGCGCTGCGGGCGACCCCCTCCTGGGCGATGCCCTCGAGGCCATCGGCTACGACACGCTCATCCGCGACGCCTGCCGTTCGCTCGACGCGGCGAAGTCCCGCGACGTGAGCCGATGCGCGGACATCCTCGCCTCGACGCTGAAGTCGCGCTGCGAGGCCCGCGTGGCAGAGCTGGCCGGCGACCCGGACGCGTGCCCCTTCGACATCTCCAGCAGGCCCGAGCTCGGACGGGATGCCGCTTGCCTCGCGCTCGCGTCGCACGACGGCCGGCTCTGCGCCGGCGCACTGGATCCGACCGCCCGAGTCACCTGCGAGGCCATCGCCAGCCGCGACGTGGCTCCCTGCAAGACGCTCTCGCTGCGCACCGACCAGGGGAGGTGCGCACGCGACGAGCAGCGCTGGGGGGCCGTCCTCACGGCGGCGCACTCGAGCCCGGAAGGGCCGGCGCTGTCCACCGGGGGGACGCTGCAGCAGGAACCCGCCGCGACCGGCTCGGCGACGCAAGGGCAGCTCGACGTACCGCGAGGCGTCGTCCTGGTCGAACGGAGCGATGGCACCCACTTCGTGGTGGGAGCCATGAACGACGGAGGGCAGGCCTTCCTTGCGTCGTCGCCGCTCACCGCCCCGAGGCTCGCGTTCGAGGTGGTGGTGCCGCAGGATCTCGGGACATCGAGCGATTGTGCGGACGGCACCCACCGGCCCATCTGTCTGGCGTGGATCGCGCGCTCGCAGTTCACGCAGCCGGGTCACGCGACGACGACGCTCAGCGACTCCAAGGCGAAGGCCTTGCTCCTGAAGGTCACCAAGCTCGAGAAGAAGCGCGGCGGCCGGATCGAGCTGGGCCTGGTGGGCGCCGTCGGGGAGGGTCCGGTGTGGTCTGCCGTCGTGGGCACTTTCGTGCGAGACATCGTGACCGCGCGTGCGAGCTTTGGCATCTCCCGGTTCGGCGACGACGGTGGGATGCGCTAGGGGACTGTCGGTCAAAGCCCCGACAGACTCCGTCGTGACGATTCAGGACGCGGACGGCGTTCGCCGCCGCTAGACTTCCCGCGGGATGCCCGACCACGCCCCGCAGAAGGACGACATCGGGGACTTCGACGTCGTGATGGTCCACGGCAAGACGCAGGACGGCGAGGGCGCCCGGGTGCTCCGGGCTCGTCCTGGACGCGTCGATGCCGGCGAGGTGCGCCCCATGCGCGAAGGAAAGCCGCTCACCGCCGGTGAAGTGGTCCGCCTCGAGCCCCGCAAGAACGCCCCTGCCCTCTTCGACGTGAAGGTCGAGCACGTGGTGGAGGGCCTCCCCGCGACGCCAGCGCACGGCGGTCCCGCGCAAGTGGCCACCCCCGAGTACCGGGAGAGCTGGGAGAGGACGTTCGGCCGCGGCAGCAGCGCACTCAACTGAGAGCTCGCGAACCTCCCCGGAAGGACCGCCGCGGCTCAGACGCCGATGAAGAGGCGATGCGCGAAATTCCGCTCCAGCCTCGCCCGCAGGACCTTGTCGGCCGCGAGCTCGATGTCGTATTCGATGCGCTTGAACTCGAAGCGCTTCTTGTCCGAGTCGTAGACCGTGTAGCTGGCGCGATTGTCGAAGTCCCTCGGCTGCCCGACCGAGCCCACGCTGACGATGTACTTCTTGTCCGGCGCGAGCTCGAAGTCCATGGACGGGAGCTCTTCCACGCTGGTCGGAGTGAGGGCGAACACCTTGCATAGATGAGAATGCCCGATGAGCGTGATGTGCCCGATTTTGTCCCACATGGGGAGGCACTCGCGGGCTTGCTCCGGCGCGAAGATGTACTCGAACTCCTCGAGACGTACGGGCGAGCCGTGGCAGAGAAGGACGTTCACGTCGTCGAGCATCTCCTGGTACGGGAGGGCCTTGAGCCAGGCCATGTTCTGCTCGGACAGCATCGACGCGTGGGCGTCGAGCGCGTGCCGCGCGGCCTCGTAATAATACGAGTAGTCCATGCGTCCGCTCACGGCGGCGTCGTGGTTGCCGAGGATGGTCTTCTTCGCGGTCTCCCGCACCAGATCCGCGCACTCGTTGGGCGACCCTCCGTAGCCGACGGTGTCCCCGAGGCAATAAAAGACGTCGATGCTCTCGGTCTTGTAGGCCTCGAGCACGGCGCTGAGCGCCTCCAGGTTGGCGTGGATGTCGCTGAAGATCCCTATGCGCATGAATGATCCCAGCGTAGCTTGCGCCGGCCGGTCTTTCATCATACGCCGCCTTCGTGACGAACGACGGGACGAAACGTACGGATGACGTGGCGGGCCCGGCGACTCATCCCCAGGGCCCACCTCGGGATGGAACCGAGAACGAGCCTGGCGATACCGACGACGAAGGCGAGGAAGCTCCGGCCCTCGTACCGGAGAGTCTCGACGTTGATAACGCCCTCGCCGGGCAGGGGCCGGACCTGGCCCTCGCCGGGCAGGCGCCGCCGAACGTGGCTGAGCTTTCGGCCGCGTGCATTCGATTCGTCGCCACGCGGTACGGCGTTCATCTCGACTTCATGCCCGACACGCTGAGCGTGCTCGACCAGTGGGTCCGCGACGCCAGGGAGGAGCTACGGGAAAGGCCGGAGGCCGTGGATCTCGTCGAGTCGTCGGCCGGCGCCTACCTCGGCGAGGTGGTGCGCCGGGCGTTCGGAGCCTTCTGGATCACGGAGGGCGACTACCGCAGTTGGCGACTTGCCCTCGCCACGGTGTTTTGCGCGTTCAACCCCGTGGGGATGGTCCGGGAGGCCCTGATGCTGGCCGAGGCCGAGGGCTGGCACGCCCACTTCGAGCTCGACCCCGGTGAAAAGGAGGTCATCGCGGCCCGCCTCGAGGCCTTGCCAGAGGTGAGGGAGGACGAGTTCTACGCACCGAGCACGCGCTTCGACGTGGTCAACCTCGTGGTGGACGCGCTTCGGGAAAGGATGCGCGCGAGCGGCCTCGGCGATGTGCGGTTCACCGCCGAAGACTACGCCGGTATCTGAGAGACGGCAGGGGAGGCGCGCCGCGGGGCGCGTTCGTTCATGGGCGCCGCGTGGCCACGACCAGGAGCGCCTGCTCGAAGGGCGCCGGGAACGCCGCACGTCTCATCTGGACGTCGAACCCCGCACCCTCGAGCTTCCTCCCGACCGCCGGCCAGAGCATGGTCAGGTAGTACATGACGAACGGCGGGGACCAGACCGCGTTCCGCACGCGCATCGCGGCGTTGAAGGCCTGCGCCAGCCGGAGACGAGGCCACGAGATGCCGGCGCGCTCGGCGGTGGAGAAGATGAAGCGCCCGCCCGGCCGGAGCGCCCGCCGGATGTTGCCGAGAAATCGCGCCTCGTCCTCTTCGAGGACGTGTCCGAAGCCGCCCGAGGAGACCACCACGTCGAACGCGCGATCGAAGCTCATCGAGAGCACGTCGCCTCGCACCAGGACCACCTCGGCGCGTCCCCTGGCGGCCGACAAGCGAGCGCGGGCCTGGGCCAGCATGCCGGCGCTGAAGTCGATGCCGGCCACGCTCTCCGTGCAGAGCGGCCGGAGCGAGGTCATCACCGCGCCGGTGCCGCACATCACGTCGAGGGCGTCCCTCACCGGGCCCAGGGCCCCCACTTCGCGCGTGATGCGCTCGAGGATGGCATCAGGTGTGCGGAACGGCGACTGGTCGAACTTCGGCGCGAGGAGGTCGTATCCCCGCTCGGTGGAGGAGAGGGCCTGCCGGAGTAGCTCGAGCAGGCTCGGCCCCCCGGAGTGCAACCCGCGCAGACGCGTCACTTGATGCAGAGCGCGCGAGCCGGGCACTGCGCGGCGCGGGTGATGGCCTCGCCGGGCTGAGCGCACTGGTTGGCGTCGAGGGAGGCAAGGCAGACGTCGAGCTGCCTCTGGTTGATGCCCCCCGGGCAGCGCGAGGGGTTGAGGCTCTCGCTGGTCTTGTCGCGCAGCGTGCGCATGCACTCCTCGCGCGAGGCGAAGTAAGCGCCCGGTCCGATGGTGCCGCACGACTGCTCGCGGTCGCAGGTGGCGCCGGCGATACGCTCGACGACGCGCGTGTCGGCGGCGGCTTGCGCGAGGGGCTGAGGTTGCGGATCGGTCAGCGGCGTGGGGGTCACCGGAGCGGGCCTCTCGTCGTCGCAGCCGCCCGCGAAGGCGACGAGAAGGAGGGCGAGCGGCGGGCTTCTCATCGCGGTCGCGAGGCGAGAATACTCGACGGCAGCCTCGCGTGGGACCGGAAGCTCGGTAGACGCGACCGCGCGTCGCGCTTAGGTTCTCGCTCCGTTCGATGTTCGACGACCAGCTCAACGACCCGCAGGCGGCCGCCGTCGCCCACACGAAGGGGCCTCTGCTCATCTTCGCCGGCGCCGGGAGCGGGAAAACACGGGTCATCACCTACCGCATCGCCAACCTCGTGGCCTGCGAAGGCGTGGCGCCCTGGCGCATCCTCGCCGTGACCTTCACCAACAAGGCAGCGGGGGAGATGCGCGCTCGCCTGCAGAAGCTCTGCGGGCCCGACGTGGCGAGGGCCCTGTGGGTGGGCACCTTCCACGCCACCTGCGCCAAGCTCTTGCGCATCCACGGCGAAGCGGTCGGGGTGAAGCCGAACTTCGTCATCTACGACGTCGCGGACCAGAAGGCCGTGGTGACCCGCTCCCTCCGCGACCTCGATCTCGACGAGCGCCGCTACCCGCCGCGCGCCATTCTCGGCCACATCCACAAGCACAAGCAGGAAGGTCGCGGCCCGGAAGAAGCGGCGGCGCACTCTTACGTGGACGACGTCGCCCTGCGCATCTTCAAGACCTACGAGGAGAGGCTGCGCGCCGCCAATGCGGTGGACTTCGAGGATCTCATCCTCCTGGTGGCGCGCCTGCTGGAGAAGACCGAGGAGGGCGACCGCATCCGCCGCCGTTACGACCACGTCCTGGTCGACGAGTTTCAGGACACCAACGCCATCCAGTACAGGTTTCTGCGCGATCTCGTCCGCGACCACAAGAACCTCTGCGTCGTGGGCGACGACGACCAGAGCATCTACCGCTGGCGCGGTGCGGACGTGCGCAACATCCGCTATTTCCGGCGCGACTACCCGGATGCGACGGTGATCAAGCTCGAGCAGAACTACCGCTCGAGCAAGCGCATCGTGGCGGCGGCGCTGGGGATCATCTCCCGCTCGGGCGAGCGCGAGCCCAAGGAGCTCTGGACGGCGAACGACGACGGGGACGCCATCCGCGTGGTAGCCGCGCGCGACGAACGCGACGAGGCCGCGTTCGTGGTCGAGGCGGTGGCGCGCGCTCGCAAGGAAGGGACCGATCTCCGCGAGGTGGCGGTCTTCTATCGCATCCACGCCCAGTCGCGCGTCCTGGAAGAAGCGCTCCGGGCAGCCGACATCCCCTACCAGATCGTGGGTGGCACCAAGTTCTACGACCGGTCGGAGATCAAGGACGCGCTCGGGTACCTGCGCGTGGTGGTCAACCCGGCGAGCGACGTGGACCTGCTGCGCATCGTCAACGTGCCGGCGCGTGGCATCGGGCAGACCACGGTGGACCGTTTGACCGCGTGGGCGACGGCCAACGATCGATCGCTCTACGACGCGCTGGCAGAGGTGGAGACCATCGGGGATCTGGGTGCGGCCGCGAAGAAGAAGCTGGCCGCGTTCCGGCTGCTGCTGGACGCCTTTCGTGCGCGCGCGCCTCACGACTCCCCGAGCGAGATGCTGGTGGCGGTGCTGGAGGCCAGCGGCTACCTGGCGGCGCTGAAGGAGGAAGACAACGCCGAAGCCGATGCCCGCGTGGAAAACCTGCAGGAGCTGGTGGGATCGATGCAGGACTACGAGGCCGAAGCGGGAGCCGCCGGCGAAGAGCCGGCGCTGGCGGGGTTTCTCGAGCGGGTGACGCTGGTCAACGACGTCGATGCCATAAAGGAGGGAGGCCGCGTGACGTTGATGACCGTGCACGGCGCGAAGGGTCTGGAGTTCGAGAGGGTGCTCCTCACGGGGATGGAGGAGGAGATGTTCCCGTACAAGGGAGTCGATCCCGGAGAGCGCGAGGAGCTCGAAGAGGAGCGACGCCTTGCCTACGTGGCCATCACGCGCGCGCGCCGCCACCTCACCATGACGCACACACAAATGCGCCAGATCTTCGGGACCACGCGATGGAACCGGCCGAGCCGCTTTCTCGGCGAGCTACCGGCAGGCGTCGCCGAGCACTCGACGACGAAGGCCATGGGCGGAGAGTCCAGGTTTGCGCGCTTCGTCGACCGGGACGCCGATCGCGAGCCGGTCGCGCGCCCGTGGAAGCACCCGCAAGGGGTGGCGCCGCCGCCGCCTGATCCGGGAGCGCGCTACGTCGACCACGAATTCTTCGACGACCACGCCGGGGAGGTCGGCGCCATGAAAATGCGGCGCGGCGCACGCGTGAGGCACGAGCGCTTCGGCGAGGGGCAGGTGGTGAGCGTGGTGAGCGTGGGCGAGCCGGCGGTGGTGGCCTTCTTCCCCGGCTGGGGGGAAAAGAAGATCCTCGCGAGGTTCCTCAAGCCGGCGTGAGATAGAGCTAGAACGAGGCGGCGTAGCCGACGAAGACGTTCCCCCGGCCGTCGGCGCCCACGCGAAGGCGGTCGAGCTCGCGAGCCGCCGACAACGTCCGCGGAGGCAGAAGATACGGAAGGAGAGCTCCTCCGAAGCCCGAGAGGCCCGCCGCGACGACGTGCATCTCGCGCTCGAAGGTGGTCCAGTCGGCCGGCAGCCCGCCCTGACAGGCCGGTGCAGCGCAGAAGGTGCCGATGGCGATGCCGTTGACGATGGGCGCCGTCGCGCCGGCGAGAAGCGCGAGGGACAGGGCGACCGGCCAGGTGGCGCGCACGTTTCCTTCCCGCGGCGTCGAGCTCACCCACTCCGGGGAGCAGCGGGGCAGGGCAAGCCAGGCTCCGCCCAGCGTCGCGCCCCAGGTCACGCCGATCATCACCGGCCCGGTCATGCGGATGGGGATGCTGTCGGAGTACTTGATGTCGAAGGAGCTCCCCGCCCAGATGCCCGCCACGTCGAGCGCGAGGAGCCCACCGAGGTAGACCCAGTCCGGGTGGCTCGCCTTTTTGCACAGGTCCTCCTCGCGGGAGTTCCTCGGGTAGATTTCGCCGGGCGCAACGATGGGGGGCGGCGGCGGGGGGAGCGCATCCACGGCGGCGGCGGATCTATAGTACATCCAGTCCGCCGTGCCCCACCTTCGTGAGCGGAACGCGGTCGCCTGATGGTCCCGCAGCCCTCCACCCTCTGGACCATCGAGTCGCTCCTCCGCTGGGCGGCGGACGACTTCCGCGCCCGCCGAATCGACAGCCCCCGTCTCGACGCCGAGGTTCTGCTGGCGAAGGCGCTGGGGACGACGCGCATCCAGCTCGTGGTCGACGCCAAGCGCCCGCTGTCGCAGGACGAGCTTTCGCGCATGCGCGAGATGGTGCGGCGCCGCCGTTCGCGTGAGCCCGTGGCGTATATTCTGGGAGAGCGCGAGTTCTACGGGCGGACCTTCCGCGTGGACCGCCGCGTGCTCGTCCCGCGGCCCGACACCGAGACGCTGGTCGACGTGGCGCTCTCCCGGACGCGCGCCGTCTCCATGTCCGTACGCGCTCTCGACCTCTGCACCGGCAGCGGCTGCGTCGCCATCACGCTCGGGCGCGAGCGTCCCACCTCCTCGGTCGTCGCCGGCGATGTCAGCGCCGATGCTCTCGCCGTCGCACGCGACAACGCGCTTCGCCTCGGCGCCTACAACGTCGCCTTTTACGAGGGCGATCTCTTCGGATCCCTGGCGCTCCCGGCGCGCTTCGATCTGGTCACCGCCAACCCCCCCTACATCGCCGCAGCCGATCTGGCCTCGCTCCAGGCCGACGTCCGGGATCACGAGCCTCGGCTGGCGCTCGACGGCGGGGAGGGCGGTCTCTCGCTGCTGCGCCGCGTGGTCGCGGAAGCCCCGCCGCGCCTCGTTTCCCCAGGCGGCGTCCTCGCCGTCGAGGTCGGCAGCGGACAGGCCGCGGCCGTGGTCGACCTGTTCGAGCGCGCGCGGTTCTCCGAGATCGAGGTAGAGCGCGACTATGGCCGCATCGAGCGCGTCGTAAGCGGCGTGCTAAGAGGACGCTGACGCTTTTTTTACCGCCCGCGATGGTCTGGCTCCTCTCGCTCGTCGTCTCCGTCGCGCTGATGAGCGTCTACTATCTCTGGTCGACGCGCACCTTCCCGGCGCTAGGCCGGCGACGGCGCGCCGTCATCATCGTCCTGGGCACGATGTTCGTCGGCCAGCTGGTCACGCGCTGGACGGTCCGCCACTGGCACGTCGGGAACGTCCTTCAAACCGTCCTCATCTTCGTCCTGGTGACGCTGGCCTTCGCCGCGCTGCCCGTCGCCGCGATGCATGGGATCGCCTCGCTGGGCGAGCGGATCTTCCGCCGGCTCCGTCTCGACGCGCCGGTCCACGAGAGCGCGATGGGCCGGCGCCAGATGGGCGAGGCCGCCGGAGGCATGGCGCTCATCGGCGCGACCGGGTCGATGCTCGGCTGGGGAGCGATGCGCGGCCGCCACGCCTTCGAGCGGGTCGAGCTGCCGGTGCGCATCGCCGGGCTTCCACGGGCCCTCGACGGCTACGTCATCGCGCAGATCAGCGACATACACGCCGGCAGCTACGTCGGACAGCGCGAGCTCGACGAGGGGCTCGAGCTGGTCCGGGCCGCCAGGCCGGACCTGGTGGTGGTCACCGGCGACCTCGTCGACTTCGACCCGTCCTTCGCGCCCTTCGTCGCCCGCAAGCTGGCCGCTCTCGCCCCACGCGACGGCCTCTTCGCCTGCCTCGGCAACCACGACTACTACTCCGGGGCGGGCGAGATCCTCCGCGCCATACGCGCGGCCGGCATCTCCGTGCTGGTCAACGAGGGACGGGTCGTTCGCCCCGCTGACGGCGGTGGTTTCGCTCTTCTCGGTGTCGACGACGTCTGGGGCAGCCGCTACGGAGGCCCCGGCCCCAACCTCGATCGCGCGTTGTCGGAGGTGCCCGAAGAGCTGCCGCGAATCCTTCTTTCTCATCAGCCGCCGACCGTGCAGCGCTGGCAGGGCAAGGTGGCACTGCAGCTCTCCGGACACACGCATGGCGGACAGATAAACCCAGGCTTCCGTCCGGCGGACTTCTTCCTGCCGTACGTCGCGGGTCTTTACCGCGTCGGTGGAACGATGCTCTACGTGAACCGCGGCTTCGGCACGGTGGGACCACCCTCGCGCATCTGCGCGCCGCCGGAGATCACGCGCATCGTCCTCGTCTCCGCCTGAAGAAGGAACGCGCGCGCGATCTCTTGGCGGCAAGCTGTATTAAGCTGCGCATCGCACCATGCGCCTCGCCATGCTCGCCCTCCTGGCCACCGCCGCGTGCGGCCAGTTCTGGGCGCGCGGCGCCGAGTCTCCGGAGGACGATGCCTCGGACCGCCGCGGCAAGCCGGACCTCGAAGCGGCGCGCGAGCTCGATCAGCAGGGCGTGAGCGCATTTCGCGAGGGACGTTACTCCGACGCCATTCGCTTCTTCCGCTTCGCGTATCACCTCGGAGGCCCCTCCAGCGAGCTGTGGAACGTGGCGCGGAGCCGCGAGCGCATGGACGACGCCGAGACCGCCGCCGGCGCCATCGAGCGGTACCTCGGGCAGGGCGATCTCAGCGCGCAGGACCGCGCCGAAGCCGAGCGCGAGCTCCAGGCGCTGCGCTACCGAGCGTCGGTGCTCACCGTGATCACCGACCCTCGGGGCGCGATGGTGAGCGTCGACGGCCGACAGAGCGCCGGCCCCACGCCCGTGTCGCTGGACATTCGCCCCGGGCCGCACACCCTGGTCGTGCATCGCGACGGGTACGCGACCGAGTCGCACTCCATCGAGTCGCGCTTCGGACGGGCGGTCATTCTCTGGCTCGACCTGGCGCGCGCAAGGGCCGAGAAAAGGTAGGCTCTCCCGGTGTTCGCGACGCTCTTCGACTTCGACGGTGTGGTGGTGGACAGCGAGCCGGTGCACCTGGCTGCCTTCAACGACGTCCTGGCCCCGCAGGGCATCGTCCTCGCCGAGCGCGAGTACGTCGAGCGCTACCTCAGCCTCGATGACGCCGGCGTCTTCCGCGCGGCGCTCTCCCGCAAGCGAACACTGCGCGAAGAAGAGGTCCGCGCGCTGGTCGAGGCCAAGCACCCGCGCTTTCTGGCTCGCTTCGCGGACGCCTTCCGCGCCTTCCCGGGCGCCGCGGAGCTACTGGCCCGGCGCGCCAAGCGCGGCCCGGTGGGAATCGTGTCGGGAGCGCTGTACGACGAGATCACGTTCGCCCTCGATCGCATGGGCGTAAGGGGCGCGGTCGGCTTCATCGTCAGCGCCGAGCACACCGCCGCGCACAAGCCCGACCCCGCGCCGTATCTTCTGGGGATGGAGGAGCTGCGGCGCCTCGGGCACGAAGGCGGCGTGGTGGTCCTCGAGGACTCGCCGGGTGGCGTCGTCTCCGCGAAGAGGGCAGGCTTGCGCTGCGTCGCGGTGGCGCACTCCTGCGGGCACGACGAGCTCGCGCGCGCGGGAGCCGACGCCGTCACCGGCGACCTCCTGTCGTTGACCGACGCTCTCCTCGAGGGGTAAGCGTGCCGGGCACCGTTTCCCTGGCGCTCGCCGTCGCCGCACAGCTCGCGCTCGCCTCCCCCGGCGGCGACGCGTGGAAGCGCGCCGAGCTCGGGGCCATTCGCGGCATCACCGTCGGACCGATCGAGAACGGCTACCACCCCGGGGTGGGATACGGGTCGGCGGCGTACGACCGAACGCTCGCCGAGTCGCGCGCCATGGGCGCCACCTGGGTTGCCATCACCCCTTTCGGCCGGGTCAGCGATCTCTCCGGCTCGGGCATCGATCTCACCTTCGAGATGCCCTTCGAGCAGAACCGACTCGCCGTCACCCGCGCCATCGAGATGGCGCATGCGCACGGACTGCGGGTCATGCTGGTGCCGCATCTGTGGGTGGAGTCGGGCGAGTGGCGGGCCCTCATCGATCCGGGGACCGACCCGGGCTGGGCGCGCTGGGCCGAGAGCTACGATCACTTCATTCGCACCTGGGCGGCGGTGGCGCAGGCGACGCAGGTGGAGATGCTCTCGGTCGGCGTCGAGCTGCGCTCCTGGGTGACGACGACACGCGCCCCGAGCTTCGCCCTCATCGTCCAGGGGGTGCGCCGCCTCTACGGGGGCGTGCTCACCTACTCGGCCAACTGGGACGACGTGGAGGACACGGTCATCCTCGGCGACGTCGATGTCATCGGCATCAACGGATTCTACCCCCTGGCGGACGAGGCAGGCGCCTCCCCGGCCAAGCTCCACGAAGGCGGCGAGCGGGTACGCGCCAAGGTGCACGCGCTGGCGGAGCGCTGGCAGCGGCCGGTGGTCTTCACCGAGATCGGCTACACGACGCGTCCCGATCCCGCCGTGCGTCCGTGGGAGTGGCCCGACAGCATGAGCCGGGTGACCGTCGACGAGCCTGCGCAGGCGGCGGCGTACACCGGGCTGGTCGCCCCTCTTCTCGAAGAGCCGGACTTCGCCGGGTTCTTCGTGTGGCGTCTCTATGCCGACCCGGACGACGTGTCGCAGGAGGCTCCCTGGGGCTTCTCCCCGCGCGGCAAGCAGGCCGAGCGCGTGGTCCGCGACGCGTTCGCGGCGCAGTGGGCGAGCGATGCGTGGTGGATGCGCGGGCGCTGGACCTCCGCCGGAACGCCGGGGATCTACCCGTAACTTGGCCCGCCGGGGTGGGTGGCTTCTACGCTCGCCCCGCGCCCGATGTCCTTTCTTTCCCGCGCGGTGGTTCCGCTGTTCGCGCTGGGTCTGGGCTCCTGGCTGGGCATGGGCCGGCCCGATGCGCAGACCCTGTCCGCCGGGAGCAGCCAGGCGCCCGAGGTGGTGCAGACCATCACCCGCTTTCTCGCCGGTGCCGTCCACCAGGCCGCGCCGAGCCTGGTCCCCCCGCCACCGCCGCCGCGACCGCCCCTCGAGCGCGAGCCGTCGACGGTCGACGCGTCGGCGCTGCCCGATCCCCCCTCTCCTTTCCCGCGCCTCAACCCCGAGGATCGTGCCGACAAGGCCTGGCTCCTCGCCGAGGGGCCCGCGCGCCAGGCGGGTGACGGCCGGCGCCTGGTGACCTTCACCTTCGACGACGGCCCCTTCCCGGAGACGGCGCCCACCGTCCTCCGCATCCTCGACCAGCGCCGCATTCGCGCGTCCTTCTTCCTCATCGGCAAATACCTCGAAGGGACGGATCGTCACGCCGTGGAGACGCGCCTCTGGGCCAAGCGCATCGCCGACGCCGGACACTTCGTCGGCAACCACACGCGCGACCACCGGCTTCTCACGGCCCTCCCGCACGCCGCGGCGCTGGCGGAGATCGACGACTCGGCCGCCGCCATCGAGCGGGCCACCGGGAAAGTCCCCCTACTCTTTCGGCCTCCCTACGGCGAGGTCGACCCCTGGCTGGAGAGCACTCTCCGCGAGCGAAAGCTGGAGCTCATACTGTGGAGCATCGACGTCGAGGACATGAAGAAGACCGACCCCGACGAGATCGAGCATTCTCTCGAGCAGCAGCTGGAATATAAGACCGGGGGGGTGGTGCTCCTTCACGACATGCATTGGCCCTCGGTGAAGGCATTCCATCGTTTGCTGCGCTGGCTGGAGACGGACCGCTGGGATCCAGCGCACCCCGAGAAGCCGGGGTGGGACATCGTCGACCTCGCCGAGTACCTGCGCGCGACGGCGGCCCGGCCGCAGCCCTATGCTTCGCGGGAAGAGCTGGAGCGCGCCCGCCAGGCCTCGCACGCACGATGAAGACACTCGACGGCAAGCTGGCGCTGGTCACCGGCGCGGGAAGCGGGATCGGCCGCGCGACGGCGCTGGCGCTGGCCGAGGCGGGGGCGCGGGTCGTGGCGGTGGACATCGACGAGGCGCGCGTGGCCGAGATGAAGCGCGCGCTCGGCGAACGCTGCGTGCTGGCCCGGCGCGTCGACGTCAGCCGGAAGGACGAGATGCGCGGGCTGGCTGACGAGGTGCACGGTGGGAGCGGGACCCTCGACGTCCTCGTGAACAACGCCGGGGTGGGTCACTCCGGCGGCGTGGTCGACTCGACGCTGGAGGACTGGGAGTGGGTCGTCGGCGTGAACCTCTGGGGTGTCATCCATGGATGCCACTTCTTCGTGCCCCGGATGGTGGAACGCGGCGACGGGGGCCACGTCGTCAACGTCGCGTCGACCTTCGGCCTCATGGCCACCGGCGGCGTCGGGCCCTATTGCACCACCAAGTTCGCGGTGGTGGGGCTCAGCGAGTCGCTTCGGGCGGAGCTCGCGCCGCAAGGCATCGGCGTCTCGGCCATCTGTCCCGGCGTCATCGACACCGACATCATCGCGCGCGGTCGCTTCACCGACCAGGCGCTGCGCGCTCCCACCCTCCGCGCCTTTCGCCGCGGACACCCTCCCGAGCGCGTGGCCCGCGCCATCCTCCGTGCCATCCGTCGCGACATCCCGGTGGTCCCGGTGGGGCCCGAGGCCTGGGCGGCCTGGCTCGGCAAGCGCCTCGCGCCGCGGCTCACCGCCCTCGCAGCGCGCCGCGTCAGGCGTCTCGAACGAACATAGAACGAAGGGGTGAGGGGTAGCGAGAGCTCAGCTGCCGGTCATTTCCTGGCAGATGCGCGCCGCGTTGCCGGAGAGACTCTTGCCGTCGATCTTGCAAGGGCAGTAGTCGCCCTCGCGAAGAGCGTCGACGAAGTTCACCGCCAGCGCGTTGTTCCACTCGCGTGCGCCGTCGAAGCGTGCACGGATGACGCCGCGCTTGTCGATGATCCACGTCTCGGGGAAGAGGTGCGTCCCGTATTTGCCCTGGACGATCTCCGATTCCGGATCGAAGAGCACCAGGAAGGGAGGGTCTCCCTTCAGCACGGTCTGGAGGGTCGGCTTCACGTCTTCCGGGCCGGCGTCGGTGGAGACCGTGACCACCACCACGTCGGGCCGATCGCGCAGGATGACCGCGAGCTCGGCGAGATCCGGCATCTCCTCGAGGCAAGGGCCGCAGGTCTTGGTCCAGAAGTTGAGCACCACCACCTTGCCGCGCAGGCTCTGCAGCGACACCTCGGCCCCGCGCAGATCCTTCAGCGTGAAGTCCGGCGCGCGACGGTCGGCGCCGAGGTAGTCCGGTCGCAGGTAGGACGGGGCGCTGCACACCCGCCGGAGCTCGCCGTCCTTGGTGACGGCGACGAAGCCGTACACCAGCAGCGCGGCGACGACGACGAAGCCGACCTGCGCGAGGATGGCCCCCACGCGTGCGGGGGGCGGCTCGGGGGCGGCAGGCATCCACTCGCTATAACGGGAAGCTCGGCCTGCGCAAGCTGCCGCGCCACCCCCCACGGCCCGTGGAAGGTCGGGGAAGGCGTCCGTCCGACCCCCGGCGCACCGCCCGGGCACGTAGGCTGGGAGCCGCCGATGCGTCGCAAGTCCCGCCTCTTCGCGCTCGCCGAGTACCTGCGCGGGCGACGCACCGGCGTCACCGCCGACCAGCTCGCCGAGCGCTTCGGCGTGACCGTTCGCACCATTTACCGCGACCTCGATGCCCTGCGGGACGCTGCCCTCCCGGTGCAAGCGGAGCGCGGGCCGGGCGGTGGGTACGCCCTCGACCGCGCCTACACGCTGCCGCCGGTGAACTTCACCCCTCGCGAGGCGGCGGTGCTCGTCGTGCTGGGGCGCTTCGCCACCGAGACCCGACTGGTCCCTTTCGTCGACACGCTGGAGAGCGCCCTCTCCAAGGTGCGCGGCGCCCTCAGCGCCGGCCAGCAGCGGGAAGCCCTGGCCCACGCCGAGAAGCTCACCTTCGCCGCCGTCCCCGCCCTGCCGGCGCGCCCCGCCGTTCGCCGCGCGGTGGAGGAGGCCTGGTTCGAGCAACGCCCCATTCGTCTGAAGTACCGCCGCAGCGACGGCTCGCCGAACGAGCGCACCGTGCGCATCACCCGCGTCCTGATGGAGCGGACGATGACGGTGCTCGAGTGCGAAGACACCGAGACCCGCGAGACGCGCGGCGTACGGCTGGATCGCATCGACGCCGTGGAGCTGCTGGAGCGCACCTGACCACCGGCCGGGCGCGCAGTGGGGATGCCAATCCTGACCAAAGGCTGTCGTACGGCAGCGATAGGGTCATGTCCTCACCCAAGGAGACCCTCATGAAAAACGTCATCAACTGGTTCGAGATTCCCGCCCTGGATCTGGATCGCGCCGCGCGCTTCTGGGAGACGGTGCTGGTCACGAAGCTGACGCGCGAGAGCTTCCCCGGCACGGACATGGCCATCTTCCCGCACGGCGAGGGGAACGAGCCGGGCGGCGCGCTGGTGCGGCGGGGCGGCAAGCCCTCGGCGACGGGGACGATGGTGTACCTGGACGCCAGCGGCGATCTCGACGCGGCCATCGTCCGGGCGCAGAAGGCGGGCGGCAAGCTGGCCGTTCCCAGGACGGACATCGGCAAGGACGGGGCCTTCGCCGTGGTCGTCGACACCGAGGGCAACGCCGTGGGGTTGCACGTCCAGCGCGCCTGAACCCCCGCTCCGGCGCGTGCTCCCGGACCGGCGTTGGCCGCGGGCGGGAGCGCGCCCGCGGGGCGTGGTAAACCGCGTCTCTCGATGACCCCCGCCGAGCGGCACGCCAAGCTCGTTCGCGAGATCGACGCCCATACCTACCGGTATTACGTCCTTGACGATCCCTCGGTGACCGACGCCGACTTCGATCGCCTGATGCGCGCTCTCCGCCACCTCGAGGCGGCGCACCCCGAGCTCGCCACGCGAAACTCGCCCACCCAGCGCGTGGGCGGCGAGGCGCGCACCAGCGTCGCGCAGGTGAAGCACGAGGTGCGCATGATGTCGCTGGACAACGCCTACTCGGCGGAGGAGCTGGCCGAGTTCCAGCGACGGATCCGCGACGGCTTGCCCGACGGCGAAGTGCCTCGCTTCTGCGTCGAGCCGAAGCTCGACGGGGCCAGCATCGAAGTGATCTACGAGGGCGGGCACCTGAAGCAGGCCAGCACGCGCGGCGACGGCGCGACCGGCGAGGACATCACCAACAACATCCAGGCGCTCCGCTACATGCCGCACAGGATCCACCACGAGGGGAAGCTCACCCTGCGCGGCGAGGTGGTCATCTACCGGCGCGACTTCGAGGCCATCAACCAGGGGCGCGAGGCGGAGGGCCTGCCGCCGTTCGCCAACGCACGAAACGCGGCCTCCGGGTCGCTGCGGATGCTCGACCCGCGCGAGGTGCGCCTTCGCCCGATGCGCGCGCTCTTCTACACGGTGGTGGAGGGGGCGAGAATCGCCTCCACGCAGAGCGAGACCCTGGCGTGGCTGGAGACGCAGTCGCTCCCCACGCATCGCCGCCACGAGGTGGTGGACTGGGAAGGCGTGTGGGCCGCCATCCAGCGCGTCGATGAGGCGCGCGCCGGTTATCCCTTCGAGACCGACGGGGCGGTGATCAAGGTCGACTCCTACCGGCACCAGGACATGCTGGGGATGACCTCGAAGTTTCCCAAGTGGGCCATGGCCTTCAAGTTCGCCGCCGAGCGGGCGCGGACGCAGCTCCTCGACATCGTGGTGCAGGTGGGGCGCACCGGCACGATCACCCCGGTGGCGGTGCTCGACCCGGTCGAGCTGGCGGGGACCACGGTGACGCGCGCGTCGCTGCACAATGCCGGGACGGTGGAGGCGCTGGACGTCCGCGTGGGCGACTTCGTCTTCATCGAGAAGGCCGGGGAGGTGATCCCCCAGGTGATCGGCGTGGACTCCGAGGCGCGCAGCGGGGAGGAGAAACCCTTCGTCATGCCGGCGCGCTGCCCATCGTGCGGCACGCCCGTAGTGCGCGAGCTGCGCGACGCCGACAAGCCGGAGCTCGGGGTGGAGGCGGCGACGCGCTGCCCGAACCGCGCTTGCCCGGAGCAGGTCAAGCAGCGCATCTTCTATTTCGCGCGGCGTTTCGCCATGGACATCGATCACCTGGGCGAGGCGCTGGTCGAGCAGCTGGTCGACCGCGGGATCGTCAAGGACATGGCGGACCTCTACGCCCTGACGCCGGAGACCGTCGCCGCGCTCGAGCGGATGGGGGAAAAGAGCGCGCAGAACGTGGTGGCCTCCATCCTGGCGTCGAAGGCGCGCACGCTGGACCGGTTGCTGGTCGGGCTGGGCATTCCCCAGGTGGGGCAGGTGGCGGCGCGACAGCTCGCGGAGGAGGGGGGGACGCTGGAGCGCATGCTGGCCTGGACGCCGGAGGAGGCGCGCGAGCACATCGGGTCCATCCGGGGCTTCGGGCCGAAGATGGTCGACAGCGTGGTCGCGTTCCTGAACGACCCGGAGCAGCTTGCGCGCATGAAGAAGCTGGTGGAGCTGGGGGTAGGCCGACCGCAGCCGCGGGAAGCGGTCGCCACCGAGGGACCGCTCAAGGGCTGGAGCTTCTGCGTCACCGGCGTCCTCTCCAGGAAGCGCGAGGAGGTCCTGGCCGACATCCGCGCGGCAGGCGGCGAGGTGCACGACAGCGTGCAGAAGAACACCACCTATCTCGTCGCCGGCGACAAGACCGGCAAGAGCAAGCTCGATCAGGCCCGGAAGTACGGCACCCAGGTGCTGACCGAGGCCGCGCTGGGCGAGCTGCTCAATCGAAGAAGTCC
>Ga0302326_10007078_pt1 | contig 25069 bp, 26 predicted proteins | sample Palsa_T0_3_FD_202264 | JGI IMG/M metagenome (GOLD analysis project Ga0302326, IMG submission 202264) | Peat permafrost microbial communities from Stordalen Mire near Abisko, Sweden - Palsa_T0_3 | ecosystem: Environmental > Terrestrial > Soil > Palsa > Peat permafrost | place: Sweden: Abisko... | reverse complement strand
AGGGGTGGCGATCGGAGGTCACCGGATGGGAGTAGGCGCCCGACTGCTTGCCGGACCGCGGCGCGGCGTCGATCCAGGGCTCGTCGAAGAAGCGGGCGGCGGTGGTGGCGAAGCGGGGCGCCAGGGCCTCGAAGCTCTCCAGCACCAGGCCGCGCGCCGCCTCCCAGCCGTAGCGGCGCGGCGGCGCGGCGGTGAGCGGCGCATTGCGGTCCCAGTGGTCGAGCCGGGTCTTGCCCATCACCCGGGCCTTCAAAGCGTAGTAGCGGTGCGAGAGGCGCGGATAGCTGGCGACGACCGCGGCCTCCAGCGCCTGCACGGCCTCGGCGTCGACCTCGTTGGCCACGTGGCGGGCGGCAGCCGGGGTCGGGTATTTGCGCCAGCGGTCCTCGACCTGCTTCTCGAAGGTGAGGGTGTTGAACGCCAGGGCGAAGGTCGGGACCTTGGCCTCCAGGGCCTTGGCCAGGCCCTGCGCCGCCGCCTTGCGCCGCGCCGCGTCGGCGTCCGACAGGCGGTTCAGCGCCTCGGCCAGGGTGAGAGTCTCGCGGCGGGCGCGGACCTGCAGCTTGGCCAGGGTCTCGTCGTAGAGCCGCACCCAGTTGGCCACGGCGGGGGCGCGGTCGAGCAGCAGCCGCTCCAGGTCGTGGCTGAGCTCGTGCGGCCGCGCCAGCCGCACCCGGCGCAGCCACGGGCGCCAGCGGGCGGCGGCGGGATGGGCGGCCAGCGCCGCCTCGATCTCGGCGTCCTCCAGCTCGTTGAGCTCCAGGGTTAAGAACAGGCTCTGCGCGCCGATCTGCGAGCTGCGGGCGCGGATGTCGGCCTCGAACCGCGCCCAGGCCGCATCGTCGCGGGCGACGGAGGCCGCGAGGCTGGCGTAGGCGCCGACGGCCCAGAGCTTGTCGGTGGCGTCCTGGTAGAGCGCGACGCCGCGGTCGATCAGCGCGCCGAGCGCCGCCGGTTGGCCCCGCGCGGTGACGAAGGCGCCCTGCAGCGCCGCCAGCTCGCCGTTGATCGCCGCGGCGGCGGCGAGATCGGCCTCCAGGCGGGGGTCCTCGCGGCTGGCATACAGGTCGGCGAGGCTCCAGACCGGCAGGGTCTCGGCGGGCGGCTTCACGGGGGCGTTCATGAGCGCCGGCTTTAACGTGAAAATCGCTGGCATGCGATGGCGCGTATCCGGCTTCTGCCCGGGGCCCAGCCCGTGCGAGAGTGGCGCGGCACGCTTGGCGGGGCAGCGGGGGCCATGGGCGCGTTCGACCACATCATCCTACTGCTGTCGTTCGTCTACGCCCTGGCGATCGGCCACCTGCTGACCACCACCGCGATGCTGATCCGGCGCGCGGCCGAAGTGCGGTTCTCCGCCCTCAACGCGTTCTGGATGCTGAACGCGCTCGTGGTGATCATGGCCAACTGGCTCAGCTTCTGGGACCTGCGCACCCTGCCGAGCTGGAGCGTCGCGACGATCTTCTTCACCTTCCTCATCGCCTTCACCAACTACCTGCAGGCGGCGCTGGCTTGCCCGGAGACGGGCGGCAGCGGCTTGCTCGACCTCGTCGAGTTCCAGGTGCGCCAGCATGCCCGCATCGCCGCCTCCTTTGTCGCCTCGGGCGTCACGGCGCTGATCGCCAACTTCGCCTATGCCCGCGTCCTGGGCGTCATCACCTGGGACCGGGAGAATCTCGCGGTGGTTCCGATGCTGGTCGGCGGCGTCGTGGCGCTGATCTGGCGGGCCCGCTTGGCCCAGATCGGGGCGGCCGTGCTGATCACGGCGGCCTGGACGTTCTACTTCACCGGGCTGCAGGCGGACCTGCACTGAGCAGGCTCGGGCGTTAACGCCGCGCTCAGGTCTGCGAAACTCCGCCTTTACCGCCGGGCTGTATCAGGAAGGGACAGGTGAGCTTCGCCCCATGTCGGCGTGGCCGCATTCGGTGTGGTGTCCTCAAGATGAACAAGACGGTGCTGGTCGTCGATGACGACCCGACGCAGCGGCGGCTGATCCAGGCGGTGCTGGAGCGCGAGGGCTTCCGCGTCGCCCACGCCGACGGCGGCCGCGCCGCCCTCGACCATCTGGCCTCCGGCGCCCCCGCCGACGTGGTGCTGCTCGACCTCAACATGCCGGGCATGAGCGGCCAGGAGACGCTGGCCGACATGCGCGGCCGCGGCTTCGCCCAACCGGTGATCGTGGTCACCGCCACCGGCGGCATCGACACGGTGGTGGCGGCCATGCGCGCCGGCGCCAGCGATTTCTTCGTCAAGCCCGCCAGCCCGGAGCGGATCATCGTCTCGATCGGCAACGCGCTCTCCATGGGCGCCTTCCGGGTCGAGGTCGACCGGCTGAAGAAGCACGCTGGCGGACGCACCACCTTCGAGGACCTGATCGGTTCGGGGCCGGCCATGCAGATGGTCAAGCGCCTGGGCGAGCGGGCGGCCAAGTCGTCGATCCCGGTGTTGATCACCGGCGAGAGCGGCTCCGGCAAGGAGGTCATAGCCAGAGCCATTCACGGCTGTTCGGAGCGCGCCGGTCGCCCGTTCGTGGCGGTGAACTGCGGCGCCATCCCCGAGAACCTGGTGGAATCGATCCTGTTCGGCCACGAGAAGGGCAGCTTCACCGGCGCCAGCGAGAAGCACCTGGGCAAGTTCCAGGAAGCCAGCGGCGGCACCCTGTTCCTCGACGAGGTCGGAGAGCTGCCGCTGGACGTGCAGGTGAAGCTGCTGCGAGCGCTGCAGGAGAGCGAGATCGACCCGGTGGGGTCCAAGCGGCCGGTGAAAGTCGACGCGCGCATCCTCTCGGCCACCAATCGCGACCTCTCGCAGGCCGTGGCCGAGGGCCGGTTCCGCGAGGATCTCTACTACCGGCTGAACGTGTTCCCGATCGAGGCGCCGGCGCTGCGCAACCGGCGCGAGGACATCCCGGCCCTGACCGAGGTGTTCGTGCGGCGCTTCAACCTGGAGGAAGGCCGCCGCGTGGCCGGCGCCTCGCCGGAGACGCTGGCCCTGCTCACCGGCTTCGACTGGCCGGGCAACGTGCGCCAATTGGAGAATGCGGTCTACCGGGCCATCATCCTGGCCGACGCCCCCTTCCTGCAGCCGCACGACTTCCCGGCCATCTCCGGCCTCAGCCTGCCGCCGGCCCCCGCGGCGCCGACCTCCGTCCCGACGGCGGCCATCGGCGTCAGCCTGCCCGCCCTCGCCGACCTGCCGAAGAGCGCGCCGGTGCAGATACTCGACGAGCGCGGACACCTGCGCACGCTGGAGGACATCGAGCGCGACCTGATCCAGCTGGCCATCGAGATCTACGCCGGCCACATGAGCGAGGTCGCCCGCCGCCTCGGCATCGGCCGCTCCACCCTCTACCGCAAGGTCCGCGAGCAGGGGCTGGAGGACCAGGTCAGGGAGGCGGGCTAGCGGCTGCCTCCGTCCCCCTCGTGGGGAGCGCGGATAGCGCCCCGTTCTCCGCTCTGATCCTTACGAAGAGCACCGCGGCGTTGAGGGCGGTGAAGGCCAACGCGTACCACCACAGGCCGAAGACCAGGGGCAGCAGCAGGATCTCGGCGCAGACCACCGCGTAGTTCGGGTGCGGGAAGAAGCGGTAGGGGCCGCGGCGGACCAGCGGCGCGCCGGGCAGGATGATGATGCGGGTGGTCCAGCGCTCGCCGAGGCTGAGCAGCACCCAGACGCGCAGCGCTTCGAGGACCAGGAAGAGGCCCGCCAGCGGCAGGTTCAGCGGCAGGTCCCAGGCCAGCCACCAGAGGCCGATCAGCCAGGCGCCATGCAGGGCGACGATCAGCGGATAGTGGCCGGGGGCGACCTCGTAGGCGCCCCGGGCCTTCAGCCGGAGGGTGTTGTGGCCGGCGAGCACCAGTTCACCCAGCCGCTGGGCCGTGACCAGGGCCAGCAGCAGGATCGATAGGGTCACGCCGCCATCGACACGCAGGACGCCGTGAAGCCGGGACCCAGCGCGGTCACCACCAGATTGCCGCTGGTCTTGGCGGCCAACACCCGTTCGAGCACGAAGATGGCGGTTGGCGCGGACATGTTGCCGTGGTCGGAGAGGACCTCGCGCTCGAAGGTCAGCGCGCCCTGGCCGAGGTCGAGCGACTTCTCCAGCGCCTCGATCACCTTGGCGCCGCCCGGATGGCAGACGAAGCGGTCGATGTCGCCCATGCCAAGGCCCATGCGCGCCAGCGCGGCCTCCATCGCCGGCCGCAGGTGCGCCTCGGCGAAGGTCGGGATGGAGCGGTCGAAGATCACCCCGAAACCCAGCGGATCGACGTTCCAGCCCATGATGTCGAGGCTGTCGGGCCAGGTGTGCTCGGCCGCGCCGGTCATCTCGGCGAGACCTTCCTCGGCCCCGGCGCGCAATACGCAGGCCGCCGCGCCATCGCCGAAGAGCGCGGTGGCGACGATGTTGACGCTGGTCATCTCGTCGAGGCGGCAGGCGAGGGTGCAGAGCTCCACCGCCACCAGCAGCACCACCGAGCCGGGCCGCGACTGGGCCAGCCGCGAGGCGATCGACAAGCCCGTGACGCCGCCGGCGCAGCCGAGGCCGAACACCGGCACGCGGGCCACGTCGTCGCGAAAGTCGAGCTTGCGCATCGCCCGCGCTTCGAGGCTCGGCGTGGCGATGCCGGTGGAGGAGATGGTGACGATGGTGTCGACCTCGGCCGGCGTCAGCCCCGCCCGCTCCAGGGCCCGGCCGGCGGCGTCGCAGAAGAGGTCGACGGCGCCTTCCAGATAGGCCGCGGTGCGTTCGGGCCAGCTGCGATCCTGGAAGTACCACTCCATCGGCATCACCGCCTGGCGCTTCAGGATGCCGGTGTTGCGGAACACCGGGAACAAGCGCTCGAAGTCGCGGAACCGGGGCCCGAACAGTCTCCGGGCCTGACCGGCGATGTCAGCCTGGAGGAAGTCGTAAGGGGGTGATGCCGAGGCGAGCGAAAGCAGACGGGCGGATGTCGGCACCTTTGGAAACCTCGCGTCGCAGTGGACCGCCCTCGATCCCGCTCCTACTAGTCCGGATCGGTGGATTTCCCAAGCGCAACACGACGGCGAAGGCTGTTGCGAGGTTTGCCTTTCGCCTTTGCAACGATTTCCTTCAGCTTGACGCCTTGGCGGATGGAAAGCGCGGCGCCCGGCGCGCCTTTCTCGGGGTCGGCGAAGGCCCGGCCATAGGTAGAGACGCGGCTCGCCACCGATCCCAGGAACTCGCCCTCCCACTCGGAGAGGTCGACGCCGGCCGCCTCGGCGGCGCGGCGGGCGCGCTTCAGCGCGCTGAGGGCGGCGCGGCTGGCCTGCGCCTTGCGGTCTGGCGGCTGGCGCTTCACAGCCCCCCGATGGCGGTGATGTAGAGCTCGATCAGCGCCTCTTCCTCCTGGCGCTTGGCGGTGTCGGCCTTGCGAAGGCGCACCACCTTGCGGATGATCTTGGTGTCGAAGCCCTCGCCCTTGGCCTCGGCGTAGACCTCCTTGAGGTCGTTGGCCACGGCGGCCCTGTCTTCCTCCAGCCGCTCGATGCGCTCCACGAGGCTCTTGAGCTTGCCCTGGGCGGTGGCGCCGAGGGTGTCGATGCTGGCGGAATCGTCGGCCATGATGCTTACGCGACTCACAAGGTTGCTGGGGGAACGCGGCGCGACCCTAGCGGCGGGCGGGCGCCCTCACAACAGCCCGTGCGCGCCCAGCGCCGGCGCCAGCGCGGCGGGATCGGTGAAGTGATGGACGGCGAAGCCCAGCGCCGCGGCCGCGTCGATGTTGCGATTTGAATCGTCGACGAACAGCAGCTCGGCCGGCGCCAGGCCGGCGTAGCGGGCGGTGAGTTCGAAGATGCGCGGATCGGGCTTGCAGAGGCCGACGTCGCCGGAGACCACGATGTGTCTGAAGCGCCCGAACGCCGGACTCATGGCGAAGGTGCCGGCGGCGGTGGACGAGGGCATGTTGGTCAGCCCGAGCATGGTCACGCCGCGGGCGTGCAGCGCCTCGATGGCCGCCTCGGTCTCGGGGATCGGCCCGGAGAACATCTCCCACCAGCGCGCCTCCCAGGCGATGATCGCCTCGGCGTGCTCGGGGAAGCGCGCCAGCAACGGGGCGCGGTTGTCGGCGAACGAGACCCCGTCGTCGTGGCGCATGTGCCAGGGCATGGTGCAGACGTTGGCGAGGAACCACTCGCGCTCGGCCGGGTCGGGGAAGATCTTGGCGTAGAGGGTGCGCGGGTCCCAGCGCACCATGACGTTGCCGACGTCGAAGACGACCCCGCTGACCGGCACGGCCGGCTGGCCGCTCAGCCCTGGCGGGCTTTGTAGCGCGGGTCGGTCTTGTTGATGATGTAGATGCGGCCCTTGCGGCGCACCAGCTTGCAGTCGCGGTGACGCGTCTTCAGCGACTTCAGGGAACTGCGGACTTTCATGCGGGGCGCGTCTTCAACGGGGCGGCGGCTGGGAGCGGGCGGATATAGAGAGCGGGTTGGGGGAAGTCAATCGGAGGGGGCGGGGGATGGCGCCTCAGATCGTCGGCGTCGCCACGGGCAAACGGCGTCGAGGTCGCCGCACGCCGAGCCTGTGAGCTCGGTTTCAACGTCACTCTGGCGACCGACGCCATGACCGGCTTGCAAGCCGACGCCCACGCCCACAACATCACGCGGGTCTTTCCGCGGATCGGCAAGACCGCGGCGACGCGGGACATCATCGATCTGCTGGAAAAGCGCGCCTGATCATGGATTGGCTTCACGACTTGGCTTACCTGTTCGGCGGCGCCTTTGCGGCGAACGCCGTTCCGCATTTCGTCAGCGGCGTGATGGGGCGGCCGTTTCAGAGCCCGTTCGCCAAACCGCCGGGCGAAGGACTTTCATCCTCGACCGTGAACGTGCTCTGGGGGTTTGCGAACTTCGTCATCGCCTACCTGCTCCTCGCCCGGGTGGGAAACTTCGATCTGCGCGCCATCGACAACGTCATCGCCGCGGGGGTGGGCGTTCTGCTCATCGGTGTGATGTCGGCGCGTTTGTTTGGACGGTTCAACGGCGGCAATTCTCCCACGGGCTCGTGACGGTGTTCCGCTGGCCGAAGGTCGACACGGATGGCGGCGCGCGGCCCACGCCGCTAGAATGCCGAGCATGTCGGACTCGGACGAACCGCTGCGCCAGCAGCTGGATGAAGCCATCGCCCGGGTGCGCCGGGAGCTGGAGATTCTGCGCTCGCCGTCCAGCATCGGCGGCGGGGCGGACAATCGCAGCGTGGTCGGCGACCTCGAGAAGGAATTGCGCGAGCTTGAGGAAGCGCGCGCCGGCGTCGGGCCGAACGACCGGTAGTCGCTTCCGCCCAGCGATGTGATTGGCGGGGCGCGGACGGCGCCGCTAGCGTCGCCGGCATGAATCGCAGAGCATTCCTCGCCGTGGCCCTGGCCGCTGTCGCCCCCGCGGCCATGGCCGAGCCGCTGCCATCGGAGCTGCTGGGCGCGGCGGGCGATCCGTCGTTCCTCGACTGGCTGAACGGCTTCTACGCCCGCGAGCTGGCGGCCGGCTGGTCCACGAGCCTGCTGGCGCAGCTGCTGACCGGCCTGGCGCCCGATCCGCGGGTGCTGGCCCACAACGCCGCCCAGCCCGAGTTCGCCCTGCCGATCAGCGACTACGTCTCCCGCAACGTCACCGCCGGGGCGGCGGCGATGGGGCGGCGGCGGCGCGATGGGGTGCCACAGCTGCACGCCATTCACGAGACCTACGGCGTGCCGGGCGACATCCTGACCGCGATCTGGGCGATGGAGTCCGGCTTCGGGGCCAACCAGGGCGACATGGACGTGGTGCGCTCCCTGGCGACGCTGGCGTCCGAGGATCCGCGCCGCCGCGGCTGGGCGGAGATGGAGCTCGAGGCCTGCCTGAAGATCATCAAGTCCGGCGCGGCCGCGCGCGGCCAGCTGCGCGGCTCGTGGGCCGGCGCCATGGGCCAGACCCAGCTGGTGCCCTCGACCTTCCTCACCACCGCAGTCAGCGTTTCCGGGAGCGGCAAGCCGGACATCTGGACCTCCAGCGCTGACGCCCTGGCCTCCGCCGCCAACCTGCTGGCCAAGGCCGGCTGGCGCCGCGACGAGAGCTGGGCGGTGGAGGTGACACTTGAGCACCGCTTCGACGCCGGCCTCAGCGAGGGGCCGCGCCAGCCGCCGGCGTGGTGGGCCGACAAGGGCGCCCGGCGCGCCGACGACCAGGGCTGGTCGAAGGCGGACGCGGCCGCGCCGGCCGAGCTGATCCTGCCCTCGGGCTTCGCCGGTCCGGCCTTCCTGGTGTTCGCCAACCACTTCGTCATCCGCACCTACAACAACTCGCTGGCCTACGCCCTCAGCGTCGGGCTGCTCGCCGACCGGATCGGCGGCGCCGGACCGCTGGTCGCCGCCTGGCCGCACGAGACGCCGCTGTCTCTGGAAGCGAGGATGGAGGCCCAGACCGCGCTCGCGAAGCTGGGCTACAATCCCGGCGTCCCCGATGGGATGATCGGCCTTTCCACCCGCCAGGCGCTGCGGGCCTGGCAGCGCGACCACGGCATGCCGGCGGATGGCTACCTGTCGCCGGAGGTGGCCCAGCGGCTACGCGGGGCGCAGCCCAGCTGAGCCGCCGGTGGCTGCGGCGCCCGACCCCACCCGGGCGACCGGCGAGCGACCGTCCGCTCACCATGGATTAAGCATTAACGCCGAAGCTTGAGCCTCGCTCGCACCGGGGGTCATTCCGAGACGCATGTTCCAGATCATCGGCATCGTGCTGCTCTTCGCCCTGGTGTTCGGCAGCTTCCTCATGTCGGGCGGCAACCTCGCGGTGATCCTCGAGGCGCTGCCGCACGAAATGATGGCCATCGGCGGGGCGGGCGTCGCGGCGTTCCTGATCTCCAACTCGATGGGGGTGATCAAGGCCACCGGCGGCGGCATGTCGAAGGTGTTCGCCGGGCCGAAGTGGAAGGCCAGCGACTACCGCGACCTGCTCTCCCTGCTCTTCCTGCTCACCAAGACCATGAAGTCCAAGGGCGTCATCGCGCTGGAAAGCCACATCGAGCGTCCCGGCGAGAGCACCATCTTCTCGCGCTTCCCGCGGGTGATGAAGGACCACTTCGCCGTGGACTTCATCTGCGACACCCTGCGGATGATGACCATGAACCTCGAGGACCCGCACCAGGTCGAGGACGCCATGGAGAAGCAGCTGGAGAAGCATCACCACGAGGCCATCGCCCCGGCCGACGCGCTGCAGACCACGGCCGACGGCCTGCCGGCGCTGGGAATCGTGGCGGCGGTGCTGGGGGTGATCAAGACCATGGGCTCGATCACCGAGCCGCCGGCGGTGCTGGGCGCCATGATCGGCGGGGCGCTGGTCGGCACCTTCCTCGGCGTGTTCCTGGCCTACGGCATGGTCGGCCCGATGGCGGCGCGGCTGAAGGCGGTGGTGGACGAGGAGGCGAGCTTCTATCGGATCATCCAGTCGGTGCTGGTGGCCCACCTGCACGGCAACGCCGCGCAGATCTCGGTGGAGATCGGCCGCGGCGACGTCCCCTCCGCCGCCCAGCCGAGTTTCCTGGAGCTGGAAGAGACCCTGAGCGCCATTCCTGCGGAAGCTTAACAGGGGCCATGAGAGATTAACGGCGCGAAATGTGATCACGCGGTCGTGAAGTAACTCTTGCGCTAGCGCACGAACCCGGCATATTGGACCCAGCGTCATGACCGGCGCTGCAACCTCATCCACTTGGGACCAGGGAACATGACCTCGGGTAAGCTCCGCACTATTATGATCGTTGGCGCCGCCGTCGCCACCGTTTCCGTCGCCGCCTGCAAGCCGCCCGTCACCAACGGGACCAACAGCGCCACCGTCAGCGCCGACAACAGCATGGCCATGGCCAACTCGGCCACCAACACCGCCATGGGCGCCATGAACGCCGCCGCGAACGCCTCGGCCACCGCGCCGATGTCGACGAATTCGAGCAACAGCACCGCGCCGTAAGCTGCTGCGACCAGTAACAGTTTTCGAAGGGCCGTCCCCCACCGGGGGCGGCCCTTCTGCTTGAGGGGCCGGTGGGCGATCCCGCCTCGCCCGTAGTGTTCGACGAAAGCGGCCTGCCCAGGTCGCGACGCTTCGGCGACGTCTACTTCTCGCGCGAAGGTGGCCTCGCCGAGACGCGGGCGGTGTTCCTGGCCGGCTGCGGCCTGCCGGGACGCTGGGACGGACGGCGGCGGTTCACCGTCGGCGAGCTCGGCTTCGGGACCGGGCTCAACATCCTGGCGCTGCTCGAGCTCCGGCGAGGCCATCATCCGGCGGGCGGGCATCTTTCGATCTTCTCGGTGGAGGCCGAGCCGCTGACGGCGGCCGAGGCGCGGCGGGCGCTGGCGGCCTGGCCGGAGCTGGAGCCGGTCGCCGAACTGCTGCTGGCGCGCTGGCCCGGCCGGCGGGCGGGCTTCCAGCGGGTCGACCTGCCGGAGCTCGGCGCCACCCTTGATCTCGCCGTGATGGACGCCGAGGCGGCGCTGGCGGCCTGGAGCGGGGCGGCGGACGCCTGGTTCCTCGACGGCTTCGCCCCGGCGGTGAACCCCGGCATGTGGACCGGGGCGCTGATGGGCCTCGTGGCCCAACGCTCGGCGCCGGGGGCCCGCGTCGCCACCTACACCGTCGCCAGCCAGGTGCGCCGCGCCCTGGTGGCCGCCGGGCTGGAGGTGCGGCGGCGGCCGGGATTCGGCGCCAAGCGCGAGCGGCTGGAGGCCGAGCTGCCCGGCGAGCCGCCGGCGCCGGGCGGCGAGGCGCGCGTGGCCATCGTCGGGGCCGGGATCGCCGGCGCCGCGCTGGCGCGGGCCTTCCGCGCCCTGGGCGCCGAGGCCGCGGTGTTCGACGCGGCCGGTCCCGGCGCGGGCGCGTCAGGCGCCCCGGCGGCGCTGGTGACGCCGCGGCTGGACGCCGGCCTCGGCGGCATCGCCCGACTGCACGCCCAGGCCTTCCACCGCGCCTGCGACCTCTACAGGCGGCTCGGCGGGGCGGTGATCGGGCGCGGGGTGCTGCAGCTGCAGGCCGCGGCCCGGGATGCGGACCGGTTCGCCCGGATCGCCGCCTCGGACCTCTTCGAGCCGGGGGCGCTGGAGCCGATGAGCGCCGAGGCGGCGACGGCGCTGCTCGGCGAGCCGGTCGCCCCAGGCCTGCACATCCGCGCGGCGATGGTGATCGAGCCTGCCGTCGTTCTGGACGCCTGGCTGCCGGCGGTCGGGGTGGCGACGATCGCGCGGGCGGCGGCGGACGGCGGGGTCTGGCGGCTGTCCGGTGCGGACGGCCGCTTGGTCAGCGAGGCGGAGATCGTCTGCCTGGCGCCTGGGGCTGGGCTGGGCGCGCTCTGGCCGGACGCCCCGATCCAGCCGGTGCGCGGGCAGCTGAGCTGGATTGACGGCGTCGAATTAGCTGCCGCGACGGCCTGGGGCGCCTACGCGGCGCCGATGCGGGGCGGCGTGATGTTCGGCGCCACGCACGACCGGAACGACGCCGACGCCGGCTGGCGGCCGGGCGACGACGCCCGCAACCTTCTGGCGCTCGCCGCGCGGCTGCCGCGCCTGGCCGCGCGCCTCGCCGACGCGCCGGTCCAGGGCCGCGCCTCGATCCGGGCGACGACGCCGGACCGGATGCCGATCGCCGGCCCGGCCCGGCCCGGCCTGTTCTTGCTGGGCGGACTTGGATCGCGCGGATTTGCGCTGGCGCCGCTGCTGGCCGAGCACGTGGCGGCCCTGGCGCTGGGGGCGCCGTCGCCGCTGCCGGCATCGCTGGCGCCGATCGTGGCGCCCGAGCGTTTCGCCCTGAGGGCCCGGCGCCGCGCCGCCGGCTTGGTGGCGGGCGGCGAGCTGTAGTAGTCTCCCGCCTGAGCGAGGGCGCTGTCTGCACCGGAGTAGGATTGAATGAAAACGCTCGCCACCGCCGCCTTGGCGCTGACCCTGATCGCCGGCGGCGCGGCCGCCCAGCCGGCCCCGGCCGCCAACCCGCCGCCGACCCACCAGGCCTGCTTCTGGAAGCAGAACATCTCCGGTTTCGCCGCCCACGACGACAGCGCCATCTACCTTCGGGTCAGCATCCGCGACGTCTATGAGCTGAAGATGTTCGGCAACTGCTTCGACCTCAGCTGGTTGCACCGCATCGGGCTGGAGACCCACGGCATGTCGGACATCTGCGAGGGGACCAACCCCGACCTCGACGTGGTCGCCCACGACATCGGCATCGGCCGCCAGCGCTGCCCGGTGACCAGCGTGCGCAAGCTGACCCCGGCCGAGGTCGCCGCCCTGCCGAAGGACGCCCGGCCTTAACCGCTGGGTGGTGGACGCGGCTGGGATCGAACCAGCGACCCCCACGATGTCAACGTGGTGCTCTCCCGCTGAGCTACGCGTCCGGCCGGTGTCGGCCCCTGGGGAGGGGTCGGCTAATAGCGTCAGCCGCGGCCGGCGACAAGCGCCCCGGCGGGTAAGCCGGCGCGCGGGGCGTAGGGGCCGAGCGCCTCCAGCAGCGGGCCGAGGCGGCGCTCGTAGCGGCGCCAGCGCTGCAGCGAGGTGCGGAAGATCGGCTGGCGCACCTGGGCCGAGCTGGCCGTCCTGACCGCGCCGCCGCGTTCGTGGAAGGCGAGACAGGCGGCGTCCCACGAGAGCCCGCAGGCCTCGGTGACCAGCCAGCGGATCCGACCCTCTGGATCGGCGACCAGCGCCTCGTGGTCGACGTCGATCACGCGGTCCGGCAGCACCGCTCGCCAGTGGTCCATCACCTGGCGGTAGAGGGCGTATTCGGCGCCGATCTCGGCGAGGTCGTAAAGCGTCTCGGCGCCGGTGGCGAAGAGTTGGCGGTAGCAGGAGAGGCAGGTGTCGACCGGGTCGCGGACCGCCTGCAGGATCACCGCGCGCGGGAACATCAAGGCGATGGCCCCGACGTGCAGGTAGTTCTCCAGCGTCTTGTCGACGAAGCGGCCGACGCCGCGCCAGCCGAGGCCGCGGACCGCGTCCAGATAGGCGCGCGCCAGCCGCCTCGGCGCCTCGGCGCCCCCCATCAGTTCGCCCGTCTCCAATAGGCGCGGCAGGGCGGCGGTCTCGCCGAGCGACAGCACGTCCGGATGGCTGGAGAGGATCTGCTCGATCAGGGTCGAGCCGGACCTCGGCATGCCGACGATGAAGATCGGCGCGGCGGTGGCGAGGCCCTGGCCGCCGCGCCGGGCGATGTGCTCGGCGTTGAAGGCCTGCTTGACCAGCCGCGCGGCGGCGCGGTGCGCCTGCAGCAGCGTCGCCGGCGCAGACGCCGGGTTCGCGGCCAGCGCCTCGCGCTTCAGGCGGTTGCCGGCGTCGAAGGCGTCGAAGGCCGACTCGTCGCGACCACGCTGCTCCAGCGCCTCGCCGAGGGCGAAGAGGAGGCCGATGCGGGTGTCGACGTCGACGCCCGGGTCGGCGACCGCGCCGCGCATGTCGGCGAGCTCGGCGTCGGTGACCGCGTCCGGCTTCAGCAGGGCCAGCCGGGTGAGCGCCCAGAAGCGGGTGGCGGGATGGGCGGCGAGGCGGCGATGCTGGCGCTCAGCCTCGTCCAGCCGCCCCAGCACGGCCAGCGCCACCGCGAGGTTGCGCCGCGTCTCCAGCGCCTCGGGGCGCAACTCCAGCGCTCGTCCGTAGGCGTCCGCCGCCTCGTCCCACAGCTGCAGGGTCTGGGCGGCGGCGCCGCGGTTGTGCTGGGCGTCGAACAGGTCCGGCCGCAGCGCCGCGACCCGGCGCAGCCGCGGCAGCGCCCGGTCCGGACGGCCGAGGCGCAGATCGAGGGTGGCCAGCGACATCGGCGCGCGGAAATCGGCCGGGTCGGCCCGCTCGGCGCCGGCGTAGGCGGCGGACGCCTCGTCCAGCCGGCCGGCGGCCAGGTGGGCGGCGCCGGCGTCCAGCAGACGCGAAAGGGCGGCCGGGTCCCGCGAGGGAGCCGGCCGCCGCAGTCGAGATGCTTCATCGCGCCCCATGCGGACGCGATGCTACGCGTCTGCTATTGCCAGCGATACTGGAACTGGATGCCGAACGTGCGCGGCGCGGTCAGGAACGGCGAGCTCTGGATGATCTCCTTCACGCCGGGTCCCGCAGCGCAGGTCGCGGTAAAGGTGGCGCCTGGACCCGTGCAACCGTACAGACCGCCGGCCGCCCCGTCGTAGCCGATCTGGTCGAACAGGTTATCGACGAACACGATGACGTTGTAACGGTTGTTCGCGCCGGCGAAGTTGGCCAGCAGATTGACCTGAGTATAGGGCGGCTGCAGGTTGTAGGGCCGGTTGAACACCGAGTCGTAGGTGGCGTCCTTCCAGATCACGCTGCCCGACAGCGACAGTTTTCCCATCGGGAAGTCGATCGTGTAGACCGTGTTGAAGGAGACCTTGTTCGGCGTCGCGCCAGGGATTTCCGCGCCCACGACGTTCTGCGCGCCCGCAACCCCGCCGCAGCCCCGCGTGTTGGCCCCCGGTTGGATGGCCAGCGGGTCGACCGTGTCCTGGACGCAGGCGGATTTCGAGATCGTGGCGTTCAGATAGGAGTAGCTGAGCGTCATCGCGAGCGGGTCGATCGGACGGTAGGTGCCCCAGATCTCCGCGCCGTAGTCGTGCACGACCGGAACATTGTACAGGATGGGCACGATCTCGCTGCTTCCGCCGCCGAGTTGCTGGACGACGCTCAGCGGCACCTGCTCGCCGTAGTAGTTGTAGTAGAAGGCGTCGGCGTTGGCGGTCAGCGTCGCGCCGATCGTCTTCTTCACGCCGACCTCGAAGGCGTCGACATACTCCGGGTTCACCTCCGGCTGCGGGCCGAGCGTGTAGGTGGACCAGCCGCCCGACTTGTAGCCGCGGCTGTATTTGCCATAGATCAGCAGGCTCGAATCGGGCGTCCAGTCGAGATCCACTTCGCCGGTCGGCGCCCCCCAGCTGGCGCTGAGCCTGCGAACGGCGTTGCCGGTGCCCGGTTGGATGAACGCGGGCCCGGCGCCCGCATAGGCGGTGCCGAGGCTCGCGGCGGTGGCCAGGTTGGTGATATCCAGGGCCGGCGTCAGCCCGCCGAGGGCGGCGGCCGTGACGATGCTGTCGAAGCTGATCACCCGCCACGACTGCCAGCCGGCCTTGGTGTCTACGGTATAGCGGAAGGCGCCGCTCATCTTCCACTGGTCGTTGAACTTGTAGGTGCCTTGGAAGAAGGCCGCATAACTGTTGTAGTTGATCTCAGTGTTTTCCGCCGATCCGGCGAGCGACGGGTTGAGCGGCGCGGCGCAGAAGGTTTCGCCGACGGGGCAGGTGTCGCCGAGGAACGTGGCGAACTCAGGCGCGCCGATCTGCGTCTGATCTGGCGTCGTGTACTGGTTGACCGGCTGGTTCCAGTGCTCGTGATAGAAGTAGAGGCCGCCGACATATTGGAACGGCGAGCTCGTCGTCGAGGTGATGTCCAGCTCGTGGCTGGTCGACTGGTCATACTCGTTGAAGAGCAGATAGTCCGGCGTCGGAAAAAGGGTGAGGTTGCCCAGCCCTGGCGGCCCCTCTTCCTGGTACGAGAGGACGCCTGAGCCGACTTCGCCCTGGTACTGGTTGGGAATGCGTAGGATGTAGTGGAACTGCTGATAGGCGCCCAGGTAGGTCACATCGAAAGACGGCGCGTGGAAGGTCGCGTTGAAGGTCCCCTGGATGTTGCGTTGCATATAGTTGATCCCGTTGAATCCATTGATGAAATCGCGGGGATTGATGTTGCCGGGGTTGTTCCCGGGGAAGCTGCTGGCGACGATCGGGTTGGTCTTCAGTGAACCGGGGACGACCGTCGGACCCGTACCGCAGCCGAGGCCGTTGGGACCGGCCGCGACGCCGGGCAGGGCGCAGAGGGCGTAGAAACCGCTGGGCGTCAGCGTATCGGCGGCGGTGAACGGCGCCAGCGGGATGTAGCCGAGGTTGGCCGTGCCGTGCGTGTTGGCCACGAAGTTGCCGCTCGACACCAGGCCCCACAGGTCCCACTTGTCCCAGTGGCCCTCGAGCTGGCCTTCCAGGTAGTGGGTCTGGCCGCTGCCGCCGAGGACCAGGTTGCCGCCTTGGGGCGGTCCGTCGAGATTGTTGAAGAAGCCGCCGGTCTCCTGCGTGTAGTTGCCGCCGAATCGGAACTTCAGGTGGTCGTTGATCGGCCCCGACGCAACCGCCTCGATCCAGTATTCGCTGTAGTTGGCGACCTGGGCGCGGACTTCCTCGTACGGCGTGCTGGTCGGCCGCTGCGAGGTGTATTCGACCACGCCGCCGTCGGCGTTGCTGCCGTGCAGGGTGTTCTGCGGACCGTTGTCGACCTCCGTATTGCCGACGAACAGGGTGTCGCGCTGCAGCTCGATGGCCGCGTTGGCGCCGTAGTAGACGCCGTTGTAGTAGATGGCGACGCCCGAAGTGTTGTTCAGGTTGTCGCTGTTGCGGCCGATGCCGCGGATGTAGATGCGGTCGTCGATGTCGGTCCAGCTGAGGCCCGGCGAAAAGTCGGCCAGGTCCTGCACCTTGGCCATGCCCAACATTACGCGTTGGTCGGCGCTGAAGGCCGTCACCGCCACCGGCACCGACTCGATGCTCTGTTCGCGCTTCTGAGCGACGACGGTGAGCTCGCTCACCACGCCCGTCCCATTGGCCGTATCGTTCGCCGCGGCGGCGGCGTCCGCCGCCATGGCCATCGTCCCATAGAGGCTCGCTGCGACGGCCAGCGCCGAGCCGCCACACACCAACGCCCGCTTAGACATAGGGTCAGCCCTCCGTTCCTACGTTTCCTCGGGCTCGGTTCTGTTCGAGATCGACCAAGTCCCAGCGGGAAGACTAGGCAGCGGTGACCAAGCTTGGCAAGGTATGTGTCGCGGATTGTTGGCTTGGCGTCCTGTTATCCCCGCCCCGATGCGTCAATCGCGCAACACGCCTTGAGGGCTTTGTCAGGCCGTGCGGAGCGTACGCAGTACATGCCTCGCCGGCGCCAGCGACGGGGCCGCGGCCTGCACGACGGGCCGGCGTGCTCGAACTCACCTCGGAAGCTGTCCGGCCAAGCCTTGTCGCCAGGTTAGCCAGTGCTGCCGACGATTGGCAAGCCGATCCCGCCGCCACGGCGACGGCGCTCGAGATCGCAGTTGTCCCAGGATTCAGAGGGCGGCGCCCTCAGGCGGCGGCCATCATCCGTTCCACCTCGGCGACGATCTCGCGCAGGTGGATGGGCTTGGAGAGCACCTTCGCGCCGGCCGGGGCGCGGTCGCTGGAGAGGGCGACGGCGGCGAAGCCGGTGATGAACATGATCCGCAGGCCGGGGTGGCGCTGGGCCGCCAGTCGCGCTACCTCGATGCCGTCCATGCCGGGCATGACGATGTCGGTGAGCAGCAGATCCCAGGGTTCGCCCAGCGCCGCCGCCGCCGCTTCCCCGTCGGCGCAGGCGGTGACGTCGTAGCCGGCGCGCTCCAGCGCCCGGGCCAGGAAGCCGCGCAGGGAATCATCGTCTTCGGCGAGCAGGATTCGCGGCATGAGGCGGTTGATGGTCCCGGCCCTGGTGGCTTGGCCGGCGCAACCTAACCGCCCACCCGTAAATTGGCGATGAACCGTTTGACCGGGACGACGCGGCCCGCGAATACTGCCCGCGATGGATGACGCGACGCCGTTGGCGCAGGCAGAGCTGGGCGAGCCGGCCCCCTACCGCCTGGCGCGGCCGGCGGCCGGCGCCCGGGCGACGCCGCTGATCTGCGCCTCGCCACACTCGGGCCGCATCTATCCGGCGGCGATGATGGCCGCCTCGCAGCTCGACCGGCGGGCGATCCGGCGCTCCGAGGACGCCCTCGTCGACCAGCTGATCGCTGGTGCGCCCGGGTTTGGACATACGGTGATCGCCGCCGAGTTCGCCCGCGCCTTCATCGACGTCAACCGCGAGCCCTGGGAGCTCGACCAGGCGATGTTCGAGGACGAGTTGCCGGCCTTCGCCCGGGCGCGCACCGCCCGGGTGGCGGCGGGCCTGGGCGCCATCGCCCGCATCGTCTGCGAGGGCCAGGAGATCTACGCCCGCAAGCTCACCTTCGCCGAGGCCGAAGCGCGGGTGCGCCAGGTGCACCAGCCCTACCACGCCGCGCTGGCGGCGCTGATCGGGGAGACCAAGGCCCGGTTCGGCGTCGCGATCCTGATCGACTGGCATTCGATGCCGGCGGCGGCGGCGATGGGGCGGGGCGGCGAGCCGTGCGACCTGGTGCTGGGCGACCGCTTCGGCGCGGCGTGTTCGGCCGCGGTCTCGGGCTTCGTCGAGCGGACGCTGGCGGCCATGGGCTACCGCGTCGCCCGCAACGCGCCTTATGCCGGCGGCTACACCACCGAACACTACGGGCGCCCGGGGCGGCGCATCCACGCGCTGCAGATCGAGATCAACCGGGCGCTCTATTTCGACGAGGCGGCGCTCTGCCCGACCAGCGGGTTCGAGCGGCTGCGAGGCGACCTCGAGCAGTTGTTCGCGGGGCTGGCGGCGCAGGACTGGACGGGGCTGTAGGCTCGCCCGTGGCGTCAGTTCGGCGTCTTTCACAAGAAAAACGCGACTCGAAGCCGGTCGGCTCGGAACCTGGGCCATTCGGCCGTGTTCCAACAAGACTCGTGGTTGAAAAGATGGCAGGCCGGCGCTGCGAAGCGTTGCTGTTTGCCTAGCTTGGCCGCTACGCGGCGGTCTCGCTGGTGGCAGGCACAAAAAAAAGCCGCGCCCGAAGGCGCGGCAGTTCATTAGGGAGGAAACGCCCAGGAAGGGCAGAGGCGTCAGCGACGCCTCACAACAGCAATCTAGGGTGCGGCGCACAATCGATCAAGCAAAAAATGCCGGGAGGCCCCGAAAAAAATCGGGATAATTTGAAATATTGCGGAATTTCAATGGATTCCCATATATGATTGGCCATGCGTTGCGATGCTGCATCGCAATAGTCGCGCCGTTTTAGACCGCTCGGTACGCAACAAAATCATAGGCTTGCCCGGCCCTTCGGCCTCGCAACGTCCGCCCGCGGCCCCGAGCGCGATGGCGGAAAGCCTGCATCCAGACTAGAAGCGCCCGCGCATGTCCCTCCGCAACATCGCCATCATCGCCCACGTCGACCATGGCAAGACCACCCTGGTCGACCAGCTGCTCGCCCAGTCGGGCGCCTTCCGCGCCAACGAGGCGCATGCGGAGCGCGCGATGGATTCCAACGACCAGGAGCGCGAGCGCGGCATCACCATCCTGGCCAAATGCACCTCGGTGCTGTGGCACGGCGCGGCCGGCGAGACCCGGATCAACATCATCGACACGCCTGGCCACGCCGACTTCGGCGGCGAGGTGGAGCGGATCCTGGGCATGGTCGACGGCTGCTTGCTGCTGGTCGACGCCGAGGAAGGCGTCATGCCGCAGACCAAGTTCGTGCTCGGCAAGGCGCTGAAGCTGGGGCTGCACCCCATCGTCGTGCTGAACAAGGTCGATCGGCCCAACGCCGAACCCGACCGGGTGCTCGACGACGCCTTCGACTTGTTCGCGGCCCTGGGCGCCAGCGACGGGCAGCTCGACTTCCCCCACATCTACGCCAGCGGCAAGCAGGGCTGGGCGACCACCGACCTCGCCGGCCCGCGCGAGACGCTGGGGCCGCTGTTCGACATGATCGTGGCCCATGTGCCGCCGCCGACGACGGAAGCCAACGCGGGCGGGCCGGCGAAGCTGCTGGCGGTGCTGATCGAGGCCGATCCTTTCCTCGGCCGGTTGTTGACCGGGCAGATCGTCAGCGGACGCCTGGCGCCCGGCATGGCGATCAAGGCGCTGTCGCGCGAGGGCAAGGAGATCGAGCGCGGGCGCATCTCCAAGCTGCTCGCCTTTCGCGGCCTGAAGCGCACCGGCGTCGACGAGGCCTTCGCCGGCGACATCGTCGCCGTGGCCGGCCTCTCCAAGGCGACCGTGGCCGACACGCTCTGCGCCCTGGACGTGACCGAGGCGCTGCCGGCGCAGCCGATCGACCCCCCCACCATCGCCATCACCGTCTCGATCAACGACAGCCCGCTCGCCGGCCGCGACGGCGATAAGGTGCAGAGCCGGGTGATCCGCGCGCGGCTGCTGGCCGAGGCCGAGGCCAACGTCGCCATCAAGGTAGCGGAGACCGCCGACAAGGACGCCATGGAAGTGGCCGGCCGCGGCGAGCTGCAGTTGGGCGTGCTGATCGAGACGCTGCGCCGCGAGGGTTTCGAGCTCTCCATCAGCCGGCCGCGGGTGGTCTACCAGTCCGATCCGGAGACCGGCCAGCGGCTGGAGCCGATCGAAGAGGTGGTTGTCGACGTCGACGACGACTTCTCCGGCGTGGTCATCGAGAAGCTGTCGGGTCGCAAGGCCGAGCTCACCGACATGGTCCCCTCGGGCGCCGGCAAGACCCGGCTGACCTTCCTGGCCCCGTCGCGAGCCCTGATCGGCTACCAGGGCGAGTTCCTCACCGACACCCGCGGCTCGGGCGTGCTGAACCGGCTCTTCGCCCGCTACGAGCCCCACAAGGGGGCCATCGAGGGCCGCCGCAACGGCGTCCTGATCTCCAACGCCGACGGCGACATGACCGCCTATGCGCTGTGGAACCTCGAGGACCGCGGCGTAATGTTCGTCGGCGCCGGCGAGAAGACCTACCAGGGCATGATCATCGGCGAGAATGCCAAGCCCGACGACCTCGACGTCAACCCGCTGAAGGCCAAGCAGCTGACCAACATCCGCTCGGCCGGCAAGGACGAGGCCATCCGCCTGACCCCGCCCCGGCGCCCGACCCTGGAGCAGGCCATCGCCTACATCGGCGAGGACGAGCTGGTGGAGGTGACCCCGAAGGCCATCCGCCTGCGCAAGCGCGTGCTGAACCCGACCTTCCGGAAGAAGCGGATGCGGGAGGAAGCATAGACCCGCGATGCTCTTCCCACCGTGAAGCGGTGGGAAGTGTCGCTGGCGAGCCGCGAAGCGGAGATGCGCGGTCCCCGACCTGATCGGGGATGAGGGGAGTGGCGCCGGCCGTTGATCTTCGTCGGGCGCCGTCTCCCCTCCGTCGCACGCCGCGACGCTTGCGCGCCGCGCGTCTGCGACGCCTCCCCTCGCTGTTCGCGAGGGGAGGAGCTCAGAACCGCAGCTCCATGATCACGTCGGCCCTCGCGTAAGGGGACGGCTGTGGAGGCGCGATCTGCTTGAAGCCGAAGCTGCGGTAGAGGCTGAGGGCGGGCGCGAGGACGCTGTTGGTTTCCAGGTAGAGCCGCGGCGCGCCGGCGGCCTTGGCGCGCTCCACGCAGGCTTCCATCAGGGCGCGGCCGAGGCCGCGGCCCTTGTAGGGCTCGGCCACCGCCATCTTGGCTACCTCGAAGCCGCCGTCGGGCAGCGCCATCAGCGCGCAGCAGCCGATCGCCTCGCCGTCCTCGACCACGAACACGATGCGGCCGCCGGCGTCGATGATCTGGCCCTGCGGATCGCTCAGGATCTCGACATCCCTGGGCTCGAGGCGGAAATAATGGCTGATCCAGGCCTCGTTAAGGGCCTTGAAGGCCGGCGCCAGGTCCGGGCGGTAGTCGACGATCTCCATCGCCTTAAGCTAAGCATTTCGCCGCCATGGCCAACCCCATCTATGCAGCCCTGCCGACCACGATTTTCAGCGTGATGTCGGGTCTTGCCCAAGACTTGGGCGCGATCAACCTCGGCCAGGGCTTTCCCGACGAGCCGGGACCCGAGGCCATCCGCCGGCGCGCGGCCGCGGAAGCGGTGGACGGCTACAACCAGTATCCGCCGATGCCGGGCGTGCCGGCGCTGCGCGAGGCGGTGGCCCGGCACTACGCCCGCCACCAGGGCCTCGACCTCGACTGGAAGACCGAGGTGACGGTCACCTCGGGCGCCACCGAGGCCCTGGCCGCCTGCTTCCTGTCGCTGATCTCGCCCGGCGACGAGGTGGTGCTGTTCCAGCCGCTCTACGACTCCTACCTGCCGATGGTGCGCCGCGCCGGCGGGGTGGCCAGGCTGGTGCGGCTCTCGCCCCCCGGCTTTCGGCTGGAGCGGGCGGCGCTGGAGGCCGCCTTCACCCCGCGCACCCGGCTGGTGGTGCTCAACAACCCGCTGAACCCGTCGGCCACCGTGGCGGCGCAGGAGGACTTGGCGCTGCTGGCCGAGTTCTGCGTGCGGCATGACGCAGTGGCGATCTGCGACGAGGTCTGGGAGCACGTGGTGTTCGACGGACGTACGCACCGGCCGCTGATCGGCTTTCCGGGGATGCGCGAGCGTTGCGTGAAGATCGGATCGGCGGGCAAGATGTTCGCCCTGACCGGCTGGAAGGTGGGCTTCATCTGCGCCGCGCCGCCGCTGACCGCGGTGATCGCCAAGGCCCACCAGTTCCTCACCTTCACCACGCCGCCCAACCTGCAGGCGGCCGTGGCCTGGGGGCTGGACAACAGCGAGGCCTGGTTCGCCGCCATGCCGGGGCAGCTCGAGGCTTCCCGCGACCGGCTGACCGAGACGTTGCGCCGCGAGGGCTTCGCGGTGCTGCCGAGCCAGGGCACCTATTTCCTCAATGTCGACCTGACCGCGTCCGGCGTCGCCGAGGGCGACATGGATTTCTGCCTGCGGGCGGTGAAGGGCGCCGGGGTCGCGGCCATCCCGATCTCGGCCTTCTATGAGCAGGACCCGGTGACCCACCTGATCCGCCTCTGCTTTCCCAAGCGCGACGCCACCCTGGACGAGGGCGCGCGGCGGCTGGCCAAGGCGCGGGCGCTGTCGCGGCGCGAGGCGGCCGAGTAGGCCTTCAGCCCAGCATGCCGAGCTTCATCGCCGGCCGCGGCGTCGCTGCGATATCACGACAATTTATATCGTGAACGCGCCAAGGCGGCGACTCCCGATCTTGGCGACCTTGCCCGCGGCCGGCGCCGGCGCTTAGCGGGCTGCAACGATGCGAGGAAACCGATGAGCACGATGCTGGCCGACCCGAAGATCGAAGCCCTGCTGGAGGGCCTCTACGCCCGCAGCAAGGCCCAGGAAGGCGGGGCGCCTGACTACTTCCGCGGCCGCGCCGCCGCGGGGCGGACGGACTTCTCCGCCATGGACGCCGGCGATCACGCCTACTTCGCCGACAAGCTGGTGGCCCTGGACCGGGACAAGGCCGAGTTCTGCCACGGCCTTTGCCGCGCCATCGGCGCGCGGCGGATCGTGGAGCTGGGCACCTCGTTCGGCGTTTCCACGCTGTTCCTCGCGGCCGCCGTGCGCGACAACGGCGGCGGCGTGGTGATCGGGACCGAGCATGAGCCGGCGAAGGCCGCGGCGGCGCGGGCCAATTTCGCCGCCGCGGGCCTGGCCGAGTTCGTCGACCTGCGGGTGGGCGACCTGCGCCAGACGCTGCTGCAGATCGAGGGGCCGGTGGACTTCGCCCTCTTCGACATCTGGACCGAGATGGCCCGCCCGGCGCTGGAGCTGATCGCGCCGCGCCTGCGCGTCGGCGCCGTGCTCTGCGCTGACAACACCGCCCAGCCGCGGGCCCGCCAGGGCTACCGCGACTACTTCGACTTCATCGCCGACCCCGCCAATGGCCTGCGGACGATGACGCTGCCGTTCGACGGCGGCTTCGAAATGACGGTCAAGTGCGGCTGACAGATTTGTCAGCGGGCATTACATGACAGGAAGGAAAGGTTAGGAATAATTACAGATAAGTAAGTGATCCAGATTGTGTCAGCATTAGAATAAGTTCATTCGTATCGATAGGCGGGGTCAGCTATTCTGTCTCTCGAGGAGCCAAGGAGGCTCTTGGGAGAACAACATGCAGATATTCAGCCGCCAGACCGGTTTGCTGGCCGCCGTCGCGGTCGGCCTGGGGTCGTTGCTCGCGACGCAAGCAGGCGCACAGACGCTGCGCATCCCGGTGGGGGACCTTTCCACGCCGGACGCCGCGCAATCGCTGGATCGTCATCTGACCGAGGCCGCCGCGCGCTTCTGCGACGCCCGCTACCGCGCCGTCGAGCTCGATCAGCGGATGGCCTGCGCCCGGGCGGTGCGCGAGGAGGCGCTGGCCCAGCTCAGCCCGATCCAGCGCCAGGCGCTCGAGGCGGTCCAGCCGGGCGTCCGCCTGGCGATGAACGGCCGGTAGTCGTTGCGGGCCGCTACACTCAAGCGTCAAGTTCGCGGAGGAGGCGTGGAGGACGCAGAGGGGTTCGATCTCTCTGCGACCTCCGCGCCTCCTTTGCGTTGTCCGCCTCGAACTCGACGGCGCCTGCCGGCCGCCAAGCCCCGTTCAGCTGGTCGAGCCGCCGTCGATGACGATGGTCTGGCCGGTCAGCCAGGCGCCGGACTTGCCGGCCAGGAAGACGGCCGCGCCGGCGATGTCGTCCGGCTCGCCCAGGCGCCGCAGAGGCGTGCCGATGCTTGAGCGGCGCTCGGCCTCCGGCGTGTCCCAGAGGGCGCGGGCGAAGTCGGTCTTCACCAGGCCTGGCGCGATGCAGTTGACCCGGATGTTGTGGGGGGACAGCTCCTGGGCAAGGTTGCGGGCCAGCTGCATGTCGGCGGCCTTGGAGATGGCGTAGGCGCCGATCACCGGGGTGCCGCGCAGGCCGCCGATCGACGAAACGATGATGATCGCCCCGTCGCGCCGTTCCTTCATCTCGGGGGCGACCATCTGGATCAGCCAGTGGTTGGAGACGATGTTGTTGTCGAGGATCTTTCGGAACGCCTCGTCGGAGAGGCCGCTCATCGGCCCGTAGTAGGGATTGGAGGCGGCGTTGCAGACCAGGATGTCGACCTGGCCGAAGGCCTTGCGGGTCTCGTCCACCAGGCGCTGCAGGTCGTCCTTGGACGAGATGTTGGCGGGGACCGCGATGGCCGCGCCGGGATGGGCGGCGTTGATGGCGCCGGCGACCTCCTCGCAGGCGTTCGCCTTGCGCGACGAGATCGCCACCTTGGCCCCGTGCTCGGCCAGGCGCTCGGCGATGGCCTTGCCGATGCCCTTGGTCGAGCCGGTGACGATCGCGACCTTGCCGGTGAGGTTGAACAGGTCGCCGGTCTTGGGGCGGGTCTCGGTGGCGACGGACATGGGCGGCTCCCTTAAACGATCGTTTGGTTTGGGCTGAGCTTTTAGGGCCGCCGGCCCCGAG
>Ga0302326_10007077_pt1 | contig 25069 bp, 17 predicted proteins | sample Palsa_T0_3_FD_202264 | JGI IMG/M metagenome (GOLD analysis project Ga0302326, IMG submission 202264) | Peat permafrost microbial communities from Stordalen Mire near Abisko, Sweden - Palsa_T0_3 | ecosystem: Environmental > Terrestrial > Soil > Palsa > Peat permafrost | place: Sweden: Abisko... | reverse complement strand
GGGACGAGACGAAACACGAAGACACGCACACGCGCGCCCGGCCTTGACGGTGTGCGGGCGCTGGCCGTGCTCGCCGTCATGGGCTTTCACGAGGGCGCGTCAGAACTGTCGGGCGGCTTCCTCGGCGTCGACATCTTCTTCGTCCTGTCCGGATTCCTGATCACCGACCTGCTGGTCACCCGGTATGACACCCTCGGGCGACTGGACCTGCGGGACTTCTGGACCAGGCGGGCCCGACGCCTGCTGCCGCCGCTCGCCGTGATGCTGGTCATCGTCACCGCCGCGGCGTCCGTGATCGAGCCGGACCAGGAGACCTCGCTGCGGCCCGCGCTGCTGGCGGCGGTCACGTACACCAGTAACTGGTATCAGATCCTGCACCACGTGTCGTATTTCGACGCCTTCAGCCAGCTCACGGCACCCGCGCCACTGGATCATCTGTGGTCGCTCGCCATCGAGGAGCAGTTCTATCTCCTCTGGCCCCTCCTCTTGTGGTTTCTCCTCTTCAGGCTGAACGGGCGTCGCTCACGCGTCACGGTCATCTTGCTCGCCGCGGCGGCGTCGGCGCTGGTCATGGCGCTTCAGTACACGCCAGGCGGCGACCCGTCCGGCGTTTACTACGGCACCGACACGCACGCGTCCGCGCTGCTGATCGGGGCGGCGCTGGCCCTGGCCTATCCGCTGGCCTCCCTGGCGTCCCTCCCGGCGGCGCAGACCAAGCGCCTCGACGCGGCCGGCGTCGCCGGGCTCGCGGTGCTGGCCTGGGCCATCGGGCATTTCTCCGGCAACGACCCGGCGGTCTACCCGGTCGGGCTGATCCTGGCCGCGCTGGCGGCCGCCTGCCTGGTCGCCGCGGCCGCCGGCAACGGAGTCATCGCCGTCATCACCAGCCTGCCGCCGCTGCGCTGGGTCGGCGTCCGGTCCTACGGGATGTACCTCTGGCACTGGCCGGTGATAGCCCTAGCCGCCGCGCTGGCCGGATCGGGTCCCACCTCGGCCTGGGCGTGGTTCATCGAGACCGGGGTCACGATCGCCCTGGCCGCCGCCTCGTGGCGGTTCATCGAGACGCCGATCCTGCAGAACGGCCTGCGTGCCACCGTCCGGCACTGGCACCAGCGCCTGGCCGACGTCCGCGCCAGGCCAGCCGATGCGCCCACCGGGCCAGCTGACGCCCGCACCAGCCCAGCCGACGCCCGCACCAGGCCAGCCTGGCGCCGCCAAGGTTCGGTCCCGGTCGCGGTGGCCGCCGCCACGGTGATCGCCGTCGTGGTAGCTGTCTTCGGCGTCGTCCGGCCGCCCGTGTCGGCCACCCCGCCCGGCCTGCTCCGGCAGGTCGCCGAGGGCCAGCGGATCAGCACCGCCTCTCAGTCGGCCCGTCCGGGCCAGCCGACCGCCGCGTCCGCGGCCTGCCGCCGCGGCAAGCCGCCGGAAGTCCCGGGTGACCAGGTAACCGCGGTCGGCGACTCCATCATGGTCGCCTCGGCGTCCGCGCTGGCCGCCGCCATGCCGGGCATCTACATCAACGCGCAGGTCGGCAGGCAGATGGGGTCCGGCATAGCGGTGATTCAGCGCCTAGCCGCCGCGGGCACACTGCGCCACATCGTGATCATCGGCCTGGGCACGAACGGCGACGTCACCGCCGGCCAGATCCGTCAGCTGCGGCAGGCCATCGGCCCGAACCGGGACCTGGTCCTGGTCAACACCTACGGGCCCATGCCGTGGGAGCGCGAAGACAACACGGTGCTCGCGGCCGCGGCCCGGCAGGGCGGGCACACGGAACTGGCCAACTGGAACCACGCGATCGCGGCCGATCCGTCCCTGCTGTGGCCGGACGGCATCCACCCGAAGCCGTCCGGAGCCAGGCTCTACGCCCGCGTCATTCTCGCCGCCGCCCGGGCCGTGCTTTCCCGCGCCCAGCCGTCCTCCTGCAAGCAGCCGCAAACGCATTGAGCCGCCGGTAATAACCGTTAGATGCTGCTCTCATTGCCTGCCATGATGACGGACATGGGCCACGTGCAAGTCTCCCACCTCGATTACTACCTGCCCGACGGGCGACTGCTGCTCAACGACGTGAGCTTCCGGGTCGGGCAGGGACACGTGGCAGCGCTGGTCGGACCGAACGGTGCCGGCAAGACGACCCTGCTGAGGCTCGCCTCCGGGGAACTGAAGCCAGACTCGGGGACGGTCACGACCAGCGGCGGGCTCGGCGTGATGCCGCAGTTCGTCGGCTCAGTGCGCGACGAGCGGACTGTCCGCGACCTGCTGGTGGCCGTGGCGCGGCCGGCCATCAGGGACGCGGCGCTGGCCGTGGACGCGGCCGAACTCGCGATCATGGAACGCGACGACGAGGCCGCCCAGATGGCTTACGCGCAGGCACTGTCCGACTGGGGCGACGCGGGCGGGTACGCTGCCGAGACCATCTGGGACATGTGCACGATGGCCGCGCTCGGCGTGCCGCATGAGAAGGCGCAGTGGCGCCAGGTGCGCACTCTGTCGGGCGGTGAGCAGAAGCGCCTCGTGCTCGAAGCCCTGCTACGCGGCCCCGAAGAGGTGCTGCTCCTCGACGAGCCCGACAACTACCTCGACGTACCCGGCAAGCGGTGGCTGGAAGACCAGTTGCGCGAGACGGCCAAGACCGTGCTCTTCGTCTCGCACGACCGGGAGCTGCTCGCCCAGGCGGCGTCGGCGATCGTAAGCGTCGAGCCGACGCCGGGCGGGTCCGACGTGTGGTTGCACGGCGGCGGGTTCGCCACGTTCCACGAGGCCCGCGAGCACCGGTTCGAGCGGTTCGAGGAACTGCGCCGCCGCTGGGACGAGAAGCACGCCCAGCTCAAGCGGCTCGTCGCCGACATGCAGCAGTACGCCGCACGCAGTGATGAGATGGCGTCCCGCTACGCCGCCGCCCAGACCCGGCTGCGCAAGTTCGAGGAAGCCGGGCCACCACCCGAGCCGCCGCGCAAGCAGAACATCCGGATGCGGCTGCGCGGCGGCCGCACCGGCACGCGGGCCATCACCTGCAACGGGCTCGAGCTGACCGGGCTCATGAAGCCGTTCGACCTAGAGGTCTTCTACGGCGAACGGGTGGCCGTGCTCGGCTCCAACGGATCCGGCAAGTCCCACTTCCTGCGGCTCCTCGCCGGACAGGAAGTGACGCATACCGGTACCTGGAAGCTCGGCGCGCGTGTCGTCTCAGGCTTCTTCGCCCAGACCCACGCCCACCCGGAGCTGGAGGGGCGGACGCTCACCGGCATCCTGTGGGACTCGTATGCCAAGGACCGTGGCGCTGCGATGAGCGTGCTTCGCCGGTACGAACTGGACCGTCAGGGCGACCAAGTGTTCGGCAGGCTATCTGGCGGGCAGCAGGCGCGGTTCCAGATTTTGCTGCTGGAATTGCAGGGAGCGACCGCACTTCTGCTCGATGAGCCGACGGATAACCTTGACCTAGAGTCGGCCGAGGCACTCCAATACGGCTTGGAGTCCTACGAGGGAACCGTGCTCGCGGTGACCCACGACCGCTGGTTCGCCCGCACTTTCGACCGCTTCCTCATCTTCGGTGCCGACGGCGCGGTCCGTGAGACCTCCGAGCCAGTATGGGATGAACGCCGCGTCAGTCGCACCCGCTAAGGTGTTCCTGCCCCAAGACGGCCAGACCAGGCCGACGCTGCCGCAGTTCAGGCCCTGGGTCCGCTCTGGCTTTGACGTGCCTTGACTGGCCTTGACATGCCATACTGAGCGTTGTGACTCATGTCGTTCACGTGCCGTACGTCGTCGAGCAGAATGAGGACGGCGGCGGCTGGTATGCGTCCGCCCATCTGCGCGCCGATGTCGCTGCATTCGGCGAAGGGGCTACGCGGGAGGCGGCTATCGAGGATCTACGGGCCGGCTTGGAACTGCTACTTGAAGAGGTCGGGCCACCGGATGAGTTGACTCTGACACTCAACGTAGCCTGATTTCTGATAACTTGCGGCCTTGTGCCGACCAACATCCCGACCGCATCGGGAGCCCAAGTCGTCCGGGCACTCCAGCGCGTCGGCTTCACTGTGATACGGGTCAATGGCAGCCACCACATGACCCCGGACGAGTTCCGCGCACTGCTCTGAGGTCATGCGGCGTCGCCTTGATCATCGACTGAGGATTTTTGCCGCAGCGGCAGCTTTCCGATCCAGTGCAACATCAGCGTTGTCGTAAAGAAAACTCACGATCTTCTCAGCGGTGTAGCCTGCGGTAGCAATCTGAAATATTGTCTTATCGGGCCGGATGGTCATCTTCGCATCCAGATCATTGCTTCTTAGGAAAAGCAGAAACTCTTCGAGTAGCCGACGTGAACCGACGAGACTAAAAAGGGCATATCCAGTCGCCAGGATCCCAAGCGACCCGTGATCGGTAACCGCCATAGTTGCCCGCAGGCGCGGTGCCGATGGTATGCGTGGAACGAAGGAAAGCGCGTAGTTTCACAAGGTGTTCCCTGTCGCGCTCTGAGACACGGACGCTTATTCTCTTCGACCCTTTGCATTCACCAACTGAACCGTCCGCGAACAGGAATCCAACCCAGTAAGCTGCCGCTGGCGTCAGTTGATCGAACGCGTTAGGCCAAAGTTGGCACCTCGTCAAGGCTTTCCACCGCCCTCGTAACGCCACTGCATTTTTGCCAGTACCTAACTGTTCTCGGTGTAACTGGACGAATCTGACCGATCTTATGGAGCTGCCATATCCATGAATCGGCTATAATGCCCCTGGAACGCCACGGTCACTGTCATAGTCGGGCCATTCCTGTGCTTAGCCACGATAAGATCCGCCTCACCGGCCCGCGGTGACTCCCGCTCATAAAGATCCTCGCGATGCAGCAGGATAACGACGTCCGAGTCCTGTTCGATAGAACCGCTTTCACGAAGGTCTGAAAGGAGAGGCTTCTTGTCGGTGCGCTGCTCGGGGCCGCGGTTGAGCTGGGATAGGGCGACGACGGGGACATCCAGTTCCTTGGCGAGCAGCTTGAGCGACCGGGACATCTCCGAGACTTCCTGCTGTCGGTTCTCCACTCGCTTTGGCGAGGACATCAGCTGGAGGTAGTCGATAATGACGAACTTCAGGTCGTTCCGCTGCTTCAGCCGACGGCACTTGGCCCTGATCTCCATCATCGACATGTTCGGCGAGTCGTCGATGAACAGCGGCGCGTCCGCGACCTCGCTCATCCGCCGGGCCAGCCGGGCCCAGTCGTCATCGTTCATCTGGCCGGTGCGCATCGTGCTCAGGGGCACCCGCGCCTCCGCCGAGAGCAGCCGCATCGTGATCTCGTTGCGGCCCATCTCGAGGCTGAACAGCACCGTGGCCATGTTGTTCTTGATGGCGGCCGCCCGGGCGAAGTCCAGCGCCAGAGTACTTTTCCCCACCGCGGGGCGGGCGGCTATGACGACCATCTGGCCGGGGTGCAGGCCGTTGGTCAGGGCGTCCAGGTCGGCGAAGCCGGTCGGGACGCCCGTGAGGCCTCCGCCGCGGCTGCCGATCGCCTCGATCTCGTCCAGCGCGCCGGGCATGATCTCGGACAGCGAGTGGTAGTCCTCGCCGTTGCGGCGGTCGGTGACCGCGTACACCTCGGCCTGGGCCCGGTCCACCAGATCGTCGGCGTCGGCCTCGCCCGCGTAGCCGAACTGGACGATCCTAGTGCCGGCCTCCACCAGCCGGCGCAAGATCGCGCGCTCCCGCACGATGCGGGCGTAGTACCCGGCGTTCGCGGCGGTCGGCACCGAGGCGATCAGGGTGTGCAGGTACGGACCGCCCCCGACCCGGGCGATCTCGCCGCGCCTGGTGAGCTCGTTGGCCACCGTGATGGCGTCCGCGGGCTCGCCCCGGCCGTACAGGTCGAGGATCGCCTCGTGAATCAGCTGGTGCGCCGGCCGGTAATGATCGGTCGGGCTGAGCGCCTCGATCACGTCGGAGATGGCATCCTTCGAGAGCAGCATCCCGCCGAGGACACACTGCTCCGCCGCCACATCGTGCGGTGGAGTCCGTTCGAAATCGTCGTTCCTCGGAGCTATCTCGGTGACGCTCAACTGCCCCTGTTCCCCCGTCTCCCCGGTGTGAGTGGCCCTGTCGTCAGTGAACAGGGTGCGAACGCACTTCTACCGTCGCCTGACACCGTTCTAGCCGATGGCTCTGACATTTTGGCGGCGCTTCAGACCGGATACCAACTCGCACGGTGGATGACGTTGTGGACAACGTGTGCAACACGCCGGCTACGTTGTGCGCAGCCTGGGGAAAGAGCTGTGGAAACAGCGAGAAGAAAAACAACACAACCGCTATTACCTGGGAAAACATAATCCACCGGCTGTGCGGGAGAAATACTTTGGCGACGATTAAGCGGTAAGTTATCCACAAATGTTATCCACAGGCTCGCAAGGCCCGGTTGTGGATAACTAGGCGGCGGGAAGCGCGTACGCGCGCACCGCCGACCTGATAATATTCGACGGTGTGTTCGATAGAGGAGTCCGCACTCCGGCGCGTGGCTGAGGCCATAGAACAGCTTGACGCCGACCGCAGGAGCGCGGATTCCTCCAGGCTGGAGGCACAGGTCGCGGCCATCTGGGCGATGGTCGGCGAGATCGACCCGGAACTGGCGCGGCTGGCGTCGGGGTATGCCAGTCCCGGCGAGGAGCAACGGTGATGCCGTCCCGCCAGGTGACCAGAAGGTGACCTCGTCTCGCCGGGCAGACGGAGTGCCGGGCGCGGGAAAGCAGACGGGGTGCGCGTCGCCTGGCTTGCTGGCGACGCGCACCCCGCGGGCGAACCGGAGGCGATCCGGTGACTAGCTGGCGGTGATCTCGATGTCGACCGCGGCGCTGACGTCGGGGTGCAGCCTGACCCGGACCTGGTGCGAACCCACGGTCTTGATCGGGTCGCGCACTTCGATCCGGCGCCGGTCGAGTTCGGGGCCGCCCGCTTCGCGGACCGCGGCGGCGATGTCGGCCGGGCCGACCGAGCCGAACAGCCGGCCGCTGCCGCCCGCCCGCCGTCGCATCCGCACGGTCAGGCCCTCAAGCTGGCCCGCGACGGCCTTCGCGTCCTCGACGCCGCGGATCTCCCGGGCCGACCTGGCCCGCTTGATCAGCTCGATCTGCTTTTCCGCGCCGCGGGTCCAGTTCATCGCGAAACCGCGCGGGATCAGGTAGTTGCGGCCGTAGCCCGCGGCCACGTCCACGACGTCGCCGGGTGCGCCGAGACCGCTCACTTCCTGGGTGAGGATGAGCTTCATCGGTGTACGACTCATCTGCCTGACTCCCTAACGCGCCGTGCTCGTGTACGGAAGCAGCGCCATCTCGCGAGAATTCTTGATCGCGGTCGCGACGTCCCGCTGATGGCGCGTGCAGTTACCAGTCACCCGCCTGGCGCGGATCTTGCCGCGGTCGGAGATGTACTTGCGGAGAAGACCGGTGTCCTTGTAATCGACATAGGCGATCCGGTCGTGGCAGAACACGCAAACCTTCTTCTTTGGCTTGCGCAGCGGTGGCTTGGCCATCGTGGTGCTCCTTAGAGCCCCGCCTGCGGCGGGGATGGTCGGTTGGTCATGGTCTGAATTGCTTTATCTCGACAGCGCTTTTACTGGCCGCGCTGTTCCTTGGTGCTGTGTCCTAGAACGGGGGGTCGTCGGAGTAGCCGCCGGGGCTGTCGGTCGCCCACGGGTCGGATTCCCCGCCGCCGAAACCGCCGCCGGAGTTGCCCTGGCTTCCGGAGTTGCCCTGGCCGCTGGAGGAAGGCCTGCCGCCGCCGGAACCCCCCGAGCTCCCGGAGCTGCGCTGACCGCCGCCGAAGCCGCCGCCATCGCCGGACCCGGAACGGGCGATCCTGTTCACCTTGGCCGACGCGTTGCGGAGGGAGGGCCCCACATCGTCGACCTCGACCTCGTAGACGGTGCGCTTCTCGCCTTCTTTGGTCTCATACGACCGCTGACGCAGCCGCCCGGAGACGATGACGCGCATCCCTCGCTGCAGGGTCTCGGCGACGTTCTCCGCCGCCTGCCGCCACACGTTGCAGGTCAGGAACAGGCTGTCGCCGTCCTTCCACTCGCCCGTGGAGTTGTCACGGAACCTGGGCGTCGACGCCACCCGGAACCGCGCCACCGGCTGGCCCGCCGGGGTGAATCGCAGTTCCGGATCGTCGACGAGGTTGCCCGCGATCGTGATCTGGGTATCGCCTGCTGCCATCGGGGTGCTCCCGGTCGCTAATGAATCTCTGGCTGCTAGTTAGGGAGAGCGGGCAAGGTGATAAGGCCCCGCTCAGTGATGGTCGGGCCGCGTGACCTTGGTCCGCAGCACGGCTTCGTTCAGGTTCAGCTGACGGTCGAGCTCGGACACGGTGGCCGGCTCCGCCGTCAGGTCGACGACCGCGTAGAAGCCCTCGGACTTCTTCTCGATCGGGTAAGCCAGGCGGCGCTTCCCCCAGATGTCCACCTTGTCAACCTTGCCGCCGCCGCCGGTCACGACCGTGAGGAACTGGTCAAGTGACGGCTGGACGGTACGCTCCTCGAGATTGGGGTCGAGGATAATCATGATCTCGTAATGGCGCATGGGCGTCCTGAGCCTCCTCTGGACTAATGCGGCCACGGTCTCTCCGTGGCAGGAGGTGTCGCGGTCACGAGCCGGCGCAGATGCCGGCCGGGTCGTCCGCAGCCAGCACAGCCTACCAACATCCCCCGGCCCGCGTGACCAGACGGCCAGGCAGCCCGCCGGAGGCTCGGGAACCGAAAGGCGAAGGAACCCTGAGGCCGGGAAACACAGTCAGAGAACGGGTGGATTCCTGATTACCGCGCCGGGGAACACTGTCCCGTGAAAATGTACCCTCAATAATTGACAGCTAATGTGACAGCCAGGAGGTGGTCACCATGGCAGGCACCGTCCGGACCGGGTCGCACCAGAACATCCTGAACTCCGACGGCCAGCGGCATCCGGTCCAGAACGCCCTGACCATCTTCACGCTGGTGGACGGCCTGATCGCGTTCGTCCTCGGCCTGATCGTGCGGAACACGCATGCCGGCGCGGCGGTGCACATCATCGCGACCGCCACCGGGCTGGCCGCGTTGCTCGTCGGGCTGTACGTGCAGATGGTCTCGGCCACCCGCAACCAGCGGGTACTCATCGTGACCGGCATAATCGCCGGGTTCGTCGGCCTGGCCATCGGCCTCAGCCGCGGCGGCTTCGTCGGGTAGAGCTCCTCGCCCGCGAGCCAAAGGGCGCGGCGCCGCCTGGACTGAGGAGCGACGAAGGAGCGACGAGGGAAGGCGGCGCGTCAAGAGCGCCCGGAGGCGAGAGGGAAGATAGAGCCTCAAAAGCGCCCGGAGGCGAGGAGAAATACAGTGCGCATCGGAGCCCACTTCCACGTGGACAACCCGCTGGACGAGGCAATCGCTCGCGGAGCGGACGCGGCTCAGTTCTTCCTCGGCGATCCGCAGGGCTGGAAGGGGCCGGTGATACCCGGCGGTGACCCGTCGGCCATCCGGGATGCCTTCGCCGCCGCCGACGTGGACATCTATATCCACGCGCCGTACGTCATCAACGTGGCCACCGCCAACAACCGGATCAGGATCCCCAGCCGGAAGCTGCTCGACCAGCAACTCAAGGCGGCCGCGTCGATCGGGGCCAAGGGGCTGATCGTGCACGGCGGGCACGTTACCGCGGGTACCAGCGCGGAGGTCGGCTTGGAGAACTGGCGCAAGGCGGTCGAGCGGATCGAGCGGCCGGTGCCGATGCTGATCGAGAACACCGCGGGCGGGGACGGCGCCATGGCCAGGTCGCTGGACGCGATCGGCAGGCTATGGGACGCGGTGGCCGACGCCGTCGCCGGAAACGGCGAGGACGTCGGGTTCTGCCTGGACACCTGCCACGCCAACTCGGCGGGCATCGACCTCGCCGACGCGGTCGACCGGATCAAGGCGATCACCGGCCGGATCGACCTGGTGCACTGCAACAACTCGCGCGATGAGTTCGGCTCGGGCCGGGACCGGCACGCCAACATCGCCACCGGGACCATCGACCCGGCGCTGCTGCTCGGCGTGGTCCGCGCGGCAGGCGCCCCGGCCATCTGCGAGACCCCCGACGAGGACGGCGGCCTCGCCGCCGACATCAGCTGGCTGAAGCAGAACCTGCCGAGCTGACCGCCGGCGGCCGGCGGATCCGGAACCGGAACCGGTCCTCGGCGTGGTCCAGGATCCCGCCGGCCGGGTCGTCTTGGCCGTGGGCACGCACCACGTCCCGTTCGGGAGAAAGAATGTCGCGCACCACGTAGGCGCCGAGCAGGGCTACGGCGAGGAACCTGGCGGCCAGAGAGGCGAAGTACCAGCCGGTGGACAAGCCGGAGTAGCCGGTGACCTGGTTGCCCTGGCCGGCGTAGACGAAAATGAGGTAGCCCCAGATGCCGAAGAAGTAGGCCACCTCGGCCAGCTGCCACAGGACATAGGGCCACAGCCGGGGGCGGGCCAGCACCGCCAGCGGCACCAGCCAGATGACGTACTGCGGCGACCAGACCTTGTTCGTCATCAGGAACGCCGCCAGCACCAGGAAGCACAGCTGCGGCAGGCGCGGCCGGCGCGGCGCGGCCAGCGCGAGCCAGGCGATCGCGGCGCACGCGACGATGAAGAACAGCGCCGACATCCGGTTGAGCGTGCCGAGCTGGGCGTCGCCGAGCACGGGCGCGCGGAAGTACTCGAACAGATACCAGACCGAGCCCCAGTCGGCGCCGCGGTCCTTGCTGAAGACGTAGAACCAAGCCCAGCCGGACGGCGCGACGATCAGCACCGGCAGATCCACCGCCAGCCAGGCCAGGGCGGCCGCGGCGAAGGTCCTGGCGAACTGGCGCAGCTGGCCGGTCCGCAGGCAGAGCAGCAGCAGCGGCCCGAACACCACCAGCGGGTAGAACTTGGCCGCCACCCCGAGGCCGAGCAGGACGCCCGCCCACCAGCCGCGGCGGGCCGCCCACGCGGCCATCCCGAGCGCGGTCAGCGCGAACGCGATCAGGTCCCAGTTGACGAATGCGCTCAGGATCAGCGCCGGGGACAGCGCGACCATCAGCGCCTGCGCCCGGGCGCCCGGGCCTGCCGCCCGCGCGGTCGCGAGCACCCCCGCCACCGCGCACACCGCGAGCAGCAGCACGGTCACGTCGAAGAACTCCCGGCCCCTGATCAGCGGGTTGACGTTCCTGACCAGCCAGGCCGCGGCCTGCATGGCCCCGCCGATCAGGACCGGGTACTCGACCTTATGGCCGGTATAGGGAACCTTCCCCGCCGCCAGCCCCTCGTTGTAGTACAGCGGGTAGATGTCGGTGTAGCAGGCGTCCTGGAACTGCTTGGCGTAGTAATTCCAGGCGCCCGAGCGGCACGGATACTTCTCCGCGAACGCGAGCGCCATCCCGACCACGGACGCGGCGGCGAGCACGCTGGTACTGCCGAGGGCGACCGCGAGCCCCGGCCGCGCGGCGCGGCCGCCAATCCGCGTATCCGCCGACCCCGGGGCTTCGTCCACCCCCATATCTAACCGCGCTTCGGACCTCGTTTGCGCATCCGGCGGCGGACCCACAGGCAGGTCGCGGGCAGCCCCGCGAAGATGCCGCCCACCGTTCCCGCGCCGCCCACCAGGGTGGCGCTGACGCTCTGCTGGTTGTCTTGGGGCGTGCCGCAGGTCACCTGAGACGGATCGCAGCTGTAGGTGGGAAACGGGTCGGGATTCCCCGGCGAGCTCGGCCCCCCGGTCGGGTTGCCGTGGTTCTTCTTCTTGGGCGCGGACACCCGCAGGCCCGACGGGACCAGGTTCCAGGCGGTGCCGGTGAAGACCGGCGCCGGGAACGGCTCTACCCCCAGCGGGACGAACTCGTTCTCCGCGTAGGTGTGCCAGATCGCGGCCGGCCAGGTGCCGCCGAAGCCGCCCTGGGAGTTGCCGCCCAGGTTGTTCAGCGTCTGGTCGGGCTTTCCCGACTGGTTCTCGGTGAAGAGGCCGACCGCCAGGGCCTGGGTCGGGATGGCGCCGATGAAGAACGCCGACTGGGCGTCGTTGGTGGTGCCGGTCTTGGCGATGAGCTCCTGACCGTTGCTCATCGCGGCGGTCGGCGCGGTGCCGTACGGGGCGGTGTCCTCGGACATCGCGTACTGCACCTGGGAGGCCTCATCGGCGTTGAGCGTCGGGCTGCTGTTGAACACCGGGTAGCTGGTGATCTTGATCGGTGTCAGCACGTTGTTCTGCATGATCTTGGTGATCAGGTGCGGGTCGTGATAAACGCCGCTGTCGTCGATGGTGGCCAGCATCGAGGCCTGCTCGATGACGGTCAGCGACGCCTGGCCGAGGGTGACGCCGTACTCGTCCTGCATATCGTCGTGGCCGGTAATTCCGGCCGCGGCCGTGTCCACGCCGAACGCCTGCGCCATGGCGCCCACGTTATTTGTCGCCTTCTCGTTGCCCGCGCCGGCCACGACGTGCCACAGGTCCGAGTAGGCGGTGTTGATCGACTCAGCCATCGCCCGCTGCGGCGTGTACGGCCCGTTCTCCCCCGGGTCGTCGTTGCTGACCAGCCCTGACCACCCGGCTCCGGGTGCTGGCGCGGTGGTCGTCGGGTAGGCCTTGGGTTCCGTGTCAGGCGGGATGTACTGGAAGTTGTAGCCGTCGAGGGTGCTGGTCTGCACGTCCATTCCCTGCTTGACCGCGGTGGCCAGGATGTACGGCTTGAACGAGGAGCCGACCTGCTCGCGGGCCACCCACGCCAGGTTGTACTGGCAGTCGATCTCCCCGCACTCCTTCTTGGTGATGACGCGTCCGGTCCCGTTGTACTTCGACCCGGCGAACCCCGGTCCCGGGTACAGCGCCTGGATCGTGCCGTTGGCCGGATTCTCCAGTACGGCCCCTACGTGCATGTAGCTCTTGAACGAGTAAACAGAGCTGTCTTCGTCGATCGTCGCCTCGTTCTGGCTGACTGCGCGGTAGAGCGCGGCCATCTTGGCGTCGTCGAGGCTAGTGCGGATGACGTAGCCGCCGTCGTCGATCTGCTGCTGGCTGAAGTGGTACACCTGCTCGAGTTCGCTCTTGACCATGGCCAGGACGTACGGGTCCCAGACGTCGGGACCGAAGATCTGCGGCACGTTGTCGCCCGGCCTGGGGAACTTCATCGCGTCCGCCTGCTGCTGTGTCAGGTCGCCCATCTGCACCATGCCGTTGAGCACGTAGTGCCAGCGGGCTTCGAGCTGGGGCTGGAACTGCGGCAGCGGGTACGTGCTCGGCTGCTGGATGATGGCGGCGATCACGGCCGCCTGCGCCGGGTCGAGCTGTGACGCATGCTTGCCGAAGTACGTCTCCGCCGCGGCCTCGACCCCGTACGCGCCGTCCCCCAGGTAGATCGTGTTGAGGTAGTTAGTGAGGATCCACTGCTTGGATTTGTCCTTGCCGACCTTCAGCGCCACGAAGATCTCCTTGATCTTGCGGCCGAATGTCTCCTGGGTGCCGATCCCGGCGTAGTAGTTCCGGACGAATTCCTGGGTGATGGTCGAGCCGCCCTGCAGCGACCCGTCGCCGCCCGTGGCGTCCTCGTAGGCGGCCCGCACGATGCCCGTGGGCGAGACGCCGCCTTCGTTGAAGAAATTCCGGTCCTCGGCGGCGAGCACCGCGTCGATGACGCTCTTCGGGATCTGGTTATAGGTCAGCATCTGCCGGTTGGTGGTGCCGAACCGTCCGATCAGGGTGCCGTTGCTCGATTCGACCACGGACTGCGTGAAGCTGGTCGCGGCCATCGCCTCGGACGGGACCGGCGTCTCCTCGTACGCCACCGCCACCGCGATCGCGCCGAGCACCACGATCGCGCCAAGCCCGGCGAGCAGCACGCCCAGGGCCTTGCGCAGCGTCCAGTGCCGCCACCAGCTGCCCTTGACCTTGGTCTGGGGCAGGCTCCGGTGCCCCGGCCTGCGCAGCCCGCCCGGCCCCGCTGGTCGCCGTGGTCCGGCGGGTCCGGCGGATCCCCGGGGTCCGCCGGGTCCGCCGGGTCCTGGCGGTCCGATGGGTGCGGCGCGGCGACGTCCCGCTTCTGGTGCCTCAGGAGACCAGAGGTCATCGCGGTCGAATGATTCCGGCTCCCAGCTCTGGGTGGCCTCCTGGGGTCCGGCCGGATGCATCCCGGCCGTGCGGGCTCCGGCCGCGTGCGCCCCGGCGGCGCGAGTCCCGGCCGCGTGCGCGCCGGCCGTCCTGGGGGCGGTGCTGCCGGTGCTCCTGGCCTCGCGGGTAACGGCCGTGCGCGCGTGGCTGTCCGGGTAGTCGGCTTCGGGGCTGCGGAAGCCATTGGTGTCCCAGCCGTTGGTGTCATAACCAAGGTCATAATCGATAGTCGCGCCATAGCCGTTCACGCCATAGCCGCCGCTGGGCCCCGAGCGGCCGTGCTCGATTCCGCCTGTTGCCCCCGCATCGCGATACCGAACGTCAAAGTCGTCAGCTTTGCTGCTCACGCGTCCTCGCTGGTGGCTCGGAGGTCGCGGCTGACGGGAATGCGACCTCTACCCGGAAAGCGGGCCCGGCCATCCCTGGAGCCCGCTGAAGTCAAACGTTGCCTCCTGGACCTCGTGTTTACTGGCTGGTCCGCGCACGCCTTCTCCGGCGTACGGCTGGCTCGCCAGTGCCGAGAACGTAAGAGAAAGCGAGGTGGTTCCACCCGCAACTCTGACAGACCTCGACCACGTAGACCCGGAATTCGCCATATTCCGTAGCCATTTCCGCGAGTTCGCGTGCTTGCTTTACCCGTCCCTCGTACTGGCCAAGCTCGTCACCGTAGACATAGGTCACGTGAGTCAGGTTGGTTTTCCTGCAGATCGGACAGCGGTCCTGGGTGGGCTCGCCGTGGAACTTGGCTGCCCGCAGCAAGTACGGGTGAGCATCGCAGACATCGGTGACCGTCGTACGCCCGGAGAACACGGACGCGAGCGTGGCCCGGCGGGCCAGCCCGTAGTCCACAACGGAACGCCTTGACGTCATATCCGCCAGCGTACGTCGGAACCGCGCCTGAGCCGAGCCCAGATTTGATCATCTTTGCCGCCCGGCAGGCTCGGTAGGCCCCCGGAGCGGCAGAAAACCGGCGTGCGGTGACGAGGAAGCGACCATCCGGTTGCGAGGAAGCGACGCAGCACATAGGATCCATGTATCGGTGCGATACATCGAGGCGATCTAACGAGTAAAGCTATCGCCGCGAGGCATCGTGCCGACACATCATAGTGATACATCCACCTTCGGGGGAAAGCGTGGGACGCAACCGCTCAGGCGTACTCGAGCTAGCCGTGCTCGGGGAGCTTAACAGAACCCCGATGCACGGCTACGAACTGCGCAAACGTCTTTCGGCCGTGCTTGGCGCGTTCCGTGCGCTTTCCTACGGATCGCTGTATCCGTGCCTGCACGAACTTCTCGCCGCCGGGCTGATCGCGGAGGAGCACGACGAGGCGGGGCCGCTGAACCCGGCGGCCCCGACCGGGACCGCGCGATCGAGATCCGGCCGCCGGTCGCTGAAGGCCTACCGGCTGACCGCCGAAGGCAAGGAGCGGCTCGCCGAGCTCCTCGGCGAGGGCGGTCCCGCGGCCTGGGAAGACGACGGGTTCGGTGTCCATTTCGCGTTCTTCGGGCAGACCAGGGCCGATGTCAGGCTCCGGATCCTCGAGGGCCGCCGCAGCAGGCTCGAGGAGCGCATGGAAGCTATCCGCGCGGCCTTTACCCGCACCAGGGAGCGGGTCGATAGCTACACCCTGGAACTGCACCGGCACGGCCTGGAATCGGTGGAACGAGAAGTCCGATGGCTGAACGAGCTGATCGCATCAGAGCGGCAGTCCGGAGGACCAGACAACATTTCCGAGAAGGAGTCATCCTGATGGGTAAGGTGCGCATCGCCATCGTGGGGGTGGGTAACTGCGCTAGTTCGCTCGTGCAGGGACTTGAGTACTACAAAGACGCCGACGACGGCGCCCGGGTTCCCGGCCTCATGCATGTCCGGTTCGGCCCGTACCACGTCAGCGATGTCGAGGTCGTGGCCGCGTTCGACGTCGACGCGAAGAAGGTCGGCTGTGATCTCGCCGACGCCATCGGCGCGAGCGAGAACAACACCATCAAGTTTGCCGAGGTGCCGCTGACCGGGGTGACCGTCCAGCGCGGCCCGACCCTGGACGGCCTGGGCGAGTACTACCGGGAGATCATCACCGAATCAGACGACCCGGCCGTGAACGTGGTCCAGGCCCTGCGCGAGTCCGGTGCCGACGTTCTCGTCTCTTACCTGCCCGTCGGTTCGGAGCAGGCGGACCGCTACTACGCCCAGTGCGCGATCGACGCGCACGTCGCGTTCGTGAACGCGCTGCCGGTGTTCATCGCCTCGGACCCCGCCTGGGCCGCGAAGTTCACCGAGGCTGGCGTGCCGATCATCGGGGACGACATCAAGTCCCAGGTCGGCGCCACCATCACGCACCGCGTGCTGGCCAAGCTGTTCGAGGACCGCGGGGTCGAGCTGCTCCGCACCTACCAGCTGAATTTCGGCGGCAACATGGACTTCATGAACATGCTGGAGCGCAAGCGGCTCCAGTCGAAGAAGATCTCCAAGACCCAGGCGGTGACCTCTCAGATCCCGCACGAGATGGAGCGCGCCGCCGTCCACATCGGTCCGTCGGACCACGTGCCGTGGCTGGATGACCGCAAGATGGCTTACGTCCGGCTCGAGGGCCGGGCGTTCGGCGACGTGCCGCTCAGCCTGGAGTACAAGCTCGAGGTCTGGGACTCGCCCAACTCGGCCGGGGTGATCATCGACGCGGTGCGCGCCGCGAAGATCGCGCTTGACCGGGGCATCGGCGGGCCCGTGACGTCGGCCAGCTCTTACTTCATGAAGTCACCGCCCGAGCAGTTCGGCGACGACGTCTGCCGTGACCTGGTGGAGAAGTTCATCCTCGGGGAGGTTGCCCGCTGACGGGCGAACCCTAAGCTGGACGGGTGGGCCGTCGGCACAATGACACAGGCGTCGTAGCTGGCCGTCCGCAAGTCCCGGAGTCCTCCGAGGCTGGCGGGGCCGGTCTTGGGTCCAGCGGGTCCTCGGAGTCCTTCCTCGGCGATCTGCGCACGGTGCTCGCCGAGCGGGATTTCCGCCGTCTGTTCGCCACCCGGCTCGTCTCGCAGACCGGCGACGGTATCGTCACCGCCGGGGTCGGGACGTACGTGTTCTTCAACGCGGCCTCGTTCCCGAGCCCGGCGGCGGGGGCGGCGGCCTTCACGGTCCTTTACCTGCCGTACTCGCTGGTCGGCCCGTTCGCCGGGGTACTCATCGACCGCTGGTCGCGGCGCCAGATCCTGGTCTGGTCGGCCCTGCTCAGGTCCTCATTCGTGGCGCTGGCCGCGGCCTTCATGGCCGCGGGCAACCGCGGGGTGCCGCTCTACGTCGCGGTGCTGCTGATACTCGGCGTGAACAGGTTCTTCCTGTCCTCGCTGTCGGTGGCGCTGCCGCATGTCGTGGCCGAGGACAAGCTGGTGATGGCGAACTCGGTCTCGCCGACCTTCGGCGGCATCATGGCGACCATAGGCGGCAGCGTCGCCCTCGGCCTCAACGTGGCCACCGGCAACGGCGAGCGCGGCGCCGCGATCACCTTGCTCGTCGGGGGCGGCTGTTACGTGGCGGCGAGCCTGGTCGCGGCCACCATGCCCCGCGACTTGCTCGGCCCGGTACGCGAGCCCGGGGCGCCGCCGCCGGGGCGGCTGCTCGGCGAGCTCGCCTCGGTCGCGGCCGGCCTGGCGGACGGCGCGCGTTATGTCCTGTCGCGCCGCGGCGCGACGGCGGCGCTCGGTGCGACCGGCGGCTTCAGCTTCCTGTTCGGGCCGCTGTTCCTGATGTCGATCCTGCTGTACCGGGACTATTTCTACCGGTCAAGCGTAGGCACGGCCGAGGGTCACGTCGGGGGGCTGGTGATTGCCTCCGGGATCGGCTACGCCTGCGCCGCGCTGATCACCCCGCCGGTCACCAGGCGGCTGTCCAAGCCTGCCTGGATTACCCTGCTGCTGATCGCGAGCGCCGTGGTGACCATCACGCTGGGCGAGACCTTCGTCCAGGTCGCCTACCTGGCCATCGGGTTCTGCCTGTATCTCACCCGGCAGGGCGTGGCGATCTGCGCCACCACGATCCTGCAGGAAGAGGTGAGCGACGCGTACCGGGGCCGGGTGTTCGCCTTCTACGACATGATGTTCAACGTCACGTACGTCATCGGCGCCGCGCTGAGCGCGGCCTTCATGCCGGCCGACGGCCACTCTCCGGTCATCATCGGCCTGGTGGCGGCCGGATACCTGGTCGCCGCGGCCGGATACTGGCTGGCCGGCGGCCGAGGTCAGTCCTCGCCAGGCTCCGGGCCCGCGGGCACGATACCCTCGGCGGCCGCCCAGCGCAGCAGTTCCTGAGTCACCCGCTCCCGGCCGAGCTCGCCCTCCTCGAGCCGCAGCTCGAGCAGGAAGTTGTAGGCCCGGCCCACCAGCGGGCCGGGAGGCACGCCGAGGATGCGCATGATCTCGTTGCCGTCAAGCTCCGGCCTGATCCTGGCCAGCTCCTCCTGCTCGCCGAGCTCGGCGATCCGCCGCTCGAGCGCGTCGTACGCGCGGGCCAGCCGCTGCGCCTTCGCCCGGTTCCTTGTCGTGCAGTCGGCCCTGGTCAGCACGTGCAGCCGGGTGAGCAGCGGCCCGGCGTCGCGGACGTAGCGGCGGACCGCGGAGTCCGTCCACTCGCCCTCGCCGTACCCGTGGAACCGCAGGTGCAGCTCGACCAGCCGGGACACGTCCTCCACCACGTCCTTGCTGAAGCGCAGCGCGGTCAGCCTGCGCCTGGTCATCCTGGCGCCGACCACCTCGTGCAGGTGGAAGGCCACCCGCCCGTCCGGCAGCAGGGACCGTGTCCGCGGCTTGCCGACGTCGTGCAGCAGCGCGGCCAGCCGGACCCTCAGGTCGCCGTCAAGCCCGTAGGCCGGCTCGAGCGCGATGGCCTGCCGCAGCACGGTCAGGCTGTGCTGGTAGACGTCTTTGTGCCGGTGGTGTTCGTCGGCCTCCATCCGCAGCCCGGACACCTCGGGCAGCACCTGCTCGGCGGCTCCGGTCTGGACCAGCACGTCGATGCCGAGCGCGGGGTCAGCCGTCAGCATCAGCTTGGTCAGCTCGCTGGTGATCCGCTCCGCGGACACGATGGCCAGCCGGTCCGCCTGGTCGGTCATCGCGGCCCGCACCTCCGGCGCGACCTCGAATCCCAGCTTGGCCGCGAACCGGGCCGCGCGCAGGATGCGCAGCGGATCATCGCCGAACGACTGCTCCGGCCGTCCCGGGGTCCGCAGCACCCTTTCCCTGAGCGCGTCGAAGCCGCCAAACGGATCGGCGATCTCGTATCCGGGCAGCCTGGCCGCCATCGCGTTGATGGTGAAATCCCGGCGCCCCAGGTCCTCCTCCAGCGACCGGCCGTACTGGACATCGGGCTTGCGTGAGGCCCGCCCGTACTGCTCGCTGCGGTACGTGGTGATCTCGAAGAGAGAATTTCCCTTCCGCAGCCCGACCGTGCCGAAGGCGATCCCGACCGTCCACGTCTTGTCGGCCCAGTCCTTGGTCAGCTCCAGCACCTGCTCCGGCGTCGCGTCCGTGGTGAGGTCAAGGTCACCAGGCCGCTGACCGAGGAAAACGTCCCTGACCGGGCCGCCGACCAGGGCGAGCTCATGCCCGCGGTCCGCGAACAGGCGGCCGATTCCGGCCACGTCGGGAACCCGCTCGCGCAGGAGCGCGGCGGCTGCCTTCCGCTGTTCGGGGTTCATGGGCACGGCCATCGAGAGTATCGACAAGCACGGGCTCCGCGCGAACGGCAATACCATTCCAGATGTGCACGGCTTGCTCACGGCGAAGGTCAAGGCGACGGTGAAGGCGACGGTCAAGCGGCGGACCCTGTCCCTGGCCGCCGCCGTCGGGCTGCCCGCGCTGATGATCTCCGCCGGGCTGGCGCTGGCCGGGCCGGCCCCAGCGGCCCAGGCCCGCCCGGCCGATCAGGGGGTTCTGGGGTCGGACCAGGCCAGGACCGGCCGTGTGTCGATCGCCATCACCTCGATGGACCCGCAGTTCGCCGGGCCCGGCGCCACGGTCACCGTCACCGGGACGATCAGCAACGGCACCGGCCAGACCGAGGCCGGGCTTGACGTGCAGCTGTACACGTCGCCGACCCGGTTCTCCTCCCGCGACGGCATGGATTCCTTCCTCACCCGGGGCGTGGACGGCAACCTGGAAGCGGCGGGCACCCCGTTCCTCCTCTCGACCAGCGTGAAATCGGGCGCGACCGCGCACTGGAGCGCTTCGTTCGGCGTCAGCGCGGTCGGGATGAGCGAGTTCGGGGTCTACCCGGTCGTCGCCCAGCTACAGGACGACATCGCCGGCAGCGTGCTGACCTCGGCCCAGACGCTGCTGCCGTTCTGGCCCGGGCAGCGGGCCGCGGGCCTGCTGTCGCCGCTGAATATCTCCTGGCTGTGGCCGCTCGTCGATCAGCCGCACCATCAGGTGTGCGCCGCCCTGACGAATAACGACCTGGCCGCCACCCTAAAGCCGGGAGGCCGCCTGTCCGCCCTGGTCACCGCCGGGGTGAGCCACCCTGCTGCCGACCTGACCTGGTTCATCGACCCGGCGCTGCTCAGCGACGCCGCCACGATGACCAAGCCGTACACCGTGGGCGGCACGCCCGACTGCACCCGGGCCACCCAGGAGCCGGCCAGCCAGGCGGCGGCGAGATGGCTCGCCTTGGTCAAGAAGGCTGCCTCGGGCCAGCCGACCGTGATCGCCCCCTACGCCAACGTGGACATGACGGCCCTGGTCCACCAGGGCCTGAACGCCGATCTCGCCAGCGCCTACAGCATGGGCGACTCGGTGGCGCAGAGCATCCTCGGCCGCCCCTTCACGCCGACGATCGCGTGGCCACCCGGCGGGACCGCCGACCTCAGCCTGCTCACCAGCCTGGCCACCGCCGAGAACATCGGGACCGTGGTGCTGAACAGCGGTGAGATGCCGCTTACCGCTACCGGCGTCTACCAGCCGGACAACGCGGCGACCTCGATCACGACGGGTGCCGGGACGTCGATGAACGTCCTGCTCGCCGACGACACGCTGACCGGGGTGCTCGCGGCCGGGGACACAAGCTCCGGCGCGGCGTCCGGCAGCGCTGAGTTCGCCGAAAAGCAGCGCTTCCTCGCCGAGACCGCGATGATCGCGGCCGAAGCCCCCGACTCGGCTCGCTCGGTCGTGGTGGCGCCGCCGGAAAACTGGAGCCCGTCGCAGGGGCTGGCCAGCGACCTGCTCACCGAGACGGCCAGCGCGCCGTGGCTGCAGCCGACCACCCTGCGCAGCCTGCCCACGGCGCATGACACCGACCGCACGGTGCACCGCCAGGCCCTGCCGGCCAGCCAGGCCAGCCCGGCCGAGCTCAGCCGCGGCTACCTGACCATGGTGAAGTCACTCGGCACCCAGCTCAGCGTGTACAAGTCCATGCTCGTCGGCGCCAAGCCGTCCTACCTGCAATCGCTGGACGAGGCCCTGTCCGCGACCGAGTCGGCCGCCTGGCGCGGCCACGGCGCAGCCCAGGGCCAGGCGCTGGCCGGCAGCCTGCAGGAGTACCTCCACAGCGCGGAAGACAAGGTCCGCATCATCACCTCGGCCGAGGTGGCGATGGCCGGCGCGTCCGGGCCGGTCCCCGTCGTGATCCAGAACAACCTGCTGCGTCAGGCCATCGAGGTCCGGCTGAAGGCCAGCCCGGTCAACACCGGCCGCCGCACCTCACAGCTGACCATCGGCCGCTCTGCCGACAGGCTGGTCACGGTCCAGCCCGGGGAGGCCGTGACCGTACGGCTGCCCATCAGCTCGGCCCCGCAAGGACCAACCGTCATCCGGCTCAGCCTCAGCAGCGCGAACGGCACACCGCTGCCGTTCACGCGCACCCAGCTCACCGTGGAGTCGACCAGGTACGGTCGTGCCATCTTGTTCCTCATCGGCGCCGCCATCGGCGTGCTCGTCCTCACCTCGGTGTACCGCGGCGTCCGGCGCCGGCTACGCGACGACGGCCAGGTGGTCTACGAAGAGGCCGATCCACCAGGTAGCGTCGTGACAGGCACCAGCGCGCAACACCCGACGGAGGCACCGGATGACCTGGCCGATGCACGACGCTGGGCCGACGACGCCTGACCCCGGACGCGAGGACCCCCGGCGCGAGGACCCCCGGCGCGAGGACCCGGAAGACCAGGATCAGCGGCCAGACGGGGACGAGCGGCCGCGCCGGGGCCGGCACGCCGGCGCACCTGACCCGCTGCCGCCGCTGGAAGGCCCGATGCCGGGCGGCGGCCCGGCGCCCGCCGAGACCACGCTGCCGCTGGCGCTCAGCTGGCCTGCGCCGGCGCCCAGGACGCCCAGGTTCACGCCGTCAGATCCGGCTGGACCGCCCGGGGCGGCGGGATCGGTAGGTGCGCCGCCCGGCTGGCGCCGGGTGGGCCATCCGTCCGGCGACCCGTCACCCGGTCACGCCCCGCCCCGGGTCCCCCGGCCGGGCCCGCCCGAACCCGGTCCGCCCCGGCCCGGGCCCGCCCCGCCCAGGGCGCCTCAGCCGCAGCGCCCGCAGCCTAGCTTCCAGCCCTTCGACCAGCCAGGCCGTCCCGGCGGACCCAGCGGACCCAGCGGACCCAGCGGACCGCCGACGGGCAGGCGGCCACCCGGTGCGGCCGGTGCGGAGGCCGGGACGCAGCGTTCCAGCCTGGTCCGCTCCGGGACCGGCATGGCCATCGGCACCCTGATGTCCCGGGGCACCGGGTTCCTGCGCACCTTCGTCCTGATCTACGCGATCGGGGTCCTGAACCTCAGCAGCGCGTACAACAACGCCAACACCCTGCCGAACACCGTCTACTACCTCATGCTCGGCGGCATCTTCACCAGCGTGGTGGTGCCGCTGCTGGTCCGGGCGGCCAAACGCGACCCGGACCACGGCGAGGCCTACGCGCAGCGGATGTTCACCCTCGGCGCCGTGGCGCTGCTCGTGGTCACCGTGCTGGCGACGCTGGCGGCAGGCCCGCTGGTCGATCTGTACGCCGGCGGCATCAACGGGCCGCCCGGCAGCCATCTCGCCGCCGAGCACCACCTGATGGTGGTCTGGGCCTACTTCTTCATTCCGCAGATCTTCTTCTACGGCATGAGCTCGCTCATCGGGGCGATCCTGAACACCCGCGGCCGGTTCGCGGCACCGATGTGGACCCCAGTCCTCAACAACCTGGTCGTGATCGTCGTCGGCGGTCTGTACGTGGTCACGGTGGGCCTGAACAAGGAGCCGTGGACGATCTCGGCCACGGGCGTGCAATTGCTCGGGATCGGCACCACGCTGGGCGTCGTCGCGCAGACCGTCGCGCTGTTCCCCTCGCTGCGAGGGGCCGGCTTCAGGTGGCGGCCGACGCTGGGGTTCCGCCGGGCCGAGGTCTCCGAGATGGGCCGGATGGCCAGCTGGATGACGGTCTACGTGGTCTCCCAGTGGGCCGCCACCCTGATCGTCCAGATCCTCGCGAACAAGGCCTCGGCGGGCAGGAACGGATATACCGCCTATTCCGTGGCCTGGCAGTTGTTCCAGCTGCCCTACGCGATCGTCGGCATCTCGGTGATCACGGCGCTGCTGCCGCGGATGAGCGAGCACGCCAGCGCCCGCCGGTACTCGCTGGTCCGGGACGATTTCTCCATCGGGGTCCGGCTAGCCGCGGTGATCGTAGTGCCCGCGGCGATCTTCCTCGGCGTGCTCGGCGGCCCGCTCGCCGAGTTCCTGATCTCCTACGGCAGCGCCACGGCCGCCCAGGCCAGGTACATCGGCGAGACATTCGGCCTGTTCTCGCTGGGCCTGGTGCCGTACATGCTGACCCAGCTGCAGCTGCGGGTGTTCTACTCGTTCCAGGACAGCCGGACCGCTGCCTTCGTGGGCCTGCTCACGATGGTCGTCAGCATCGTGGGTGACTACATCGCGTTCTCGATGCTTCCGCGCCTGGACGTGGTGGCCGGGCTGGCCGTCGCGTACGGGATCGCCAACCTCACTGGCACGATCGCCGGATGGGCCCTGCTGCTGCGCCGGGTCGGCAGCCTCGATGGCTGGGCGATCGCCCGGAGCCTGACCCGGATGCACGCGGCCACCGTGCCCGGACTCGTCTTCGCCGTGTTCGTCATGATCGGCGCCGGGCACATAACGCACAACCCCGGTGCGGCCTACGGCTTCATCGTCACCGTCATCGGCGGCGGCGGCGCGGTCGCGCTCTACGCGCTGAGCGCCAGGGCGCTCCGGGTGACCGAGCTCGGATTCGTAACCAGGACGATCACGGCAAGGTTCGGCCGGCGAGGCGGGCGGCATTAGCATGGGTAGCAACCTATGAGCACATACACGTCGGAACCAGGTACCCGGCTCGCGGGGCGGTATCGCCTTGTTGACCAGGTAAATGAGGGTGCCGGCTGGACATACTGGAAAGCCACCGACGAGACCCTGGCTCGATCGGTCACGGTGCTCACCTTCGCCACGGGTTTTCCCCGGGTGGCCGAGGCTATCACCGCGGCCCGGGCCGCCAGCAGGCTCAGCGACCCCCGTTTTCCCCAGGTGTTCGACGTGGAAGACGCTGATGAGCTGCCCTACGTGGTGATGGAGTGGGTCGTCGGCGAGTCGCTGCTCGACATGCTCGCCGAAGGCCCGCTTGACCCGACGCACGCGGCCGGCCTGGTGCTGGAGGCGGCCCAGGCCCTCACCGCCGCCCACGCGGCCGGCCTGGCGCACCTGCGGCTCAACCCGGCCTGCCTGCACTGGACGCCAGGCGGCGGGGTGAAGATCGCCGGGCTCGGCATCGACGCGGCCCTGGCCGGCCCGGCATTGACCGGCACCGGGCTGACCGACCCTGAGCTGACCGACCCCGGACTGGCCGCGGACCCCGGGCTGGCCGACCCCGGGCTGGCCGACCCCGGAATGGCCGCGGGACAGGGCGCCGAGGACCCGGCCCTCACCGACACCCGCGACCTCGCCCGGCTGCTGTACGCCGCCCTGACCGGATACT
>Ga0302326_10007076_pt1 | contig 25070 bp, 20 predicted proteins | sample Palsa_T0_3_FD_202264 | JGI IMG/M metagenome (GOLD analysis project Ga0302326, IMG submission 202264) | Peat permafrost microbial communities from Stordalen Mire near Abisko, Sweden - Palsa_T0_3 | ecosystem: Environmental > Terrestrial > Soil > Palsa > Peat permafrost | place: Sweden: Abisko... | reverse complement strand
CCCACGCCGCCCGCCCGGAGGCGGACCGGGGGTCCGCCGCAGCGCATGGCGCTGCCCCACGCGGGCTACGCCCGCGGCGACGGCAAGAGTGCGGTCGCGGCACGCTGAGAGCGTGCGCCACGTCAGGTCGCAGAATGTCCAAACTTGCCCCACTATTGACGCAGGTTATTTCGCCACATACGCGGGCAGGAATGACCACACCAATACGAGCCTTCCGGTTCCGGTCACTCCCGGCAATGGCGCTACTATGTCGGAGGTGACGCGCCCGGCAGTCGAAGACTTGTCGCCATACATCGCTGAGCGCTGCCGGCTGTTCGTCCTGCTCGCCCGCCGGGCGCAAAAGGGTGCGAGTAAGCATGTGTGTAGTGTCCCTGCGGGTGGGGTTTGAGTGTACGAAAACTTGCATGGAGTTTGGAGTTTCGGATCGCCGCTGCCGCTGTTCCTGCCGCCGGAGCGGTTGGTATCCTGGTAACCGGAGGAGAGAATGTGCCGCTTCAAGTCTATATCGCCTACGGCGCCGCAATAGATCAGGTGACCGCCTTGCGTCTTCAGGCCTTGGGAGCGGTGAACGGGCTGGCTGTCTACGTGCCCCCTGTTTTTACCCGCCAAGAGCCAACCGGCCAGCTCGATCTTCAATCCATAGAGCGGCTTCACGCGAGCGACGTGGTGCTGGGCGTGGTGACCGTCGCCTTGTCGGAAGCATGCCGCGAGGAACTCAATTCAGGCAAAAAAATGGGGAAACGAACAATCGTCCTGGCCGACCCCTCCCAGGCCGGTGCTCTGGCGCCCTACTTTCCGGGGCATCTGGTCGTTTTCGACCCCAACGATCCGGCCAAAGCCGAGCAAAGCATCGTTCAGTTTCTGCGCGGCTCAGGACTGCAGCGGGATGCGGCCAAAGCGCTCCTGGCGCTCGGCACCATTGCACTTGGCCTGCTCATATTTGCCCCACAAGACTGACTTGTCTTCTGCATGCAGAAACCAGATGCAGTTCTGGACTCGTCCTGCGTGATCGCGTTAGACGCCGTGGGTGTGCTGCCGCTCTTGGCCTTTCTTTTTTCGCGGGTGCTCCTGCCGAGGGGTGTGCGGACAGAATTGTTTCGGCGGCGCTCCACGAAGAAGCGCATCAGGGCGCTCGTCAGGGAATATGGCTTCATTGTCCCGTGCAACGACTACGATCAAGGGGCGGTGGATGTGTTGCTAGCGGAGCGCCGTGCAGCAGGCACCCGCGATCGTGGCGAAGCGGAATCGGTGGTTCAAGCTTCCAAAACGGCCGCAGCGGTTGTAATTGACGATCCCTGGGGTCGCAAGCTGGCCGAGAGATTCTCTTTGCAGTCAGGTGGGACTATCTGGATTCTGCGGAGACTCTACGGCATTGGCTTGCGATCCGCAGCCGAGTTGCGCGCGAACTTTGTGACCCTGCTCCAAAGCGGCATTCGACTTCCAAGAGACTCGATCAACGAATTGCTGAAGGAGCTAGGGCAGGAGCCGATCGGTTTGGTCCGGGAGCGTTAGCCATTGCCGTTTCACTCCACCGCAATCGTCACGCCCGCCGGGCTTTGGTAGGTCCCCACCGACAGCACCACCGGCAGATCGCCCGTCGGCACAAATCCGCTGGGCACCTGCGCATTGATTTGCAGCAATCCGACAAAGCCCGGCGCTTCGCCTGCAAACAGGATATTGGCCGGTATGTTGGCCATGGTCACCGTCACCGGCAATAGCGGCTCGGGATAGGGCGCCTGCGCGGCTTGGCCTGTGACGCCGGCGGCCGAAGTTTGCCCTTCGCCCGTAGCGTACAAAACGACAATCGATCCGCGCGGCGCGGGATGCTGGCCGGAGTTGATCGAGCCATCCTGATTCACAGCCACTGCGTTCCCTTTGCCGTTGCTCAAGGTGAACAGGGCAGGGTTAGCGTCCGCGAGCGTGACCTGCACGGTTGCCACCGTGGCTCCTTGATAGACCACCTGCAGTTGCGCGGAAGTCTGGCCCGCCATCTCATAAGGCACCTGCGCATTGATCTGTTGCGACTGCACGTAATACAGCGGCGCGGGCGTGTTGTTGAACAGCACTTGCACCGTGCCCAGCGAGGTCGAGAGTATGCCGGTGGTGTCGAATGCACCCAGCAGCGCCGTTTCGGGCCCGATGCCCTGTGCGAATATCGAGAAGATCTCGCCGGGCGCCAGCGGCCCCGGCAGCAGGCTGGCCGAACTGGCCAGCGCCACGCCGATGGGTTGCAGAGGCGTCACCACGGTCTGGGTAGCCGACATCAGGCATACGCGATCGTTGCCCGTGTCGGACACCCAGATGTTGCCTTGGCCATCCAGCGCCAGCCCCGCTGGATTATAGAGATCCGTCTGCAACGCGGGACCGTTGTCGCCGTTGTAAGTGGCCTGGCCGGTGCCCGCGATGGTGGCGATGTTGCCATTGGGCGCGACCAGGCGCACGCGATTGTTGCCGGTGTCCGCGATGTAGAGGTTGCCGCTGGGGTCCACCGCGACGGCCGATGGATAGCTCAACTCCGCGGCTGCAGCGGCCCCGCCATCGCCGCTGAACCCGCCGGTGCCAGTGCCCGCGACAGTGGAGAGCACGCCGCCCGCACTGAGCATCCGCACGCGATGATTCTGGGTATCGGCGATGTACAAGTCGCCGCCGGTGTCGAGCGCCAGGCCGGTCGGGCCATATAAGTCGCCGGGAGTGCCGGTGCCCGCCACGGTGTGCATATTCCCGGAGGTATCCACCTGGATCACGCGGTTGTGATTGGTGTCGGCGATGTAGACGTTGCCGGCGGAATCGGCAGCCACACCCTGGGGCGCATCGAGGGGCGTGAGGGTGGCGGGGTTGCCCTCGCCGCCGAATCCAACGGTGGCGCCATCGCCGGCAAACGTCGTGATGACGCCGGAAGATCCCACCTGGCGCACGCGGTTGTTGCCGGTATCCGCGATATACAGGTTGCCGGCCGGATCGAAGGCCACGGCGGTAGGACCGGCCAAACTCGCACTGGTGGCCGGAAGCCCATCGCCGGAGTAGGATTCGACTCCATTGCCGGCCACGGTGGAAATCAACCCGCCGGATACCTGGCGGACGCGCTGGTTGTCTTGATCGGCGATCGAGAGCGATCCACTGTTGAGCGCGATCCCCGTGGGTGTGTTCAGAACGGCCATCGACGCGCTGCCGCCGTCGCCGCTGAAGCCGAACGTCCCATTGCCTGCCACCGTATTGATGATGCCGGTCGCCGCGGAGACCTCGCGCACGCGGCGGGCTTCGGAGATGTAGAGGTCGCCTGCGGCATCCAGCGCCACTTCCACCGGCGTGTTGAGCGCCGTCTGCACGGCAAGCTGGCCGTCTCCCGTGTAGGCGCCGCTGCCTGGCGTGCCCGCCACTTGGGTGAGCGCTCCCGCGGGAGTCAGCCGCCACACGAAGGAATTGGCGCTCTCCGGGATATACAGATTGCCGGCGGCATCCGCGGCCAGGCCCGACAGTTGGATGTAAGGCATGCCGAAGCTCTGCTGGCTGCAAACCGTGCTAATCGTGCCGACGCCCGCCAGCACCTTGCGGATACGCACGTTGAGCGTGTCGACTATGAAGAGGTCGCCTGCGCCATCCAAAGCCAGGCCGGCCGGGAAAGCCAGTTGCGCGGCGGTGGCTGGCCCGCCGTCGCCGCCGAAGCCCGCGACGCCGGTCCCCGCTATCGTGCCGATGGTTCCATCCGGAGCCACGCGCCGCACGCGGTGCCCATCGAATTCGGAGATGTACAGGTTGCCGGCGGGGTCCACTGCCACGTTTCGCGGTCCCAGCAGCAAAGCGGCAATGGCGGCGCCGCCATCGCCGCTGGCGCCGCTTGCTCCGTTGCCGGCCACGGTCGAGATGTTGCCATTCGTATCGATGCGGCGCACGCGCTGATTGCCGAAGTCGGCGATGTACAGGTTGCCTGCCATGTCCAAGGCCAGATCGTACGGTTGATTCAATTGCGCGCCGGCCGCCGGCCCGCCGTCGCCGCCGAATCCGGCGTGCCCGTTGCCCGCGATTGTAGAAATGGCGCCCGATGGCGTTACCTTGCGTATGCGGTGGTTGGCGGCATCCGCGATGTAAAGATTGCCGCTAGAGTCTAAGACCATGCCTTCGGGCTGCGCCAATTGGGCCGCGACGGCCTGGCCGCCATCGCCGGCCAGGTCGCTGCCGGCCACTGTGGTGAGCTGATAAACCGCCTGCGGCGAGGGTAGGGCGGGGAAGGCTAGCCCGAACCAGGCCAGAGCCAGGGTAATACCCCGATGCTGCAACTGCATATTCCTTTAAGGGGTGGGCCATGCCCCAAGTTTTTCTCTGGGGTATTCGAACCGTCATTGGCCCAAGGCCTCCAGGCCAGCAGACGCAGGCCGTAATAGATGGGGATTCCGATTTCAGCCGTTTCGACGCATTGGTTCACATGGCGCAAGAGAGATGGCGCACGTCGAGGCCCATAAATGCGGGGGCTGAGAAGGAGAAGGAGTGGCACTGACACGTCTCGAAAAGGAACGGCTGACCGGCAGCCGGCTCAAGATTCGATCGGTAGCGAGGTCGCTGAAAGAGATCGATCCCAAGAAGGTCCGTGGTTTTTCGGAAATCGAGGACTGCCTGGAAGATGCCGGCGAGAGCTTGAAGGAGGCGATGCCAGGCTCCCCTCCCGACGAAGGCGGAAGCATCTAAGGCCGCCGGCCACTTTCAATCTCGCCTGCGCGGCGCAGCCGAATGGCGTACAATCGCGGGATGGCGCCGCCCACCGATCGGCTCTCCGGCACGTTTTGGCTCCTGTTTCTGTACGACGTGTGCGAAGAGATCCGGCTGGAGGAACTGCGCGCCATTTTGGGTGCGCAGCCGGCTGGACGCGAGCCCAGTTTCCGGCGCCCCACGCCGGAATACGTGCGCTTCCAAAAGCCGCCGGTGATCGAATATCTGGAGCCGCTGGTGCTCCAAACCGGCGAGCGGCTACAGCACCAGTTGCATTACTACGAATACGGCGTGGTGAGTATCGAGCTGCAACTGCCCTTCGATTTCGACTGGCAGGACTTGATGCGCCTCTCCAGCCGCTGGATCGCCGCGCCGGAGATCGAGAAACAGGCGGCCGACAGCGTCCGGCGCTGCCTGGCGCGCGCCCAACCGGCTTTGGTGAAGCCTTATACCGAGTGGCTGACCGAGGACTATTACATCATTCAACTTCGCCCGGTAGTCAGGGGCGGCAGCCCTCTGACCGGCGAGGAGCTGATCGCGGAGCGCGGCGAAGAGATCGCGCAGATCGTGCGTGGAGAGTTGTTGCGGCTGGCGGAAGACGAACGCATGGAGATCCTGCAATCGCGCCGTTCGTATTATCCGGAGGACCTGGTGGTGATCGGCTGGACTGCCGCGCTGGTTTACGACACGCCGGAAGGCGCGCTGCCCGTGATGCAGCTTCTGGAGTTCGCCAACTCGCAGTTGATCGAGTTCCGCTACTACGACGAAATGCTGACGGGCTTGCTGGCCGATGTGTACCGTTCGCTGGATAAGGGCACCGGGGTGCTGGCGCGCTGGCGCCTGGCGCGCGAGGCCGGGCGGCTGAATACCATCCGGCTGGATGTGCGCGAGCTGACCGAGCGCATGGATAATTCGATCAAATTCCTGAGCGACATGTACTCCGCGCGCGTGTACCGGCTGGCCGCCGGCAAGGTGGGGGTTACGGATTACCGCCGGCTGGTGGACGAGAAGCTGCGCACGGCCGGAGATCTGTATCAGTTCATGGTGGACCAGTTCCAGCAGGGCCGGGCGTTTGTGCTGGAGTTGCTGGTGGTGATTATTCTGGTGATCGAGCTGGTTTTCCTGTTCAACGGGAAGATGTGAGGTCTTAGCCGTGTCCATCCACATAGTGGGGCGGGCCCTCGGCCTGCGGCGGCCTCCCAGGCCGCCCTCTTCCCTCCGCAAAGGCTCGATTCCCGGGACAGAAGCGGGTCCCAGGGCCAAGGGCCTGCCCCTGGGCCTGCCCCACTACTTATTCAGACTGGTGAACGAGTCTAAACAAAGTTCGCTGGAACGCACTTCTTGAAGATAGCGCTGCTACCCCCCTTGACAAAGGCACGCAACCATGTTTAACCTAACGCGACGTGCGTCTTTCAGAGCGCACCACGTTTGGAGGGGGGGAACATGTTCAATCGAGCGCGACTTAGTGTGTCGCTATTGTGCATCGCAGCATGGACAGTGGGTCAAGGGTTGGCGCAGGCGCCGGTGGGATCTTTGAACGGCATCGTACACGACCAGACCGGCGGAGTCATGCAGGGGACCACCGTGACCGTGACTAACAAGGATACCGGCGCGGAACGCCAGGTGGTCTCGGCCGCCGATGGATCGTTCGGCGTGGCCCCCCTAGCGGCGGGAAATTACATCGTGAAGGCCGCGGCGTCCGGGTTCCGTACGCTGATCGAGCAGGCCACTGTGCAGGTCGGCCAGATTACCACCATGGACCTGGTGATGCAGGTGGGGGCTGCCGGCGAGGTCGTGAGCGTGCAGGGCGAAGCCGCACAGATCGATTACGACAGCCACACCATCTCGGGCGTGATCACCCGGCAGGAGATCGAGAATCTGCCGCTCAATGGCCGCAGCTTCCTCAATCTGGCCATGCTGGAGCCCGGCGTGAGCGTCTCGGCGAACAGCGTCGGCCAATATAACCGGCTGTTCGATGTGAATATCCTGGGCGCGGATTCCGGAAACGGCTCCGTACGCATCACCGTGGATGGCGCTACCATCGCCGACTCGGTAACCGGCGGCACCCAGCAGAACTTCTCGCAGGAAGTGGTGCAGGAGTTTCAACTGACCTCCACCAATATGGACCTGGCCAACGCCATCGGGGCCGGGGGCGCCATCAACATCGCGACGCGCGGCGGCACTAACGATTTTCACGGCAGCGTCTTCTTCTTCGACCGGGACCACGACTTCTCGGCATATCCGTACTTGCAGCGCGATCCCAATGAGCCGGCCAGTCCTTTTTTTGCGCGGCGCCAGACGGGTTTCGAAATTGGCGGACCCATCAAGAAGGACAAGCTGTTCTTCTTCTCGGCTCTGGAGCATACCAACCAGGTGGGGGTCTACAGCGCGGTTCCCAGCGATCCGTTGTTTCAGCAGTTCTCGTCGTACGCCGCCAGCCCCTTCCATGAAAACGAGATCAACGAGCGGCTGGACTGGCTGATCAACGTCAAGCACACCGCGTCTCTGCGCTATTCCCACGACGGCAACAACGGCTACGCGCCGCCCGGCGGCGGCGACCTGCCTTCGGATTGGGACGTGAACAAGAACTGGGCCGATTCGGGCGTCTTTTCCCTCACCAGTGCACTGAATCCCTCGACGGCCAACGAATTCCGTTACTCTTACACCTACTGGTCGAACACCAACAACCCGCCCACAGCCGCCCAATGCCCGGCGCCCTGCCTGGGATTGGGATTGCCGAACATGAGCATTTACGGCGTATCGAACTTCACCATCGGGAATGCCACCAATGCGCCGCAAAGCCGCGTCTTGCGGAGGCACATTTTCTCCGACAACGTCAGTAAGAACAAAGGTACGCACTCCATGAAATGGGGCGCATATTGGGAGTATCAGCAAGGCATCGGGACCTACGCCTATGCGGCTCCCGCGGCGGCCGAACTGTTCTCGCCGGAGATTGTAACGGGTATCAACGGGTTCCTGGCTCAGGCGGGCCTGGGGGCCTTCGCGGTTCCGATTCCCTCCTCTTACAACACCATCAACGACATCCTGCAGCTTCCGGTGGCCGGATTTGAGATGGGGGTGGGCGACGACAACCAGCCGCCCTTGTGGAACCGGGGCAATGCCGACCATGACAACACGTTTCATTTTTTCTGGGAGGATAACTGGCGGGTGAAACCGCGGTTTACCCTGAATTATGGGCTGGCCTGGACTTACGAGAGCAACGCCCTCAACTACGATCTGACCAAGCCTGAATACCTGGCGCCGATCTTCGGTGCGGGCAACCTGGGACATGAGAAACACCAGCCGTACAACTTCAGTCCCATGCTGGGTTTCGCCTGGACCGTAACCCGCGACAACAAAACGGTGGTGCGGGGCGGCGCCGCCATTTATTACGACACCCTCAACATCGAGGAACGGCTGCTGGAGCGGGCCAGCTTAGGCCCCAACGGCACTGGACGCGCTTTGATACCCGACAGCTTCTTCTTTTCGAACATCTTCGCAGCCAATCAATGGGGTTCTCTGCCCGCGCCGCTGCAGCCCACCACGCTGTCGAACAATCCGTTAGGCGACGCGTACGGCCTGCCCGGCGTCACGAACTTCACCGGGGCCGAAATGGTCGGACTCATCCCGCAGTTCTATGCCGGCGCGCAAGCCGCGCTGGGTCCTCCCGGCAACACCAGCCTGGCAATTCGCAACATCAACATCTTCAAGTCCGGGACGGACATCATCGCGCAGGATTTCCGGCCTCCCTATTCCGAGCACGCCAGCATTGGCATTCAGCGCGAGGTGCGTACCGACTTCGTGGTTACCGCCGACTTCGTCTTCCGGCAATACCTGCATACGCCTATTCGCTACATGGACCTCAACCATTTCGACAGCGCTGCCGGTCCGGTGATTCCGGCGTGCGCTCCGGCGCAGATTTTGGACCCCACCGCCGAGTGCTCAAACGGTCCCATCCAGGGATTGATCAGCGGCGGGCGCTCCCACTACACCGGACTCCTGCTTAAAGCCAACAAGCGTTTTTCGCACCGGACCAGCGGGCAGTTGTCGTATGCCTACTCCAACCAGGTAGGCTTCAACGGCGTAGTGGACGACAGCAACTGGTTCGCGTCCTGGGGTCCGCAAGCCGGCCATCAGCTCCTGACCGGCTCTATGGTGGTGGAACTGCCGTGGGGCTTCACGATTGCGGGCATCACCTCGTTCGCCACCGTGGGGCCGATTGAGCCGATTATTTCGGGCGTGGACCTGAATGGCAACGGCGCCGTCGAAAATGGAGAGACCGGTGGATCGCCGCTGCCGGGCGTCGGCTACAATCAGCTCGGCGTCAATGAGGGGAAGGGCGCGTTGATTCAGGCGGTCAATCAGTTCAATCAGAGCCACCCCAACCCCAGCGAACAACTTGCGCTGCCAGCGACGTTTTCGTTCCCCCGTCCGTTCACGTCGCAGGATATCCGCGTGACCAAAGTATTCAAGCTGGGAACCGAGCGCGCCAAGCTCTCCCTCATCGGCGAGTGTTTCAACGTTTTCAACATCGCCAACCTGGGCGGCTACAGCTATAATCTGGGTTCGAATCCCGCCGGATTCGGAGTGCCCACCAGCGCCAGTTCGAACGTTTTCGGATCGGGTGGTCCGCGCGCGTTCCAGTTCGCGGCCCGATTCAATTTTTAGCTGGTGGGGCAGGCCCTCGGCCTGCGGCGGCCTCCCAGGCCGCCATCTGGCAAGCAGCGGGTCCAAGGGACCCGCGCAGGCCGAGGGCCTGCCCCACAACTATTCCGAGCGGATGGCCGTAATCGGGTCAATCCGCACGGCCCGTAGCGCCGGCAAAAAGCTGCCCAGCACTGTCATCGCCAGGCAAAGTCCCATGGCGCTCGTAAAAGTGAGCGGGTCGCCGGGCTCGACGCCAGCCAGCAGCGCTTCGATCGCCCGGGCCGCCGCGTAAGCCAGCACGGCTCCGGGCAGGACACCCGCGGCGGCCAGTGCGGCGCCCTGCCGCGCGATCATCTTGACGATTTGGCCCGGCCGCGCGCCCAGCGCGATGCGCACGCCGATCTCCTGCGTGCGGCGCGAGACGGCGAACGATAGCAATCCATGGATACCGACGCCCGCCAGCAGAAACGCGAGGGCTGCGAAGGCCCCCAACACGCGCACCTGCGCCCGGCGGGAAGCGGTGGTCTCCGCAATAATATCCGTCATCATGCGGACATCCGAAATGGGCTGCTCGGTGTCCGCGCCGCGGACGATGCGGCGGATGGCGGGCAGCAGCCGTTGGGGATCTCCCGCGGCACGAACCACCAAATGCTTCGGGAGATAACCGGTAACCCATCCATCCTGCACTTGCCGGTACGGGAGGTAGACCTGTGGTTCGCTGGGGCGCTCTAATCCGCGCACTCGCACATCGCCCACCACGCCGGCTACCATGCGGTCGTGAAAGGCGAACTGAAAGTGCCGGCCCAGTGGATTCTGGTCCGGCCAGTAGCGGCGCACGAAAGACTCGCTGACCACCGCGACGAAGGGCGCATCGAGGGTGTCCGTTTCGTTCACATCCCGGCCGCGGTGCAGTGGAATTCCCATGGTCGCGAAGAAGCCGGGGGTGACAAACCGCATGCTGGCGGTGTGAGATGCGGTGCGTTCCTGCGTTTCGCCCTGCAGGACCACCGCCCAGATGCCTCCGCCCCACACCATCGGAAGCGAGGTGATGTACGCCGCGCTGGAGACGCCCGGCAGCGCCGCGGCGCCGGAAAGCACGCGATCGTAAAACTGCGCGCGCCGTTCGGTGCTGTCGTATTTAGGAGTCGGCAACGCCGTCTGCAGAGTCAGGACGCCTTCCGGACGAAACCCGGGATCGGTCGCCTGGACCCTCCACATGGCCCGCATCAGCAGGCCAGCCGAGACCAGCAAGACCACCGAAACCATCACTTCGGCAATCACCAGCGCGGAGCGCAGCCGCTCTTTGCGTCCGCCGCCCGTGCGCGTTCCCTCCCGTAACGCGCTCAAGTCCGACCGGCAGGCGCGCAGTGCCGGAACCACCCCAAAACCGATGCCTGTCAAGCCTGAGATCAGGGCGGCGAAGACCAACACCCGGAAATCAACCGTGGGCGCTTCGGCGATCGGCAGCGAACTGGGGACCAGTTTGGCCAGCAACGGCACGGCTGCGAAGGCCACCAAGACGCCGAGCGCGCCGCCCAGGGCAGCCAGCACCAGGCTCTCGGTCACCATTTGCCGTACCAACCGCTCCCGTCCCGCGCCCATGGCAGCCCTGACGGCCAGTTCCTTCCGGCGCGCCAGAGCCCGCGCTAAGAGCAGATTCGCCAGATTGGCGCAGGCAATTAACAGGACGCAGCCGGCCGCGGCGCTGAGCGCGATGAGCAGCAGCCGCGACTGCTGCGACATTTCGTCGCGCAGGCGAATGACGTTAGCGCCTACCTGCTTATCCTCTTTCGGATACTGCCGCTCCAACTGCCCGGCCACTACATTCATTTCCGCTCTGGCCTGCGTCAGGGAGACGCCCGGCTTGAGTCTTGCCACCACTTCCAAATAGTTGTTGTCGCGGTCCTGGAAACTCTGTTCGGTAAAGCGCATGGGTGTCCACAGTTCCGCCGTGTGGGTTGGAAAATGGAAGTCCGGCGGCATGACGCCGATCACCGTGTACGGTTCGTTGTCGAGGTTCACCCGCCGCCCGATCACGCTCGCGTCACCGCCGAACAGCGTTCGCCACAATTGGTGGCTCAGCAGTAGCGTTCCCGCGGCGCCCTCGCGATCCTCTTCCGCGGTGAACAGGCGCCCCAGCAGGGGATGCACACCCAGCAGCGGAAACAGATCGGCGGTCACGGATGCCGCATCGAGCCGCTCCGGCTCACCTTGTCCTACCAGGTTCACCGACACATCCCAAAACGCGCCTATGCCCTGGAAGGACTGGCTCATCCTCTTCCAATCGCGGTAATTCGGCGGAGAAAGCTCCATGCGGGAATAGCCGGGTTGGCGCTGCCACAGCTTCAGGAGGCGGTCCGGTTCGGCAAACGGCAGCGGCCGGATCAGGACGAAATCGGTTACCGAGAATGCCGCGGTATTGGCGCCCACCCCCAATGCCAGCACCAGAATTGCGGTCAGCGCGAATCCCGGCGACCGAGCCAGAGTGCGGGCCGTATAGCGCAGATCCTGCCGGAGGATATCCCCATGCACGGCCGCGGCATTGAGTGGAACTTCACAAAGCGTGGCCGCCCAGAGAGCGGCCGCGGCCATGGGTCCCGAAGCGTCGCGGCGGCGGCGTACCCAGATGGCGCACATTTCATCGCCGTATTCCGCGCGAAAGGATGCTGGATAAAAATGCAGGAGCAATTTGTATAGGCGCACTATGCCCGCCCCTCCACGAATCCGCGATCCCGCGCCATGCGTACAAGTTGGGTGAGCCGGCGCGCCTCGGCGCGGGCTACCTCTCCGCCAAAGGGCGTGATCCGGTAGTAACGGCGGCGCGCATCGTCGAGTTCGGGCGCCGGGCGCTCCTGGGTTTCCACGATCAAGCCCTGCTCCAGCATCCTTTGGATCGACCGGTAAAGCGTTCCGGCACTTAGCTTTAACTCGCCGTTCGTGCGCGCGGCCACGTCTTGGATGATAGCGTAGCCGTGGCGATCTTCCGCAGCCACGGCCAGGAGAATGTGAAGAGTCGCCGAAGGAAGCGGAAGAAGCGATTCCGGCGAGCGGTGGCGGCTGGGCATGGTTTATTATAGCCACTATGGATATATTGTCAACGGCTATACTTGGACTGACCGGAGCCGCATGGAACTACGTAATGAAAAGTACCAGTATTAAAAAGGGCAGAAAAAGTTAGTTTTCTTGTTTCATATCGTGCCGATTTGGGGTAGATTACTGAAAGGAGGAAGTTCCATGCTATCGGTCGCGAGGTCGCGAGTATTCTGGTTGGGTATTTTGATGCCGGCGCTCATGGTGTGTATTCCCGCGCAGTTTGGCGGAGTGGCCTTCGCCGGAACGGTCGATATCTTCAGCAACCTGGTGAACGAATCCAACAACATTACCGGGACGGATGTCGCGATTGTAACGACTCCGGCATGGGCTCCTGCTGGTCCGGGCTACGAATGGGTTTCATACGGCGCCACTGGCTGCAACACATTCGTCGCGCTAACTGGCACGTGCACGCCGGGACCCGCGAATCCTCCGGGCGTGACCGGTGTCATTACGGAACCGAACCCGGTTGCTCCGACGGCCATCTTCTATAAGACCTTCACCACGGTGGACGCATTCGATTCCGGCGTTCTGGATATCTGGGCGGACGACACCGCGCGCGTTTGGCTGGATCCTGGAACAATCACCACTGGCGATGGGAGCGGCGTTCCCGGTGGCACGATGTTGATCGATGCCAACCCGGTATCTGGTCCGAATTGCGCAGCCGGAGCCATTGGTTGCGCACCCGGAATGGACGCAATGATCCCTCTGGACTTGGCGCTGGGGACGTATACGCTGGTGATTGATGCCTATCAGTTTGTGGGGGGCACCCCATTCGGCGTAATGTACGATGGCGTGTTAAGCGGCACCAGCGTTCCGGAGCCAGCCAGCTTCCTGCTGATGGGCCTGGGCTTGGCAGGATTGGGCGCTCTGATCCGCCGGCGCAGGCGGGCTTAATCCGCTAACACCAATCCCGAAGGTAGTTCTTCTCCGAATATACGGCCAAGCGCGCGATCGTCGCGCGCTTCGTCGCCTTCCATCATTGCAAGATAGCGCTCCGCATGTGGCAGGCTTTCGAGCTTCTTCCTTACCACGTTCAGTGTGGCGGCAGGCAAGTCGCGCGTAGGATCTTCCGTACGGCGCGCTAGAGCCGCCAAAGCGTCTCCAACTCCAGAAGCATCCACGGGTAGCGCCTCGGCCCAGCGGGCGGCCGCGGCAGGCGGCACCACCTGGTTGATCGGCCCGTAGAACAACTGGCGCGCACCCAGTCGCGACAGGCACCAGAGCTCGCTTTCGCGAAAGTCGCCTGCTTTCACGCGGCGCATCAAGGCGTCGCCCAACTCGATCTTCGTGCCGATCGGCAGAAGCTCCAGACTGGCCGCCGTGCGCCACATTTCGCGCAGCAGACTGCTGTTGAGCCGCTGCTTCTTGTTTTTGCCGGCGCCGCGCGGCAGCAGGAATCCCGATAGCCGCTGGTACATGTCGTTCTGCTGATTGCGGTTCAACCCGCCGGCCAGGCGTCCCCAGAAAATCCACCAATCGATTTCACATTGCACTTGGTTAGCATATTGAATTCCCGCGGAATAGATGCGCCGCGATAATTCGATGCGAAAGTCGTCGCCGGGAAATCCGAATCCGGGGCGCAGGCAGAATCCGCCCAGGTTCAGCCAACGCGCCTCGTAGGCCGGGCTTTTCTTGCGGCCGTCGGCTGCCACCAGAAATACGTCGGCGAGTTGGCGGATGGCGGCCAGCGGCCAGGAGTTCTTGCCCAGCCCCAGAATCTGTTCCAGCCTGGCGGGCAATTCTTCGGGCGCGATGGGCGACTTCGCGCCCGTCGAGAAGACCGCCGGAATCAGCTCCAGCGCCTGCTTTAGCGCCTGCTCAGCGATGACCGCCGCTGGCTTGCGCTCCGCCGGTTCTGCCGCGGCCTTGCGCAGTTCGAACTGCAGGCGCCACCGGTTATCGCCGATCTTCGATTCGCACCAGGTTTCGAGCGTGCCGATCTCGGTCAGGCGAGCGCCCAGCTTCACCGGAATGAGCCGCTCGCCGGCTTTTTTTCCGAAGCGGATCACGGCATTCAGCGGCGCGTGCATGTGCAGATCGGGGCCCAGCGCCGGCAATTCGACGACGTCGCCCAAGCGGTCGTCGCTGCGCGTCAACGAGCTGTACAGCCGGAACGATACCGGCTTGTTGGCCACAAGCTGCAACGCTTCGTTGTCGATTTCGAGCGTGGCGCCCTCTTCCGCGCCGCGCGGCACCAGGCACACCGCGGTGGTATCGCCAATGCCGATGAAATACGTGCGCGGCAGCCCGCCACGGACCAGCACGCCGCTGCCGGTGGAACGGACGTAGGAATAATACGCCGCGCCGGTAGCTACGGCGAGATCCAGATCGCGGTTTTCGAAGACCTCCGGACGCTTGCCGTACCAGTGCGCCACCGCATCGGCCACGCGCTGGCGCAGGATCTCCGGGATGAAGAAGCCGCCGTTGAACAGGATGGCGTCGGGCGCCTGGCCCGCGCTTTCCAGGAACGCGTTCAAATGCTTGGTGACCGCCGGATCGGAAACATACGGCAGGCCCAGCTCACGGAACAGGCTCCGCTTCTCATCCTTGGGCATGTCGCCGCGCTCGGTGATGGGCAGGAAGCCTTCGAGCGCCAGTTCCAGCGCCTCTTCTCGCAGCACTTCGGTCTTCAGCGCCTTGCCGATCAGCGCCGAGCCGCTGCCCAGCACGGTGATCTCGACGCTCTTCAGGTTCGGCTCGCTGAGCAGCCGCTCCTTGGCCACCGTGCATTGCCGTCGCAAGCCGCTACGCTGCCGGATGGAGAGCGGCACCGCCAGCTTGGTTTCCACCAGCCAGGCGATGGTCAGATCCAGGTTGTCGCCGCCCAGCAGCAGATGCTTGCCCACCGCGGTGCGCGTGAAGTTCACCAGGTCGCCCTGGCGCTCCACGCGGATCAGGCTGAAGTCGCTGGTGCCCCCGCCCACATCGCACACCAGCACGATCTGGCCATCGTAAAGCAGTTTGCGCGATTGCGCCAGATTGTTGGCGATCCAGGAATAGAAGGCCGCGGCCGGCTCTTCGAGCAGCGTCAGCTTGGGCAGGCCCGCCTCCACGGCAGCCATCACGGTCAGTTCGCGGGCTTCTTCGTCGAACGACGCCGGCACGGTCAGCACGATATCCTGGTCGGCGAGCGGAAGCTGTTTGATCTTGTCCCACGCATCGCGGAAGGCGGCGATGTAGCGCGACGACACTTCCACGGGCGAGAGCACGCGGCCAGTTTCGGGCGAATCCCAGGGCAGGATCTTGGCCGTGCGGTCCACATCGGGATTCGAGAGCCACGACTTGGCGGAGTGCACCAGCTTGGTGGGCACCAACGCGCCCTGCTCGCGCGCGTAGACGCCAACGGGCTGACCGTCTTCCAGGAGCAGGAAGGAGGGCAGGGTGCGCCGCGGCTCGGTGCGTCCGGGCGCGACAAGCTGCGGCGTCTCGAAGATGTGGATGGGCGGGAAGTCGCGATCTTCGGCTTCGCGCTCGTCGATGTAGGCCAGGGCGGAGTTGGTGGTGCCGAGGTCGATGCCAATTTTCATGGGTTTGTGCGGGATTGGGCGAGCCAATTTCTTATTATGCCGTTGTATTCAAGGTATTGCCTGCGATGGCCGCAGCATGTTTGGACGCCGGCATGCCAGCTGCGGCTTCTGTGGCGCCAATGTGGGGATGAGAGAATTGGCGGTAGGAGTTCGGCAACAACCATAGGAAGCGGCTTGGCCGGTCTGGATAGATGGTGGAAATATGGCGACCGGCTCAGGGAGCGGACGAGATCTTCCCGTCTCTACGATAGCACGAGGGGCGGCTGGGTCCGGCTGCTGCGAAGGCGGGGGAGGGATCGAAGGGCTGGGAAACTATGGCAAGTTTTCCGGCGCCAGGAGCGTGACCGGACGGGGGGCATAGCCGCTATGTTAGGCGATTGCGCGGTGGTCCGCCCCGGACGCGTTCGCAGGGCATGATGCGACGCGCGTTTTGGGTCCAATTGATGCGACGTCACGGGAGTAACGCCCGAACGTTCCGTGAGCCGCATCCCAGTCTGAGGGCCCGACCATTCGTCCAGAAGTTGTGGGGGCTGCGGGGGGATGGGCCAGTTCTGCGAGGCCAACGGTGTGCAGTAAGCTGAAGATCATGAGCGGTGTGAATGAGATCGAGGCGGCCGTTCTGCGGCTCACGCCTGCCGAACTCGAAGCGTTCAGTGCATGGTTTGCCGAGTTCGACGCCGCCGCCTGGGACCGCCAAATGGAAGATGACGTCGCGGCGGGACGTCTGGACGCCCTCGCGGACGAAGCCGTCGCAGATCTGCGGGCTGGCCGTTGTACCGATCGGTGAGGCACGGACCAATCCGAGGTTTTGGGCTTGTTATCGGCAGCTTCCCGACGAAATACGCCGCTCGGCTGATGAATCCTACCGACGGGTGCAACGGGACCCGCAGCACCCGTCCCTGCGTTTCAAGACGATAGGGCGCTTTTGGTCGGTGAGGGTGGGCTTGCATTACAGGGCGCTCGCTGTGGAACACGAAAACGAGATGGTGCGGTTCCGGATAGTGGCCCACGCCGTATACAACCGGCTAGTCAGCGGCAGAATGAGCGGCTGACACCCCGCGGCCGAGAAGGCGTAGCTGTGTACGAGTGGCCGATCCGGTCAAAGCAGCAGTTGGCGGATGCGAGCGCGTTTATGGGGAGTAATCGGCCTAAAGGAGTTCCGTGAGTTGGGTGGCCGTCAGTTGGCAATCGCGTAGGATCTTGTGAAGCAGGCCGGGACCGAGGGTCTCACCTGCGTGCGCAGGTACCACCGTGCTTCGGCCATCTTCGTGGCGCAGGAAATGATGGCTGCCTTTGACACGGAGAACGCGGAAACCGGCTTTCGCGAGCGCAGCAACGAGGTCCGTGCCGGTGATGCGGGGGCTCCTTCTCATGCCGCGATCGTCACGCGCTGGATGCCAACGAACTCCAAGTCCTGCTCCGGGGCGCCTTCCACTTCCAGACAAAGCTCTATCGCTTCGCGGATCCGCTCGGTGACCTCATCGAGGGACCGCGCTTGCGTGTGGCATGCGGGAAGTTGGGGGACCGAGGCTACGTAGTAGCCTTCTGAATCCCGTTCAATCACGACATCGAACTGGCGTGGCACTGATGTGTCCTCGCCTTTATTGTAGACGGTTACGCAGCCTTCGAAGGCAGCCGTTCGGTGCTGCGGCGACATGCGCGTTTATGGGGGTAATGCGACTTCCGCGGAACTCCGCTAATATGAATGGAGGGGAATTCCGATGCGCTTCGAACGAATCACGGTGAACCCCACGGTCGCCACCGGGAAGGCGTGCATACGGGGCCTGCGCTTTCCGGTATCGCGGTTGTTGGGCCTCCTCGCGGCCGGGGAGACACGTGAATCGATTCTGAAAGCGTATCCATACCTGGAGACCGCGGATATCGATGAGGCCCTCCGGTATGCGGCGTTTCTTGCCGAGGACGAAACGGTGGAACTTGCGAAGTGAAATTCCTCGTGGACATGGCCTTGTCGCCGGATCTGGCGATTTGGCTACGGTCTCAAGGGCATGATGCAGCTCACGCTGCCGAGTTAGCGCTGAATCGAGCTGCGGACACCGAAATCCTCTCAACGGCGCTGGACGCAGGGCGTGTTGTGATTTCGGCCGACCTGGACTTCCCCAGACTGCTCGCGTTGGCTGGAGCGACTTGCCCTGGTCTCATTCTACTCCGGAGCGGCAACTACAGCGAAGCCGAAAGCCTGGAATGCGTCCGACGCGTACTGATGTCCGTTCCTGCCGAGGATCTTCCCAGGTCGATTGTCGTCGTGGACCACAAGAGCGTTCGCCGCCGGTTGCTCCCGATCTAGATTTTGCCGGATCTTGGGATCGAAGCGCGTTTATCAGGATAAATTCCAGACGAGCATCAAAGAATGACAGGTTGATGACGGTCAAAGGTATGCGGCGCGCCTACGCCCAAGGGACGGCAGCGCGTTCCATGGGTACCATCGGTTTTCGCTAACAACCAACGATTCCAACAAACCGGGAAAACACTGCTTTCGCGCCAATCGAAAACTGCCGCGGATCGTAGTTCCGAGTAACGACATCGTTGTCGCTGCGCAATCACCGCAGAAGTCCCAGCTGACGTCTATGTTAATAATGCTTCGTGCATCTCCATGCCCGATCCTGCCTGAGCGTGCGCTTGTTGCGCGCCGGAGACTCAAGTCCCGTATCACACGCCGACTAGCTTCTGAAGCGCTTAAGTGCTTTTGATCGAACTTGCCGAAAAATTCGTTTTAGGTAATCAAAGCCGCGTGCACTCTGCATTTCAGCAGGATCGTTCATCGCCGTAGCCGGGCTACTGTGTTGGTTACGCAGCCGCTGCCGTCGTACCGCCAGGGTCCGCTCTTGTACTTTGCGCGCGCCCTCTATATCTCCCTGCGCATACAGCATTGCTGCGAGATTGTTCGTCGCGATGAGAGTTGCAGCATGCTCATCGCCTAGCAGTCGCCTACATTTCGCTAGAGCCTGAGCCAGCAGTTTGCGCGCACCCGGGAAATCGCCCTGCGCGCGCAATGTTAGAGCAAGATTATTGATCGTCGTAAGAGTATTGGTGTGGCAGTCACCCAGTAGCCTCCTGCTTTCAGCGAGGGTCTTCTCCTGAAGCCTGCGCGCGCCTACGAGGTCTCCGATAGCGTGAAGCGTTAGAGCGAGATTGTTCATGGCCGCTAGAGTTTTGGGGTGGCTGTAGCCCAGCAATCGCGTCAACCGCACCAAGGCCTCTTCTTGAAGTTTCCGCGCGTCGTTTAGAGCACGCTGCGCACACAGCGTTTGAGCAAAATTTACCATCGCAGTAAGCGTCTGGGGGTGCTCGTCTCCTAACTGACGCCTGAGCGCCGGCAACACCTTTTCCTGAAGTACTCGCGCCTGATCGACTTCGCCCCCCGCGTACCGGGTCAAAGCGAGATTATCCATCATGATGAGGGTGTGGGGATTCTCGTCGCCCCATAGCCGCCTGCTCGTGGCGAGTGCCTGCTCTTGGAGTTTCCGCGCGCCAGCAAGATCGCCCAGCCTGTATAGTGTTTGGGCGAGATTGATCATCGCCATGGTAGTGTCGGGATGTTCGTCTCCTGACCGCCGCCTAAGCAACTCCAGAGCATGTTCTTGAAGGCTCCGAGAGCATTCGAGATTCCCCTGTTCACCCCGTGTAGCGCCGAGGCGAATCATCGCGTTGAGGGTATGGATATCAGTGTCGCCAAACAGCCGCCTGCTTGTGGCTAGCGCTATCTCCTGAAGTTGCGCCGCGCCTGCAAGATCGCCTAATTCGAACAGCGTTCTCGAGAGCTCTAACATCACGGTCAGAGTGCCGCGGTGTTCCTCCCCGAGTACCTTCTTAGAGGCTGCCAGTAACGGCTCTTGGAGTTTGCGGGCTGCCGCCAGATCACCCTGCAACATCAGCGTTCCCGCGAGGTTACCGACTGCGGCGAGAGTTTCTGGATGCTCATTGCCTGATGCTCGCTTGAGCGACGCTAGCGCTTGCTCTTGTAGTCTCCGCGCCGGACCGTAGTCGCCGCGTTGCTGATCAAGTCGGGCAAGGTAAATTGCCAATCTCTCCAGGATTTCGCCTTGCACGTCATGAACCAAAAAGTGCCGCGCGTGCGGCACGTCATTCGCGATCTTGCTGTGTTCTCCAATGTGCCCGACATTTGCAAATCTCACGACGAGTACGGCGCCTGCCACAGAGCACAATAGCTCTGTTCGCTTATCGTCAGGACACTGGAACCACATTGTGCGACTCACGAGCGTGTGAACTGTTCGCGTCTCCGGAGTCGGCGATTCGCACAAACTCAGTGCCCTGACCTCGTCCGTGCCGCGCAACGCACGGCTTTTTCCGTCGCCGGCAACGGACTCTAAAACCTCTGCTACGAAACTCACTGCAATTGGCGCTACTGCCAGGACGGACGCCAGGCGTAGAAAATCCAAGCCGTCCGGACCCAACCGCCGGATACTCTTGAGCAGCGTGACGCTAATGCTCCGCTCATGCCCAGTTGGAAGGCTCTCCTGAAGTTCGTTCCCGAACTCGACGGCATCTTTCGCCGGATCGGTAAGCGCATCTTGATAGCTCTGAAACGTATCCAAACCCTGAGCGAGATAGCTTCCCGCGACTTCCACCGCGAGCGGATGATATCCGAGGAGTTCAGTGATCTTGCGAGCATTGGCCACGTCGCTCTCGCTGGTTGGCTGGCGGTGTGCGCACAGTAGATGAAACGCCTCCGAAGATGACAGCACCCCGAGATCGATTGCCTCCCCGAGCGCACCGTAGTCCTTGCTGCGGGTGGTGATCAGAGTAGATGCGCGGGGCCATCGCGCTGTCCAGTCTCTTTCAAAATCGGCGGGCGTGAGACCCGACGCCACGTCGTCGACGACCCAGAGGCATCGGTCCCCTCGGCTTGCTATCGCCTGCCACAAAGCAGCTTCGAGGTCCTTCGGATCGAGGCCCTCGACGGACACGTGCAGGTTGGTTGCAAAATCCCGGAGTTGATCATGCCGGGCTGCCGAAAGCTGCTCGGGGGTAGCCACCTTCCCTGTGTCGTCGTTTCCGAACGCGTTCAACCAAAACACGCCGCCTGGATAGGCAGACCCGAAACGGATCGCATACTCGCGCGCTAGCAGCGACTTCCCGTTTCCTCCGAGACCCCTCACCTGAGACGCAGCCTGCCCATATTTGCCGCTGATGATGCTGATCTGGTTCGCGGTGAGTTGCCCGTGCAGGTCCCACAGCGCCGCCGCGCGGCCCACGAAGCGCTGAGCCTGAACCGGCGCCATTCCGTAGTATCTGGGCAGGTCGCGAACACCTCGTCCCAGGTCCCCATCCAATCCGTCTACACGCGATTTGATCTCAGCGGCCAAGGATAAACAGTTGGCGTTAGCGTGTGGAATTTGCTGGTCTTGCAGGATCCGTGGCAAATGTCCAAAGCCGTCGTCCGGATTCACGATCCAAACGCGCCGGTTCGGATGACCGTCAATTTGTTGGGCGGCGAGCCAAGCCGCTGCAATCTCTTGCTGGCACGGATTGCTAAGCGGATAACTTTTCGAGTAGAAGGCGAGCAGGGCCTTCGACTTAGCGATTCCTTGCCGTATCCCGGCGGTGATCGATGCAAAATCCGGGATGTCTGCCTTGTCCAGCCAGACGCGCACCCGCGACTGAGCCAGCGCGTCCAACAAGGGCTGCGCGCGCTCGAGATCGCTTCGGCGGTAGCTAAAGAAAACATCCCACGAATCGCTCATTCAGGCCCGCTCGCCCAATAAGTGAATGCGAAACGAACCATCGTTTCGTGCCATTGTCCAACAACTCATCATCTGACGCTACCCACCCGGCGATCTATGCCACGCCGGCCAACGGCCCGGCTGAAACCTCCACCCGCCATAGGGTAGTCTCCGCTAGATTCAATTGGCCGCAACCAGTATCGCACCAATGGAATTAGCTTGCACAGGTCAGACCAGAACGGGTGTTTAGGGCCCGCAGGCAGATTGGTACCCAAAAGTCGCCTTGTGGGAAGCTTGCGATGCATCTTCCGCCCGAATCACGCTCGACTCGGAGAGTGGGCTGGATTCAGTCCACGAAGGTTCCCTCACGTAAAACGTCGGCCACGGCAGTTGGCAAGCACGGATTCCGACCACCTGAACGCAGTCGGCGTTCCAGACTTTACTGGGCAGCCCTGCTGGGTTGCCCTCAGAGCAGCAGTTGAGCGTTTTGCCGGAGGTGCTGGGCACTTCACGGGAGTGTACCCTGGACGGTAGGGACTCGGCAGATGAACGTCAGACACGAGATTGCGAAGCAGGTCGAGGCATTGCCTGCGGAAATGCAGGAGCGAGTGCTCCGGTTCGTGGCTTCTTTGGCTGGTTCGGCGCCGAAAGGCGAGCACGGCGCTGCGTTGCGCCTTTTCGCATCCTCTCTCGACGCCGTTTCGGCCCGGCAGATGACCCAAGCGATTGAAGAAGGGTGCGAGCGGGTCGATGCCGGCGAGTGGTAGGTTTTTGCTCGATACCAGCATCGTCATCGCCCTACTCGAGGGAGACGCCACGGTGCTGTCCAATCCGGACCAGGCACTCGAGGTATTCGTTCTGGCGGTCGCGGTCGGCGAGTTGTTCCTCGGGGGTGCGAAATCCGGACGACCAACCGAGAACGCGGCCAAAGTGGAGCGCTTCGCGGCAGGCAGATCCACTGTCCCGTGGGATCTCGATGTCGCTCGGGAATACGGAAGCCTGAAGCAGCGCCTGCGGGAGAACGGGCGGCCGCTTCCCGAGAACGACATCCGGATTGCCGCTACCGCGAGACGTCACGGCATGGTCCTGGTGACCCGCGATCGCCATTTCCAGGAGGTTGAAGATTTGGACACAGAGGACTGGGGCGGTCGGCCGTAATTGTCGTCGGGCGCCCTGGGCGGCGTCACAACCTATCGAACAACAAATGCAACCCGTCGCGCACCGCGCCGGCCGCCGCGCCGCTTAACTTGCCGGTGCATTCCACAAGCTCTGCCTTATCCACCGTGAGGATCTGGGATACGTTCACGACGCTTGCCTTCGGAAGGTTGGCTTCGCCTTTTTTCAAAAGCACATTGCCCGGCGCGTTCGCCCTGCTCAGGTTTGAGGTAATCAGGCACACGACGCTGGTTGCGATCGCGCTCCGGTTGAAGATATCGTTCTGGACAACCACACAAGGATGCCGGTCCGCCGGCGCCGAACGGGCCGCAGGTCCGAAGTCAAGCCAGTACACTTGGCCCTGGCGAATCTCAATCACCAGCGTTCCTTGACTGCTCGGCGGACCTTGGCCTTGATTCCCTTCAGCAGAGGTCCTTCCGCGGGTTCCATACCCTGGGCATAGACCTTGTTCAGCCGTAGCAGCATTTGTTTCCGGCGCTGCCTTTCGAGGAAATCGCCGACGGCCAGCGCGAAAAGGCGGCTGCGGCTCAGCCCCATCGACCGCGCAGCTTCGTCGGCTTCCTGCAACAGTCCGCCATCTATGGAAATCGCTGTCTTCATTGTTACTACCAATGATCATACCATGCTTCGCACCAAGTGGTAGTAACGCACCGGCTCGGGACGAGGCTGCGTCGCCGCCCTTTCAGCGAGATCCACGTCCCAGTTGCTCGTACTGTCGCTAAACGCGGTGAACCCCCGTCCGCTACGAAAGAAACGCCGGTCACGGCAGTTGGCAAGCACCGATCCCGGACCCCAAGCCGTAGGGGATTCCGGACTTTGGTCGGCAGGCCTGCGGGTTAGACCGCGACGACCGGCTGTGTTCGAGAAACAGGAACAAAGGCAGCGTGCGGCGCGGCTCCGTTCGTCCGGGCGCGAACAGTTGCGGCGTTTCGAAGAGAATGGGCGGGAAGTCGCGATCTTCGGCCTCACGCTCGTCGATGTCGGCCACGGCGGAGTTGGTGGTGCCGAGGTCGACGCCAATTTTCATGGGGTTGTGCGGGATTGGGGGAGCCAGTTCTTATAAGGCTCTTGCATTCAATATATTGCCGGCGATTACCGCAGCGCGTTGGGACGGCGGCATGCCGGCTGCGGCTTTTGTGGCGCCAATGTGGGGATGAGAGAATTGGCGGTAAGAGTTCGGCAACAACCATAAGAAGCGGCTTGGCTGGATAGATGGCGGGAATATGGCGACCGGCTCAGGGAGCGGACGCGATCTTCCCGTCTTTACGATAGCGCGGGGGGCGGCTGGGCGGGCGGCTGGGTCCGGCTGCAAAAGCGGGGAAGGGCTGCAAGTCTGGGAAACTCTGGGGAGTTTTCGGGCGCCAGAGTCAGGCGATTGCGCGGTAGTCCATAGTCCGGACGCGTTCACAGAGCATGACGCGACGCGCGTTGGTCCAATTGACGGGACATCACGGGACTGATGGCCGAACATCCCGTAAGGCGCATCCCAGTCTCCGAGGGCCCGACGATTCGGCGAGAAGTTGTGGGGGCTGCGGGGGGATGGGCCAGAGCCAGTTGTGCGAGGCCAACGGTGTGCAGTAAGCTGAAGGTCATGAGCGGTGTGAATGAGATCGAGGCGGCCGTTCTGCGGCTCACGCCTGCCGAACTCGAAGCGTTCAGTGCATGGTTTGCCGAGTTCGACGCCGCAGCCTGGGACCGCCAAATGGAAGACGACGTCGCGGCGGGACGTCTGGACGCCCTCGCGGACGAAGCCGTCGAAGATCTGCGGGCTGGCCGTTGCACCGATCGGTGAGGCACCGGGCCAATCCGAGGTTTTGGGCTTGTTAGCGGCAGCTTCCCGACGAAATACGCCGCTCGGCTGATGAATCCTACCGGCTGCTGCGACGAGACCCGAGGCACCCGTCCCTGCGTTTCAAGATGATAGGGCGCTTTTGGTCGGCGAGGGTCGGCTTGCATTACAGGGCGCTCGCTGTGGAACACGAAAACGAGATGGTGTGGTTCTGGATAGGGACCCACGCCGTATACAACCGGCTAGTCAGCGGCAGAATGAGCGGCTGACACGCCGCGGCCGAGAACGCGTAAAGCTGTGTACGAGTGGCCGACTTATACGGCCAAACTCTGCCCGATCCACCGTGGTGGCGCGGCTAGTCATTCGAGACGACGCACCACCATTCTGCACAGTGAAGGCGGGAACTGCAAGAGGTTCTTGCGAGAACATGGCTAC
>Ga0302326_10007073_pt1 | contig 25074 bp, 17 predicted proteins | sample Palsa_T0_3_FD_202264 | JGI IMG/M metagenome (GOLD analysis project Ga0302326, IMG submission 202264) | Peat permafrost microbial communities from Stordalen Mire near Abisko, Sweden - Palsa_T0_3 | ecosystem: Environmental > Terrestrial > Soil > Palsa > Peat permafrost | place: Sweden: Abisko... | reverse complement strand
CTTAAGCACGCCTTAAGATGGTGCTAAAGCTGAAAATCATAAATAAAATCATAATACTCGCAGACAGTAAGGCATTGATTTCTAGATCCTACCTCCTTGCACAGGCGCAGTGCCGCGCACCGGATTCCGGCAGCGAATAATGCAAAACGAAATAAATAATCGTTGACATCGACTGTAGCGGGACGGTAGCTTTCCGGCAGGACGATGCGAGCCGCGGGCGGACGGCGAAGGATTTTCCGACCGCTGGCGCGGTGTCCGAAGAAGAACGCGGGTACTCAAAAGTTGGGGGGTAGAGCACATGTCTCATCGCAGGGAAAAGCGCGCCCGTCGCGTGTCGAGGACGGCCAATGCCGCGCTCATGACCGCAGTGTCGCTGGAAGCGCTGTGTATTGCGGCGCCCCGGTTCGCGCAGGCGCAAAGCGCGCCCACGGCTGCCACGTCGCAGGAAAACCTCGAAGAAATCATCATTACCGGATATCGGGCCTCGCTCGAATCCGCGCTGAACAACAAGCGCAATTCCGATCTGCCGATCGAATCGATCGCGCCGGAAGACATCGGCAAGATGCCGGATCAGAATGTGGCCGAGGCACTGCAGCGTCTGCCCGGCGTGCAGATCGATCGCGCGTACGGTGAAGGCACCGCGGTGCTGATCGACGGCCTGCGCCAGAACCTGACGACTCTCAACGGCGATCTGTTTCTCACCGGCCGGGAATTCTACGTCTCGGGCGAAGCCTCGGGCGGCGGCGCGGGCAGCAACAGCCAGTACAATTCCCTCGAGGGCATCCCGAGCGAAAACATCGCCGGCATCGATGTCTACAAGAACCCGGAAGCCTCGATGACCGAAGGCGGCATCGGCGGCACGATCGACCTGAAGACGCGCGACCCGCTGGCCCAGCCGCTGGGGTTGTCTGGCGGTGGTAACTTCCGCGAATCCACGTCCACTGGCGCGGGCGGGGTGAAGCCGGACGGCACGCTGGTAGGGTCCTACAAGTTCAATGATCGATTCGCCGTCACCGGAAGCTTTTCCTACGACGACGAAAACACCTTCACCAAGGAGTTTCAGGACGAGAACCGTGGCGTGTGGCTGACCACCAACGCGGCCACGGGCCCTTACGTGGGTACCCTGACTCCCGCCGATATTACGAGGCTGCCGGCGACGGGACCGAACGGCGGCTACTACACCGAACCGCAGCTGGGGTATTTCACCAATGTCAACGATGCGCGCAAGATCTACGGCGCCTCGTTCGGTGTCGCAGCGAAAATCACCGATGCCATCACCAGCCGTCTGAACTGGTTCTTTTCGGACGAAGACGACGTGACCATCGACTACACGGACAAGGCCTGGTTCAATGGTCAGGGTGATGCCGCCTACACCAAGCTAACCGGTGGTGGGCAGATCCAGACGCCGCATCCCGGCATCGACCCGACGATGCCGTACTCGATCGATGCCAACGGCGTGATCCAGAGCGGCACGTTCAATGCCAACGGCGCGGAAACCGCCACGCTCTATCAGCACACCACCGCCAAGGCCAACAACCTGCAGTGGAAGACCGACTTCGACAATGGCGGGCCTTTGAAGGGCAAGCTCGACATCTCCTGGTCCCAGGCCACCTCCGATCTGGAAGCCGACCAGGCCGACGTGGAGCACGGGCTGTATACGACCAGCGCCGGTGTGGCGACTTCGCCCACGGCTCCGGGCTGCAACAACGGCGCCTCCACTTGCACCGTTGGCAACCACGGTTATGAATTTGTCTACGCCAATGGCGGCACCTCCGGTCTGCCGAGCGTCTACTACCCGACCAACATCCTGAACAATCCGGCCTACACCACCTTCAAGTCCAACTGGGCGTGGGCCAACAGGACCAACAACACGCAGTGGGCGGTCAAGGGCGATGTCGCCTACGATCAGACCGCTCCCGGCAGCGTGGAATCAGTGCTGTCGATCGGCATGCGAATTCAGAACCGCAGCGTCGAAGAGGTCTTCGGCCGTTACCTGATCAACGGCACCGAAGGCCCGGGCGTCGTGGCCGGCAGCCATACCGGCTGCACTACCTGTGGTCCGTACGACTACTACCAGGATCCCGGTTACGGTACACCGAACATTCCGTACTCGACCGCGGTCTCCAATCCGGGCCTCGCCATGACCGTCAATAATTTTGGCGCCGGTAATATCATCGTGAAGAATCCGTATACGGGCGGGATGACCAACCCTTCCACGTATCTGCAATCGGTCTGGGCCGGCGCCGGCGTGCCGAACAACACCGAGGCATTCTTCAAGGACAACCTGAGCTCGTTCAATATCAGCGAGTACACCACGGCTGAATATTTCATGGAGGATTTCGGCGGCAAGCAGGATCCGTTCCATCTGAACATCGGCCTGCGCGTGGTGTCGACCAGCCTGACCATCAACGGCGGGCAGACCGCCGAGGCTCCCACGTATTACGGCACCGCCTCCTGGAACGGTGTGGATTCGAACGTCGTTCCCGTGCAGACCAACCGCAGCTTCACCGATGTGCTGCCCTCGTTCAACGTCGAGGCGAACATCTCGGACACGCAGAAGGTGCGGCTGGGCGCGGCGCGCGTCGAGGCGCCGATGGACCTGTACTCTCTGGGTTTGGGCAATTCTTATAACTTCACCCGCAGCGGCAGCACCGACACTTTCGTCTTCATCAACGGTACCTCGGGCAATCCGAATCTCGATCCGTATCGAGCCACGCAGACGCTGGTGTCGTACGAGAATTATTTTGCCAAGGGCGGCCTGTTTCAGGTGGAAGGCTTCTGGAAGCAGATCGACAGCTTCGTGGAAACGCAGAACGTCCCGACTACCGTGAACGGCACCACCGGCAACGTCACCGAGCCGGTCAACGCCGGCACCGGCCGGGTCTATGGCGTCGTCGTCGGCGGCCAGTACGAGCTCGACAGCACTCCGTTCCGCGGTCTTGGCATCGCGGGCAACTACACGCTGTCGCAGTCGACCTCGGACCAGACCACCACGTTTTCCTCGCACGCGGGAATTCCCGGTGTCGCCCACGATTCGTTCACTATTCAGACCTTTTACGAGAGATTCGGTTTTTCGGGCCGGCTGTCGTATTCGTATCAGGGCAGTCGCGTGAACGATTCGCTGGTCGGAGCCACTTTCCCGATCTTCACCAGGACTGGCGCAAGTGAGGTCCTGCAAGTATATGCCGCGCCGTACGGGCAACTCGATGCGCAGGTTTCGTACGACATCAACAGCCACTTTGGCATCGTCGTGTCGGCTCAGAACATAACCGACGAGGCGGCGCACACCTACCTGCAGTGGGCGAATCAACCCTTTACCTATGACGACTGGGGACGCCGGTACTTCTTCGGCGTCAAGTTCAAGCTCTAAAGTGATCCCGGTCCCGCCACGCCGGCCCGAGCGGCGCGGCGGGACCAGTTCCTGCAACGGGTGGTCGAGCGCGGTGGTGGCGGGGCTTGCAGCCGCCGCGCCGGCTGTCTAGCCTGCAGTCAGACGTCTCTCCGTTCGGCACAAGGTCCTGGAAAACATGGCGGACGCTCTACAACGTCATCCTGCGGGTGACCAGCGCATCAGGCGCATTGCGATTGTCGGCGGTGGGACCGCGGGCTGGATGGCGGCCAGCATCCTCGCGCGCGCACTGCCCGACAAGGCCTGCAGCATCACCGTCATCGAGTCGCCCGATATCGGCACCGTGGGCGTAGGCGAGGCGACGATTCCGCCGATTACCGAGCTGCTACGCTTTCTCGAGATCAATGAAGCCGATTTCGTCCGCCATACGCAATCGACTTACAAGCTCGGGATCAAGTTCAAGGACTGGCGCCGCGTTGGCCACAGTTACTGGCATCCGTTCGGTACCTTTGGCACCACGATCGATCGTCGTCCGTTCTACCATTATTGGCACCGGGCCGAGGCTGAAGGTCTGGCGCCGCGCTTCAATGACTACAGTCTATGCGCGGCGCTCGGCGATGAGGGCAAGTTCCGATTTCCGGATGCCAAGGCCCAGGGCCCGGCCGCGGGCCTGCGCTACGCGCTGCATTTCGACGCCGGGCTCGTGGCCAGGTATCTGCGCGGCTACTCGGAGAAGCGCGGCGTGGTGCGCCTGGAGCGCACCGTCGCGGCGGCGACCCAGCGTGCCGACGGCTGGCTCGATGAACTGGTATTTGCGGACGGGACGCGCCTGCAGGCGGACCTGTATATCGACTGCAGCGGCTTTCGCGGGGTGCTGATCGAGCAGACGCTGAAGACCGGCTATCTCGATTGGAGCGATGTGCTGCCGTGCGACCGGGCGGTCGCGGTGCCTACGGAAATGGCGCGTCCGCGCTCGCCCTACACGCTGGCGAGCGCCCGGGCCGCCGGCTGGCAATGGCGCATCCCGCTGCAGCATCGCGCCGGCAATGGCTACGTGTATTGCAGCGCCCATCTGGGTGACGCCGAGGCGCTCGAGGACCTGATGCAAACGGTCGGGGAGAAGGCGCTGGCGGAACCGCGCTTTCTGCGCTTTGTTACAGGTCGGCGCAAACTGTTCTGGAATCGCAACTGCGTTACGCTCGGGCTGGCCTCCGGATTCCTGGAACCGCTCGAGTCCACCAGCATCCACCTGGTCATGAGCGGCATGTACAACCTGCTCGACCATTTTCCCGACCTGTCGTTCGATCAGTCGAATATCGACTCGTACAACGCTGAACTGATCGATGAGATGGAGTCGATCCGCGACTTCATCGTACTGCATTACTGCGCGACCCAACGCAATGACACGCCGCTGTGGTCGTACTGCCAGTCGATGCGGCTGCCGAACAGTCTGTTGAAGCGCATCGATCTCTACCGCGGCACGGGGCGCATCCGGCCAAAGCCGCGTGAACTGTTCACCGATCTGAGCTGGTTTTATATCTTCGAGGGGCTCGGGGTGCAGCCGGCGTCCTATGACCCGTTGGTGGCCGGGTCGAATTTTGCACAGGTACTCCAGATCATGCAGGCGATGCGCAACCAGGTCGTGCAGGAGGTGCGCGATGCGCCCTCGCATGACAGCTATTTCGCCGTGGGCGCAGCAGCCGCTCAGTCGGCGCCCGGTACCTCGCGGCTGGCCGGCTGAAGGCCCCTAGAGCGGTAACGGGAACAGCAGCGTAATGCCTTCAGCCATCTTTGCCGGCGTGGAAATGGGGGGTACCAAGTGCGTGTGCATCGCCGGTAGCGGGCCCGAGGACATCCGCGCCCAGGAGGTCGTGCCCACGCGCGACCCGGCCGCCACGCTGGGTGCGATCGCTCAGGTGCTGCAGCACTGGAATACCAGCCTCGGGAAGCTCGCGGCGATCGGCGTGGCTGCGTTCGGACCGCTCGAAATACGCCGCGGTTCGGACAGTTTCGGGCGCATCGGCACCACGCCGAAGGAAGGCTGGACGGGCGTGAACCTGGCGGGTTTCTTCACCGAGCGCTTCGCGGTGCCGGTGGGTTTCACCACCGATGTGATTGGCGCGGCGCTGGCGGAAGGGCGTTGGGGCGCGGCACGCGGACTTTCCGACTATGCCTACGTCACGGTGGGAACTGGCGTCGGTGTCGGCATGGTGGTTGACGGCAAACCGGTCCTCGGTTGCCATCACCCGGAACTGGGCCATGTGCGAGTGGTGCGCTTCGCAGGCGATGACTGGCCGGGCAGTTGCCGCTTTCACGGTGACTGCGTCGAGGGCCTCGCCTCGGGTCCCGCGATCGAGGCTCGCAGCGGCGTCGCGGCCGCTAACCTGCCCGACTACAGCCCGATCTGGGACATGGTTGCCCATGCGCTCGGCCAGCTCGCGCACATCCTGGTGGTATCGGTGGCCCCGCAGCGGATACTGATCGGCGGCGGCGTGATCAGCGCGCGGCCGCATCTGTTTCCGCGCATTCGCGCCTGCCTGGCGAGCAGCCTGAACGGCTACCTCGACATCCCCGAGCTGACCTCGGGGCTTGATCGCTACATCGGCCCGCCGGGCCTGAGCACGCGCGCCGGGCCGCTCGGAGCCCTTGCGCTGGCAATGGACACCGAGACCGGACCGGCCGTGTCGGCCAGCGCGGCGGCAATCAAACCGGCGCGTTACGTCTGATCCGGTCGCTCCCGACGTTCAGACAGGTTAACCTGAATTCATGGCAGGCCCACCGCGCCCACAGCGCAACGACAGTCCGGCCGGAGGTGTGACGGGCCGCAATCTGTCCGGGACCAACCTGGAGCGGGCCGGCGACCACAATCAACGCGTGACCCTGCATGCGATCCGCGTCGGCGGCCCCGTGACGCGCTCCGATCTGGCGTTGACCACAGGCCTGACCGCGGCTGCGATCGCCAACATTACCAATCGGCTGCTGCGCCATAAGCTGATTCTCGAGGCCGGCACGACGCGCGGCGCGCGCGGCCAGCCCGCGACCAAACTGGTCATCAACCCCGACGGCTGCTATTCGATGGGCCTTAACGTCGACCGGGACCACATCACGCTGGTGGTGGTGGATTTCACCGGGCGTGTCCGGGCGCGCTCCTCCCGCGAGGTAAAATTCGCGCTGCCGGAACAGGTGCAGAGCTTCTTCCGCCGATCGGCCGGCCGCCTGCTGTCGAAGTCGCGCATCGACCCATCGAAGCTCGTAGGCATCGGCGTGGCCTTCCCGGATGACATCCAGCGCGCCGGGCTTCCCGAGCAGCCGCTCGAGTACGCGGTGTGGGGCTCGGTCGCGGTCGACAAACTGCTGGCGAGCGCACTGCCGGTTCCCATCTTCGTCGAAAACGACGCCGCAGCGGCCGCGATGGGCGAGATGCAGTTCGGCCTGGGGCAGCAGTACCAGAGTTTTTTCTACGTATTGATCACCGCGGCGCTTGGCGGCGGACTGGTCATCGACGGTCATTACTTTCGCGGCGCAACCGGCCGCAGCGGCGAGCTCGGGTGGCTCACCCGTCACGACCTCGGCGGCAAATCACGGCAGCTGCAGAACATCGTCTCGCTCTCAGCGCTGTACGATTGCCTTGCGGCACAGGGGTATCGGGTGGCGTCGCCGCGCGGACTGATGCACCTGGATGAGCCGGCGCAGCGCATCGTGGATGGCTGGATCGAAACATCAGTCGATGCGCTCGAAGACGTGCTGATAGCAATCAACTGCCTGATCAATCCGGAAGAAATCCTGATCGGCGGACGCCTGCCGGCCGCCCTGGTCGACCGGCTGGCGAACCGGTTGAACGAACGCGTGCGCACCCACGCGTCGAGCTTGCCGTCGGTGGCTCCGATCCGGCGTGCCGCCATGTCGGATGACGCGCCGGCAGTTGGGGCGGCAATCCTGCCCTTCAGCGACCGGTTCCTGCCCACGCGATTCGCCTTGATGAAAAAGTCGGGCGAGCCTTGAGGCCGCCGATGGGCCGCAGTGGCGGGAACAGCGCGGGTCAAGGCGCCGCGTTCGCCTCGATCACGACCTTGTTCTTCGCCTGGGGATTCATCACGGTCACGGTCGATCCGCTCATCGCCTCGTTGAAGGCCATATTCAAGCTCTCCTACGCCGAAGTCATGCTGACGCAGTTCGCATTCTTCACCGCTTATGGCATCGTATCTCTGCCGGCCGCGGCGCTGGTCGCGCGGCTCGGTTATCCGCGATCGATCGTCATGGCGCTCGGGATCATGATGGCCGGCTGCCTGTGCGTGCCGCTGGCTACGCACCTGGATACCTTCGTGATCGTGCTGCTGGCGCTGTTTATCATCGCCAGCGGCATCACGATTCTGCAGGTCGCGGCCAATCCGCTCGCGGCCTCGCTCGGCGCCGCCGACCGCTCGCACTTCAGGCTGACGTTGTCACAGGCGTTCAATTCGCTCGGCACCGCCATCGCACCGTACCTGGCCTCCTCGGTGATGCTCGCCGGGGGCATGTTCGCCGCGCAGAGCGAGCTCGTGGTCACATCCGCGCAGCGCACCGAGTCGCTGCGGCACATCGATTTTGCCTTCCTGGTCATCGCCGGGCTGATCGCCCTGCTGGGGCTGTTCATCTGGTCGGTGCGCGGCCGGCTGAGCGCTGCCGCCGCGGACAGCGGCGGCGATGCCGATGCGCCGGTCGCACAGGCCCTGCACTCGGGATGGGCCTTGCTGGGCGCGGCGGCGATATTCCTCTACGTAGGCGCGGAGGTGTCGATCGGCAGCGCCATGACCAACTTTCTGCACCGCGCGGACGTATTCGGCGTGAGCCTGGAGCAGGCCGGCAAGATGGTGAGCCTGTACTGGGGTGGCGCGATGATCGGCCGATTCATAGGCAGTGCGCTGCTGACCCGGGTTCGCGCCTCATTGCTGCTCGGTACCGCCGCCGCCGTGGCGGCGCTGTTATGCTTGACAGTGAGCCAGGCGCCGGGAGAATTTGCCGGCTGGGCCGCATTGTCGATCGGACTGTTCAACTCCATCATGTTTCCCGTGATATTCACGCTCACGCTCGAACGCTCCTCGGCCTCGGCCGCCGCGACCTCGGGGCTGCTGTGCATGGCGATCGTCGGTGGCGCCGTGCTGCCTTTATTGGTCGGGCACATTGCCGACCTCGCGGGGCTGCGGGCCGCATACGTGGTGCCGCTGATCGCCTACGCCTGCGTCAGCGCCTTCGGTATCGCCGCGTCCAGGGCGCGGGTCGCGACCGAGCTGGCCGCGGCGAGCAATGCCGCGCACTGAGCCTGCCGCCCCCGACGCTGCCGCAGCGTCGCGGGCGAAGCTCAAGCGCGAGCACGAATTACTGCTGCGCTGGCTGCTCACCGACGCCTATCCGCTCTGGGCAACCCGGGGCTATGACGAGGCGAGCGGTGCCTTCGAGGAGAGCCTGACGCGCGACGGGTCGAGCGCCGGCCAACCGCACCGGGCCCGGGTACAGACGCGGCAGATCTATTCGTATGCCCGCGCTGCGTATCTGGGTTGGAGCCAGCGCGACGCCTCCCGGCTGGTGACGGCCGGGCTCGAGTTCTTTCTGGCCCACTACCGCCGTGCCGACGGACTGTTCCGCACCCTGGTCGCCGCCGACGGCACAGCGCTCGATGATCGGGCTTTTCTTTACGACCAGGCGTTCGTGCTGCTCGCCCTGGCCGAGAGCCAGACCGTGCTCGGCCGACAGCCCGAGCTGCTGCACACGGCGAAAGTCCTGCGCTCGGCGCTGCATGAGCGCATGAAGCGAGCCGGGCCGGGATTCAGCTCCGGTGTGCCCGATGCGCTGCCGTTGCTGTCGAATCCGCACATGCATCTGCTCGAGGCGGCCCTGAGCTGGATCGCGGTCGACGGCGACCCCGCGTGGCAGGCCCTGGCGGATGAGATCGTCGCGCTGGCACGCAGCCGTTTCATCGACCCCGGCAGCGGGGCGCTGCGCGAGTATTTCGACGAGCACTGGTCGCCGCTGGCCGGCACGCCCGGGCGGATCGTCGAGCCCGGGCATCAATTCGAGTGGGCGTGGCTGTTGCTGTGCTGGGGTAAGGCCACTGAGGGCGGCGCGTATGCGGCCGCGCAGCGGCTGGTGCAGATCGGCGAGGCGCACGGAATCCGCGACGGCATCGCCATCAATGCGCTGCTCGATGATTTCAGTGTCCACGATGGCGAGGCGCGCCTGTGGCCGCAGACCGAGCGCCTGAAGGCCGCGGCCCGCATGGCGGCGATGACGCAGGAGCCGCACTACTGGTCGATGGCTGCGCAGGCGGCGGCGGGCCTGCGCCGCTACCTCGATACCGACGTGCGCGGCCTGTGGTACGACCGCCTGACGGTCGGCGGTCAGTTCCTGCAGCAGCCGGCGCCGGCGAGCAGCTTCTATCACATCGTTTGCGCGATCGGCGAGCTCACGGCCGTGCTCGCGGCCGCCTGAGCTGAGCTACACATCATCCGCCAGGCGCAGCAGCGGCCCGACGAATTGCGCGTAGTTGCGCCAGCGTTCGACGGATGAGCTGCTGATTTTCTGCCGCACCTGCCATTTACTGGCGGTGATTACGGTGCGCTCGGTGCGGTGAAAGTCGATGCAACGTGGGTCCCAGGGCAGACCGATGAATTCCACCATTTTCCGGCTCCATGACTCCGGGTCCCCGACCAGTGCCTCGTAAGGCACCTCCAGCATCGTTGCTGCGGGCAGGACCGATCGCCAATGTCGCATCAGGCGCAGATATTCGGCTGCATAGTGCGCCAGATCCTCCAGATCGGTGGCGTAGGAATGGAACGCCTCGAAATGCTGAAAGTATATGGAAAGACAGGTATCGAGCGGATTGCGCCGCATATGAATCACCCGCGCATCGGGCAACGCCGCGTGGATCAATCCCAGGTGCAGAAAATTGCCGGGCATTTTGTCCACTACCCGCAGCGCCTCGGGCGACAGCGCCGCGAGCAGCCGCAGGTAGTCGTGAGCCAGCGCGGACAGCAGGCTGGCTCTGGCGGCCTGCTCCGGCGCCGAGGATCTATAGGTTGCCGATGCGCCGGTCCAGAACATGAGTTCCCCGGCGCCGAATACGTCCCGGTGCGAGGCCAGGATCTGTTCAGCCAGTGTAGTGCCCGAACGCAGCATCCCGACGATGAACACCGGGCGCGCCGCATCGATCCTGGTCCGATTGATCGAGCGGCTCAGCCACTCGCGATCGAAGGCCTGGATGATCAAGTCGATGGCCCGGGTCAGCTGCGGCCGGTCGTGGCTGGCCCGGTAGAGCTTGGTCAGTTCGTTCGCACGGCGATAGTGGCTGAATGCCTGCTCGAAATCCTTCACGTCATCGAAGTACTTGCCGATGGCATAGCGCAGCAGAACTTCCTTGCGCGGCGGCAGCCGGCGCTGGGCAATCCGTTGCGCTTGCGCGATCCAGGCCGCATCCTCGTGCGTCAATGTGCGCAAGCGGCTGATGCCGACCCAGGCTTCCGGCGTTTCCGGTTCGATCGAGATGGCGCGCCTGAACAGCTCTTCCGCCTCGGCAAACAGTCCCTTATCGGCGTTCATCTCGGCCACAACGGCGATGGTCGCTGCCGCGGCCGGATCGATTTGCAGCGCTTTTCGGCAACTGGCTTCGGCTTCGGCGGTGCGGCCCTGAAGCCTGAGCGCGATGCCCTGGTTGCTGTAGGCCGCGGCGAAATCCGGCTTGATCTCGAGCGCCCGGCGGTAGCTCGCCACCGCGTCCTCGAGCTGTCCGAGGCCGCGCAGCACATTGCCCAGATTATTGTGTGCTTCGGCGAAATTCGGGTCGAACGCCAGGGCCCGCCGGTAGCCGGCGAGCGCCTCATCGACCCGTCCGAGCTCCAGCAAGGCGCCGGCCAGGTTATGGTGCGCCCCGGCGAAATCCGGGCTCAGTGCCACGGCGCGTCTAAAGCTCGCGACGGCATCATCGAGCCGCCCGAGGCGCAGCAATCCGTTGCCGAGGTTATCGTGGGCCGCGGCGTAATCGGGCCTGATCTCAAGTGCCCGGCGATAACTTGCTACGGCGTCATCGATGCGCCCCAGATCGAGCAACGCATTGCCCAGATTGTTGTGTGCCTCGGCAAAATCGGGCTTGAGCGCCAGGGCACGATCGTAGCTCGCGACCGCCTGGCCGCACCGTCCGAGCCGTGCCAGCGCATTGCCCAGGTTGTTGTGCGCCCCGGCATCATCCGGCAGCAGTGTTGCGGCTTTTTCCAGGGCGGCCAGGGCGTCTTTGTCCTGCATGCGCAAAGCAGCCCCCAGCAGTTGCCAGGCGAGTCCCGAATCCGGACGCCGCTCGAGCAGCCGCTGCGCGCTGCTTTCCAGCTCCGCATAGCGCCCGGCGTTCAACAGCGCGACGAGCGCAGTCAGTTCGGCCGGCGTCAACGTTGCGTTCATCTTCGTTGCCAAAAAAGCGCACCGCCAATTCAATGTGCCGGAATGTGATGGCACGCTAGTCTAAACTGAACTGTCAGCGGTCTTTGAAAAGGCGTACCCCGGGCGGTCGTGAACACCAGCGAAATCTTTCTGATCGCGATGACGATAATCCTCACGGTGCCCTACCTGATCTGGCGGCTGGGGCGGACAGACTATTACGCACCGCTGGTGGTGGTGCAGATCATCACCGGTATCCTGCTCGGTCCCGGAATCCTCGGCGCGATTTTTCCGCATTACTACGCGTTCGTCTTCAATCCCACGGTGGTGCAGTCGTTGACCGGCATCGCCTGGTGGGCGGTCATGACTTTTGTATTTACCGCCGGCATTGAGCTCGATCTCAAGGGCGTCTGGAGGCATCGGCGCGAGACCGCGATCACGGCCGGCCTTGCGCTCGGCATGCCATTTGCGTTCGGCAGCATCGCGGCGCTCGGCATCGCCACTCGGGACGGATGGCTCGGTGCCCGGGCATCGAACTGGCAGTTCGTCTGCGGCGTCGGGATGAGCTGCGCCGTTACGGCGCTGCCGATCCTGATTCTGCTGATGGAAAAGCTCGCGATTCTGCGCCTGCCGATCGGGCAGCGCATATTGCGCTACGCTAGCCTCGACGATGTGGCGATCTGGGGCGTGCTCGCGCTCATCCTTATGGACTGGCACCGCGTCGGCCGGCAGGCCCTGTTCCTGCTGGTGTTCGCTGCTGCTGCCTACGGCTATCGCCAGCTCATGCTCCGGCTGCCGGAGCGGGATCGCTGGTACGTGGGATTGATCTGGCTGTGCGCCTGCGCGTATGCGGCCGACTGGTCGGGTCTGCATTTCATGGTCGGTGCGTTCCTTTCGGGGGCCGTTACCGACCGGGATTGGTTCGATCGCGCGCGCATGGATTTACTGCGCCAGCACCTGCTGCTGGTGGTCATGCCGGTGTTCTTTCTGAGCACCGGCTTGCACACCACCTGGAGCGTGGGCGGTGCGGAGGTGTTCGCCGTAGCAGGACTGCTGCTGCTCGCCTCGATAGCGGGCAAGCTGATCGGCACCGGGCTTGCCGGAGCAATCCTGCACTGGGAACGCGGGACCGCCTCGCTGATCGGCTGGCTGCTGCAGACCAAGGCGCTCATCATGATCATCTTCGTCGACATTCTGCTCGACAAGCAGATCCTGAGCAGCGCGACCTTTACCGCGCTGCTGCTGATGGCGGTGGTCAGTACCATGCTGACGGTGCCTGTCACGGCGCCCAGGCTCGAGAAGTTGCGCGCCATCCTGCTCAAATCGAGCTGACGCGGCTCGCGCGCCGGCCGCCGTCCCACGCCAAGCTATATATGAGTGTCGGGGCCGCTATGATAGCCCCGGTCATCGCGCAGGAGCTGAAGCGGTACATGACGGCTACAACCGGGAGCATGATGCCTGCGGACAGCAGCTCCGTGGCCGCGCTGCAGCCGGCGCTCAAGGTCAGGCTCATCGGCAAATCCAACGGGGTAGGTTTGTCGCGCGACTTCGAGCTGCTTGCCGCCGCACTGGCTGCCTGCGGCTGCGAGGTCACGCAGCAGGTGTGCGAGCGGCGCGATCGCAAGCGCCGCCGATCGCTGCTTACTCGCCTGGCGATGCGAATGGCGCGATGGCGCGGCGCCCAGCCGGACCCGCCATTCGATGTCAACATCATGCTCGAGCACATCTGGCCGCAGTTCGTGCGGCAAGCCCGGTGCAACGTGCTGGTGCCCAATCCCGAATGGTTCGACCGCCGCGATGTCGCAATGCTGGGCATCGCGGATCGTATCTGGGCCAAGACCGCGTTTGCCGAACAACTGTTCGCCGCGCGGGGCAGCCGCTGCATCCGGATCGGGTTCGACAGCGATGACCGCGCGCAGCCCGCGGTGGGGCGGCTGCCGCAGTTCCTGCACCTGGCAGGCCGCAGTCCGCTCAAAGGCACAAGACACCTGGTGGCACTCTGGCAGCGACATCCGGAATGGCCGCCGCTCACGGTGGTGCAGGACACGCCCGCCGGCACTGCGACAGGCCGCCCCGCAGCCGCCAACATCTTCCGGGAGCGCGGTTTTCTGAGCGATCAGGACTTGCGCATGCTGCAAAATACGCATCGCTTTCACCTGTGTCTTTCCGAGGCCGAGGGCTGGGGTCACTACATCGCCGAGGCCATGAGTACCGGGGCCGTGACCTTCACCTGCGATGCGCCGCCGATGAACGAACTGGTCGGCGCGGAGCGCGGCGTACTGGTGCGCGCGCTCGACGGCGAGCGGCACAATCTGGCGCGCATCGTGCGCTTCGACGACGCAGCGCTGGAGGCGGCGGTCGAGCACTCGCTGGCGCTGAGCGCGGCGCAGCTCGATACCATCGGCGCCGCTGCGCGAGCCTGGTTTCTGTCCAACAAGCAGGGCTTCGTCGCGCGGGTACAGGACGCCGTCGCCGACATCGCCCGCGCGGCGCGCGGCGGCGCGCAGCGTGGATGAGCTTTGAATCCACGGCCGCTAGTGGTGCGCTTCGGTGCCCTGGGCGACATGGTGATGCTCACGGTTGCCATCCGCCACTTGCATGCGCGCTTGGGTCAGCCGGTGGACGTTCTGGCCGCCGCCGGCTGGACCCGGGCTTTGCTGCAAGGGCAACCCGGCGTCGGCGACATCTTTTTGCTCGCGAGCCGCAAGGCGCCGTACTGGCTGAGCGCCGATCAATGGCGTCTGGTGCGCGCGCTGGCCGCACGCGGCGCCGGACCGACGTGGCTGTTCGATCACGACAACCGGAAGATCTGCCGCCTGCTGCTGCGCGCCGGCTGGACGCCGGAATTCTGGTGTCACCACGAGGATCTGCCCGGGCTGCACCACTCGCATTTCTGCGATCGCTGGTTGCGCTTCGCCTACCGCAATCCTGCGGTGCTCGGCGGCGAGGATCTGCCACCACGGGCCGCGGATGCGTTCGGCGAGCTGGTGGTGACCGGCGAGCAGCGGGCCGAGGTGGACGCATGGTCGCAGACCCGACCCTGGGCAGCCCGGCCGCTGATCCTGATTCAAGCGGGCAACAAGCGCACCATGCGCTTCGGCTTGCGCCGCCGCCGCAGTAATTCCAAGTACTGGCCGGAAGCCAGTTGGGCGCAGGTATTGCGCGGCCTGCGGGCCCGGCACCCGGCGCACGCGATACTGCTGCTCGGCGTGCCGCAGGAATCGGGCCTCAACCGCGACATTCTGCAGCTCGCCGGAATCGACAATGCTTACGACGTCGTTCATGAGCTGACGATATCAAGGCTCCTCGGCCTGGCGGCACGCGCCACCGGCATGGTTTCGGTGGACACCGGCCCGGCGCATCTGGCGGCGGCGGTCGGCTGTCCCGTGGTTGCCCTGTTTGGCAAGACCGAGCCGTACATGTACGCGCCGCGCGGCCGGGCGGCTGTGGTCGAGTGCCTGGTCGGCGAATACGAAGGGGAACGCTCGATGCTGTACATTAAGCCCGAGCAGGTCCTGGCCGCGTGGCAGGCGGCGCTTGGCGCCGGCCAGCAACGCGAGTGAGTTGCCGATGTCGTCACCGCCCATGCTTCCCATCAGCCTGGTAGTCATTACTTATAATGAAGCGGCCAATATCGCCCGCTGTCTCGACAGCGTGCGCTTCGCCGCCGAGAAGATCGTCGTGGACTGCGGCAGCGACGACGACACCAGGGCCATTGCGGCAGCTCACGGAGCCCGCGTCATCGATCAGCCGTGGCTTGGGTTCGGTGCGCAGCGCAATTTCTCCAGCGACCTGGCCACCCATGACTGGATTCTGTCGCTCGATGCCGATGAGGCGCTGACGCCGGAACTGAGCCGCGCCCTGGAACTGGGATTGCCGCAGTTGCTGCAATCGGATGCGGCGGCCGGCGTACTGTTCCGCACCGCGTGGTTCATGGGCAAGCCGCTGCGCTGGTACCGCTTCATGGTGCGCGAGCGCAAGCCGCGGATCTACCACCGCCAGCGTGCGCGATGGAGCGACGCCCGCGTGCACGAGTCGTTGCAGTACAGCGGCCGCGAGGTCATCTTCAAGCCGCCGTTCATGCATTACCTGAACCCCACGCTGGTGCACCTGCAACTCAAGTACGTGCGCTATGCGGAACTCAAGGCGCTGGACTGGTGCGAGCGCGGTCGCGGCACCAGGGCCTACGAATGGCCGTTCGTATTCGTGCTGACGTTCGTAAAGGACTATGTGTTGCGGCTGGCGGTACTGGATGGGTGGCGCGGCTGGATCGCGGCCTACATGGCGGCGCATTACGCGCTATATAAGCGGATGCGTCACTACGAGATGCGCTATTTTGAGCGCTCCATAGCGCTGGCCGACGACGAATTGCGGGCGCATAAGCTGCAGCGCTAGCGCTATCGATCGCGGGGAGGCAAGGCGTGCCGGCACAGCTCGTTCCGTTCGTGGCGATCGCGCTTTGGATCGTGCATCTGGCGCTGGCCGTCGGCGTCACCCTGCACGTTCTGTCGCACAACCGCAATCCGGGCTCGGCCGTATCCTGGATCGGCCTCGCATGGCTGTCGCCGGTGGTCGGCAGCGTGCTCTACCTGCTGCTGGGCATCAACCGCGTGAAGCGGCGCGCCCGCAGCGTGGCTGTCGCCACCCCGGACGACGCGGTGATCGTAGCGTCGCCGGGTCCCCCGGCCTGCCAGCACCTGGCAGGCCTGGAACTGGCCGCGCGCCGCATCAGCCGGCGCAACGTCGAGCCGGGTAACGCCATAGTCATGCTGGCCAACGGTGACGCCGCGTACCCGCAGATGATCGCCGCCATCGAAGGCGCCGCGGCGAGCGTCGGTCTGTCGAGTTATATCTTTCGCGCCGATCACGTGGGCAAGGAATTCATCGCCGCCCTGATCGCCGCGAAACGGCGTGGCGTTGAGGTGCGCGTTCTGATAGACGGTTATGGGGGCGGGTATCTGCGATCGGCCACCTATCGGGAGCTGCGCCGTGCGGGCGTTCCGGCCGCGCGCTTCATGCACTCGGTGCTGCCCTGGCGCATGCCGTTTCTCAATCTGCGCACGCATCGAAAAATTCTCTGTGTCGACGGCCGCGTCGCCTTCACCGGGGGACTGAACATCGGCGACGAAAACGTCGTGGCGCGCAATCCCCGCCACACGGTGCTCGACACCCACTTCCGGGTCGAGGGTCCCGTCGTCGCGCAGCTGTGCGAAGCCTTTGCCGGGCAGTGGTATTTCACCAGCGGTGAAACCCTCGCTGGCGCGGCGTGGTTCCCCAAACTGGCCCCGGTCGGTGACGGCCTGATGCGCGTCGTCACGTCGGGCCCCGATCAGGATCTGGAAAAGATCGAAATTCTGATACTGGAGGCGATCGGCTGCGCGCGCTCGTCGATCCAGATCATGACGCCGTACTTTCTGCCGGACGATCGAATCATCACCGCGCTGGCGCTGGCGGCCATGCGCGGCGTGGTGGTCGATATCGTGTTGCCGGAACACAGTAACCACCCGACGGTCGATTGGGCAATGCGTGCGCACATCGGCCCGCTGCTGGCGGCCGGCTGCCGGATCTGGACTCACCTGCCGCCGTTCGATCACTCGAAGCTGCTGGCGGTGGACGGCATCTGGTGCTTCGTCGGCAGCACGAACTGGGACATGCGCAGCTTCAGGCTTAATTTCGAGATCAACCTCGAGGTCTACCACTCGGAGCTGGTCGAGCTGGTGAGCGCAAAAATCACCGCCAACCAGACCCGCCGTATCATGCCAGCGGACCTCGACCGGCGTTCCCTGCCGGTCCGGCTGCGCGATAACGCTGCGCACCTGATGCTGCCGTACCTGTGAGCACGGCGGCCGGGCGTACTATTTCTGCGGCTCGAGCTATTTCTCCCGCTCGAGGGCCTCGACCTCATCCATGATCCGGTTCATGCGGGCGATCAATGCCCGATAGGGCGCGGGCGTGGCCATGTCAACGCCAGCGCGCTTGTATAGCTCGTACGGGTAGTCCGAACCGCCGGCCCGCAGCATCGCCAGGAACCGGTCACGCGCCGGCGCGCCTTCCTTCAGTATGGCGTCGGTCATGTACGCGGCCCCGGCCATCGAAGTGGCGTACTGGTAAACGTAAAAATCACGGAAAAAGTGGGGCACGTAGGCCCACTCGATGCAATATGCGGGATCGATCGTCATGACACCTTCCGCCTCGCCGTCGTACTCGCGCAGCAGCCCGCAGTACAGCTGACTCATGCGTGCACCCGACAGCGCGTGACCCTGTTCCTGCTCCTGGTGAATGCGCAACTCGAATTCCGCGAACAACACCTGGCGAAAATAGGTGCTGCGGATCTGATCCAGGGCGAGCCCCAGGTAATAGAGCTTTTCAGCCTTCGAGCGGGCATGGGCGACCATGTAGTCGTTGAGCAGCATTTCGTTGCCGATCGAGGCCGATTCGGCGATGAAAGTCGAATAGCCCGCCTTCTCGAACGGTTGCGCTTCGTTGGCCAGCAGCGTATGCACCGCGTGGCCCCACTCATGCGCGATGGTCGACAGTGACTGGTAGTCGTCGTTGTGATTGAGCAGCAGATACGGGTGCACGTCGTAGGCGGCGCCGCTCATGTAGGCTCCCTGGGCCTTGCCCGGGTGCGGATAGACATTCATCCAGCGCCCGGCAAAGCCCCGGCGCAGCAAGTCGAGGTAAGCCTCGCCCAGCGGCTGCAACGCCGCGAGCGTGATGCGCTCGGACTCCGCAACGCTGAAGCTCGGCTGCGGCTGCAGCGCGAATGTCGGCGGATAACTGTCGTAATAACGCAGTGGTCCCTGGATGCCGAGCAGGCGCTTGCGCAGGCGCAGGTAGCGCTGCAAGGTCGGCAGCCCGGCATGGGTCTCATCGACCAATGTCCGATACACGGCGCCCGGCATGTCGTCGGCAAACTGCGCGGCCTCGAGCGCGGTCGGGAAATTGCGCGTCCTGGCGCTGAACACATCGCCCATCACCTGTGCGGCGAGGAGGGCCCCGAGGCTGCCCTGGTAGCGGCTCCAAGCGCCAAAGAATGCATCGAACACGAGCTTGCGATCGGCACGGTTGGCGGACTGGCGGTATTTGTCGAATGCCGGCGGATCGAGCCGAACCTTGCGGCCGCCGGACAGCGTGACCGTCGGCAGCGGCATGTCGCCGTTGGCGAGCAGCGCGCGCACCGTGCCCGGCTGCTCCAGTACCGTGTCGGCCGCGGCCAGCACGCCTTCGGCCTGCTCGCCGAGCGTGTGCGGCGCGGCGCGCAAGGTGTCTCGCAGCAGGAAATCAAAGCGCTGCGTCAGCAGCGGGCTGTCCGCGAGGAAGTGCTGCACCGTGTCGGCACCCAGCGCGATGATCTCCGGTGCGACCCAGGAGGATTTCTCCGCAATGAGGGTTTCCAGGGACTGCGCCTGCTGGCGGCGCTCCTGGTTAGCCGCGATGCGCAGATCCTCATCGGCCTTCAGCTCCGCATAGACCGACAGGCGCGCGGATGCGAGTCGCACGCCGCTGATGGCATCGAGTGCCGTGAGCATGGCCGTGGTACTGCCGCCGAGGCTGCCCTTATAGCCGGCCAGCGCTTCGGCGGCGGCCTGCGCGCGCGTGTAGGCATCGGCCCAGGCCTCGGGCGAGGCGTAGAGCTCGGACAGATCCCAGCTCGTGTCGGCGGCGGCATCGACGGCGTCAGCGCGGGTGGCGGCGCTGGCATGCAGGCCGAGCAGCCCAAGAGACGCGGCGAGCACCAGGATTGCGGAATGCGACGGGGAGCTTTGCACGGGGCGGTCCAATCATTTCGCTTCGGTTGGCTATGATTGCAGAAACCCGGTTAAGCTCAAATACACCACTTGCGGTTCAGAAGGACTCTATGGCTGCCTCGGACAGCGATGATCCCCGTCCGCCTTGCTCGCACCTGCAATCCGACGTCGGCACCACCGACGATTCCCTGGCGCACATGGTCGAGGACGGCGCCAGGTTCGGCGATATCTATCGCGTCCAGACGCCGGGTCGCCCCAGCGATACCTGGGTGGTCGCCGATCCTGAATCCATCAAGCGGGTGCTGGTGTCCAACCATCGCAACTACACCATTGGCCGCGGGCTGGATCGTGTCAGATTATTGGTCGGCGATGGCATCATCGTCAGCGAGGGCGAGGTGTGGAAGCGCCAGCATCGCATGATGCAGCCGATGTTCCAGCGCTCGCGCGTCGAGCGCTTTGGTGAGTTGATCGTCGACATCAATCGCCGCCGGTTGCCGGCATGGGCGGAAAAGGCCGCGAGCGGGGAAATGCTCAACGTGACCCGGGAGACCAGCGAGAGCGCGCTGGAGGTCGTGCTGCGTGCGACCCTGGGCGCCGACTTCGACTGGCTGCTCTCGGACCTTGGCGCCAATCCATTTGCCATGCTCACCGAAGAGAGCGGCCGCGATCTGCGCTTTGCCTTCCGATTTCGCCAGCTGGGCAAGCATATCGAGGCGGTGATCTGCCGGCGTGAAGCGGCGCCCACGAGCGATGACGTCGGCGACGGCGACGGCGACTGGCTCGCGATGATGATGGCCGCGCGGGACCGAAGCGATGGCTCGGCCATGTCGCATCGGGAACTGATCGACGAGGTTATGTCGATCATCGTCGCCGGCCATGAGACCACCGCCGCGGTTCTCAATTCGGTGTGGTACCTGCTGTCGCAGCATCCGGCAATCGAAGCCCGGCTGCACGCCGAAGTCGATGCGACCGAGCTGCCCGATCTGGGGCTCAAGACGATCGAATCCCTGCGCTACACCAACCAGGTGGTCCTGGAAGCGTTACGGCTGTATCCGCCGGTCTGGCTGCTCACGCGCCGCTGTGTGCACGCCGACCGCCTCGCCGGCTATGACGCCGCGGCCGGCACCAATGTTTTCATGAGCCCGTATGTCGTGCAGCGCGATCCGCGGCACTGGCCCGATCCCGATGCCTTTCGGCCCGATCGCTTCGATGCCGGCGCGGACTCCGCGGCGCATCGATTCGCCTTCATTCCGTTTTCCGCCGGACCGCGGCATTGCGTCGGCGAGACTTTCGCGACCTACGAAATGGCCATTCATATCTATCACGCGGCACGCAAATTCAGGCTGCGCTGCCTGCAGTCCGGCCCGATGGAAATGGAAGCGCGTATCAACTTGCGCACCCGCGAGGATGTACTGATGCGAGTCGAGCGGCGCGCCTGACTACCAGCTGCCGACGCTGGGCATCGAGATCCACGGTTCCTGCGGCGCCAGTGCAGCGCCTTTCTGCAGCAGCTCGATCGATATCAGGTCGGGCGAGCGCACGAAGGCCATGCGCCCGTCGCGCGGGGGGCGGTTGATCGTCACGCCGCGTTCCATCAATCTGCGGCAGGTGGCGTAGATGTCATCAACCTCGTAAGCGAGATGGCCGAAGTTGCGACCGCCCGGGTAGCTCTCCGGATCCCAGTTGTAGGTCAGCTCCACCTGCGCCGCATCGTCGCCGGGAGCGGCCAGGAAGACCAGCGTAAAGCGCCCCTTGTCGTTGTCCATGCGCCGCACTTCGCGCAATCCGAGCGCATCGCAGTAGAACTTCGCGGAAGCCTCCAGATCGGTGACGCGCACCATGGTGTGCAGGTATTTCATGGCTGCATTCTACCGCGATGATGGTGTGCGGCCACTGCGGGCGGCGATCAGCCCGGTAAGCGCCTGCCTGATCTGCACAATCACCCCGCTCCAATCGCCGAATGCGCTCTGCCGGAACAGCCGCGCCGTCGGATACCACGGGGAATCGGCGCGATCGCGCAGCCAGCGCCAGCAGGGAGCGTAGCGGTTCATGACCCACACCGGCCTGCCCAGTGCGCCGGCCAGATGCACCACCGCGGTGTCCACGGCGATCACGAGATCCAGATTCACGATCAGCGCGGCGGTGTCCGCGAAGTCGGTGAGCGACTCGCCGTGACGGACTATGGCCGGCATCCCCGCCAGGGCGATCGAGTCCGCCGGAGCCAGTTCCTTCTGCAGGCTGATGAACTCGACATCCAGATCCAGCAGCGGTTGCAGGGCGGACAGGGGCAGATCGCGCGCGTAATTGATCGGTGGCCGATGGCGGCCGGCCCATACCAGGCCGACCCGCGGCCTTGCCGGCGCGCCCAGCCGCCGGCTCCAGCCGGCAGCAAGCGCCGGATCCGCACGCAGGTATGGAATGTCTGCGGGAATCGTTGCCACGGTGGTCCCAAAGGCCAGCGGCAGACTCATGACGGGACAGTGGAAATCATGTGCCGGCAGCGGCTGCGTGCTGGTCGCGATCTGCGCCACGCCGTCGAGCGACTGCATGAGCCGCACCAGCGTGGCCGGCAGCTGCAGCACGACCCGCGCGCCGCCCCGGGCGAGCAACGGTGCGTAGCGGATGAATTGCACGGTGTCGCCCAGGCCCTGCTCGTGATGCACCAGGATGGTCTTGCCGGACAATGAGCTGGCGCCCAGCCAGAGTGGCGCCGACGTGTCGAGCTGGTGGTCCCTGAACGGCGGCAGCCTCCAGCGCACCTCCAATCCCCGGAAACCCTCCTGCAGTCGGCCGCAAGCCAGCAGCAGGCAGCTGCGGTTGTTGAGCGCGAACGGCAGCTCCGGGTCGATCCGCAGCACGCGCTCCAGGCAATCCAGCGCCTCGGCGTTGCGATCCAGGCCGCCGAGTGCAACCGAGCGGCCGATGAGAACCCGCGGGTCCTGCGGTCCGGCCGCCGCCAGGCGGTCAAAGCGCGCCAGGGCTTCGGGGTAGCGGTGCTGGTAGTTCAGGGCTTCGCCAAAGCACAGCTGCGCTTCGACGAAGCGATGCAGCGACTCGAACAGCCGTCCGAGGTGCAGGTAGGCAGCGATGTTGCGCGGCTCGATCTGCAGCACGGCGTTGAAACACTCGGCTGCATCCTCGAGCCGGTTGAGCTGCGTCAAGGCCTGTCCACGACACATCCATGCCTCGACGTGCCGGGCGTCGATGGCGATGGCCCTGGCGTAGCAGTCGACGGCCGCGGCAGCCTGCCCGAGGTGGGCGAGCGCAATCCCGCCGTTGACCAGCGCGACGATATTGTCCGGATCGATCGCCAGCGTTTGCCTGAAGCAACGCAGCGCGGTCTCGATCTGGCCCAGGTCCCCCAGCAGCAGCCCGCGATTGTTGAGCGCGGCCACGTTATGCGGGTCACGCTCGAGCACCTGCGTGTAGCATTGCAACGCCAGCTGCCGGTCGCCGCGGTCGATCGCCGCGCGGCCGTGCTCCATCAGGGTCTGCACGTTCATCAGCCGGGATCGAAGAAGCTGGTGTCCACCGGTTTATGGTCGAGGATTTCCTGGCGGGTCAATCCCTGTAGCTCGTGCGGGAACACCAGCCAGTCATTGGTCTCGCGAACGTAATAGTCGGGTTTGATGGAGCTGCGATTGCGTGCCGGCTTGTAATACGCGGTCGCGATCCGGATCTGGTCGGGCAGGTTGCGCCGGCAGCGGTTCGCCAGCTCGCGCATGATCGCTTCAATGCTGTGCCCGGAATCGAACACGTCGTCAACCAGCAGCAGCTGGTCCTCGGCCGACAGCCGCGATACCAGGTAGTCCAGCGCGTGCACCCGAACCGTCTTGGCCTGGTGGTCGATGCCGGTATACGAGGAGGTTCGAATCGCGATGTGGTCGGCGTGAATCCCGTGGTATTCGAGCACTTCCTGCACCGTGATGCCGATCGGCGCGCCGCCGCGCCATACCGCTACCAGAAAGGTCGGCCGAAAGCCGCTGCGAACGATTCTGTTGGCGAGCTCAATCGAGTCGCGCAACAGCGACTCGGCCGAAATGAACACCTTTTCCATGGGTGGCAAGCTCCGCAACGCCCGGGGGCTATGTACCCGCGAGCTATTTCTGCAGTACGTACTGTCCGGGCGCGTCGGCGATCGGCGCGTAGCCGGCGGCGGGCGAGCCCATCGGCGGCGGCGCCACGCGACCGCCAGGCGAGTGCTGTGCCAGCCAGCGCTGCCAGGTCGGCCACCACGAGCCGGCCTGCGGCTCGCTGGCCGCAAGCCACGCCTGCGGCGTGAGCGTCTCGTTGGCATTGGACCAGGTGCGCACGCGGTGGCGCCGCCGCGGATGCACCGGGCCGCTGACGATGCCGGCGTTATGGCCGCCCGAGGTCAGCAGAAACGTGTAGTCGGAGGAACGCGTCAGGCCGCGCGCCTTGTACACCGATTGCCACGGCGCTACGTGATCGGTCTCGGTGCCCACCACGAACATCGGCAGAGTGATGGCCGCCAGATCGATGCGCTGGCCGCCGGCGTGAAACGTGCCGCGCGCGAGCGCATTGTTGAGATACAGCTCGCGCAGGTACTCCGAGTGCATGCGGCACGGCATGCGTGTGCCGTCGGCATTCCAGGCCATCAGATCATTGGGCGCGGTGCGCTGGCCGCGCAGGTAACTGTTCACCGCCGGCGTCCACAGCAGGTCGCGCGAGCGCAGCAGCGTAAACGCCGCACTCATCTGCTCGCTGTTGAGCACGCCGGTGCGGTCCATCGCCGCCTCCAGCATGTCGAGCTGGCTCGGGCTGATGAACACCGAGAGCTCGCCGGGTTCGCTGAAATCCGTCTGTGCCGCGAGCAGCGACACACTCGCCAGCCGCCGGTCACCCTCGGCGGCGAGCGCCGCGGCGGCGATCGCCAGCAGTGTGCCGCCGATGCAGTAACCCACCGCATGAATCCCATGTTCTGGCACGATGCGCGCCACGGCGTCGATCGCGGCGCGTATGCCGGAGCGCAGGTAGTCGTCCATGCCGAGCGCGCGGTCGCCGGCGTCCGGATTTCTCCACGAGGCCATGAACACCGTGTGTCCCTGCGAAACCAGGTATTTCACCAGCGAGTTGCCGGGCGAGAGATCCAGGATGTAGTACTTCATGATCCAGGCCGGGATGATCAGCAGCGGCTCGGCGTAGACGGTTTCGGTCGCGGGCGAATATTGGATCAACTCGATCAGCTCGTTGCGCAGCACGATCTTGCCCGGCGTTGCCGCAACATCGCGGCCGACGACGAATTTCTCGGCGGCGCCTGATTGTTTGGCGGCGCCTGGTTGTTTGCCGGCGAACGTGCGCTCGATATCCTCGAGCCAGTGGCCGAAGCCGCGCACCAGGTTCTGGCCCTGTTCGGCCCGGGTGGCTTCCAGCAGTTCCGGATTGGTCAGCAGGTAGTTGGCCGGGGAGGCGGCCTCGAGGGTATTGCGGCCGACGAAATCGAGCGTCCGTGCGCTCGTGGCGGCAACGCCCGGGACGTCCGCGAGTGCCTTCTGCCACCAGTCGACCATGTTGCGATAGTTGTGCGCGTAGACGTTGAACGGCCAGTGTGCC
>Ga0302326_10007071_pt1 | contig 25075 bp, 21 predicted proteins | sample Palsa_T0_3_FD_202264 | JGI IMG/M metagenome (GOLD analysis project Ga0302326, IMG submission 202264) | Peat permafrost microbial communities from Stordalen Mire near Abisko, Sweden - Palsa_T0_3 | ecosystem: Environmental > Terrestrial > Soil > Palsa > Peat permafrost | place: Sweden: Abisko... | reverse complement strand
CAGCCGATGTCCTGTCATGCAGTTCTGTTCCCTCCATGAGCCGCGTGTGGAGTGCGGATCGGTAGATCGTCAAGAGGGCTCGGTGTGGCGTGCAGCCTGGCTTCGGAGACGTGCAGGTATCGCGAGGTGGTCTCCAGGTCGCGGTGGCCGAGCAAGAGCTGAATGCTTCGCAGATCAGTGCCCGCATCCAGAAGATGCGAGGCGAAGGAGTGACGCAGAACGTGTGGGCTAAGTGCCTTCCTTATGCCTAGCTGCTTGCGCAGCTTCTGGCAGACAACACGCACCGCGTTGGCCTTCAGTTGCTCTCCGGCTTGCCTGCCGGGAAAGAGCCAGTCCTTGGGCTTGCGCCCGCGCCAGTACACACGCAGGATCTGCAGCAGCTTCGGCGACAGCATCACTTGGCGCGGAAACTTGCCCTTGCCTTCGCGGACATGGATGACCATGCGCTGGCTGTCGATGTCGGTGACCTTCAGATCCAGCGCTTCCTGACAGCGCAGGCCCGCGCTGTAGTAAAGGGCCAGCAACGCCCGATGCTTGATGTTCATCTCGGCATCGAGCAAGGCACAGACTTCCTCACGGCTCCAGACTGTGGGCAGCTTGCGCCGCACCTTGGGCTTGATGACTTCCTGATCAAACCACTTCTGCTTCAGTGTCCGCGTATAGAGGAACTTCAGCGCCGACCGGGCTCCCTGGATCGTTCCCCAGGCAAGCTTCCGTTCGTTGAGCAGATGGAGAAGAAACATGCGGATATGCTCAGGACCGAGTTGATCAGGCGACTTGTGAAAGTAGGTCGCGAACTCGGCAACGGTGTGGGTATAGTGGCGAACCGTGCGTTCGGAGAAGTTCCGTAGCCGGAGATCCTCCTGCATGCGTTGGCGTAGCTGTGTCATGGACACCTCCTTCGGTGCCCAACACTCTATCCAAACCCCACAGAAGCATAACCCCGCCGCGCTAGCGGCTTAGTGCAAATCGCCGATGCACTCATCGAGGGAAAGCAAATGAAAAAACCTTGGCACTTCAAGTATTGGATATATTACTGCCCACTCGTCTCCAACACTATTTTTGGAGTTGGAGAAGGAGCCGAGTTCACACGAACCCGTGCGGCGTTACAGTGAGATTACCCCCGGCAGAGCCGGGGGCTTCCTTTTGTGAGCCGCTCGAAGCGGCTTGAGCGGGGTCGCTAACGCGGCCTCGATTGAGTTGGGCCACCTTTTCGGTGGCATATATGGACCCGCCTCGTATGCAAGAGCTTTCTTCGATGGAGTTATAGGATTGAGACGCGCACATATATCCGGCCTGTTGTTGTGAGGAGGGGCGCTCCGCACTGGCCATAATGGAATCTGCGCTTCTTCTCCTTATCAGGTCATCGGCCTTGGATGGCCCTGCCCCCGTCAGGTTCTGAAGAAGCTGGTCTCACCAGTTACGCCATCGTTGGCGGCTCAAGCATCTCGTTGGGAAAGCCTTTCTGTGTTTCCTGGCTGTGATCTACGCGGCGCGCCGGTACTCTTGTTCGCGAGCGATCAGCGACCAGATGATGCGTGCGTTTTTGTTGGCCACGGCTACACATGCCTTCGATGTTCCTAGCCGTTGCTGTTTGTCGTTGATCCAGAGACTTCGCTTGTCTGTCTTCGCTTTTGCTCGATAAACGACCGACCTCGCTCCATGAATCAGCAATGTTCTCAAGTATGTATCGCCGCGCTTGCTGATCCCCAGCAGCCGGCTCTTACCGCCGCTCGAGTTCTGCCGCGGGACCAGGCCCAGCCATGCTGAAAACTGCCGCCCATTTTCAAAAGCACGTCCGTTGCTGATGGCGGCGACAATCGCTGTCGCGATCAGTGGCCCCACGCCCTCGACGGCGGCAATCCGTTGGCAGTTTGGAGTACGTTGAAATGCGATCTGAATCCGGTCGTCAGCATCGCCGATCTTCTCGTCCAGCTGCACCAGCTCTTCGTAGAGGCTCTGAAACAGTTCCCGGCCAAAGCCTGTCAGCTGGTTCTCGGCGTCTTCCAGAACTGCCGGCAGTCCACGCCGCACTTGCCCCGGATGCTGTGGCAACACGATCCCGTACTCGGCCAAAAGGCCGCGGATCTGGTTGACAAGTTGCGTGCGACAGGCGACGAGACGACTACGCACCCGATGCAGGCACTGAAGGTCCTGCTGTTCAACGGACTTCTGAGGCACAAACCGCATGGTCGGCCGTGTCACGGCTTCGCAGATAGCTTCAGCATCGTTGGCATCGTTCTTGTTGGACTTCACGTACGGCTTGACGAACTGCGGCGCTATCAGCCGAACCGTATGCCCCATACCACCCAACACGCGCGCCCAGTGATGTGCGCTGCCGCTGGCCTCGATCCCTACCAGGCACGGAGGCTGCTCAGAGAAGAATCGAGCTACCTCGCTCCGCCTCAACTTCCGTCGCAGTACCGTTCGTCCCGCCTTGTCAGCTCCGTGCACCTGAAAGACCTGCTTCGCTATATTCAACCCAATCGTCGTTGCTTTCACCACGGTTCATCCTCCTTGTAGCCAGCCTACCAACGCTTCTCTACAAGGCGGGTCCATCCCATCAGGTCAAAAGCAACTCGTTTGGTCTGACTGAAATTCATCGATCAGCTCAGTACGTGTTCGCTCATAGAAATCCAGCCCATCCTTAGAACCTGACATTTCTAATGGGCAGGGACATGACATTTCTAATGAGCGTCTACACTCACACTTTACAGAAGCTTTCTTATCAGACAGAACATGTTTCTAATCAATACATTGCTGCAATTTTGAATTTTGTATCAAACCCCAAAACGTGCGCCGCCATATTCGAACTACACGGCTTGACGCAGGCCGCCGCCGGTAGCCAGATAGTGAAAGCTTCGGGCTCCTGCCGGCTCGATTCTATTTACTGATGAGGAACTGACGCATAGCCGGTGGTCTGCACGGAAACTCGTCGCGCATCGGATTTCGTTCGAAACTTGTCGGGACTGATCGTCTCTCGATGAGTTGCATCAGCGATTCACCAACAAGGGAATTTGTGGGCGAGCTCCTGTTAGGGAGTAGGAGGGATTGCGTCTGCTTCAACGTCAATCTCGATATCGACATCGGGTGCCGTTGAATCAGCGACTTCTGCCGCGTTGTCTCGCGCTCCCATACCGAATTCAGCGCGTTTCGTGGCTGCGGTTCCATGGAACGCGACTCTCGCCGGGTGGTTCGGATTTGTGTCGGCGAAGACGCCGTTATATTTGAAGGTGAGCGGCACGACTTTGGTAATGCCATGCATGGTCAGCGAGCCGTCCATTCTCCAGAGATCTGCCGAGACACGGTGAATGCCTCGCCCTTGATACGTCATCGTCAAAAACTTCTTCACATCGAAATATGCTTCACCGCGAAGATCGTCATCCCGTTGGCTGACCTGCGTGCTGATCGTAGCGACATCGATCGTGACATCCACGCTACAAGCGGCTGGATCCGGCGATACGGTAATGGTCCCTGAAACTTGGTCGAAACGGCCGCGCACACGCCCCACCAGATGGTGCCAGGCGCTGAAATAGGCAAAACTGTGACGCGGATCTATCTTGTACGTCCCCGGAGCTGGAAGCGCCTCGACTCTCTTTTGGACAGGTGCAGCGGGAGACTGCTGCGCCACCGCAGGGGTCCAAGACCCGGCGCAAATCGCCAAAAGCAGAGTACCGGCTCCGAAGAAATCCGGCAACCTCTTGGGGATAATTCTTCCTGCATTCCCGTTGATCATCTCGCTAGCCTCCGATTGATTTGCAGCAAACCATCGTTACTTGCTCATGACATTTGACACTTGAAGCCATCGAGCTGTTCCCAGAAGCAGCCCGGCGGCCTCCTTGCATCGCGAACAAAACAGCGTAGAAGGAGGCACGTGTATCTCCAAACCACGCCCTATATTTGTCTTCTACTTAGGGAGCGCGTTGACATGACGCGTGTCCAGCGATCGAAAAAGACGTCCACGACTGGACATACAACAACTTGTAACCTGACCCCAACGGGTTTTCAAAGAGCGACGTTGTTGCAATGGTGGAATCGATCGGGCAGTCCTGTTACCGTCAGCTGGGAAGCAATACAGTGTGATCATCCCCGAACAACTCGCAGCGAACTGCCGCAAGACTCCGGCACGGCACGCCTGGCTCGACAGCTTGCCGGCGATGTTAAAAGCTCTGACTGAACGCTGGTCGTTGCGTCCTGACGTGCCGTTCGATCAAGTCTCATGTTCTTGGGTAGCTTCCGTTTTTCGCGCAGACGGAACCTCCGCCGTCTTAAAACTCGGGATGCCTCACATGGAGGGCGCACATGAAATCGAGGGACTGCGTTTTTGGAACGGCGATCCCACAGTTCGACTGCTGGAGGCCGATGATGACCTTGGAGCTATGGTTCTTGATCGATGTGAGCCGGGAGACATGCTTCGTTCTGAACCGGAATGGAAGCAGGATGAGGTCATCGCGGACCTGCTCAAACGGCTCCGGCGACGATCTGTTCCGCCTAACGAAATGTGCAGATTCCGGCGGCTATCGGAGATGCTGGAGGCTTGGCGCAGTGAGACACTGGCTCAGATTGAGCAGTGGCCGGATGGCGAGTTGGTTGGCGAAGGCTTGCGGATGTTGGAGGAACTCGCGAAACCATCCCCGACAGACATACTACTCGCCACCGACCTTCATGCTGGAAATGTATTGAGGTCGGAACGGCAGCCATGGCTGGTGATCGACCCGAAGCCATTCATCGGAGACTTCACTTATGACCTGGTTCAGCATCTTCACAATTGCGAGCTCAGGCTTCACGCTGATCCTATGAGTATGATCGAACGTCTCGCGGACCTCGCTGAGGTCGATTTCGACCGCCTGCGTCTTTGGACCTTTGCGCGGGCCGCCGCCGATCCGAGGGAAGATTGGACCAATCCCATATGGATGGATATTGCGAGGGCATTGGCTCCGTAGGTTGTGAGATGGTTTTCTTCAGCGAGCGGACTGGCAAACAGCGATGCAGTCGAGATATTACTGCTCAATTGACGCATTATCGCCGATGCGCATTTCGGGCGAGATCAGTCTGGAAAAGTGCTGCGGGCCTGTCACCGGCGCACGTATCATTGGCATCACGAGGTGTGCGATGAACGCAGGCACAGCACAGCAGTATGCGCGGTGGATCGGGGTTCTGTATCTCATCACCATCGTGGCAGGCGGATGGGGCGAATCGCACGTGCCGAATTCGCTGCTGATCGCGAATGACCTGGCCGGGACTGCGCAACGGGTAGCCAGCTCGGTCTTTGCTGCGGGTGAAATGCTCTACTTTGCCGCCGCGCTACCGGCCGTGGATGCCGATGTTGCTCGGGTAATCTCGCCCGAGGCCAAGGCTGCGCTCACCTATCTCTGCCTCACGATCTACGGATACGGCTTCGGCATCTTTGCTATGTTCTATGGCGCCGCGGCGGCGATGCGCGGATACTTGATTTGGCGTTCCGGCTACCTGCCGCGTGCGCTTGGCGCGATCGTTATGCTTGGCGGTGCCAGCTTCATCGCCAAGAACTTTCTAGTAGTCCTCGCGCCGCAGTACGACTTGCCCTACGTGATTGTGCCCATGTTCCTGGCGCTGGCGTCCCTAATGCTCTGGCTGCTAATCAAGGGTGTGGATCGCGCGCGGTGGGATGCGATGCAGACGGCGCGTCATAGGGCCGCGCTATAGGTCTGCGCTTTATCGATTGGTGATAAATTGCCGACTCACCCGCCGAGGCCTCCGGGCCTCGAAACGCGCGTTGCCCTGATATCACGACTTAGTAACAGCGTCTGTTCGGCGGCGCCTTTAGGCTCTCGATATCTCAGAGATTGGGCTGAATCTCTTGAAAAGGACGAATGGAGATAACGACCTTGCCCTGTGCATGCCCTTCTCCGCGATAACGGATGGCCTCGGCCACCTCCTCTAGCGGGTATTGCCTGTCGATGACAGGCACGATCCTTCCAGCTTCGAGCAGATCTTTGAGAACAAGCAGGTCCGTTGCGTTGACCTTCGCAATAAAGAAGTGTATTTTTTTGTTTCCGATCAACGACAGCAGTGGCTTCAACGACATCGCTTGGAGCATGCGAGCCAGCCCGCCTCCAATCAACACAAAGGTTCCGTTCTGACTAAGTGCACGCCTGTATTCGAAGATCGAATGATGGGCATTTACACCGAGGATCAGATCGTAGCGAAGTCCGCTTCGCGTGAAATTTTCTCGTGTGTAATCGATCACATGGTCCGCACCGATAGCTCGCGCTCTGTCCATATTCCTTGGGCTGCAAACGGCAGTTACGTCGGCCCCAAATGATTTGGCAATCTGGATAGCAAACGTACCCACGCCACCAGATGCGCCGTCGATCAGAACCTTCTGCCCGGGCCGAACCTGGCCATGATCGCGGACACCCTGAAGAGCCGTAATCGCCGCGACGGGCACCGCTGCCGCTTGTTCGAACGAGAGATTGGCTGGTTTCGGCGCCAGGCAGTCTTCACGAGTACACACATACTCGGCAAAGCCTCCCTGTCCTTTTCCCATGAACGATGCCCCAAACACGGCATCTCCCGGACGAAATCGCTTTATATCCTGGCCGGCTGATTCAATGATCCCGGCATAATCAGCGCCTGCGATCTTGTGTGTCGGTTTGAGAAGTCTCCCCAGCTTCGGTACGAAAAACAACGGCCCTTTTATTGCGAAATCGTCGAGTGGGTTGACAGACGAGGCAAACCACTTGATTAGGACCTCTGCCTCAGAGGGCTCGGGGGTTGCGACCTGTCTCAGCCGTAGCACGCCCAGTGGTGGCCCGTATTCCGTCGTTAGAATGGCTTTCAATGAGCCACGCCCCTTTGACATGGGAGAAACTTAGTATAGCCGTGGCCGGCCCACCTAACGCACAGATTCTCAGTTGGCGCGAAATCGCCGAGTATCAATTCCAGCTGGATTCTGGCTGGAAACGCGGTTTGTCCTGAAAGCGTCATTTGAGATCGGACAGGCCGACTTATGGGTTAAAATCCTGATACTCTCTCGGGACACATCGCCAATTATCTAGACAGACTGCCACGCATTTTTCTCACGCTTTCGGATACGCGTAGTTGCCCGAACTCACAATTGAAAACCAGGGCTTCATAACCGGAGATCGAGACCCTGGAAAGAGACCTGGTTTCAATGCTCAAAATCATTGGTCAGCAGGGCCGAAGCAAAGAAACTTCGATACTCGCTAGGGGAGCAATCCCAATCGCCGAGGTTACCATGACAAAACAATGCAAACGGTCTCAGCCTTTCCTTTCATGCATTTTCAGCGTGGCATTGATCTGTTCCTTTCTTGTGAGTGATCGAGCCGCTGCCGCCCCACAGCCGTTATTCCAAGGCGGCTGGCAAGATGCTCACGGAGACAGAGTGTGGGGTATACGCTTCGGCACGTTCGCCGGTGATGTGCTCAATATCTATGGAGTATCCGGGGTTCCGGTACTTCCACCCAACGCGCAGTTCGCGCATGCCGAGGCACAAAGGCTTTCTTATATTGGAGCGGATTTTACTTACTCGGCCGAGATCAATCTGAATCCCGATGCCGAAGCCCATCTGCAATTTCGCATCTCCGATTACGGCCGGTATGGCGTACGTACACGCCGCGACTCAATTACTCTTTACCGATTTTTGCGTGGGGATGAACCATGCTCCACTACCGACGCGGGCGCAACATCGCATTGCCCCGCGTTTCCAGACAGCGATAACCCAATTTACACGGAGCTCATCACCTGCACCTTCGGCAGTGCGGGGTGCTCCTGTCCTGCACCTAATCCAAACATACTTCACCAGGTGTCGGTCACAGCGCAGGCGAACTTCTTCGCGGTCACGCTCGACGGAGTTCAGTGTATGGCGTTTTTCGACCAGCTCGCAGGAAATCAGCTCTTGTCGGGCAGGTTTGGCATTTATGTTTACGGGCTCCCCGGCTCTCTGAACGGAGCGATTTTCCGCAATGTTTCGGCAAACTATGACCCAAATGCAAAGAGCAATTTTGCGCTGCTGTACAGCACTGCGGGATATGAATTGAATGCCACGAAGCGTGCCCTGGTGCGAACCCTGAACGATTTGCCCGCGACGATGTTCGACCCGGCTGGTTTCACATTTACTGTGTCTCAAGGACCAAAGACGGTTTTGACCGGCGCTCTGACGCCGTTGCTCGAGCCGAATAGCAGCATTCTGGCCAAGACCTACGGAATGCAGCTATTCGAGGCGGACTTTTCGTCGATCAAAGCTCCCGGCGCTTATACGCTGCAAGTCTCCATTCGCACAGTTTCAAGCTCGTTCACGCTCAGTTCGTTGAGTTTCAACATCGCTTCTCATCTCTTTACTGGCGAACTGCTCGATGCTATCTCGACAAAAAACGCCCTGGCGCGCCGGGCTGCGGATGAAGACATGCGGCGCAACTGGTGTTTCGAAAACACGACCAATGGCTGCACCAACAATCCTGCATTTGGGCCGCAGTGGAGTGTGACCGAAGATGGAGCCTTCTATGCGGATCGTGCCGACAGTGGCGCCGGCGCGGTGTTGCGAAGAGTATCCAATCAGAACAACGGCGCACTCGACCCCGCAATGGACTTTCACTACGTGGGCGAGGTGGCCATCATCTCCGGCTGCGACGCGCAGATGCAATTCGCAGTGACGGCCAAGTCTCGGTGGGCGGTGACGCTACAGGCCGGCGCGCCCGGGGGATGTGCTTTCGGTGGCGGCCCTGGGGCGGTGCGCATAAGCTACGAAGATGGTTCCGGCTTTCACATTGTGACTGCGGCTCTGTTTCCTGCCGGGCAACCCTTTGTGCCGGGACACCCTTACGATGTCGACATTACCGTACACCAGGGAATCATCGATGTTCTGGTTGACGGCGGCGTCGTACAGCTCCTGAATGTGCAGGGTCCGCAGGCGCCTCTCGGTTTTGCACTCAAGGCCTGGGCATCGACAGCGCGTTTCCGCCGCGTCCAGGCGTGGAGTATCAGCGTGCCACTGAAGAAATCGTCCGACTTCACGCGCATCCCCTACTACCTTGCAAAATTGCCTAACCGCTCTACGGAGGCCGTCCCGTGCCAGTTCTGGCTCATACCGAAAACCGCTCCGGTCGACAAGGATCTGGAGGATGCGGCGTGCAATCCGTACTTCGCGCAATTCAGCGGCTTTCAGGATTGCAACAACTTCATAGGAGAAGCCACCTCGCATGGCGCTTTTCTTGACGGGCTGATGGAGATATGGACTCGCCGCGCAAGCGCGATGACGCAAACCGATCGCGAATTGTTGCGATGGGCCATCATTACCAACGCGCTTTACATCGAGGGCCTGTACCAGGAAGGCGGAGAAACGGGAGAGTTTGCTCACTCTGAAATGGGGCGGGCTGGAGTAAACACCAACCTGGGAGACTACCAATCAGAAGGTGCGCTTTACGGTGAAAGCGCGTTCGCCGACGAAGGGCAATTCGTCGATCCGCGATTGGCAAAACTGGCTTGCAGCCGCTCCATTCAGGGCGTTGCCTGGCTTGCCCAGCATAACTTCGCAGACGACACACAGCGGTCGATCTTTTACGCGCACATTGCACGATGCACTGCTCAATTCGGTCTGCCGGGAAGCGACGGCTACTGGAACCAGGCCATCACCGCCGCCCAATCTGTAATTTCATACTTCGCCAATCCAGGCCATGTCGCCGGTCAACAACGTGACGCAGGCAGAGTTTTTCCGTGGTTTGAAGGCGCGTACGAAGTAATGAAATCGCATCCTTTGGCTTTGAATGCATCCCATCCGCAATTGCAGTCAACTGCTGATTTGCTCGTGAATCATCTCGCCTCCAATCACGTCTGCGACGATAGCCCATCCGGCCCAATTTGTCCCAAAAACGGGTTCCTGGTGCTGCCTGCGGCTAGCGGAGATGTTTCCGATTTTGTCTCGAACTGGAACGACATGCAGTCAGTCCCCCGAGCCGAGCGGTCTCTCTCCAGCTGGCCGTATATCAACTTTTTTTCGATTCCACCTTTTATCGTCGCCGCGTCCGACTCCGTTTATCTGGGCATGCTGACGAGAATGGCCACGCTCGAGCCAGTCGCCACGGGCAATCTCAATTGGAGTCTCGGCCTCAATCCGGGTGTGCCGGCGTCCAAATCAGCAATCCCCATCGACTATCAACCCTGGCAGTCCGCGTCGTTCACTTATAACGGAATCGTGACCTCTGTGCGCACAATGGATGGCTGGCGCACCCCGGAATCTTCCTCCAAAGGGTGGCTGTCGTTACCTCGCGAAGTAAGCGCAGCTTCGCCTCGTCATGAGACCTGGTGGATCGATCCCGGCAATAACGGTTTCACGAGCCTCGTAAACGGGCACGTAATCTGGGACAACCAGTGGGACTACATAAACGGCGGAGACAACGGCTGGCTCAGTGGCGAGACCTTTCTTCTGGATGACGGCGTGTTTATCAAGGCTGCGCTGCTCTATGAGGACTGGCTTGGCGCACGTGTTTCTCAAACTGCAAATCCATATGCCAATGGGAAGCTGGCTTTTTTCGATACGACACACATCGATCGACTAAGCACGAATTGGGTTTTCGACGACCCAGACACCACGGAATACGCACAGGCAGCGCGGGCCTCAACGGATTTTTGCGATGAGAAGGGTTTCAACGGAGGGCGCTTTACCGGTCACTACATCGGCGAGCGCGCAGGACTGCTTTGCACCCCGAATACCGCCAGCTTTTTTGACATTGGCCAGCCCGAAATCAACGCTACCGGATGGGGTTTCACCGATATCAACAGCACAGACTGGGCCCAGATTGCACGCGCCGCCACAACCATCTGCAACAACCGCGGTTTTGTGGGAGGCTACTTTACGGGCCACCAGCTTAACGGACTTCACGGTGTAGTCTGTCTCAAATCCGATGTCGCGCACTGGTTCGATGCCACGGCTGCCGAACTTCAGTCAAGCGGTTTCGGATTCTCCGATATCAACAGCGTTCCATGGGCGCAGGCAGCCCGCGCGGCGACCAACATCTGCTTGAGCAAATCCTACAGTGGAGGCTTTTTCACCGGTAACCAGCTCAACGGATTGCACGGCGTCGTTTGCCTTGGACCGTAGCCTCTTTCATTGAACATCAATGGGGAGCGGCTTTGTCGAACGTACGGCATTGCGGTCGACGAAAATCGGGAGCGCGTGCTGCAACAACGGCAGACTGATGTTGATTTTTGATGAAAGTCCTCATTAAGAAATGTCTCTTACCTTTGCCGCCCAAGCGGAACCGGCAAACGGGACTATCGTCGTCCAAAACTCTCGATTTGTGCCCGATCTCCAACGCACGTTTCCAGCCCGCCTCATTCTGGAAACGCGCATTGGCCTGAAGTCAACCGTTGAAAGCGAGTTTCCGATTGGGCGTTGTTCGCTGAGCGATCCAAGGAGCTCAATTGTTTTCGCGGTTCTGATTCCACGGCCGCATGCGAGGAATCCACCTGCGGACATTTGTGCAGAAGTCTTCGTACTCAAACCCAAAGGTGCGTCTCAAGGTGGGCTCTTCGTAAATGAGAACAAACAGGTGGAATGCCGTCCAAACCGCTATACCGTACTCGAGAACACGGACATCGCCAAAAACCAATCCCTGCCCGAGAATCAACGATACGACCGCCACATACATAGGATTTCGCACATAGCGATACCAGCCGCTGACGACTAGATGCTGCGTTGGAAAGATTGGCGCAGGCGTGCCGAGGCCTTGAAACGCGAAGCGCGCGAAAGAATCCAGAAGGACGGGGAGTCCAACCGCGATCAACAGTCCTCCAAGAACCCTAAATGAAAGGATGCCGGCCAGTGGTACTTTAATATGCCATCCGCAGATTCGCCAGGGGATGTACCCCGCAACGATTCCCGGCGCAATGACTAAGAAAATTGCCGAGCCCGCGATGGCAAGTATTCGCCTCATCGCTGAAGATTCTAAATCGCCCTTAGCCATGGCCGGCAATCTGGAAGTTTGGCACGTTTGGAACTCAGATGGTGCATCATCGCCAATGCACTCTTCTAGGTTGTTAGAAAAAGAATTCGTGGCTGTGCGACCAGTGATTTTTATACAGGGATAGATGAGAAGATTGTCTTGCCAAGCGGAGGTATCTCTTCTTATGGGTTACATCGGGGGCGAGGGACGAAATCAGGGAACGCTCTTTCCCGTGGTACTGGACGACTTAGTTCCAGCCGATCATGTGTGCCGCGTGATTGTCGCGTTCGTCGAAAAACTTGTGATGTCGGAGCTTGGCTTCGAGCGCGCCCAGGCCGCTGAAACGGGACGGCCTGGCTACGATCCGCGCGATTTGTTGAAGCTGTATCTGTACGGCTATCTGAACCAGATCCGCTCGTCGCGCCGCTTGGAAGCTGAATGCCGCCGAAATGTCGAGTTGATGTGGCTTCTAGAACGCTTGTATCCAGACCATAAGAGTATCGCTGAGTCCCGTCGGATGCACCGCGATGCAGTTACGGCAGCGGGCGCCGAACTTGTCCGCTTTGCACGCAGCTGCGGACTTATCCGTGGTGAGTGGATTGCCATTGATGGCTCAAAATTTCGCGCTGTGGCCAGCATTGACAGCGCGCGCGAACGGATCGCTCTACAACGCTATCTAGACAGCATAGATAAGGCAGACGAAGAGCAACAGACAAAAATCGATCCATCTGCTGTGCAGGCTGCGCTAGAGAAGCTGAAGCAACATCCGGAACCTGAAGCTGGTTTCATGTTGATGCGTCAGAACACCCTACCGGCGTACAACGTGCAGACTGCCGTTGACGCGGAACATGCGTTGATCGTGGCGCAGACCGTGGTACTTGATGCAGCAGATAGCCGTTGCCTGCAACCGATGGCCGAAGCTGCAAGGATGGCACTCGGAATAGATAATTTCCAAATCGTGGCAGACGCCGGATACTCCAACGGTGAACAGGCCGCACAGTGTGAAGCTGCAGGCATGCTACCGCATGTCCCCGTTATGCGCACGGTAAACAATCAGGGCGACGGTACCCTGTTTGGGCGCGAGGATTTTCGCTACGAAGCCGAGACTAATACCTATATCTGCCCTGGCGCCAAGACGCTCCGGCGAAAGAAAATCCATCGAAAAGAACGCTACATCGTTTATGAGGTCGCGGTCAGCGACTGCGGTACATGTTCGCTGAAACCGCGCTGTACGCAGGCTCAGAAGCGCAGCGTATCTCGACACCTGTACGAAGATGCGTTGAACCGGATGCAGGAGCGAGTCACGCCTGCAGTAATGAGACTACGCCGATGTACTGCCGAGCATCCCTTTGCAACCATCAAGTATCGCATCTTCGGACACCCACGCCTTCTGATGCGCGGGTTGTCGGGTGCACGGGTCGAGATCGGCCTGGCAACGATGGCATACAACATAAAACGCATTACGAACGTGCTCGGCGCAACCAAATTGATGGAAGCGCTTCATCACGCCTGATAGAGCGCAACGACGAAACCCAAAATCTGAAATCATGATCTCGCCAGCCAGAGGAGTCGTGCCTGTCTGACATCTACGGAATTGAGTTTCGCAACAGCCTCGTTCTTCCTCCTGCACCTTCCCCTCTTTCTCTCTGAGCTGGGCCTCATGCCAGCCTTGCCGCTGTCTGGCCGGTGTTACCGTATCTAGTTTTTTTCATCTCTCGATTTGCCTAGATGAAGTCCGCCCCACGTTGCTAGGTGATCCAGAAGGGCACAGACACCCTCTCTCGTACGCTCGTCCAACTCGTATTCGATATGAATCACAAGATCGGTCAAATCCTTACGAACTACGATCCCATCGGCCCCCAACTTTCTTAGATTCTGAGTGAGCATTTTTTTGAGGCACCCGGAACGATCCGGGCTAGTTGGCCTAAACGGATGGGGCCAGAGCGGATCGCACAAAGGATTTGAGCTTTCCATTTCCCTTGGAACAGAATCTCGATCGTAAGGTCGGCGCGTCGGGCACCGTCTACATCGATCCGCGGGATACCGAGACGATCCTCCTTCACTCTCTTCATGCTCTTCCTCAGAACGAACTATTTTGATCCCTACCACCGTTGCTGTCCTTCCAAGTCTACTCACGGATCTCGCATTGGAATATCATTCGCTGCGCAAGGCCGCTACAGGATCTAAGGAAATGGCACGCCGAGCCGGGATCAGAACCGCGAGGAGGGCAACCATCAATAAGATTGCGGATACTCCGAAGAAGATGACGGGATCACCCGATTTCACTCCATAGAGCAGACTCTCCATGAGCCTCGTCATGCCAAAAGCCCCGGCAAGGCCAGCGGCGACACCCACGAAGGCGGGAATGAGGCCCTGCCGCAAGATCATCGCTAGTATCGTATTTTTGTCTGCTCCGAGAGCCATGCGAATTCCGATGTCTTTGGTTTGTTGCTGGACCGAGTAGGACATTATGCCGTAGACACCAATCGCGGCGAGCAGGAGAGCTGAGGCGGCAAAAATGGAGAGTAAAAGCATGTTGAAATTCTGCCGCGAGATACTGTCCGCGAGAATCTTGTCCATCGGAAGTACCTTGCCTAAGGGCAACCGGCCATCTACTTGACGAATTGCTTTGGCGACGGCGGGGATGAGGGATTCTTCGTTGAGGCTGGACCGCACTTCCCAGGCCAATGGGACTGAACTATTAAATATTTTCGTCATGCCCTCGGGTTGTTGTGCCTGAGGTATGTACATGACGGGGACTTTGCCGCCAATAATTCCGGTCTCACGGGTATCACCCACAACCCCTATGATTTCTCGCCGCGCGTAATCGGCATAGGTGGGACCGATACCTTTCCCAATGTCAAGAGTCCTGCCTATAGGGTTCTCATTTACGAAGTACTTCCTAGCAAACGCCGAACCGACGATGACCACCGGAGCACCTCCCATGTCGTCATGTTCAGTGAAGACCCGGCCGCTCAACAGAGGGATGTGGAACACTTCGAAGAAGTGAGGCGACACTGTGCGCCATTGTTCGGGTCCGTAATGTTCCTGTCCGGGAGGAATGGCCTTCCCGGTTATGTCAAAGGCGAGTGCCCCGACGCTGCTCGTTGCGGGAATAACGAGAGAAGTGGAAGCGCTCTCAACACCTGCAATCGACTCGATGTTCTGGAGAGCTTGGCGAGTAAGGCGCGTCGTGGCCTCAGTAGTTTGATAACGATTGTCAGCTACAGACGTAAGCACTGTATAGACGTGATGTGTGTCGAATCCAGTTTCGGCAGAATTGAGGCCAGCAAAGGTGCGGATGAGGAGTGCAGCGGAAATGAGAAGCATCAGCGCCAGGCCCATCTCGAAGGCAACCAGGGTCTTGCTCGTGAAGTTTTGATGCCGGCCGGTCGAGGATCGTGTGCCCGCCTCATTCAAAGTCGAAGCGACGTCTGTCTTAGAACTTTGAAGCGCCGGGATGAGGCCGAACAATAAGCCGGTGAGGAGCGAGAGGCCGGTAGTAAAGACAAGAATTCGCCAATCGAGGAACTCGAACAGGTTTCTGAGCTGAGCCGGATCGACACGGGGGATGTCGCCCGGGATTAGAAGGAGGAGCATGCGAACGCCTAGAACTCCAAGTATCAGACCGAGGAAACCACCCGCCGTGGAGAGCAATACGTTCTCGGTGAGCAATTGGCGGATGACTCGCCAGCGGCTGGCACCCAGGGCGGTTCGAATCGCTAGTTCGCGGTGGCGCCTGCTGGAACGTGCGAGCAGCAGATTGGCAACATTGGCGCAAGCGATGAGCAGAACGAAGGCGACCGCTCCAAACAGAACGTAAAGGGTTCTATTGATGCTACCGACAATGGACTCGCGCATGGATACCACCGCGATGCTCTCGGCTTTGTCCATGTAGCTCGGATAAAGGTTGCGGAAGCGCTCGCCGACTGTATGCATTGCGGCTTGCGCCTGCGAATTCGAAACACCGGGTCTCAGACGCGCGGCGACCTGGAGATAGTGGCCTTGGTTAATGCTGTGCGGATCAGCTTGAAGTGCTATCCATACTTCCGCGTCTGGTTTTGCGGCGAACCGCGAAGGTATAACACCAACGATCGGGTAAGGCAAAGAGTTGAGATTTATGGTGCGAGTGAGGACCTGGGCATCGGAGCCGAAGTGGGACCGCCAGAGATTTTCTGAGATCAGAGCAGCTTTGGGACCGTTTGGAAGATCTTCTGCCTGGTTGAAGGAACGACCGAGCATTGGAGCGACGCCGAAGACCGTAAAGTAATCGGCTGACACGTGAGCGCCCTTGACCTGCTCGGGAAAATCGCCGGTATCGATGTTGAAACCCGGACCCTCAAGATCGTATAGCGCCATTGATGAGAAGACATCGTTTTCTCGCCAAATCATGTATTTAGGAATTGAGGCCGTGAATGAGACACCGGCGGGGAACTTCCGGCCGAGTTGCACGATGCTGTTCGGGTCCCGGTAAGGGAGAGGTTCAAGGAGGACCTTGTCAACGACGCTGAAAATACTGGTATTTGCGCCAATGCCGATGGTGAGAGCGGTAAACGCTACGAGAGTGAATCCTGGATCTTTGCGCAGAGTGCGGATAGCTTGGCGGATATCTTGCCACAAACTTTCTAACGAACCCCAGTCCAACATGTCGCGCGTCCTCTCCTCGTTGAGTCTCGTGCACTCGAGAAATTAGGTCGAAAGCTGAAATTGGCGAATGACTTCGTCGACCAACTCGCGTTGATGACAGCCTATTGTTCGAACCTGCGAACACTGAAAGAGATGGGCAAGCCGATAACAACCATATGAACGACCAGCCCTTGAACCAAGTCATGGTATGTGTATGGTCCCATCGCATGAAGCGCTGATAGCGGCAGAACAATTAGTCGCATGACAAGATCTACCGCCGCTCCGAAGAACACACCGCAGACTAGCGCATGCTGGGTTAAGAATCTCAGCTTGCGGCTCGCTGCAAAATAAATCGTCGCTACCGAAAGGGCAATGAAGAAGTGAAGGATTACGCTAAGAATGAAGGTTGCTATGCCTCCTCGAAAGGCTTGCGGCCCCAGCAGGCCAGCAGCAATCGCTAAGGGGACATTCTTTCCGAATAATGTGAGGGCTTGTGCAATGTCTAATGTCCCGGCGACTAGACCACCTACGCCAATCGCCAAAACGGCATTGCGAATGTCCCACGACCTGCGCGAAGAATCATCAATCATCAATAACCTTTCTTCAGCCCGCTTATCAGGGGCCTAGCATCCTTTCGAAATTTTCTGATAGTCGAACTTCGAGGAGCTCCATAGCGAACCTAAGCTTTAGAAACGGGGACAAAAAAGGCTTATGAGGCTGTCACTGCTAACTTTGCTGTGAGCCGTGCATTACGTGCGCCCAGTCGGTGCCTGCGGGAAAGCGGAGTCGATAGAATGAATCCGTGACCCCGCCCGCCCCGGAGAGGCGAAGGGTGCATCGATGACGGTTGGGAGTGTTTAGCCATCGACCATTTCTATGCTTAACTCGGAGGCTGAATAAAAATGACGTCATTGGGAAGTCGCCGCAAATAGTGCGGCCCGTTTGAGTCAACAGGCTGAGCTAGCGGTGGCGAGACCTGATTCACACCCGAGAATCGGACGGATAAGCTATCAAAAGGAAGATGTTGCCCAAGCTCAGCCGCCCTCGGAAGTTCGACGAAGTTGCGGCGCCTGGGGCCGCCATGGTGGTCTTCTGGGGGAAAGGTTTCGAAGGAGCTTTACTTTCCTATGAACAACATTCCGGCGAAAAGGTCTTCGTCGACACACGTCTGGATTCCGATTGGAGCGGGCCTTTTCCTTGTCGCCTTGGGAGTGTCGGCGGCGGCCGTTCCGCAGCTTCGGCTTCTTCATATCCTTCAGGCACTCATTTACGTTGCCATCGTGATTCTCGCGCGCCGCAACAATGTCTTTGCGCTTGGTGCGGGCTTCACAATCGCGGTCGTTTGGAATTGTCTGGAGTTCTTCGGGCCTCGACTCATCCAGGCGGGTACGGTCCTGCTTTGGACTTTCCTGCATACTGGTCAGGTGCGGCACGTTGATACGATGATGGTGCCTCTCGCTGCGATAGGGCACCTCATTCTCATCTTTGCTTGCCTGACGGCGCTCTTCAACCAGACGACAAGCAAAAGAAAATGGTGGAAGTTCCTTGTCGGTGGCGTGATGGTGCTCGGGTATTTCGCCCTTATTGTCGCTATCGCCCTGCCGCGTTGAAACTTGGACATCCAGAGGCCATTGCAACCTACGTTCGCGGCCTTGCCGCGCTGAGCGCAGCCGTCCCGGTTCGCCTGATGAAGCGTGACAGGCTTTTGATCCTAAGAAGCTGGTAAGTCTCATGGAAGAACATCGCCTTGAGATGCTGACGCGTCAGCATGGCATTCGCCAGAAGCAGGACGATGGAGGCATCTGCTCTCCCATAACGGCTATAAGCCAGTTTGGACATTTCTTGTCGTTCCGATGAGATCCATCAGCCCGTCCGCAAATGTACCCCGCCAGCCCAAGTAATCGTGCCCGCCAACAAATTGCTGGTAGTAAACCTCGTATCCTTTCGCGAGCAGCACATCTCGCATGGCGCGGCTAGTCTCAAGGATTCCACCACCAGTTCCATTCGAGTCGAATTCAAATACCCCTGCATCGATATAAAATTTGAGGGGCAATTTGGAACTCGCGATGAACTGCTTGGCCATCCATCCCGGTTCCGTGGTCACTCCGTCCGGTATGGCCCCTGAATGGTCGGGAGCCCACCAAAATGACCCCGATTGGCATAGAACGTTTGTGAAGACCTCGGGATGCTTGTAGCCGGCGTAGGCCGCTGCGAGCCCTCCTAGGCTGGACCCAGCCACAACGGTTTTTCCGGGATCGTCTGTAACGTTGTAATGAGCGTGTATCCAGGGGATTAGCTCTTTCGCGAGAAAATCGGCAAACTTCGGATTCGGCGTCAGCTCCTCATAGCGCGACTCTTGCGAAGAATTGGCTATCAACACCGCGACCGTTGGGGGGATCTTCGAGGCCGCGATTAGGTTATCCAAAATCCCGGGCGTGGGCACTTTCGTCAGATAGGCACTCTCATCAAAGATGACCACCAGATCGTACGGAGTAGCGTTTGCCTTATATCCAGCGGGAAGATAGATCGACAAATCGTGGTCATTCTTCAGAAGCTCACTGTGGATCTTCTGCTTCTCGATTGTCCCCCCTGCGACGCTGCTGTTCTTTACGATCCAAGGCTGGGGAGCGGCCCCTTTGATCTCAGCCATGGATTGACAGTCGTATCGGGTCGCATCCGGCGCACATCCCCACCGGTGAGGGTTCAGCGGATCGACCTGTGTCGTCGCGAATCGCTCCGGCTGGAAACCGCTGAACACGAGCGGATCATTCACTGACAGACCATAGGTAAACCGCGCTCCGGTTGGAAGGCGCACGGTCAAGTACCACACATCCGTGAGAGGTATCTGGTGAAACACGTAGTCCAACGGGTAGCGGCCGCCTACCTTAAAAGAGCCAATCGGGAATACGTTGCGAGTCTGCGACGTTCCACGCCATAGAAATGTAACAAGTTGATGTTGGGGTTCTTTTTCGATGGATTCGACGAGCGGTGTGCCTTCTGCTGTCACTTGCTTCCAAAAGGCGTTTAAATCCGCGTTGCCGGAAGCGGCTTGTTTTCGCAACGCTTCCATCCGGGGACTCGGGTTTAGATCCCGCCATGGCTTCGGCTTCAGACGTTCATCCAGTGACAACACTTGATTTAACGTTAGTTCGTAACTCACCGGCCGCGTTTCAGAAGTCGTGACGTCAATCAGATAGGTTCCCGGAGTGTCTGCGATAAAGACGCAGAGGCGCTTCCCATCTTCTGCCGGGCTGGGATAGTGCCGCACGGGTGAGCCGTCTGGTGCAAGAATCGTGAGGTCAGTTCTACCGTGCTGATCGAGCAAGCCGGCAACGTAGTCGCCTGCCTTGAGTTCGATCGCATAAGACTGCACAGAGCCATTCGAGAGCTGACGTCCAACGGGTTCATTGACCTTGATTGATTGCTGCGCCGGTGCGGTCGTTGCGACGAAAAGAACGATACCCAAGACGATTCTCATGACTGACCTCCGCTGGTTACCAAATTTGCAGTCGAGCCTTTATTGTGTGAGATATCCGAAACGGAGCTTTGCATTTTCGCTCTGGTAGCGGCTCATCCATAGCACCTTACCATCCAGCAAGATTACCTTGTGATGGTCGCGAAACCATGGACGAAAAGCCCATTGTTCTTGCAAACATCTGCCCAAATGATTCGACAGAGTTTCATTTAATGCACCCGTCCTGGCTCGCCATACAGAAATGTGAGCGCAGCCGGTATTCGACGAGACCAGTAGGCCGCACTATGGTTGGCGCCCGGTTCGATGATTAATTGCACTTCTGGACGCTTGATGAGTGCTTGTTCAAGATTAGACGCCAATATTTGATTCATTTTCAGAGTGGCCGCCTCTGCATCCCGCTCAGTGAGGCGAAGCGGAGAAAAGTAGTCCTTACTTTGTGGGAAGTTGTATTCAGTCGCGCCTACGCCTATGGCGACCCGATCTGGCGCTCGCAGGAGTGAATTAGTGTCGCGCAGCAACCGCCCATTGCCCAGCCATAGGTCCGGGCTTTCGGCCAAGACCAGCCCGAACAAATCGGGACGGTTAAGAGCGACATACAGGGCGGCAAAAGCACCTACCGAAGTTCCACCGATGCCAATATGCGCTGCGTCGTCAGACACCCTGTAGCGCGCGGATACAAATGGCATGAGCTCACTTCCGAAGAATGAAGGGAGTTGTTTCCCGTCCGGCTCCTTTTCATTCCCATCTGTGAGCGGATCCTTCCATGCCTCGTATTCATAGTCACGGCCTTCTCCATGGGCGCTGTCGATGCCCACTACGATCATCGACGCTATCGTATGATTTGCAATCAGACGAGTGACCGTTTCGTCGATCCGTAGTTCCTGTTCGCCCTTGAATGCCGTGCACTGATCGAAGGCATTCTGGCCGTCGAGCATGTATAAAGTTGGGAACTTCTTGGTGGCTTGCGTCGCATCGTTGTAATCCGGAGGCAGCCACACGCGCACAGTGACCATCCTGCCAAAGGTTTTGCTTTGGAAGTGCTCGATGCGGAGGTCTCCCACGACCGTGGATTTGCACGAGTCATGTTTTAACCCCACACCAACGACTGACATGTGAATGGCAAACAAAAAGCCCAGAAAAGTTTTCATCGAAGGGAATCTCAACCAGGAGCTTATGCTCAAATCAAACGCACGGAAAGGTGCAGGCCGTGAATGTCCGCGATTCTGCGATGAGCCGTGCATTGGATGCGCTCAAACGGTTTCAGAACGAGAGTTCCATCGATAGAATGGAAAGGTGCCTCAGTCTGTTTTCCAGCGTCGCGCACCTTCGTTCTGGCCCCTCCAGATCGGGGGATGGTTGCTATACGCGTTGGCAACGGCGGTCTCCTACATTCCATTTCGTCACATGCGCGATCAAGTGTATTACCGAGCGGCATTGGTCTGTACGATGTTCTTGGCTAGCTTCGTTTTGTACGTCTGTTGTCACATTCTCTGGCGCCGGACGACAAGATTAATTTCTGCTCTCCCTATCTCAGTGGGAGTCTCGTATATTTTGGGCGTCACATGCACAGTTTTATCGGCTCTAACCGCACTCCACTTGGCCGGCATCCGGGTACCCATTAACTGGAGCATCGTTGTTGCCCAAGCCTTCGAACCTACGATCGTTCTGATCGCATGGAGTTCGCTCTACTTCGGGATCAAGCACTACGTTACTGTCCAGGAGCAGAGAAGCAGACTATTGGCATCAGAAGCAACGGCGCGTCAAGCCCAACTTCAGGCGCTCCATTATCAATTGCAACCTCACTTTATGTTCAACACCCTAAACGCGATCTCGTCGCTCGTCGTAAGCAAGCAGCCCGAACTCGCTACTGAGATGATCGCGAAGCTTGCCGGCTTAATGCGGACTACCCTCAGCGTCCCGGAATCTCACGCTGTGACGCTAAGAGATGAGATTGCTGTAACAGAGGAATATCTTTCGATAGAACAGGTGCGTTTCGGGCCTCGTCTTTCCGTCTCGTTGAGCATCAGTTCCAAAGCTTACGATGCTCAGGTTCCTCGGTTTCTCCTGCAACCGCTGGTCGAGAACGCCATCCGTCATGGGTTCGCACGTCGCCCGAATGGGGGAGAAATAGCAATCAAAGCGTCGGTGGTCGAAGGGCAGCTTTGGATCGAGATCGAAAACGACCGTTCAGAAAACCCATTGCAATCCAACGAAGAAGGACACGGGCTCGGGCTGGCTAACACCAGGACGCGGATGGAAAAACTCTATGGAGACAGCGGGAACATTACAGTCTCTACAGCTCAGAAAAACCGATTCCTAGTCTCGATTCGATTTCCTTTCACCACGGAGTCTTTGATGGCTTCTCAGGGGACCGGAGAATGAACATTCGGGTGCTTGTGGTTGACGATGAGCCGTTAGCCCGAGTTGGCATCACTACACGCTTGAGTGCCTATTCCGACATGGTTGTTGTTGGGGAGTGCAGTACCGGGGAAGAGGCGCTTACGAAGATTCCACAAGTGTCGCCCGACCTAATCTTCGTTGATGTGGAAATGCCCGGTATTTCCGGATTAGATCTGCTTCGAGCATTGCCCAGGGAGAAAGCCAAATGCATAGTTTTCCTGACAGCGCATGAGGAATATGCCTTAGACGCGTTCAACGTAGAAGCGCTCGATTATCTCCTCAAGCCAATTGAGGACGCGCGATTCGCGGCTTGTGTCGACCGCGCGCGGCGCATGTTGTCTCTTCACCGGCAGGAGGCCAATTTCGAACGGCTTTATGGGCTTCTTGCCATCGCGGAGAAACAGGACAACGGAGGTGTAATCAAGCGGTTTCCCGTGCGCCGCGGTAACGAGTTTAGCTTCGTCCAAGTGGCGGATGTAGATTGGATCGAGGGGCTGGGAGACTATGCTGGATTGCATGTCGGCAATAGAACACACTTGATCCGTGAATCTCTTACCTTATTGGAAGCCCGCCTTGATCGAATGCAATTTGTTCGGGTTCACCGCTCGACGATCGTCCAAGTGGAACGAATTGTCCGCGTGGAGCCCGCGGCGAATCGAGATGCGGTTCTAACGTTGCGCGACGGCAAGACATTACGTGTGAGCCGAACATATCGTTCACACCTAGCAGAACTCCTGCAAAGACCCTAGTAATTGGTTCATCATGAATCTCCGCTTCGATGCCAAGCCCTCTCGTGTGGTAGGCGTTTCCGGTTTACTGTCACAGCAGAGGTCAACAACCACCTGGACCTGTAGTTCAACATCTCGTACAGTTGGAAGCCATGAACGTCACAGGCATTTCAACGGTCAGGCGAGATTCTTTTCTCAAACAAGTCAGAACTGCATCCATCAGGTCGAAGAGTTCAGGCAACCGGTTCTATGCGGTTTGTGGTGGGTCGCGGTAATCAGTGGGCCGATGATCCTATTTCTTGTAGTCGTAAGGTCACCGAGCGTCTGGAGGAGATAGTTTCTGCGCGGGACGAAACTTTATACCCATAAAGTGCTTAGCAACGCCATTCTCTGCCGGGGTCTTTTGAAGAAACGATTTCGCCGAGGCGTCGTGCTTCACATAGGCGTCCAGGAACTTCAGCGTGTATAGCACTACCCAGGCGTAGTTCGTGTTGGCGTCCTCTCGTCCGTAATCGGCTACCTGGTTTTCCGCAAAGCGCTGCTCACTCTCTCTGCGCTGAAACATGGAACTGAACTCCGGGTGCGCCATGCCGAGCATATTCACGGTGAGGAGATCGCCGTGGATCCAGGCATTCAGAACGTTTGGACCCACGATGTATTCCGGGGGGCCGTCATGATGTCTCTCAATATCTTCGAGAACATTCGGATCGCCCTGGGTGAAGAAGAGAAGCGGTATGGTCATCCGCTCCGGATGAACATCTCCGGCCATTTTCACTAGGCCCGGGTAATAGCGCATGCTTCCGTCCATCGATACCAGAGCATCGATGCGGGGGTCTCGTGCTGCCGCAAAAAGACTCGAATTTCCGCCCCAGCTCCAACTCACTACGGCGACCTCGGATACATCGGCATCGGGAAGCGTGTTGGCATACGTGATAAGAAACGAGATATCGCGTGCCTGCGCATTGATTCCATCGAGATCGTCAGTCATGTCGCGTGTCGACACCCCCATCGACGCGCTTGCAAGAACGACGTAGCCGTGACTGGCAAGGTATTCACACAGGTCGGCGTTCTCCCATGAAACGGAAGAATCGCTGGCAGCATAAATCAGAATCGGATAACGTTCTTTCGAAACCGGCGCATCCTGCACCGCCCAAAGCGGCATGTCGAGAGACGTCTTCAAGAGCGAACGCCACCGGTTCTGCTTTTCATCCGGAGCGTTGAAGTGGATCTCGGTATAGGCCAGCCGGACATAGTCGCCAATCGTCATCGGTTTGGCTGGACTTCTCAGCGACGGGTACCAGATCAGGGTTTGCATTGGCCGTGCTTCATCGCCCGCGGAGGACTGCGACGAGCCGTTCGCGGAGTAGTTGCGTGAGCGATCGTACTGATCGACGACCTTCAAACCTACCGGATAAGGTCCAGGCTTTTGCAGGAACCGAAATGGGGATGTTTGGCAATCCGCGAATACTGAATAGGAGCATATACATAATGCTAGAACGACCGGTGGGATCCTTGTTTTCAACCTGGCGTTTCTCCTGACTAATATACGGCTCGCTAAGCTAAGAAGTTCCGAAACGCTAACAGCGCTCAGTCCCGAAACCGAAGCCTCACTTCGGCGATTTCCATCTGAATCCTCCCCACGCGCATCTCCGCCAAATGTCTTACCGACGCGAATTTATATTTGTCTTACAGTCGCCCCTCCCTGTAGCCGGTTTACGACCCACTTGCTAATGAGACTGATCAAGCCGACCGACTGGATGAGCGCCTCGCCCTGAAGTCAACAGTTGAGCCAAGGGCCACTTGTCCGGAAAGCCGGACTTTTCGGGAGCTGACTGTTCAGGACTTCTATGCCATCACAGTTCTACGAACAGAGAGCAAATTGCTATTCGGTTCTCAAGGCTTGC
>Ga0302326_10007070_pt1 | contig 25078 bp, 19 predicted proteins | sample Palsa_T0_3_FD_202264 | JGI IMG/M metagenome (GOLD analysis project Ga0302326, IMG submission 202264) | Peat permafrost microbial communities from Stordalen Mire near Abisko, Sweden - Palsa_T0_3 | ecosystem: Environmental > Terrestrial > Soil > Palsa > Peat permafrost | place: Sweden: Abisko... | reverse complement strand
AAGCTTGGTCTGCCCGTTCCCGAGCCGGTTGCGCTGGAGCTTGACGGTGCGGTGCTGCAGCGGCCGTTCTTCATCATGGAGGAAATCACCGGTTGCACGGTTGCGTCCGTCATCGCACCGGATCCTTACGGCGCACATCGCGAGAAAATCGGCGAGCAGTTTTTCACGACTCTGGGCCGCATTGCGGCGGCAGACCCCGACTTGATCGGACTTGGTGATTTCGACGGGCCGCCGAACCGCGAATCATGCTGGAGCCATGAAGTGGCGCGCTGGGAAAAGGTGATTGACGAGGATGAGCGCGAGCCACAGCCGATCGCGCGAGCAGCCATTCGGTGGCTTAAGCGGAATCCACCACCTGCTGCGCAAAAAATATCAGTTGTGCATGGAGATTATCGCACGGGAAATTTCCTGTTCGATCCGGATGGAAACATTCGCGCGATTCTCGATTGGGAAATGGCGCACCTTGGCGACCCGCTCGAAGACCTGGGCTGGGCAATCGATCCGCTGTGGTCGCATGGCGATCCCTCGCGTCCCGCCGGCACGGTTGCCCGCGAAAGGGCTATCGCCATCTGGGAAGAGACGAGCGGACTCAGGGCTGAGCCCGCGGCTCTTCATTGGTGGGAGATTTTCGCAAGCCTGAAAGGGCTTGCGATCTGGATTTCCGCCGCTCGCGAATACGCCGAAGGCCGCAACGCCGACCCCGTCAACGCGTTCTCCGGCTGGTATACGCTTGCGTTCCACAACCATGTGCTGGCGGAACGGCTGGGAGCGGCGACATGAGCCCGGAAGTCGACCAGATTCTGATGCTGTCTGCTTCGCAGCTGATGGGCACGCTGGCGCCATCATTGCCTGATGGCTATGCGCAAGGACAGGCTGCGCTGCTGTCGTTCATGATGATCATGAGCGCGCGGGAATTCGAGCGCGCCGCGGACATTCGGGTGAACGAGAATGCCGACATGCGCGCGCTCTTTCGCGAACTGGCCGAGGATGTCGCCGACCAGGGTTTGCGAGCGAGACTCAAGGCCGCCGCTACAACCCGCGATGAATCGCTCGCCATTTCCGCACTCAACAGAAGCAACGGGGAACTGCGCCAAGTGCTGATTGCACTGCAGACATATGCCGAAGACAAGGAGAATCGGCCAGCGCAGGCCCGTATCTGGGACGCCTTGAAACGTTCGGCCGCAAGCCGCCTCGTCAAGCTCGCGTGAATTCAATCCGTCTCCGCCTGAGCTTCGCGCAAGGGGCGTCGGGCATGATCGGAGGCGTTAGCCTGCCCTTCTTCGGCGCCTGGCTTGCGTGGAAAGGCCTCTCGCCGACGCAGATCGGTACGCTGTTTTCCCTCGGCATGATGCTGAGAATTCTTGTTGTGCCGATAACGGGCATCGTCGCGGATGCGCGCAACGACCGGCGCGGCATGATGGTCTTTCTCGGGCTCGTCATGGTGGCCGGATTCGGCTCGCTGACGCAGGTTTCGCCGCCGCTTCTGCTGTTCGTCGCCGCGGTTCCCGCCAATATCGCCACAGGTGCCGCGAGCCCGCTGCTGGAAAGCGTCAGTATTCGCATCGCCAATCGCAACGGATTTGACTACGGCCATGTCCGCGTTTGGGCATCGATTCTGTTTGTGACCGGAAACGTCGCGTCAGGTGTCGCCGTCTCGGTCTTCGGATTGATCGTGATCGCGCCCTGGCTATTTATTGCAGGAGCGCTAAACGCCTGTGCGGCCTATATCCTGCCCCGCGCACCTGCCGAGCGGCCGCCCGGACATCTCCGGGCGCGATTGCGCACGACGCTGGCGGAAGCACATGAACTCATTCGTTCACCCGTGTTTCTCATCTTTCTTGCAACCGCTAGCCTCGACCAGGGTTCGCACGCCGTCTACTACTTCTACGGCGGACTGTATTGGCGCGCGCTCGGATATCCCGGCTGGCTGATCGGCGTGATCTTTCCGCTCGGCGTGTTCGCCGAGATCGTGTTCATGTCGTTTTCGCTGCGCATCTTCAAGTCCATCGGCGCCGTACGGCTGCTGACATTGGGCGCCATATGCTGCGTAGTGCGCTGGACGATTCTGGCGCTCAATCCTCCGTTTCCGTTCGTCGTCTTTGCGCAGGTTCTTCATGGCGGCACGTTTGCGCTCGCGCATCTGGGGGCGATGTACTTCATCCTGAAGGCCGTTCCGCCGAGGCTTTCGGCAACGGCGCAAAGTCTGTATGCGGTCTTCTCAGCCGGTCTTGCGATGGGTCTCGCGACCTATGCGTCGGGTCCCCTGTACGCGGCCGCCGGAGGCGGCGCCTATTTTCTGATGACGGCGATGGGGCTTGCGTCCCTGGGCTTCTCCCTGCTGCTCGCGCGCAGCTGGCACGGCGGGCGTGTTACACGGAGCGCATCGGAAGAAGAGCCGGAGACAATATAGTCCGCGATGTGAAGATCCCATATAGATTCAATGGCGTTTGCTGGGCATCCGCGCCTTCTAAAGGCCTTGAATTCGCCCCAAATAATCGCAAGATTCCGCCCGGTTGATCTCGGTGGAGGCGCGAGATGGACACTGTCAGGGTTCGCATTCACAACAAGGATGAGGACGCCTGGGCCGAACTCGGCACGATTATGTTGTGGCTGGGGCGGACCATGCTCGCATTCGTGTTTCTCGCCCCATTGCTGGGCGGTCTCGTTGCGTTGGGAAGTTTTCTGCTCAGCCGGGACATGCATCCTGTCTTCTGCATCGTGGGCAGCCTGCTCGCGGCGACCGTCATCTGGTACGCGTTTCACACGCAGCGCTGGCTGATCATGGCGTATGGCACGCTTTATACGGCCGTTGCCGCCGCGCTGATCTTCACGCAATTGCGCGACGCATCCGATTCCGTGTGGGCGGTTACCGGCGCGCTGGCATCCGCTGCGTTCGGTCTTGCGCTCAGCTGGAGCGTCTACAAACGTCACGCCCTCGCGCGCGGATGGGCCTTCTGATAAACGTCCATCAGTTTCTTCGTGTCGATGTCGGTGTATGTCTGTGTAGTCGATAGTGACGCATGGCCCAGCAATTCCTGCACGGCGCGCAGATCGCCCCCGTTGGCGAGGAGATGCGTGGCGAACGAATGGCGTAGCGCATGCGGCGTCGCCCGCTCCGGCAGGCCGAGCGCACTTCTCAGATGCTGCATGAATGCCTGCGCTTCGCGCGCACTCATGGGCTTGCCGCGACGGGAAAAAAACAGCGGTGCACCCGGCTCGGCGGCAAACGGTATCTGCCTGGCATAGTCCGCGATGGCATCGCGCACGACGGGCAGCACGGGCACGACGCGCTCCTTGCCACGCTTTCCCAGGATTGTCAGCCATTCGCCAAATGGAACGTCTGCTTTCCTGAGGCTCAATGCTTCCGAAATGCGCAAGCCTGCGCCGTAGAGGAGTGTCAGAAGCGCTGTATCGCGCGCGGCTATCCATTTCACGACGTTTTCGCTGGCGGCTTCCAGTGTGCGTGCCGCGTCCTGCTCGCTCAATGGTCGCGGGAGTGTGCGCGCAAGTTTCGGCGTGCGCACGGAACGGGCAGCCGGATTGGCCAGAACCTCTTCACGCTCGAGATGGCGAAAAAAACTGCGAATGGCGGCCAACGCCCGTCTCACGCCGCGCGGGCCCAGGCCGTCCGCGCGCCGAACGGTGATGAAGCCGCGGATATCGGAAGGTCCAAGATTTGCCAGCACCCGCACGTCCGGGGATTTGCCCCGGTGCTCCTGCAGGAACAAGAGGAATCGCGCCACATCGTCGCCATAGGCGCGCAGTGTGTGTGGACTCATGCGGCGCTCGTGCGCAAGCGCCGAGAGCCACTCGGCCTTCAGAGCTTCGGCAGATCGAGCCATGCACGGATGGAGCGTTCGAGCGCGCGCGCGAAAAATGTGAGATCGGTTTCCGTCTCGTCGCCTTCGAACCGCCCTTCCGCCTGCGCTCCGAGGACGTAGAGCGCCGCCGGCGTATCTCGTCCGATCTTGAGCCGAAACGTGGCGAGGCTGCGGCACTGGCCGCCGCCGGGCCCAAGCAGGATTTCGCCGCCGCCGGAGAGTATCGCACCCATGCCTTCACGGCCGAGAACGGCAGCGATTGTGCCAGGCTCAATCAATCGGACACCCTTCGTGCCGGTCGGCGCCGCACCTTCTTCGCCTTCCACGCACAATGCCGCGCGCTCCGCGCCAAAAGCATCGGCCGATGCGATGGCAATCGCGATTGCCTCCTCGAAGCTTCTCGCGTCCAGCAGATCCAGCGTCGCTCGTCTGACGCCTTCACCCAGCCGCACGGCCTGAACCCGTGCGCCGCGCAATCCATCACGCTCCGCGCGCAATACCGAGTTCTCGGTTGCGAGTTTCTCGATGACAAATTTTTGCAGATCCCGGACCTCGCCGGCATCGAAGCGCTCGGGCAAGAGCAGCGCGAGCAATTCGCTGTCGGCAGCAAGCCTTGTCCGGTTCATGCGGATATAGGCCTTGACGGCCTCTGCTGCCGCTTCTGCCGGCGCACGCGATTCGGCGCGGTCGCTCATCCGCTTCGCCGCCTCATGTCGGGGTCACAAGCATCTTTGTTGGCATTGAACAGCTTCATGCTTGACCGGTCAGAATCAGGGCAGAAAGTGTACTCATGAAAAGCGCCGCCATGAAGCCCCATGATTCGGAAGTGGATGCTCCCCCGACAGCCGGCCGCGCTGGCGTGCTCCTGCCTTTGCCGCTTTCCGGCGCCTATGACTACCGGGTCGCAACGCCATTGACGCGTGGCACTTTGGTGACAGCGCCGCTGGGACCACGCGAAGTGCTGGGTGTGGTCTGGGGCGAGTCCGACGGCAGCGTTGCCGACACCAAACTCAAGGGAGCGATTCCGCTCGACGGTCTACCGAAACTTCCCGAGCGGCTCTGCGATTTCATCGATTGGATGGCGCGCTACACATTCAATCCGCCCGGCGCCGTGCTGGCACTGGCTTTGCGTTCGCGGCAGGCCTTCGAGCCTGAGGTACCGCGCAGCGCCTATGTCCGCGGAAACATCACACCTGCACGCATGACCCTGGCCCGAACGCGCACGCTCGAACTTGCGGCTGACGGTCTCGCGCGGAGCATCGGCTCCATAGCTGATGAAGCGAACGTCACGCCGCAGGTCGTGCGCGGACTGATCGAAACAGGCGCGCTGGTAGAAACCCAATTGCCGGAATTTCCATCTTTCGGCGCGCCGGACCCCAGTTTCACAACTTCAGTTCTCAACGCGGAACAGTCTCAAGCCGCCTCTTCGCTTGTCCACGACGTCGGCTCTCAGGAATTTGCGGTTTCGCTTCTTGATGGCGTAACCGGATCGGGCAAGACCGAAACCTATTTCGAGGCCATCGCGGAGGCCATTCGCCGAGACAGGCAGGCGCTCATTCTGCTGCCCGAGATCGCACTGACCGTGCAGTTTCTCGATCGCTTCGCGGCGCGCTTCGGCTGCCGGCCCGCGGAATGGCATTCCGATCTTTCGCAAAAAGAGCGCAGGCGCACCTATCGCGCGGTGCTGAACGGGGAAGCGCGCGTCGTGGTCGGCGCGCGCTCGGCATTGTTTCTTCCGTTTCAATCTCTCGGCGTCATCATCGTCGATGAAGAGCACGAGCAGGCCTACAAGCAGGAAGACGGCGTCGTCTATCACGCGCGCGACATGGCCGTGGTGCGCGCGCACATCGAAAAATGTCCCGTCGTGCTTGCGAGCGCAACGCCATCGCTGGAAAGTTATGTCAATGCGAAGAGCGGACGCTATCGCTGGCTGAGACTCCGCGAGCGTCATGGCGAGGCCGTGATGCCGACGATCCGGCTTGTCGATATGCGGCAGGAACGCATGAATGCGGACACTTGGCTGTCCGAACGCTTGCGCGAAGCGATTGCCGCGACGCTTGCCGGCGGCGAGCAGGCGATGCTGTTCCTCAATCGCCGCGGCTACGCTCCTCTCACCCTGTGCCAGTCATGCGGACACAAAATGATCTGTCACAACTGTTCCGCCTGGCTGGTCGAACACCGCTATCGCCGTGAGCTCATGTGTCATCACTGCGGTTATCAGGCAGCGATTCCTCCCAAATGTCCGCAGTGCGGCGCGGAGAAATGTCTTATCGCCTGCGGGCCGGGCGTTGAACGCGTGGCTGAGGAGTTCGCGAGCGTGTTTCCCGATGCGCGCATGGCAATCGCCTCCAGCGACACGATGCACGGCCCGCAGGAAACGCAGGCCGCCATCCGCGCCATGGGCAAGCACGAGATTGACGTACTGATCGGCACGCAGATTGTTGCCAAAGGCCATCATTTTCCGCAGCTCACGTTGGTCGGCGTGATTGACGCCGACCTCGGCGGTTCCAATGGCGACCCGCGTGCGCGCGAACGCACATTTCAATTGCTGCATCAAGTCTCGGGCCGCGCCGGCCGCGCGGAGAAGCCCGGTCTCGTACTCATCCAGACGCGCAATCCCGACGATGTCGTGATGCGCGCGCTGGCCAGCGGCGACCGCGATGCGTTTCTGCGTCAGGAAGCGGCTTCACGCGAAATCGTCTCCGCGCCGCCTTATGGCCGGCTTGCCGCAATCATTCTCTCAAGCCACGACGGCGAAGCCGCGCGCGAAGCCGGCCGCGCGCTCGCGAAAGCCGCACCCGCCGCGAAGGGCCTGAAAGTGTGGGGCCCGACGCCGGCCTTCTATCAGGTCCTGCGCGGCCGCACCCGCGAACGCCTGCTCGTGCAGGCGCAACGCAACGTGGATGTGCAGGCCTACCTGCAGGCGTGGCTGGCGCGGGTGAAATTACCGAGCAGCGTGCGCATGACAGTGGATGTGGACCCAGTGAGTTTTTTTTAGCTTTGCGGGAGCGCCACACCACAATTGGTGAGCCGCTCGCGAGCCGCGCGGATCGCTTGCGGTGTGAAACTGGATGGATATTTGAGGACAAGAAACTCGCCGGTCAATTCCGCCAATCCATTTTGTGTCAAGAGTTCAAAGCCTTGAGTCTGGGTCTTGCCGAGCGCCCAGTCTTCCAGGCACTGGATTACGCCCTTGTTACGGAGTTTTTGCCGAGTGCGGCTCGCCGAAGTTGTGCGACCGTTCTTTTGCGTGAGCAACTCTTCGTAGGCTCTCAGCATTGCGTAGAAATCACGATGCAGCGGATCTTGTTGATCGAGGCCTTCCAAGGTACATAATCTGCGAAACGCTTCCCGCCAGACGTCGGTGCGATTCTGTTTCTTCGCGTTTGCCATCATATTGTGAAGGGAGTCGGCATCGCTGCAGCTTGCAATGATTTCCAAAACGGTCTTCGCCATTGCTGCCTCGCATCGCGCTTGCATTCTGCGCGCATATCTTTTTTCGCAAAGCTACCCCCCGTAGGCGGCGGCGGAACATTCGCCGTTCCGCACCACGATAGGCACCGCACCGCACCGTATCACTATTATTTCTCCTGCAACGTCCGCACATCCACCAGATGCCCCTCAATCGCCGCGGCGGCGGCCATCGCGGGGCTCATGAGATGGGTGCGACCGCCGCGGCCCTGGCGGCCTTCGAAATTGCGGTTGGAAGTGGAGGCGCAGCGCTCGCCGGGTTCGAGACGGTCGGCGTTCATGGCGAGGCACATCGAACAGCCCGGCTCGCGCCATTCGAAGCCAGCAGCAATGAAAATCTCGTCGAGGCCCTCCTGCTCCGCCTGCTCCTTCACAAGACCGGAGCCGGGAACGACCATCGCGCCGACATGCGATGCTACCGTCTTGCCGCGCACGATCTCGGCAGCGGCGCGCAGATCTTCGATGCGTCCGTTGGTGCAGGAGCCGATGAAGACGCGGTCGATCTTCACCTCTTCGAGCGGCGTACCCGGTTTCAGGTCCATATAAGCGAGCGCGCGGTTGATCCCGGCACGCTGGTTTGCATCTTCGATGTTTGCAGGATCGGGAACGCGCGCCGTCACCGGCAGCGCCTGCTCGGGACTCGTACCCCAAGTCACCATCGGCGCAATCGTGGCCGCATCGAATGCGATTTCGGAATCGAACACCGCATCGTCGTCGGATTTGAGGTAGCGCCATGTCCGCACGGCCGCCTCGAAATTTCCCGTCTTGGGTGCACGCGGCTTGCCCGCGATATAGGCAAAAGTCGTTTCATCCGGCGCGATCAATCCGGCGCGAGCGCCCGCTTCAATGGTCATGTTGCACAGTGTCATGCGCGCTTCCATCGACAGCGCGCGAACGGCTTCGCCAGCATATTCGATGACATGACCCGTGCCGCCAGCGGTGCCGATCTTCGCGATGATGGCAAGCGCCATGTCTTTCGCCGTGACGCCTGGTGGAAGCTTTCCCTCAACCGTCACGCGCATGTTTTTCGCGCGGCTCATGGAGAGCGTCTGCGTCGCCAGCACATGTTCGACTTCGCTCGTGCCGATGCCGAATGCGAGCGCGCCGAATGCGCCGTGCGTGGACGTGTGCGAATCGCCGCAGACGATCGTCGTGCCCGGCAGCGTCCAGCCCTGCTCCGGCCCCACGATATGCACGATACCCTGGCGGATATCGCTCATCGACAGATATTCGATGCCGAATTCGCGGGTGTTTGTTTCCAGCGCGGCGACCTGTTGCGCGGCCTGCGGATCGGCGATGCCCTTGCTGCGATCCGTGGTGGGAACATTGTGATCGGCCACGGCCAACGTGAGATCACGCCTGCGCACCTTGCGTCCCGCGTTGCGCAAACCTTCGAACGCCTGCGGGCTTGTCACTTCGTGCACGAGGTGGCGGTCGATGTAGAGCACGCTCGCCTCGCCCGTCGCCTCATGGACGATGTGCGATTCCCATATCTTGTCGTAGAGCGTTCTCGCGGTCATCGAGCGGAATCAACGCCATGATCGCGGCGTGCGCAAGAATGAATTTCACCGGCAAGACGCAAAGCCATCCGGAACGCCTTTGCGTCTTGGCGGTTCCTCTTTTCCTGCGCCTTCGGCGGAGCCACACGTTCAGTGCTGGCTTCCGAAGTAGAGGACGGTCATAATGATCACAAGTGCGATCGCCTGCGCCAGGATGCGATAGCGCATGAGCTTGTTGGACCAGTCGCGCGATACCTGCCCGCCGGCCCAGAGCGTGTAAATCCCTGCGGCCAGAATGAGCGCAACGGCGGCAACCGCAACGGCGACGATGACGGCTCCCATAACCTACCAATTCCCGACGTTCGGCATGGATGCCCAGGGCTCGGCCGGTGCCTTCGGCCTGCCCTCCTGCAACAATTCGATCGAGATGCCGTCCGGCGAACGCACGAACGCCATGTGCCCGTCGCGAGGGGGCCGGCTGATGGTCACGCCGCCGTCCATGAGACGTTGGCACGCCGCGTAGATGTCGTCGACACGATAGGCGAGGTGGCCGAAATTGCGCCCGCCCTTGTAGTCCTCCGGATCCCAATTGTGTGTGAGTTCCACCATCGGCGCGTCCTCCATCGTGGCGCGCGCCGTATCGTTGGGCGCGGCGAGGAACACGAGCGTGAAACGGCCTCTCTCATTGTCGATCCGGCGCACTTCTTCGAGCCCAAGTAGGCCGCAATAGAAGTTCAGCGACGGCTCGAGATCGCGAACGCGGACCATGGTGTGCAGATAGCGCATTTTCCAACTCCTGTTCCCGTCAGGCCAACGCGTCGATGGCCTCATCCGTAAGCCCGCCGGGCACGATGGTTACGGGGATCGCGTGATCGGCCGAAGCAACAAATGTGGAGACCAATAGACCCGGGCCGTCCTTTGACGTCGCTGCCGCGAGCACCAAAATGGAGATGTCCTTGTCTGCGGCGATCAGATCCTTGAGGCAATCCGTGCGTCTGCCGTACAGAACGACGAGTTCCGACAAGATGCCCGTGAGCTCATTCACAAGCTTCGCGGCGGCATGAACCAGCGACTCGGCTTCGGCGTGTGCCTCGTCGCGCATGATCTCTTCGACCCCTCGCCATTGCTGAATATCGCCCGGTTCAGCAACGCCCAGCAACGTCACGCGACCGCCGGTGTGCTGGGCGCGGCGCGCCACATAGCGCAGGGCCACGCGCGATTCGGGCGAGCCATCGGCGACCACCAGAAACTTTCGCGGACGTAGAGCGCCTGTGCCACCAGTTACCGTCATGACGCCGATGCTGCCACTGCTCCCGTCTTCGCAGCAAGACCATCAGCCTATTCCGTCAGAACCAAATGCCTCATGAAAAGACTTAACGCAAAGGACGCAGGGTGCGGCGCAGAGAGCGCGGTGGAGATTGTTTGCTGCGCAAAGGACCTGCTTGCGTCCTCGGCGAAAGCCCTTGCGTCCTTTGCGCTAGGAATTCCCGCCCTCCAGCAGCGACTGGAGCCGGTAGATGAGCTCGAGCGCCGCCTTCGGCGTGAGGGAATCCGGACTTACTTCGCGCAACGCCTCTTCGACAGCGTTCTTCGCTGCCTCCGGTTTCGCCGGCACGACCGAGAACAGGGGCAGGTCGGCGATGCGCGCCAACGGCTTGTGCCCCTCCCGGCCCTCTTCAAGCGCGGCCAGAACCTCCTGCGCCCGTGCGATAACCGCCGAGGGTAATCCTGCAAGCTTTGCCACGTGAATGCCGTAGGAACGATCGGCGGCGCCCGGCGCGACTTCGTGGAGGAAGACAATCGAATCCTTCCACTCGCGAACGCGCATGGTAACACAGGCAAGCTTTTCGAGGCGTTCGGCGAGGGCTGTCATCTCGTGATAGTGCGTCGCGAACAATGCACGCGAGCGATTCTTCTGGTGCAAATGTTCAACCGTTGCCCAGGCGATGGCGAGGCCGTCAAACGTAGCGGTGCCGCGGCCGATCTCATCCAGAATGACCAGGCTCCTTTCGGTTGCCTGATTGAGAATAGTCGCTGTTTCCACCATCTCCACCATAAAAGTCGAGCGGCCGCGCGCGAGATCGTCCGCAGCGCCGACACGGCTGAAGAGACGATCAACAATTCCGATATGCGCGGACTCGGCCGGCACGAACGCGCCCATTTGCGCGAGAATTGCGATCAGCGCGTTCTGTCGCAGGAACGTCGATTTGCCAGCCATGTTGGGACCGGTGACAAGCCAGATTCGGCCGCGCGCGTCTGGAGAAAGGTCGCAATCGTTCGGCACAAACTGGCCCTGATGGGCTTGAGCAAGAGCTGCCTCGACGACCGGATGACGGCCGCGCGCAATGGCGAAGGCGCTGCCTTCGTCGATTCTGGGTCGCACGTGCCGCTCTTTCACCGCCAGTTCGGCGAGCGCCGTGAGCACATCGAATCGCGCGAGCGCATCGGCGAGTCGCGAGAGCGCGGCTGCGGACGTTGCTACATCACCCACCAGTGACTCGAAGAGGTCGCGCTCGATCGCAAGTGCCTGTTCCGCGGCCTGAGCGATGCGGCTCGCCAGCGTTGCAAGTTCGTCGGTCGTGAAGCGCACGGCGTTGCCAATGGTCTGACGATGGCGGAACAGGTCGCGCGCCGCGCCCGCCATCAACCGGTCCGCATTGGGAGGCGACAGTTCGATGAAATAACCGAGTACGCCGTTATGCTTGATCTTGAGTGCTGCGACGCCGCATTCTTCGCGATACCGCGTTTCAAGGCCTGCGATAACGCGGCGGCTTTCATCGCGAAGGGCTCGCACCTCGTCGAGAGCTGGATGAACGCCGGCTGCAATGAAGCCGCCATCGCGCGTCGTGAACGGCGGCTCCGGCACGAGCAGGCGCTCCAGCCTGTCGCCGAGCGGCGTGGCTTCGGAAAGCGCGCTTGCAAGCGCCGTCCGCGCCGTCACTGCCTCACCCGACGGCGGCTTGAGCCGGTCGGCGAGTATCGCCGTCTTGTCGCGCAAGGTTCGCGACGCGTTCATCCCGTCACGCAACGCAGACAGATCGCGCGGGCCGCCGCGGCCGACGGAGAGACGCGCAAGTGCGCGGGCCATATCGGGGGCGCGGCGCAAATCGCTGCGCAACTCCTGTCGAAGCTCGTTCTCGCCCGCGAAAAACGCGACGGCGTCGTGTCGTTCGCCGATTCGCGATGGATCCGTCAGCGGAGAAGACAAGCGAGCCGCAAGTTCCCGTGCACCAGCGGCCGTCAATGTTCGGTCGATCACGTCGAGCAGGCTGCCGCGCCTCGCGCCGGACAGGGTTTCCGTCAACTCGAGATTGCGCCGTGTCGCGGAATCGATTCCCATGAACGAGCGCGTCACGACTCGCGACATCGGTTTCAGCGCCGGAAGCTTTCCCTTCTGCGTCAGTTCGAGATAGCCGACGAGTGCACCTGCGGCCGACAGTTCGGCGCGCGAGAAGCTTCCGAACGCATCGAGTGCGGCGACGCCATAGAGATTCTTCAGCGCGCGTTCACCGCTTGCCGAATCGAATTTGATGGCAGGCAGCGGCGTGAGGGCCACGTTCCACGACGCAAACAACGGTTCAAACAGTTCATCCGCAAACAGCGAATCCGGCACCAGCCATTCGCGCGGTTCGAGGCGCGCAAGTTCCGTCGCCAACTCCGTAGACGCGACGACACCGACATGAAACTCGCCGGTCGACATGTCTGCCGCCGCGAGCGCGAACTCGTTTCCCGCGCGACCGAGCGCAGCCAGAATGTTGGCAACTCGCGCCTCAAGCAGCGTGTCTTCCGTCAGGGTTCCAGGCGTAACAAGCCGTACAACCTGGCGCTTCACGACGGACTTGGCGCCGCGTTTTTTGGCTTCGACAGGATCTTCGATCTGTTCGCAAACCGCGACACGGAAGCCCTTGCGGATCAGTTTCTCGAGGTACGCGTCGGCCGCGTGCACCGGCACGCCGCACATCGGAATGTCTTCGCCCTGGTGCCGGCCACGTTTCGTGAGTGCGATGTCCAGCGCCCCGGACGCCTTGGCGGCATCGTCAAAAAACAGCTCGTAGAAGTCGCCCATCCGGTAGAAAAGCAGGTATTCCGGATGCGCGGCCTTAATCTCGAGATATTGCGCCATCATCGGTGTGACGGCTTCGGCGGAAACATGCTCGTTCATAGGCGGGACGCTAGCAGGTCGAACGCGCAACGGTGATGGCTCCGCCGCTCACCTGGCTCGGAATCCCCAGCCAGATTGCCCCGCCAAGCTCCAGAAGCAGTCCGGACATCAAAGCTGCGTCGGAGCGCCGTCTTGGGCGGGAGTTCCAGGCCGCCCTGCCGCTTTGGCGTAAAGGATTTGCATACGAAGCCGCGTTCGGAGAGCCTGTGTTCAAAGGGTTTACCGTCTTGCGGGGCTTAGACCTCCCCCCTATATACCCCCCAGACGCGGTAAGGGCATTTTCAGCCCCGACAACCGCTCACATGCACAATGGGGACGGACCGGAGGGCGCTCCTGAAGGAGGCCAGGATCCCGTTGCCCAACAGAGAGGACTGAAAATCATGAGTAAAGTCATCGGCATCGACCTCGGCACGACGAATTCCTGCGTCGCTGTCATGGAGGGATCGAGCCCAAAAGTCATCGAGAACGCGGAAGGCGCCCGGACCACACCGTCCATTGTGGCGTTCACACCCGACAGCGAACGTCTGGTCGGCCAGGCCGCCAAGCGCCAAGCCGTCACGAACCCGGAATTCACCTATTTCGCGATCAAGCGACTGATCGGCCGACGCTTCGAGGATCCCATGACCCAGAAGGACATGGGGATGGTGCCGTACAAGATCGTCAAAGCCGACAATGGCGACGCCTGGGTACAGGGACGCGAGAGCAAGCGCTTCGCCCCTTCCGAAATATCCGGTTTCATTCTGCAGAAGATGAAGGAAACCGCCGAGGCCCATCTGGGCGAAAAGGTCGCGCAGGCCGTCATCACGGTTCCGGCCTACTTCAACGACGCACAGCGTCAGGCAACCAAGGATGCCGGCAAGATTGCGGGGCTTGAAGTTCTGCGCATCATCAACGAGCCAACAGCAGCCGCGCTCGCCTACGGCATGGACAAGAAGCAGGCCGGCACAATCGCGGTCTACGATCTCGGCGGCGGTACGTTCGACATTTCCGTCCTCGAAATCGGCGACGGCGTCTTCGAAGTGAAATCGACCAATGGCGACACGTTCCTCGGCGGCGAAGACTTCGATCAGAAAATCGTCAATTACATCGCCGACGAGTTCAAGAAAGAGAATGGCATCGACCTGCGCACGGACAGGCTTGCGCTGCAGCGACTGAAGGAAGGCGCCGAGAAGGCAAAGATCGAGCTTTCGTCCGCCATGCAGACGGAAGTGAACCTGCCGTTTATCACTGCCGATGCGACCGGTCCCAAGCATCTGACCATGAAGATCACGCGCGCCAAGCTGGAAGCGCTGGTCGACGATCTCGTGCAGCGGACAATCGCTCCCGTGAAGCAGGCATTGAAGGATGCCGGCGTCACGGCGAACCAGATCGACGAAGTCATCCTCGTCGGCGGCATGACGCGCATGCCGAAGGTGCAGGAAGTCGTCAAACAGCTGTTCGGCAAGGAGCCGCACAAGGGCGTCAATCCGGACGAGGTCGTGGCCATCGGCGCCGCGATCCAGGCCGGCGTGCTCAAGGGCGAAGTGAAGGACGTTCTGCTTCTCGACGTGACGCCGCTGTCGCTCGGCATTGAGACGCTGGGTGGCGTGTTCACGCGGCTGATCGATCGCAACACGACCATTCCGACGAAGAAGAGTCAGACCTTCTCGACCGCGGAAGACAATCAGACCGCTGTGACCATCCGCGTTTTCCAGGGCGAGCGCGAAATGGCGGCAGACAACAAGCTGCTCGGCCAGTTCGATCTCGTGGGACTTCCGCCCGCACCGCGCGGCATGCCGCAGGTGGAGGTGACGTTTGACATCGATGCGAACGGAATCGTGTCGGTGACTGCAAAGGACAAGGCAACGGGCAAAGAGCAGCAGATCCGCATCCAGGCTTCCGGGGGCCTTTCCGACAAAGACATCGAGAAGATGGTCAAGGAAGCCGAAGCCCATGCCGCGGAGGACAAGCAACGCCGCGCGGCTGCCGAAGCCAAGAATCAAGGCGATGCGCTGGTCCACACGACGGAGAAGGCGCTTTCGGAGCATGGCGACAAGGTCGGCAGCGACGACCGCACGGCGATCGAGAATGCGCTCGCAGCACTGAAAGAGTCCCTGAAGGCCGACGACGCGGACGACATCAAGTCGAAGACGGATGCGTTGGCGCAGGCCTCCATGAAGTTGGGCGAGGCGATGTACAAGGCACACGCCGCGCAAGGTGCGCCCGGCGAAGGCGGAGAGTCCGGCGGCGGAGCGGCGAAGGACGACAATGTCGTCGACGCCGAATTTTCGGAAGTCGATGACGACCAAAAAAAGGGCGCGGCATAATTGGGAGGCGAGAGCCGGAATCCGGTAATGGATTCCGGCTCTTCGTTTTCTGAGATGCGGGGTTGGGTTCTGCGCACGCCATGAGCAAACGCGATTTTTACGAAGTTCTCGGTTGCGCCAAGACCGCGTCGATCGAGGAACTCAAGGGTGCTTACAGAAGGCTCGCCAAGGAGCTTCATCCCGACAAGAACCCGGGCGACGCCACCAGCGAACACCGCTTCAAGGAAATCAACGAGGCTTACGACGTCCTCAAGGACGATCAGAAGCGCGCGGCCTATGATCGTTTCGGTCATGCCGCATTCGAGAACGGCGGCGGACAGCGCGCAAACGGATTCGACTTCGCGTCTTCCTTCACCGACGTGTTCGACGATCTGTTCGGCGAGTTCATGGGCGGAAGACGCGCGCGACGACAAAATCGCGGCGGCGACCTTCGCTACAATCTCGAAATTTCTCTCGAAGACGCCTACAAGGGCTCGAACGCGCAAATACGCGTCAATACGGCTGTCGCCTGTGATGCGTGTGGCGGCACCGGCGCGGAAGCCGGATCGAAGCCCGAGCAATGCCCGACTTGCAGCGGCGCGGGCAAGGTCCGCGCACAACAGGGCTTCTTCACGATCGAGCGGACCTGCCCCAATTGCCGCGGCGCCGGACGCATCATCCGCAATCCCTGCAAGAGCTGTCAGGGCTCAGGTCATGTGCAGAAGGAGCGAACGCTCTCCGTCAATGTGCCCGCAGGAGTGGAAGAAGGAACCCGCATTCGCCTGACCGGTGAAGGACAGGCGGGTATGAACGGAGGGCCGGCCGGCGATCTCTACATCTTTGTGTCATTGGCGCAGCATTCGATATTTCAGCGCGACGGACACGACCTCTACTGCCGCGCACCGATTTCGTTTGTGACGGCCGCGATGGGTGGCGCAATTGAAGTGCCGACCTGCGACGGCGGCCGCGCGAAGATCAGCATTCCGGAAGGCACACAGACCGGCCGGCAGTTTCGCCTGCGTGGCAAGGGAATGCCCGTGCTGCGTGGCGGCGGGATGACGGGCGATCTCTATATCGAGGTATCGGTCGAGACGCCCGCCAAGCTCACAAAAAAGCAGAAGGAACTCCTGCGCGCCTTCGAGAAGGAAAGCGAAGACGGCACGCATCCGGAGTCGGAAGGATTCTTCTCGAAGGTCAAGGACTTCTGGAACCGCGCCGGCGAAGCGTAGGTCGCCCTCAACCCGTCATCAACGCATTCATGTTCGGGCAGCCCTCAGCTTCTGCGAACAACACCTCGAAGTTTTCCTCGTCCAGCATCTTCTTCGCCGCACGGTTCATCGCGCCCCACGCAGCGCGTGCCGTTCCCGCACCGGCGCTGATGCGGCGAACGCCGGAGCGTTTCAATTCCGCTACCGGAGGCATATCGCGCGACATGGCCAGCGCATTGAGCGGGAGATCGATTTCCATGGCGATCCTTCCCAAAGCTTCGAGATCGTAGGTTCCTGGCAGAAATATCCCGTCCGCGCCCGCATCGCGATAGAGCCGGCTGCGCGCCAGCGCTTCGTCAATTGCTTTTTCAGGCGGCGTGAGTTTCTTCAGGTAAACATCGATGCGCGCATTGACAAAGAAATCCGAGCCGAGTTCGGCTACGCGTTCGCGGATCGCTATGATTTTCCGGGCGAGAAGATCAGGTGGCAACGTTCCATCCTCGATGTTCATGCCGGCGGCTCCCGCTTCGATCAGTTGCACCACGAATGCAGCTACCTGTTCGGGATTGGACGAATATCCGGTTTCGCTGTCGACACTCACCGGCGCTCGCACCACGCGGATGATTTCGCGGACCGCATCGAGCAGACAATTCGAAGAGGCTGCCTCCCCGTCCGCGTATCCATGCGCCCAGGCGACGGCGGCGCTGGAGGTGGCGATCGCCGCCGCACCGCACTCCTCAGCCACACGCGCGCTCGCCGCATCCCACACATTGGGAAGGATCAACACACGGCCTTTGCCATGAAGGTCGCGGAACCGGGCTGCCTGCTGCTTCTGCGGTGATGTCATCGTCTTGTTCCTCTTGTCGGGCAGGCCCGATCCTAGTCTCTGCCGCGCGGAAGTCAGTGAAGCGAAGCTGTCATTTCGCACGATTCCAGTCCCGCAGAGCCGCATTTTGCAAAATGGCCGGCGGCACAATGAATCTCGCGGCCAAACGCGCTACGGTGCGCGCGACCATGAGCGATTGGCTGACATTCCTCACACGATCGGTCGCGCGACCCTTCCGGGTCGGCGCTATCGCGCCTTCAAGCCGTGGTCTCGCACGCGCAATGGCGGCGCAGGCCGATTCGCGGCAAGCCGGTTCCGTGCTTGAACTCGGCCCGGGAACAGGGGTTGTCACACGGGCACTGATCGACCGCGGCTTCGCACCTGAGCGCATAGTCGCGATAGAATACGATCCCGCGCTTGCGAGCCTCATGCGCGCGCGCTTTTCCGGCGTTCACGTCATTCAGGGCGATGCGTTCGACCTCGAACGCAGTCTGGGCACCCGCGACCCATTCGTTGCAGTCGTGTCGAGCCTGCCGTTGCTGTATTTTCCGCTCGCGCGGCGGGAGGCATTGATTGCGACGGTATTCGCGCGCCTTGCTCCGGCCGCACCCTTCATACAGTTCACCTACGGCTTTCGCGCGTCCGTGCGCCCACCTGCCGGCGCGACCGCCATCCGCGCCGCGGTAGTGCTGCTCAATCTTCCCCCTGCGCAGGTGTGGGTTTATCGGAATCCTGGATAGGTCCGTGCTGCGCTACTCCGCCGCCTCGGCCAGTTGCGGCGCGGCCTGGAGCACATCGGCTCCCACATGCGCCTCGAACTTGCGGAAGTTCTCGCGGAACATCTGCACGAGCTTTTTCGCCTGCGCATCGTAAGCAGCCTTGTCGGTCCACGTGTCGCGCGGATTGAGAATCTTCGCGTCGACATGCGGCACGGAAACCGGAACACGGAAGCGGAAATGCGGATCGACGCGCATTTCCACATTCGCAAGTGTCCCGTCGAGCGCCGCGGACAGCAAGGCGCGCGTCGCCTTGATCGGCATACGCGAGCCGACGCCGAAAGCGCCGCCCGTCCAGCCTGTGTTCACGAGCCAGCAATCGGCCTTATGCTGGGCAATGAGATCGCGCAGAAGGTTTCCGTATTCCGAAGGGTGACGCGGCATGAACGGCGCCCCGAAGCAGGTCGAGAAGGTCGGCTGCGGTTCCTTGCCCAACCCCTTCTCGGTTCCCGCAACCTTCGCCGTAAAGCCCGAGAGGAAGTGATACATGGCCTGCGAGGGAGTCAGCTTCGAAATGGGTGGCAGCACGCCGAAGGCGTCGGCCGTCAGCATGATGACGTTTTTCGGATGCGGAGCGGTGCCGGTGCGCGAAGCGTTGGGAATATAATCGATCGGATAGGCCGCGCGTGTATTCTCCGTGTAGCGGCCGTCGTCGAGATCGAGCTCGCGCGTTTGAGGATCCATCACCACATTTTCGAGCACGGTGCCGAAACGCTGCGTTGTGGCATAAATCTCGGGCTCGGCTTCGGCGGAAAGTTTGATCACTTTCGCATAGCAGCCGCCTTCGAAATTGAACACGCCGCTTTCCGACCAGCCATGCTCGTCATCGCCCACCAATGTGCGCGTCGCATCGGCGGAGAGCGTCGTCTTGCCCGTGCCCGAAAGCCCGAAGAAAATCGCCGCGTCGCGATTGCGCCCCACATTCGCCGAGCAATGCATCGGCATCACGCGCTTGGGCGGCAGAAGATAGTTGAGGATCGTGAAGACCGATTTTTTCATCTCGCCGGCATAGGATGTGCCACCGATCAGCACGAGTTTGCGCGAGAAATTCACCGCAATGACCGTGCCGGTATCGCAGCCATGCACTTTCGGATCGGCCTGGAAGCCCGGCAGATCGATGATCGTGAATTCCGGTGTGAAGCCGTCGCGCTGGCCGGAATTGGGCTCGATCAGCAGATGCTGGATGAAGAGCGAATGCCAGGCGAACTCCGTCACGACGCGCACGGGCAGTCTGTGGGTCGAATCGGCGCCGCCAAACAAATCCTGGGCGAAAAGCTCGTGGCCTTGCGCGTACGCCATCATGGATTGAAACAGCGACTCGAACGCAGCAGGGGTCATCGCCTTGTTGTTGTCCCACCAGACGTGGCTCTCGGTCGACGCATCGCGCACGATGAATTTGTCGGATGCCGAGCGCCCCGTGTGCTGCCCGGTGATGACGACGAGGGGGCCGTTCTTAGCCACATGGCCTTCGCCGCGCGCCAAGGCCTGCTCGTAAAGCTCGGGCGCGGTCATATTCCAGTGCACGGTTTTGAGGTTGCGAAATCCCTGGCCCTCGAGGCCATGGGCGCTTGGATGCCGCCCGTCCTGAGACATGGTCACTCCCGTTTATTGTCGCCGTGCTCGGTCTGGCCGGCTGCCCCGGTCCAGGGCAAAAGATAGGCTTGGCCCGCCCCTTCCCGCAAGGAATGGCCATACGCGCAGCGAAAAAGGCAGCCCGCGCCGCGTCTTATGTTAGAGACCAATCGCCACATGGCCGGCGGAGTCCGCCGCGCAGGGACCGAAAACGCAAATGGCGCTATCCGACGAGGAACTGGAGCGATACGCCCGACATATCGTGCTTCGCGAAGTCGGCGGAGCAGGTCAGGCAAGGTTGAAGGCCGCACGCGTGCTGGTGATCGGGGCCGGAGGGCTGGGCAGCCCGCTGATCCTGTATCTGGCGGCCGCCGGCATCGGCACGATCGGCATTGTGGATTTCGACCACGTCTCCCTTTCGAACCTGCAGCGCCAGATCGCACACCGGACGAAGGACGTTGGGCGCCCGAAAACGGAGTCGGCGTCCGAAACGGCGCGGTCTTTGAACCCGGAGGTCCGTGTCGAAACGCACCCTGTCCGGATTACTCCCCAGAATGCCCTTGAGCTGGTCGGAACCTACGATCTGGTGGCAGACGGGTCGGACAATTTCGCGACACGCTTCCTGCTAAACGACGCCTGCTTCTTTGCGGGAAAACCTCTGGTTTCTGCCGCGGTCACTGAGTTCGACGGTCAACTCGCCACCTTCAGGGCTTATGATCGGAGCGACGAATTTCCCTGCTACCGCTGCCTTTTTCCCGAACCCCCACCCACGGGTTCTGCGCCTTCGTGCTCGGAAACGGGCATCTTGGGCGCGGTAGCCGGCGTCATGGGTACTTTGCAGGCGCTGGAGGTGATCAAGGAAATTCTCGGCTTGGGCGAGAGCCTCGCCGGCCAGCTGTTGATTTATGACGCGCTGGCCGCCCGGTTTCGGACCATCCGCGTACGTCCCGATCCCGCATGCCGCCTATGCGGCAGGAATCCAACAATAACCAATCCCTTCGCTTAACGCCGGTTTAAGGCCAAACGTCCAGACTTACGCACCCGTCGGGAGGGTTTGGCGCGAATGGCGCTGGAAGTTCACTTCGAGATCTACCGCCGTCAGGGTTCGAAGGGCGGTTGGCTGTTGCACGACGTCGCCGTCGTTCGCGAGTCAGCCCTGCAGCTCGCCCAAGCCCTGATGTCGGAGGAAAAGGCGACCGGCGTGAAGGTCGTCAAGGAAACATACAACCCCGACAGCGGCCAGTACCTCTCGCTCAAAATCTACGAAGACGGTCATACCAAGCTGAACATGCATGCGGCGGCGGAAGAAGCACCGCACGCGCTGCCATGCTTCAATCCTGACGACCTGTATTCCTACCACGCCCGCGCAACGATCGCACGGGTGCTGCACGATCATCTGGCGCGGCACAAATTGACGGTGACCGAACTCATTCACCGTGCGGACGCGCTGGAAAAGCTCGAAGCGACAGGTACGATCTACCAGCATGCGATCCAGAAAATCGCCATCGCCCAGGCATCCGCCACCACATCGCCCGTTCAGCACATCATCAAGAGCCTGAACGAACTGACGACAAAGGCCGTTCATCGCGTCTATCGCGATACGAGACGGAATTACTTTCCGGTCGCGAAGGCAGGCGGTTTAGGCGGGCTGGCGGGAAAACTGGCAGCAGCCGACGACGGCCTCTATCAACTGAACGGGTCGTTGGCACGCCATCTGGCGCCCGCACAAAGCTGGGATGAGAAGCTGCGCGCACTACTCGCGCTCGTACCGGAAATTCCGGAGACCGGACCGGGGCGCACATTGCTGCTGGGTGCGCTCGATGCGCTCATCGCGGAAGTCCTCGGCAGCTCCGCCGCACTCCACGAGTTGATCGGTGAGACGGAAAACCTCGGCGCAGCGCTGCTGACTCTGGTCGAACTTTTTCTCGGTCAACCCCGCGCCGACGGCGAAGACGGTTCGCCGCTATCGGTTCTCACGAGGCATTTCGCCGACGACGTGCTGCCCGAAGCGCGCACCGCGATCGCCAACCGGATTACGGCCGAATTGCGCAGTGTCCGAAGGCTTTGTCCGGCCTCACTTCCGGACGAGCTGAAGCATCTTCGACGCATCGCAAACACGCTCGTGACGGGCGAGGGAAAATACCTCAGCCAAGACGATATCATCGCCGCGTTCACGCTCCGCTCCCGGAGAATTGTGGCCAACGAGTCCATAGCAGAACATCTCGCCGAAGTTCAGCTGGCGGACGACAAGCTCGACCGGTTGTTGCTGATCGAAGAGAACATCGTCGGCCCGGAGAACAAGCGTCAGCTTGCCACTTTCATGCTGCCTATTGTAACCGGCGCTCCTTTCGAGTCGCGATTCCTTTCGCCTGGCCTTCCGGTCTTCGCACGGCTGAAGAAGCTTGCCGCGCTTCAGACCCGTATCCGCCGCTCGGGCATTCCGGAGCAATTGCGCGACGACCTTTCCGGCCATATCGACCGGATCGCATGCGAAGTCGAGACGCGCACCAAACTGCTCCGATCCGTCGAAGAGAAGTGTCCGCATGCCGTGGACGCGGCCGTTGCAATTCTGAAGCTGTGTGCATCGGGAGTTTTCACCGAGGGCAAGCTCTCGGAGAAGGCTCGCGCGATGGTGATGCACCATCTTTCTCAGCCAGGATTTTTTACGGGCTACGTCTCGCAATTCGCGCATGATTCGGGACAGACCAATGCGGAAGCTGCAATGAGCGCGCTCATGCAAACGCTCGTGCGGGCCGGCATAGCGCCGGAAGCGGGATTGCGATCCATCGCCGCCTGACAGGTTCTGCTGCGTCGAAAGGTGAACCCCGGCAGCCGGAGGGCTATCACCCGCTGCAGCATCTCGCCACCATCAATGTGCCTCGTCCCAGTTCTTTGCTGCGCAGGCTTCCACGACCAGGGGGACAGACAATTCCAGCGTGGGCAGCGTAGCCTTTTCCATGGCGGCTTTGACGGCCTCGCAGGTTTTGTCCGCTTCCTTGTCCGGCGCTTCGAGCACAAGCTCGTCATGCACCTGCAGCAGCATTTTTGCTTTCAGCTTCTTGCCAGCGAGCGCGGGCGGTACGCGAATCATGGCGCGGCGGATGATGTCTGCCGCGGCACCCTGGATGGGTGCATTGATGGCGGCGCGCTCGGCGCCGCCGCGAAGTCCGGGAATCTTCGAGTTGATCTCGCGGATGTAAATGCGACGACCGAACAGCGTCTCGACATAACCCTTCTCGCGCGCGAACTCCTTCGTCCGTTCCATGTAGTCGCGGATGCCGGGAAAGCGCTGGAAATATTTCTTGATGTAGTCATCGGCTTCGTTGCGCGGAATGCTGAGCTGGTTGGCGAGACCAAAGGCAGAGATTCCGTAGACGATTCCGAAATTGATGGCCTTCGCGCGGCGGCGAACATCCGGCGGCATGCCCTTCACGGGTACGCCGAAAATTTCCGATGCCGTCATGGCATGAATATCGAGGCCTTCCGCGAAGGCCTTCTTTAGCTGGGGAATGTCGGCGATATGCGCGAGCAGGCGCAATTCGATCTGGCTGTAATCGGCGCTGATCAGTTTTGAACCGGCAGGCGCGATGAAGGCAGCGCGGATACGGCGGCCTTCCTCGGTTCGAATGGGAATGTTCTGAAGGTTTGGATCGGTGGACGCGAGCCGGCCCGTCGACGTCGATGCCATGGCGTAGGACGTATGCACGCGGCCCGTAACGGGATTGATGTAACCGGGCAGCGCGTCGGTGTAGGTGCCGCGCAGTTTCTGCAACTGCCGCCAGTCCAGAACGAGCCTCGCAATTTCGTGACCCTGAGCTGCCACATCCTCGAGCACGTCGACGTCTGTCGACCATGCGCCTGTCTTCGTTTTGCGCCCACCTTCAAGTTTGAATTTTCCGAACAGGATGTCGCCCAGCTGTTTGGGCGAACCGATGTTAAACGAGCCGCCCGCGAGCTTGTGAATCTTGGTTTCCAGTTTCGCCATATCATGCGCGAAGTCATTGGACAGTTTGCGCAGGTGATCCGGATCGATCACGATCCCCGCCCGCTCCATGTCGGCCAGCACCGGCACCAAGGGACGCTCCAGCGTCTCGTAGACCGCGACCTTGCCTTCGGAAAGCAGCTGCGGTTTCAGAAGCGCATGCAGCCGAAGCGTTACGTCGGCATCTTCGGCGGAGTAGCGCGTCGCGGTCGCCAGGGGCACACAATCGAACGTGGTCCTACTCTTGCCGCTGCCCGCCACGTCGCTGAACGCGATCGGTTTGTGACCGAGATGCCGTTCTGAAAGCTCGTCCATTCCCTGCCCGTGAAGCGCGGCGCTCAGCACATAGGAAATAAGCATCGTGTCGTCGAACGGCGAGATTCGAATGCCCCGCTGCAGCAAGATGAGATAATCGTATTTCAAATTCTGCGCGATCTTCAGAACCGCGTCGTCTTCAAGCAGCGGCTTGAGGCGTTGCAGAACCTGGGCTTCGCCGAGTTGCACGATACCGGCATTGCCGCTGCCGGCGAGATCGAGCCCGTCGGCGGCGCGATGGCCGCAAGGGATATAGCACGCTTCGCCCGGAATCACGGCAAGCGACACGCCGCACAGCGAAGCCTGCATCGGATCGAGCGACGTCGTTTCGGTGTCGACGCAGACGCGACCCACCTCGCGCGCCCGCGCGACCCAATGATCGAGACGTTTTAACGTCGTCACCGTCTCGTAAGACGCGTGGTCGATGGGTTTGAGGATCGCCGCGCGATCCATTACGGCGCCGGGGACACCCCTGGCCTGACCGGCGCCGGATGACGGTGCGGCATTGTCGGTCGCGTCCAGACTCGCAGTTGCCTTTTTTGGCGGTGATCCGACGGCTGCCGCAGGAACCGCGTCAGAATCCTCGATCCCGAAATGCGAAGCCACCCGCCGCGTGAGCGTGGTGAACTCCATAGCCTTGAGAAAGCCGAGCAAGGTCGGTGCATCAGGCTCGAGTGTACCGAATGCGTCGAGCGCAGTGGGAAGTTTCACGCAATCGTCGAGCGTCACGAGTCTGAGCGACACGCGTGCATTGTCGGCATTCTCGACGAGGGTTTCGCGACGCTTGGGCTGCTTGATCTCGTTTGTGCGCGCGAGCAGGGTTTCGACATCGCCGTAGAGATTGATGAGTTCGGCGGCGGTCTTTACGCCTATGCCGCGTACGCCGGGAACGTTGTCGGCCGAATCTCCGGCAAGCGCCTGGACTTGTATGACCTTCGACGGCGGAACGCCGAATTTTTCGATCACTTCGGCGGAACCGATGCGCTTGTTCTTCATCGAATCGAACAGTTCGACCTGGCCGTCGATCACCAGTTGCATCAGGTCCTTGTCCGAGGACACGATCGTCACCTTCGCGCCGGCCTCGCGCGCGAGCCGTGCATAGGTTGCGATCAAGTCGTCGGCCTCGAAGCCTGCTTCCTCGATGCAGGCGACATTGAAGGC
>Ga0302326_10007069_pt1 | contig 25079 bp, 18 predicted proteins | sample Palsa_T0_3_FD_202264 | JGI IMG/M metagenome (GOLD analysis project Ga0302326, IMG submission 202264) | Peat permafrost microbial communities from Stordalen Mire near Abisko, Sweden - Palsa_T0_3 | ecosystem: Environmental > Terrestrial > Soil > Palsa > Peat permafrost | place: Sweden: Abisko... | reverse complement strand
TCGCTCAACTACCTGAGCCCCGTCGACTACGAAGCAACCCTCCACCACCCCGCGGCGACTCAAGCCGCATAATCAACCTGTCCGCCGAACCGGGTCAACCCCAGGCCCCACCTGCGGGCATCCACGGCTGGTAATCAGTCGGCGCGGCTAAAGGCTTGTGTGGTTTGTGGCGATTTGTTGGGGTGGCGCTGAGCGAGACAGAGGTGGGCGCGCCGCCGAAGCGGCTCCAGGAGTGGCGCTGGCCCCTCGGGGCCGTCGCCGTCTGGGGTGTCGTGCAGACCTTGCTTGTCGCGTCGCAGCGGAGCTTCCCCGGAACCGGGTGGTTTCCTGGGACGGAGTCTGGTACCGGGACATCGCGGCGCACGGGTACGGGTGGAGCGGCTTCATCGGGTCCAACAAGACCGCGTCCACCACCTTCTTCCCCGGCGTACCCCTCGTACTGCGACTGGGTCAGTTGCTCACGGGCTCGTGGGTGGTCTCTGCCGTGGCCATGGCCGCTTCCGCGACGGTCGCCGCGTCCGTCCTCCTCTACCGGGTCGCGGCGCGGGTGAGCAACGAGGAGACGGCGCGCTGGGCTCTCATCCTCTGGCTGGCGTTTCCGGCGTCGTTCTTCCTGTGGCAGCCGTTCTCCGACGCCATGTGCACCGCGCTGGTCCTGTGGGCAGTCGACTCGTGGCAGACCGGTCGGTACACCCAGTGCAGCCTGGCCACTGCGCTGGCCGCGATGACCCGATTGACCGGTGTCGTCGCCGTGCCGGCGCTGTGCCTGGCCGGAGCGCGACGAGGCCGCCACCATGGAGAAACGGGCGATGACCACGGCGGGCGCCAGCCACGATCCGGTGAGCCAGTGGCCGACGCGAAGGAGGGCGGGGACCAACGGGAAGAAGGCGGTGGACTTCTGCCCGGGCGTCTCGGTCCAGCGGTACCCGTGGGCGGCGATACCCCGGTACCAGATCCCGCTCGGGTCAGCGACGAGCGCACCGCCCGCTGGGCCTTGCTCCTGTGGCTGGCCTTCCCGGCGTCGTTCTTCTTGTGGCAGCCCTACACCGGCGCCCTGACCGCCGCCCTCGTGATGTGGTCGTTCGATGCCTGGCAGCGGCGCCGTTACACCCAGTCAGGCATCGGCGCGGCGTTCGCCGCGACCGCGCATCTCACGGGTGCGTACGCCGTCCCTGCGCTGTGCGTCGCAGGCTATGTGCGGTGGCGCAAGGGCGAGGCCGATGGCCGTCGAGCGATGCTCGCGCCGCTCTCCGGCTTGGTCGGTCTCGCCGTGGTGACCGGCGTGCAGTGGTGGTCGGCGGGGAAGCCATCGGGATGGGCGACGTCGGGAGGTCCCTGGAGCCGGCACGTCGCGCCACCGTGGACCGGGGTCGTGGTGTTCGTGCGGCGCGGCCGCGAGATGGGAGGACCGTGGGGGACCTGGGTGGACCTCGCCATGGTGGGTGTGGCGGTCGCCATCATCATCGCTGCGTGGCTCCGGCCTTGGCCCCTGGAGCTCCGCGCGTTGCTGGTCGTCTCCGTCCTCGTCCCGTTGTGCTCGGCCAACCTGATCTCCTTCTCGAGGTTGATGCTTGGCGCCTGGCCCGGGTTCATCGTCGCGGCTGACCTGGTGGTGCGGATGGGTCGCGATCGCCGGGGAGCCTTCCTGGGGCGGGCGCTGTTGGCGATCGAGGTCCTGATCAGTTTGCGCCTGGTCCAGCTGTGGTCCCAGGGTGTCTTCGTGGGCTGACGGTCGCCGGTAGGCTCGGTGCCGATGCCGTCGTTCAAGGTCGTCGCCGACTTCCAGCCAGCCGGTGATCAGCAGCAGGCCGTCGATGCGCTGTCCGAGGGCGTGGAGCGCGGTGACCGCTTCCAGACCTTGCTCGGCATCACCGGCAGCGGCAAGAGCGCCACCATCGCCTGGACCATCGAGCGGGTCCAGAAGCCGACGCTCATCATCGCCCCCAACAAGAGTCTTGCCGCCCAACTCACCCAGGAGTTCCGCGAGTTCTTCCCGCACAACCGGGTCGAGTACTTCGTCTCCTACTACGACTACTACCAGCCCGAGGCCTACATCCCCTCCTCGGATACCTACATCGAGAAGGACTCGTCGATCAACGACGAGATCGACCGTCTCCGTCACTCGACCACCTCCGCCCTGCTCGGTCGCCGTGACGTGATCGTGGTCGCCAGCGTGAGCTGCATCTACGGCCTCGGCTCGCCCGAGGAGTACGCCAAGCAGATGCTCATGCTGCACCCCGGTGATGTCATGGACCAGCGGGCGATTTTGGGCCGCCTGGTCGACATGCAGTACCAGCGGAATGACGTCGGGTTCGTCCGGGGCAAATTCCGTGTCAGAGGCGACACGATCGAAGTCCACCCCGCCTATGAGGAGATGGCCGTCCGCATCGAGCTGTTCGGCGACGACGTCGAGCGCATCAGTCGAGTCGATCCGCTGACGGGCGAGGTGCTCTCCGATCTGGAGGAGCTGACCATCTTCCCCGCCACCCACTACGTGGCCGGCGACGAGCGCATGCGCCGAGCCATCGGGGGCATTGAGGCCGAGCTTCAGCAGCGGCTGGCCCTCTTCGAAAAGGAGGGGAAGCTGCTCGAGGCCCAGCGCCTCCGCATGCGCACGCAGTACGACCTCGAGATGATGCAGGAAGTCGGCTACTGCAACGGGATCGAGAATTACAGCCGCCACATCGACGGCCGCGAGGCCGGTCAGGCGCCTCACACCCTCCTCGATTTCTTCCCCAAGGACTACTTGCTGGTGCTCGACGAGAGCCACGTGAGCGTGCCCCAGCTGCACGGTCAGTACGAAGGGGATCGGAGCCGCAAGGAGACCCTCGTCGACCACGGATTCCGGCTGCCTTCCGCCGCTGACAATCGGCCACTTCGCTTTGACGAGTGGTATCAGAAGGTCAACCAGTGCATCTTCATGTCGGCGACACCGTCGGCCTACGAGGTGGGCCAGTCGACCCAAGTCGTGGAGCAGATCGTGCGCCCCACCGGTCTCGTTGACCCCGAGGTCATCGTCAAACCGACCAAGGGTCAGATCGACGATCTGATGGCGGCGATCCACGAGCGGATCGAGCGCGGGGACCGGATCTTGGTGACCACGCTCACCAAAAAGATGGCGGAGGACCTGACCGACTATCTGCTCGAGCAGGGCATCAAGGTGCGGTACCTGCACTCGGAGGTCGACACCGTCCAACGCATCGAGATCGTCCGTGATCTGCGCCTCGGCGAGTTTGACGTGCTCGTCGGCATCAACTTGCTCCGCGAGGGCCTCGACCTACCCGAGGTCAGCCTGGTCGCCATCCTCGACGCCGACAAGGAAGGGTTCCTCCGGTCCGAGACGTCGCTCATCCAGACCATGGGTCGGGCCGCCCGCAACGTCGATGGCCAAGTCGTGATGTACGCCGACGTGGTCACCGAATCGATGAAGCGGGCGATCTCGGTGACGCAGGAGCGACGGGTCCGACAGCAGGCCTACAACGCTGAGCACGGGATCGACCCCACCACGATTCGCAAGGCGGTCGGCGACATCCTCGCCACGCTTCGCGGCACCGGCACGCCGGTCCCGGGACGGGATCGACGCAGTCGGGCTCGTGATCGGGGCAAGGGAGACTTCCACGAGCTGCCCCACGATGAGCTCGGCCGCCTCATCCTCACCCTCGAGGACGAGATGCGCGAGGCGGCGACCGATCTTCGTTTCGAGTACGCGGCTCGTCTACGCGATGAGATCGACGATCTGAAGCGGGAGCTCAACGACGGGGGCTGAGGACAGCGATCCTGGGGAACGTGGCCCGTCCTCGCTCGGTCGTCTGTGGTCATCGCCTGTCTGGGCCCACGTGGTCGCCGTGGCCGCCGTTCTCACGTTCGCCCTGATCGTCACCCGACCGTTCACGACCTATTCGACCGACGAGGGCGCGGCGATCCTCCAGGCCCAAGTGCTGGATCACACCGGGAGCTGGATCATCCATGACCCGGCACGACGCCTTGACCCGGCGGGCGCCGCCCTCCCCATCCCGAAAGCGACCAGCGGTCCGAAGGGGCGCGCCCCGTACGCCAAGCATCCGCTCTACCCGCTCATCCTGCTCGGCGTCTTCGCGCTCGGCGGCGCGGACGCCTACGTCGTGCTGTCGGCGGTCGCAACGCTCGTCGCCGCTGTCATCGCCGGCCGACTCGCGCGTCGCGTCGACCGTCGAGCCGAGCGCATGGTTCTCTGGGGTGTCGCCGTCGCCAGTCCCTTGCTCTTCGATGCGATGTGGGTGCTGGCCCACAGCCTCGCGGCGGCGACGGGTGCGATCGCCGCGCTGCTCATGGTGGGCGCGCTCGAGGAGGGCTCTCATGGGCGGCTGGGGCGGGTACGCGTCGTCGGCCTGCTCGCGGGTAGCGGCGTCGCCGTCGCGCTCACGGCCGGGCTGCGCACCGAGGGTCTTGTCTTCGGAGTGGCCCTGGGACTCGGCGGTCTCGCCTGGGCGGCCCAGCAGCGTCGCTGGGTCCTCGGCGTGGGTGCCGCCGCCGCCGCGTTCGCGGGCGCCGCCGCCGACCGTCTGGGTGAGCGGCTCGCCAGCCAGGCGATCCTGGGCAATGGCGCCGGCCCGCAGCCGGTCCCCGAGGCGCCCGGCTCGAGCTCGTGGTTGTCGGGCCGGATCGAGGCGCTGCGGGCGACGCTCCTGCATCCGTCCTACGCAACGGATCACCGCGGTGTGCTCGTCGTGGGCGGCGCCGTCGCCCTGGCCCTCGCCGGGCTTGCCGCACGGCGCCATCTCCCGGCGCGGACCGTGTTGGCGGCAGGCGCCCTGGGCACCCTGCTCTACGGGCTGTGGTTCGTCGAAGGCAACCGCTTTGCCATCCCCGGGCTTCTCGTCGCGTGCCCGGCCATCGGCGCGGCCGTCATGGGCTTGCGGCGGTCGTCGCTCCGCGACCCGCGAGTCCTTGTGCTGGCGGTGACGGCGGCGTCGTGCGTCGTCGGTGTGCTGCTGACCGAGTACGCGATCGGTGGCGGCAACGAGTGGGGAGGACGGTATTTTGCCGTTGCCCTCCCCGTCGCAGCCGTGCCCTTGGCGATGGCACTGCTCTCGATCGACCGGCCGCAGCGCGACGCCTTGCTGGCGGGGATTGTCGGGACGAGCCTGGTCCTCGGTGCGATCGCCCTCGCCTCCGTGCGGGATGTGCATCAAGAGGGTGAGGTGGTCGAGGCGTCGATCGCGCGATGCGCGCGACTAGCCGGCCCACCCGACTCGCCGCTCCTGGACTCGCGGCCCCTCGTCGTGACCACCAAGATCCTGTTGCCGCAGGGGGATTGGCAGCACTACGACCAGTACGAGTGGCTGGCGCCCAACGCCCCGGATCTCGACACCTACCTGAGCCGCGCCGCTCACGCTGGGGTTGGGAGCATGGTGCTGGTCAGCACCGATCCGGCTCACGACCTGCCGGCGCCCGGTTATCGCCAGAGCGGGTCGTGCCTCGATCTGCCCACCCTGGCGGTCGTCGTGCTGCGCATCCGGGCTGCGTGACCGAACACACGTTCTGTCCGCGGTAGGCTGCACCGGACCTAGGATCCCAGTGATGGAGAGGCCGGCATGAGCGACCGCCTGATCGTGCGTGGGGCACGCGAGCACAACCTGCGCAACGTTTCGGTGGACCTGCCCCGGGATCGCCTCATCGTCTTCACCGGGCTGTCCGGGTCGGGCAAGTCGTCGTTGGCCTTCGACACGATCTACGCCGAAGGGCAACGGCGCTACGTAGAAAGCCTTTCTGCGTACGCCCGCCAGTTCCTCGGGCAGATGGACAAGCCCGACGTCGACTTCATCGAGGGCCTGTCGCCCGCCATCTCCATCGACCAGAAGTCGGCATCGCGCAACCCGCGCTCGACCGTCGGGACGATCACCGAGATCTACGACTATTTGCGCTTGCTGTTCGCCCGGATCGGGGTACCGCACTGCCCGGTCGACGGGTCGGTCGTCAAGCGCCAAACTCCTCAGCAGATCGTCGATCGAATCCTCGAGCTACCCGACGGCACGCGATTCTCGGTCCTCGCGCCCGTGGTCCGTGGCCGCAAAGGTGAGTATGAGGGTCTGCTCGACGAGCTGGCCGGTCAAGGCTTCGTGCGGGCCCGGGTCGACGGCGAAGTGGTCGAGCTGGCCGATCGCAAGGACCTCAAGCTGGCCCGGTACGAAAATCACACGATCCAGGTCATCATCGACCGACTGGTCAAGCGCGCCGGCATCGAGCGACGGCTCACCGACTCGCTCGAGACGGCTCTTCGCCTGGCCGAAGGCGTCGCCGAAGTGCAGATCGTCGCCGGTCGCGGGCCGGCTCGCGGGGGAGCGCCCGCCAAGCTCGGCAAGGCAGCTGCCAAGGGACGGGGGGCCAAGTCGGACGCCCTGACCCGCCAGGCCGCCGAGGCGATCGGGGCGGGCGAGGACGCCGAAGGCGACGAGATCCTGACCTTCTCGCAGCATCTCGCCTGTCCCACATGCGGCCTCTCCTTCGACGAGCTGGCGCCTCGGAACTTCAGCTTCAACTCCCCGTACGGCGCGTGCACCGTGTGCTCAGGACTAGGGACCCGCTTCGAGGTCGACCCCGACCTCGTGGTCCTCAACTCCGACTTCTCGATCGAGCAGGGCGCCATCTCGCCGTGGTCGGGGGTCCGCAACGAGTGGTTTCAGCGCGTGCTGGTCGCGGTGGCGGAGACGCAGGGGTTCAGCACCAAGACGGCGTGGGCCAAGCTCAAGAAGGCCGATCAAAACGTGATCCTGTACGGCGCCGGCTCCAAGTCGGTCACCATCACCTACCGCAACCGGTACGGCCGGACCCGCCAGTACTCGACGCATTATGAGGGCGTCATCCCTTGGCTCCAGCGCCGTCACAGCGAGGCGGACTCAGACACCGTCCGCGAGCAGATCGAGGGCTACATGCGGGAGGTCCCGTGCACGGAGTGCCACGGTGCGCGGCTGAAGCCCGAGTCGCTCGCCGTCACCATTGCCGGGCGCAACATCCACGAGCTGTGCGACATGAGCATTCGCGAGGCGGCAAGGGCCCTCGGCGATCTGGAGCTGTCCGAGCGTGATCGGATGATCGCCGACCGTGCGGTGCGGGAGGTCAATGCCCGCCTGTCGTTCCTGCTCGATGTCGGACTTGATTACCTCACCCTCAATCGTTCGGCCAATACCTTGGCCGGCGGGGAGGCTCAGCGCATCAGGCTGGCGTCGCAGATCGGCTCGGGTCTGGTGGGCGTCCTGTACGTGCTCGACGAGCCGTCCATCGGCTTGCACCAGCGGGACAACGCCCGGCTGATCGAGACCATGGTCAGGATGCGGGATCTGGGCAACACGGTGATCGTCGTGGAGCACGACGAGGAGACGATCAGGGTCGCCGACTATGTGGTCGACATCGGGCCCGGCGCCGGCGAGCACGGCGGCAAGGTGGTCGTCGCCGGATCTGTCGCCGACCTGCTGGCGTGCAAGGAATCGTTGACCGGGCAGTATCTGACGGGAAGGCGCACCATCCCTGTCCCCGAGATCCGCAGGGAGCCGGGCAAGGGCTGGCTGGTCGTGCGCGGCGCGCGGGAGCACAACTTGCGCGACATCGATGTCGAGTTCCCCCTGGGGTGCCTCGTGGCCGTGACGGGCGTCTCCGGGTCGGGAAAGTCGACCCTGGTCAACGACATCCTCCTGCGCGCCCTGATGCAGAAGGTGTACCGGTCAAAGGTCGTGCCCGGGCGCCACAAGAAGATCGATGGCATGGGCCTGATCGACAAGGTCATCGCCATCGACCAGTCGCCGATCGGGCGGACGCCGCGGTCCAACCCCGCCACCTACACGGGCGTGTTCGACGCCATCCGCAAGCTGTTCAGCAACACGCCGGAGGCCAAGGTCCGCGGGTACCAACCCGGCCGCTTCAGCTTCAACGTCAAGGGCGGGCGCTGTGAGGCCTGCGCCGGGGACGGGACGATCAAGATCGAGATGCAGTTCCTCCCGGACGTGTACGTGCCCTGTGAGGTGTGCAAGGGCGCCCGGTACAACCGGGACACCCTTGATGTCACCTTCAAAGGGAAGAACATCGCCGAGGTGCTGGACCTGGCTTGTGAGGAGGCTCTCGAGTTCTTCGCCAATCAGCCGGTCATCGCCCGGCACATGCAGACGATCGTCGACGTTGGCCTCGGGTACGTCCGGATGGGTCAGCCGGCGACCACCCTTTCGGGGGGTGAGGCGCAGCGGGTCAAGCTGGCGAGCGAGCTGGCCAAGCGCTCGACCGGCCACACGTTGTACGTGCTGGACGAGCCGACGACCGGCCTGCACTTCGAGGACATCCGGAAGCTTCTGACTGTCCTTGGTCGGTTGGTTGACCAGGGAAATACCGTCATCGTGATCGAGCACAACCTGGACGTCGTCAAGACGGCAGACTGGATCATCGACCTCGGTCCCGAGGGTGGCAGCGGGGGCGGCCGCGTCATCGCGGAGGGCACGCCGGAGAAAATCGCGAAGACGCCGGACAGCTACACCGGCCAGTTCCTGGCGCCGCTGCTCACGCCCAGCGGACGCGCCAGCCGATCGAAATCAGCTAGTAAACGCCGGGGATGAGTCGGGGGATCCCTCGGAAGGCCTCGTCGTACTCAGGGAAGACTTTGCTGAGCAACTGCTCCTCGTAGTGGATCCTGACCAGCTGTGACCCGAGGACGATCACGACGATGACGATGGAGAGGACGCGGCCATGGTCGATGAGACCGCCGATCGTCGCCAGCCCCTCGAAGAAGTAGACCGGATTGCGGACGATCCGATAGGGACCCCGCACCACGAGGTGGGATGCCTGTGGCGTCACGCTGAACGCCTTCCCGAGAGCGGCCAGCGAGATGACGGCACCGATGATGGCGACGAACGCAAGCACCGCTTCGATCTCGGCGCCGACATTGCCGAGGTTGTAGAGCCGGGGGCCGTGGTCGGTGAAGATGATGGGCGAGGCGGCCAGGCCGAACGTGCCGAGAACGCTGGCCAGCCACGGCGCCGCCCTTCGGTCGATCGCCGCGGCCTCGTCACGGACGATCGTCAAGACGACGACCATGCCGACGAAGACCACGTAGAGCACCTGCGCGACCAGGTGGATGGGGGAGTGGTGGTGGGCCAGGACCAGCCCGCGGACGTCAAGGAAGAAGACCAACGCGAAGAGCGCGCCAGGCACGACGCGGGCCAAGAGGTGCTCGTGCTGCGATGTTGGCGGCGCGGCCAGGCTCACGATGTCTTCTTCGGCATGACGAGGGCCGATCACAAGAACTTTTGGCGTGTTTTGGGCGATCAGTCGGCATCCGCCGCGAGGAGGTCGAATCCGGCGAGACTGGGTGATCTCAGGACTTGGGCGCGTGTGCCGATCGGTACAGAGGGTATGGATGTGATCACGCCAGACGCGACGATCTCCCACTGAGGTCCGGATGCGTCGGTTCGCGCGCCCGCTGCTCTACCTCGGCACGATCGCCATCGTCGTCGGCCTGGGTCGGTACCACGCCCAGTTCATCGGTCACTACTACTTCCACTCAGCCCAACGTCTTCCATGGAATCTCACGTACGCGGCGGTCCTGTGCCTTGCCGCCTACGCCATGGGATTGCCCGACCTCGATCGGCGGCGTGGCGCGTGGGCGCCAGCACTGGGGGCCTCCGTCGGGGGGGCACTCGCCATCTCGGCAGCTCAGCTCGCCTTCGGATCGCTCCTGTTACCCCGGTTCGTCGTGTTCAGCGCCGTCGCCCTGGTCACGCCCTGGTTCGCCATCTGCGTGGGCCTCGCCGACATCGGCCGGGACCGCGAGGAGGATCGGGATCGGGTCGTCCTCGTCGCGGGTCCGGAGGAGCAGGCCGCCCTCGAGGCCGAGATGACTTCGGAGATCGAGCGCCCGGCATCGCTCGTCGCCGTTCTATCGCCGGAGGAGGCCCAATCCCGTCGAGGGAAATCGAAGCCGCTGGTCGAGTCGGTGCTGGCCAACCGGGGAACGGTCGTGGTCCTCGATCGGGTTGCGAGCGCCGATGAGACGATCGTGGCGCAGGCCGCGACCTTGCACGAGTCGGGTCTCCGCGTCCGCTCCTTGTCGATCTTCTACGACCAGTGGCTTGGGAAGCTGCCCCTGTCGGAGTTGGAGCGCATGTCCCTGATGTTCGACGTCGGGGAGCTCCACCGGGTCCGCTATGGCCGGATGAAGCGGTTGCTCGACCTGGCCGTTGCCCTTGTCGGACTGGTCGGTCTGGTGGTGGTCACCCCATTCGTTGTCGTCGGCGACCTGGTCGCTAACCGCGGACCACTGTTCTACCGGCAGCCCAGGGTCGGCCGGGCAAGTCAGGAGTTCCAGATCTTGAAGTTCCGGACCATGCGGCCCGGTTCGGGCGGGTCAGAGTGGACGGCCGAACGAGACACGCGTGTGACACCTTGGGGTCGGATCCTTCGTCTGAGCCATCTCGACGAGCTACCGCAGGTGGTCAACATTCTGCGCGGCGACCAGTCCGTGGTCGGTCCACGACCGGAGCAGCCGCAGTACGTGTCCGAACTGCGCGAGAAGATTCCGTTCTACGACGTCCGTCACCTGGTCCGGCCCGGACTCACGGGCTGGGCGCAGGTCAAATACCGCTACGGCGCCAACGAGCTCGACGCCATGCAGAAGCTCCAGTACGACTTCTACTACCTCAGGCACCAAGGTGTGATGATCGATCTTCGGATCATCGGGAGAACCCTACGCACTGTCGCCAGCCGAGCGGGTCGCTGAGACCCAGTACCAGTTTCTGTGCAGGGCGTGGAGACAGCAGCCTCTAGCGCGGCGCTGCAGCAGCCGGTCGAGGTTTCGTTGGAAGCGGAGGTTGGATGCCAGCTTGTTGGGCGGGGCGACGCCTGGCGCTCCTCATCGCGGGTCGCTCGACAATCAGCCAGGAGGCAGCGGCCAGAGGGATGGTCAGGAGCATCGTCAGCGCGACATCGATGAACTGTCCATGCCTGTTTACGCGGAGCACGGCCAGCAGCTGGGAGACGGGGAACCCGTAGATGTAGACGCCGTAGGAGATGTCGTTCCGGTTACCGACGCGCCTGAGGGGCAGGGTGACGCCGAGCCAGAGGAAGAGATAGCTGAGTGGAAGCGCGCAGAACACGACGAGTTGGCGCGAGTTAAGAAGCAGGATGATCCCGATGACGGCGCACGACGCCAGAGCGATGATCGCGCGGCAGGGGATCCTGTCACGAACCATGTAGAGGAGGGAACCGGCGAGGAAAAATGGCGCCAACTCCAGGATGAACACAAGATCGCCGTTCTGCGCGTACCGCATGACGCGCTGTACTTGGAATTCGCCCAGACTCGCAACAATAAACATGGCGGCGACAACGGTGGGTCCGCGGCGGAAAAGGGCCCAGCCGCCGGCTACCCCGATGACGAGGTAGCAGATGAACTCGTAGTAAAGACTCCAGAGGGAGCCGTCCCAAGCCCCGGGATAGGGCGTGTGGATCGGGGTGCCCGCTATTGCGTAGGTGTTCATCTTGAGGGTGATGTTCGAGAGGATGTAATTGATTGGGGATCCGGCAGTCATGGCGAAGCCGTGAAGTGTGTGGTTCGCCGTCCAGTACCCAATCGGTGCAAACACGAATGCGGTGACGACGAGGCAGACCAAGAAGCCTGGGTAAATTCGCACCAGTCGACGTTGTAGATAGTCGCCGAAGTCGCTCCGAAGCCGACTGCCCGTGATGAGGTAGCCGCTCACGACGAAGAACCCGAACACCGCCCACGTTCCCGCGGTCTCGCCCCCGATAGTCGGTTCACGCCCGTAGCCTCCGAGCGTCCATGAATGCGACAGAATGACAACGAGGGCGAGCAGCAGTCGGAGTGCGTTAAGGCTATTGGAGCTTGGGTCGAGGCGCTCTCTGAAGGCCGCGGTCATGGCGGCGCCAGAGCCTTGTGGCCGGCCGCCGTCACTGACGATGAGATTCATCGAATCCACGGCAGGCCGTGGTCCTGTCGGAGTGTCGCAAGTCGGGACCGCCCGAGGGGGTCTCAATCTATTGACTGACGACACGGTCTCGTGTTCGTCGCGCCATTTCGGCGAGCGCGGGCGGTGTCCAGCGGAGGGCTCGGCTTTTCCAGGACGCCCTCGGCGGCTGCCATGCGTCGCCCGGGCGCGGGACGAATCTGGTGTTATTCCTCGTGGGGTCGACCTCTCCTGCTGGTCGCCCGTTCGAGTAGTAGTACAAGGCGAGCGAGCGCCGCGTCATCCCGGCGGGGCAGGCCAAGGGCTCAGGATGGCCGTGGTACGTGAAGTCGGTGGTGCCGAAGATCACGCACCGGCCGGCGATCGGCTGCACCGTCGTGACGGCAGCCTTCATCTGACGGTCCCACAGCTCGAGCGCACCGCCCCATGAAGCTTCCCATCGGTCGTTCAGGTACAGCAACAGATTGATTCGCCTATCGACGTGCATGATCGGGTGGTGGTTGAAGTCGGCGTGAATGGAGAGCAGACCTCCCGGCTCGATCTGGTGGAGACCGCCGCCGAGTAGGTACGGGTCCGCGATCAGGCCGCCGATACCTGTGACCTGGGTAAGGAACTCTAGGAAGGGTCGTGAATTGCAGGCGTCGATTGCGGCCACGGCCGACGCCGGAAGGTCCTGTTCGCGATCCATCGACAGCTTCCGTTCCAGCGGATTGGCGGAGCGGCGCCACGCCGGATCGGCGGGAGACGGGAAGGACAACATCAGGCTGCTGATAAGCGCGGGCTTGAAGAGGCCGTCGAGCACCACATGAGGGAAGGGCGCCGCTATCCGATACGCCTTCGCCGCGTCCGAGCCAATGCGACGGAGCGCTGCGTCATCGAAACGCCAGGGTGAGCTTGACTCAGTAGAGGGGTCCATCAACGAAGCGACCATCCCCCCTCATCGGCATCCGCAGCTCGCCTCTGAACACTTCAGCCCTTTTGACCGGAACCTCGGCCAGTCTCTGGCCTGCCACCGATGGCGTGGCGACTGGCCGCGACAAGGATGAGATAGACGCCCGAGCCGGCCCCCTCCGTGATCACCGTCATCCAGGCCGCGCCTCGTGCACCGTAGCGCGGAATCGCCGCGAGGTTTCCGGCGATGTTGAGCGCGGCGAGGGACCCTTGTACGACGACGACGACGCGGATCCGGTGAGCTGCGATGAGAAGATTGCCTGCCCAGCTGTTGAGGTAGTGGGGAATCATCGCGAGCGCGAGGACGGCGAGGAGCGACGATGCTCCAAGAAACGCCGACCCGAAGAGAAGTCTGGTGAGCGGAGTGGCCAGCTCCCTCATGACTCCGGCGACCGCGATGCCCAGCCCTAGGCTGGCCCCGGCGAAGGGAAGTGCGTCTGACCAGAGGGATCCAGCGCGGTCGGCGACCCGGTAGAGGCGCGACCGCATGACATCGCCGTTTACGGCGACCGGTATTGCGACCGCGGCAAAGACGAAGCTGTAGGCCGCTCGATAAAGGCCTACTTCGTGCGCCGCGCTGAGGCTCGCGAGAATTGCGCCGTCGACCTGGAAGTAGAGCGTATAGAGGGCTCCCGACACGGCGAACGGCAGTCCGCCTCGGAGGACGTCGCGAAGCCGAGGCAGAGTCTCCATCCGGTCCGAAACGGTTGCCCCTGACGCGAGCGCTGGGATGAGCACAAGGAGGGACGCAGCGAGGGTGCCCGCCGCGACTGAGACCGCGGTGCCGATGACCACAGCTGCGAGAACGCTGAGAGCAACCGAGAGCGACCGCATCCCAAGATCGCGCCGCCCGCGCGTCGCGAAGTCGAGGTCGTACTGCGGCCGACAGAGCCAGAGCACCTTGAGCTGATCGCCTGCAGCGGCGATTCCGATAAGGACGCCGCAGAGGCGGGCAGTGGGGGGGAGTCCGGGCCAGGCGAGGCTCCCGCCCACGGCCAAGGCGGCAGAGATTCCTGCCACTCGCCAGAGGTGCGATCGCGTTGCGGCCTCATCAACCCGGCCCTGAAGGTACAACTGGTCGATGCCGAACGCTCCGAGGACAAGCATGACGGTCACCACGGACGTTGCCGCCGCCACGTCGCCGACTCGGTCCGGCCCAAGAAACCGGGCGATCACGACCGTGCCCGCGCCCGAGAGTCCATAGGCGAGAGCTCGAGCCGCCAGCAATCTCACGGCGCCTCTGCTTGGGGTCGGTGCGGCGTCAGCCACAGTGACCATCGATCCCGTTGACCGCTGTGGTTAGTATCTCGCCGTGTACGCGCTCGCTCGGGTCGGTCGTGGCCGCACTGGATCGCCGCCCCCGTGCGTGGCTCATCGGCGCCCATGATGGCAGGCAGCCGCGCCTCGTCGCCGTGATGGTGGCCGAGGAGGTCCGACTCGACGTCGTAACGGTGAACTATCGGTCCGCGGCCGAGATCCAGAGGCTTTCGGCTGACCTGCAGGAGCTCGCTGTACTCGGCATCGCGTACCATCTGGTGGTCGTCGACTGCTCGGGCGAGATGGCGTCCGATGCCGACAGCGCCGACATGCACGTCATCGATCCTGGCCGAAACCTGGGCTATGGGGCAGCGTGCAACCTTGCCCTGACTGAGGTCACAGCTGACGTGACGGCGCTCCTGAACCCGGACCTGCTTATCGACCCAACGACGTTCGCCGCTCTCGTACGTGCTGGCTGTTCGGACGGAGCGATCGCCTGGACGGGAGTGCTGCACAATGACGACGGCAGCGTCCAACGCAACACTGCTCCGCCTTTCACGTTGGGCCGGCTGGCCGCCGAGTACCTTCTCGGCGTTGATACGAGCTTCGCTATCACGACCACGCGTCGGATCGTCACGACGATCAGCGGAGCAGTCCTGCTGATTCGGACAGCCGCCCTCCGGCAGGTTGCCGGATTCGACCCGCAGTATCCGCTGTACGTCGAGGATGTCGACCTCACCGAGAGGCTCTCCACAATTGGACCCGTTGTCCAGTATCCGATGGTGGTCGCTGTCCACCTCGGTGGGCGTTCGTCGGCTCATGCGCCGACGACCACAACGACACTCCTCCACGCGTCGCGGATCCGCTGGTTTCAGCAGCAAGGTCGGGGGCGAGGCTTTATGGCGCGTTCGATCGTCGTCACTGGGTGCGCCGTGCGGTGGATCGTGCGGCCGACGGCTCGCCGCAGCCTCAATCCTCTCGCCATCTGGACAGCCGGAGCTGCCTCGTACCAGTTGGCGGCGCTGCTCCCGCCCAGGGTTCAGTGACGGACACCTCGGACCGTGTCGCGGTCGTCGTCTTGGCCCTCGACGAGGCTGAACGCATCCTCCCAACCCTGACCGCGTTGACCGCGGTGGGCGTCGAGGCTCTCGTCGTCGACGGCGGATCCACTGACGGGACTCCTGAAGTCGTCCGGAGTGCCGGTCACGAGTGCGTCACGCGGACCTTCGACGGATTCTCGGCGCAGCGAAATTGGGCGATGGTGAGATCGACGAAGGAATACGTCCTGTTCGTCGACGCGGACGAGGTCGTCACCCCAGAGCTGTGGAGAGACGTCCTTGCCGCGGTCGAAATGGATTGTGACGCTGGCTGGATACCGACCCTCGACTACTTCGCGGGCCGGTGGATGCTGCACGGCGGCTGGTATCCCCAGCCGCACCTGCGGCTCCTCAAGAGGACCAGCGTGAGGTTTGAAGGCGACGTTCACGAGGAGGCTCGTTTCCTCGTCGAGGATCCTCGAATCGCGACTCTCGATCACCCGCTGGTTCATCGCAGCCACATCACGCTGTCCCACTACCTCCGGAAGCTGGATCGCTATACGGAGATCGAGGCGGGCAGCCGGACCGGCTCGCCGTGGCTTCTGGTCGGGCGCGGTTGTACCGAGGGCATAGCGGTCCTTGTCCATCGACTGGTGGTCCGGCAAGGGTGGAGGGACGGACCACAGGGAGTCGTCGGCGCGGTGAGCTACGCGTTCTACCGGTTCACCATCTGGGCAAAGGCAGCTACCGCTACCTCGGTCATGGACGACACGACAGCCGAGGCGCAACGGGTGTGGCGTCGGGGGGGACGCATTAGACCTCACGGGCGCTGAGCTTCAGCAGCCACGGAGCCCAGATATTGGGAGCGAGATTCTCCCGTGTCCATTGCCGCCCCTCCTCGCCCATCCGTTGACGGGCATGCTGATCTTCCAGGAGCCCCACGACGACGGTGGCAAAGTTCGACTCGCTCGTGAGCGCTGCGGGGAAGCCGAGGGGCAAACCTGCGACAGCTGGCGGGTAGACAACCTGGGCGAGTCCGCGACCCGCGGCGTCGATCACCTTGGTCTGAATTCCGGCGGCGTGTCGGAGCGGAGCCACAGCAAGCCGGCCGCGGCGGTATATCTCATCAGGGTCGCCGAAGTCGCCGATCAGTTCCCAGCCCAAGGCGGCAGACTGTCGCCGGGTCGCCTCGGTAGGCCGCGCTCCAGCGATCAAAGCCGTGGTGCCCGGACGAAGTGCCAGGATGGCAGGCCATCGGAGCGCCAGCTCTTCGATGGCTACCACATTCGGCGGGTAGTCGAGGGTCCCAACAAAGAGAACGTCGACGTCCGGGGCGTTCGAAATCCTCGGTGTGGGCTCGACGATGATCGGGACCCAGTCGGCCGAAAGAGCGAGAGCGTCCTCAACCCCCGCGGCAACCCGGCGAGCAGGCGTTGCATCGGCACGGGCCTCGACACGCGCGTGGGCGTGAGCTAAGAAACCGAACGCGATCTTGCCTGGCAGGTTTGTGGCTATCGCGCTCCGATCGCGATAGCTGACGCTCAGGCGATCGACGAAATCCAGAACGGTGGCTCGGCCCACGTCAGGGCGGGTCAAGAATGCTCGAGCCGAGACGTAGATCACGAGCGAGTCCTTCTGGTTCGCCAGCAAGGACCGGAGCCGGCTCGGCGACCACGAAAGGGTTTCTGGAGCCGCGCTTCCTCTGGCCACGTCGAGGACCTGTCTGACGCTCGGGACTCGAGTCCGACAGCGGTCGAGCAGGCGGACCTCGCTGACCGCGAGGCCGGCTTGTTCAGCGATGCGGACCCAGGAGGTGACGCGCCGGCGCTCACCCATCGCCGAGTTCCGCCCGAGGGTGACGATCACCACACCGCCGGGGATGTTGTTGGCAGTTGCCGGTGGCGCCCGACGTCGGATGCGAGCCTCGTGCCCTCGCGTTGCGGCAGCGGCGAGACGCCACGCGAGCCCGGTCTGGTCGACGGCGTAGCGGTGAGCCGAGGCGGCCCGTTCGGCTGAAACAAACGCCCGATCTGCGTCGAGCTTGGCCGTGCCGCCAACCTGGTGGACCGCAGGTGGCGAGCTCGCAACTCGGACGGTCATCGATGGGAACTGCTTGGCCAACCGTGCGCAGAGGTCGACATCCTCGTAGTACAGGAAGAAACGCTCGTCGAATCCGCCCACGGCCCGGAACGGTGCAACAGGAATGGACAACACAGCTCCCGACAGCCAGGCGTCAAGAATGGGTTTCGACTCGGTGGAGTGCATGAGGAATCGGCCGCGGACCCCGGATCGAGGAGCGAATCGACCGAGGCGGTAGGCAGACAGGACCAAGCGCAGCGGCGTCGGGTAGGGCGCGGCGGTCACCGTCGGAGTGCCGTCTCCCTCGACCAGCCGCAACGTCACCAACTCGCAGTTATTGGCGCTCTCCAATGCCTGCCAGTGCACGGGCTCGAGCTGGGTGTCCGGGTTGATGAGGACGGCTCGATCGGTGGCAACCGCCCCGACTCCGACGTTGGCGGCGGCCCCGAAACCGACGTTTGTCTCGGAGAAGATGTGCTGAACCCTCTTCCGGGTCACAGTCGCCGGATTCAGGCGACGATCGTTGTGGACGAGGACAACCGGCACCTCGCTTGGCAGCCAGCCCAAGTCGAGCCGAGTCGTGCCGTAGAGCACATACACGGCCGTCGCAACGGGGCTGTCATCGTTGGGGGGTGCTGTCAGCTCAGGGTCCAGGTTCCTAGGTGATAGCGAGCATGCGATCCAGGGCGACACGTGCCCATTCGGCTGTCGCTCCGTCGACCGTGATCTGGTTGCGGACTTCGCCGTCGACAAGGCCCTCGAGGACCCACGCCAGGTGGGCGGCGTCGATGCGGAACATGGTGGAGCAGGGGCAGATCAACGGGTCGAGGCTCACGATGGTCTTGTCCGGATGCTCGGCCGCGAGCCGCTGCACCAGGTGGATCTCCGTCCCAACGGCGATGGCCGACCCCGCCGGCGCTGCATCCACCGCCCGGATGATGTAGTCCGTGGACCCGACCTGATCGGCGAGCATCACCGTCTCTCGTGCACACTCCGGGTGGACGACGACGACGCCCGCGGGATGCAAAGCCCGAAACGCCTCGATGTGCGCCGGCCGGAACCTCTGATGGACCGAGCAGTGCCCCTTCCAGAGCAGGAACGTCGACGACTTGACATCGGCCTCGGTCAGCCCGCCGAGGCCACGCTTGGGGTCCCACACCCTCATCTGCTCTTCGGAGTAGCCGAGTTGGTAGCCGGTGTTGCGACCCAGATGCTGGTCGGGGAAGAAGAGCAACTGCTCCCCACGCCCAAGCGCCCACGTGATCACCGCGCCGGCGTTGCTGGACGTGCAGACGGCGCCGCCCTGGCGGCCGACGAACGCCTTCAACGCGGCCGAGGAGTTCATGTAGGTGATCGGCACGACGCGTGCGATGTCGGTGATGGCGGCGATGTCCGCCCACGCCTCCTCGACGGAGTCGATGTCGGCCATGTCGGCCATCGAGCAGCCGGCGTTGAGATCGGGCAGCGCGACGCGCTGGTGATCGCCGGTCAGGATGTCGGCCGCTTCGGCCATGAAGTGCACGCCGCAAAACACGATGTACTCAGCGGTCGCATTGTCAGCTGCCAGCCGGGAAAGCCCGAACGAGTCGCCTCGGCAGTCGGCCCAACGCATGACCTCATCGCGCTGGTAGTGATGGCCGAGGATCATGAGGCGACTGCCGAGCGCTGCCTTGGCATCAGCGATGCGTGCCGCAAGGTCTTCGGGTGGTGAATCGGTGTACCGCTCGGGGAGCGGGGCTTGGAGCCTGATCACGGGAACCCTCCGTGGGGTGAGGACGCTCCGATTGACCGGCGGGGACAGCCTGGTCGCCCAACCGCGGGGATGTCGGTCTCGAAGCGTTATGTGGCCGGATACCAGGCCGGCGGGTTCACCCTAGCAGTTGACCGCGGCCATGCCACCGACGGGGGGACCCAGGAAGGCGAAGGCAGAAAGCGGGAGGAGCACTCTTGCGAACTCCTGCCAACCGACCCAGACGAGCGGTCCCATCAGCACGGCGAGGACCATGTTGGCCGCGACCACGCCGCGCAACTCGGGAGATGGCTGGCAGAGCCCGACGACACATGCGACGGCCAGAAGCGCGACGGCGAGCCAGTCCGCTGTCGTCCACGCCGAGGCGGCATGGACGAGGCCGGCGAACGGATAGCCAAGCCGGCCCTCGTGGGCCGCGAAGGCCCAGGCGCCGAAGCGCAGACGCACCACAACCGTCCACGCCAGCCACGGCGCCGGCGTCACCGCGAGGGCGAGGGCGCGCCGCCAGTCGCTGCGAAGGCGACCCTCGACGAGCAGCGCCAGGCCGAGCCCGGCCGGGACGAGTAGAGACGTCTCGCGCGTCAATCCCGCGGCTGCGAAAAACACGACAGGGATGAGCAGCGCTCGCGGTCGCTGGAGCCAGATCAGCACGCCGGCGGCGAGGAGTGTCAGCGCCACGACCTCGGAGGCGGAGCCTTTGAGCGCGGCCAACGAGCCGGGAAGGAAGAGGAGCAGCGGACCGAGCCACCACTTCCGGCCGTGGCGCCGGGCGATACGAGAGAGGAGGACAGCGCCGATGCCGCAAGCCGCCAGGTTGACGAGGATCAGGGCCACGCCCACTGCGCCGGGCTGCCCGAGTGACACGACCCACGCGAGGTCGGCGAAGAGGGGCCGCTGGGCGCGGTAGGCCGCCTCCTTGTCGCCCCCGTCGAACAGCTGGGGGCGGGCGAGAGAGGGGTCGCGGGCCAACTCGGCATAGGCCTGACCATCGCCCGTGGCCAGCTGCCGTTGGAGCACCGAGGTCGGGTCATCGAACGTGGTGACGAGGTAGTGGCCGGGCCGGATGCTGGTGTGGGCGAACCCCACGAGGGAGTAGCCGATGACGGCGCCGCCGATCAGCAGCCCGGCCAGCAAGCTCCACGCGTCCAGGCGCCGCGACGCCGTCAAGACATCACGACGCGTCGGGGGTAGACGCCGAGGACGAAAAGGGTGACGAGGGGGGCGAAGACCCGCAGTGAGTTGACGTTGCGGCCCAACACGAAGGGGCCCAACAACGGCGCGAACAGGGCGAAAGGCAGCGCCGCGCTCAGTAGCAGCGAGTCCCGCTGCCGCCACCAGAGCACGACCGCGGCGACCGCCACGAGGAGCAGCAGGACGGCGAGCTCCTTCGACCGTACGTCGGTCGCGGCCGCGCCGGGGTCGAACAGGATGCGGTAAAAGCCGAGGAACGGCCACGTGACATCCGTCGCCGTGCCACCCCGGTGTCCGCCGAGGCGAAGGCGAACGTAGATCGCCCACGCGGCGAGGGCCGCGGCCGGGATGCCCACGAGCGCCGCCCGCCACCTGCGGGGCAGAGCGGGACCCAACGCGGCGATCCCGATCAACGCCAGGACCGAGGTCTCCCTCGTGAGGACGGCCGCCACTCCCGCGGCCACAGCCCAACCCCAGCGCTGGCGGAGCACAGCCATGATGGCCAGCAGGATCAGCACGAGGGCGACGCCGTCGCCGGTATCGAGGAGGGTGGCGACGGCGACGCCCGGGCAGAGCGCGAACGCGAGGCACGCCCGCTCCGGGAGGCCCACCTCCGTCGCGATGCGCGCGGCCGCCCACGTCCCGATGGCGGCCGCAACGACGTTGGTGACGATGAGGCCCCACAACACCGCCTCTTGGCCAAAGACGCGCCACGGCGCGACGACGAGCGGGTAGCCGATCCGATCGGCGCGGTACGCCGGTCTGTCGAGGTATGGCTTGACGCCGGCCACGTCGATGAGCAGGGGATCGGTCGCCAGTACCCAGAAATCCTGACCATCGGCGCCCTCTGTGTTGGGAGCGTCGACGTGGGGCCCGAGGTCGCGGTGGGCGAGGGCGATGGTGGCGGTGTCGTAGCCGAAGTGGACGAACGCCGCCGGGTCCCCGCTCCCCCCTCTCAGCTCGATGCCGACCACCACCAGCTGGATGAGGACGCCGACCCCGACCCAGGCAACGAGATGCCGTCGAGCTGTCGGGCCTGCCACCCGATCAGCGTAGGACCGGCGACAATGGCACGGTCATGGTTCAGCGCCCGCCCGCCGGCAGCATCCCCGAATCGCCCGGCTCGTATCAGTTCAAAGACGCCGACGGCCGCGTCATCTACGTCGGGAAGGCCAAGAGCCTGCGATCGAGGCTCAACTCCTACTTCGGCAATCCGATGCTCCTGCATCCCAAGACGGCGCAGATGGTTGCCGCGGCGGAGACGGTCGAGTGGATCGAGGTCCGCAACGAGATCGAGGCGTTCTTCCTCGAGTACAACCTCATCAAGCAGCATCGCCCCCGTTTCAACATCCGCCTGCGGGACGACAAGAGCTACCCGTTCCTCGCCGTCACCCTCGCCGAGGAGTGGCCACGGGCGACTGTCATGCGTGGCACCAAGGACAAGGGCACCCGCTACTTCGGTCCGTACGCCCACGCGTGGGCGATCCGCGACACCCTCGACCAACTCCTGCGGACGTTCCCGATCCGCACCTGCTCGGACAACAAGTTCGGGCGGCATCACCGCCTCGGCCGTCCCTGTCTGCTGTTTGACATCGAGAAGTGCTCGGGCCCGTGCGTCGGTGAAGTCGACAGAGGGGAATATGACCGTCTCGTCGGCGAGCTGTGCGACTTCCTCGACGGTGATACCGACCCGGTAGTCAAACGACTCGAGCGGGAGATGTTCGACGCGTCCGACCGTCTCGAATTCGAGCGCGCCGCCCGGGTCCGTGATCGCCTGGGCGCGGTGCGCCGCGTGATCGAGCGCCAGCAGATGGTGACTGAGCGGCCCGAGGACCTTGATGTGCTCGGCATCGTGGAGGACGAGCTCGAAGCCGCCCTGCAGGTGTTCTATGTGCGGCGCGGGCGGGTTGTAGGTCGTAAGGGTCTCATCATCGACAAGGTCGAGGACCTCTCCCCCGGCCAGCTCATGGTTGAGTTGTTGACGCGCCTGTACGCCGAGTCTCCGCTCGGCCTACCGCGCGAGGTGCTGGTGCCGGCCGAGCCCGATGCTGAGGATCTCGGTCCGTTGGAGGACTGGCTCTCGCAATTGCGCGGCTCGCGCGTCACGGTGCGCCAGCCGCGACGCGGCGACAAGAAGCGATTGCAAGAGACGGTGACGGCCAACGCCAAGGAAGAGTTCGTCCGTCATCGTCTGAAGCGCGCCGCGGATCACAACGCCCGGGCCCGCGCCCTCAACGCCCTACAGGAGGCGCTCGATCTGCCCGAGGCTCCGCTGCGCATCGAGTGCTACGACATGGCCCACATCCAAGGCACCGACTACGTGGGCTCGATGGTCGTGATGGAAGACGGTCTCAAAAATCCGCGCGAGTACCGTCGATTCAAGGTCCGCAACGTTGACGGCAATGATGACTACGGAGCGATGGAGGAGGTCCTGACCCGTCGACTTACCGCGCTGTTGGCGGAGCGGGAGCGACCCGTCTCGGAGCGGCCCCGCAAGTTTGCCTATCCGCCCCAGCTGCTGTTGGTGGACGGTGGTCGTGGCCAGCTCAACGTGGCGATCAAGGTGCTCGAGGATCTCGGCTTGGACAACGAGATCCCCGTGGCCGGGCTGGCCAAACAGTTCGAGGAGATCTACCTGCCCGGGCGGGCCGATCCGTTGCGGATCCCCCGCACATCGGAGTCGCTCTACCTCCTCCAGACGATCAGGGACGAAGCCCACCGGTTCGCCAACACGTTTCATCGGGAGCTCCGCCAGAAGCGGATGACGGTGTCGGTGCTCGACGGCATCCCGGGGTTGGGTGAGACGCGCAAGAAACGTCTGACCAAAGAGCTCGGCGGTGTTGCCGCCGTGAAGTCCGCCAGCCTCGAAGCCTTGCGCGGCCTCTCGTGGCTTCCCGACGCCGTGGCTGATGCCGTGTACGAGCGGATCCACGGGTCTTCGTAGTGGCCGATGAGTGGGAGCAGACGGCGGAGTGGTGGCAACGGGAGTTCACCGACGGCGCCGACCCCGAATACGCCGAGCAGATCCTTCCCTTGGCCGCCGCGCAACTCGCCGGTGCGCGACGGGTTTTGGATGTCGGTTGTGGCGAGGGACAGATCGGTCGACTGGTCGAGGCGGGCGGGGGTCATGCCATCGGCATCGATCCGACGTGGGCCCAGCTATCCGTGGCCCAGCAGCGGGGGGGTGGCGTCGCGTTCACGCTGGCACAGGCGGGACGGTTGCCGTTCGCGGATGCCACATTCGACGCAGCCGTGGCGTGCCTCGTTTTCGAACACATCACCGACGTCGACTCGGCCATCGCCGAAGTGGCGCGTGTGTTGGAGCCGGGCGGACGCTTCATCTTCTTCCTCAACCATCCGCTGCTCCAGACGCCGGGGAGCGGGTGGATCGACGACCACATCCTCATGGAGCAGTACTGGCGGATCGGCCCGTACCTGATCGAGGACACGACGATGGAGGAGGTCGACAAGGGTGTGGTGTTGCCGTTTGTCCATCGGCCCCTGTCGCGCTACGTCAACGCCATGATCGCCAACGGTCTGTACCTCACCCACATGGAGGAGCCGGCTCCGCCGCCGGGCTTCCTGGCCGTGGCCGAGGAGTACGAGTTCGCGGCAACGATCCCGCGACTGTTGATGCTGCGGGCGTCGCGGCTGCCTCTTTAGGTAGTTGGGCGTCGCCGGCGATGTGGTAGGTATTGCCGGCGTGACGACCTTGCGCGACCGTCCCAACACCGCGCTGCTCGTCGTCGACATGCAGGTGGGCGTGGTGGCGGGTGCTCACGCCCGGGACAAGGTGATCACCAACATCGCCGCGCTGGTCCAGGCCGCGCGCGACCGACAGGTCAGCGTGATCTGGGTCCAGCACTCCGATGGCGGCCTCGTGGAGGGCAGCGATGGCTGGCGATACGTGCCCGAGCTTCAACGCAACGAGGACGAGCCGTTGGTGCAAAAGAAGTACGGGGATTCCTTTGAGGACACGACGCTCGAATCGGAGCTGGCACGGCGCCGCGTTGGTCGACTGATCGTGACGGGAGCACAGACCGACGCCTGCATTCGAGCCACGATCCACGGCGCGTTTGTCCGCGGGTATGACACCGTCCTCGTGAGCGATGCTCACACGACAGAGGATCTGTCGTCCTACGGTCTGCCCGCGCCCGACAAGGTGATCGCACACGCCAACATGTATTGGACCTGGCAGGCAGGGCCTGGTCGCCTCGCAAGTGTGGTCGAGACGGCAGCCGTGAGCTTCGAGTAGGAGCCGCCCCCGTCTCGACTGGGAGACCACTCAGGTGGTCGAGGACGTTGCCGGGCCGCCGTTGACCAAGTTGGGAGTATGCCAAGGAAACCGCCGGCGGACCCCCTCGCGCTAGGCGGCTTCGGTGTCGGCGTCGGCCTTCGCCGGGGGTGTCGCTACCGCGAGCGCCTTGGCCGCGCGCTTGGTCTTGACGACCTGCGCGGCGCTGTAGCCGGTCAGGGCGACGGCACCGAGGACGGCGAGCCGGGTGAGACTCTTGGGCAGACGGAGTCCGGTGACGCCGTCGAAGCTGTATCGGCCGGGGCCGGTGCCGGCGAGGGCGACTGATGCGGCGAGGAAGCTGGCCGGCAGCTCAAAACCGCCCTTCTGTCCAAAGGGGCCCTTGTCGGCGTGCGTGACCGATGCCACCAGCATCGCTCCGCCGATGGAGATGGGGCCGACCGGCTCCACCGCCCCGGCGGCGGTCAGGATGCCGCCGACAAACTCCGAGCCGCCGGCGAGGGCCGCAAAGGCCTTGCCCGGCTTGAGCCCCAGGTGCTCGAAGCCCACTGCCGCCTTGTCGAGGCCCGGGCCGTCGAGGCTGCCGAACAATTTCTGGGCGCCGTGGGCGGCGAGGTAGC
>Ga0302326_10007066_pt1 | contig 25081 bp, 24 predicted proteins | sample Palsa_T0_3_FD_202264 | JGI IMG/M metagenome (GOLD analysis project Ga0302326, IMG submission 202264) | Peat permafrost microbial communities from Stordalen Mire near Abisko, Sweden - Palsa_T0_3 | ecosystem: Environmental > Terrestrial > Soil > Palsa > Peat permafrost | place: Sweden: Abisko... | reverse complement strand
GTGTTCTTGGGAACAAACAGCATGTCCCCGGCGTGCAGCATGGGATCTTCCTTCAAATTCCCCCGATGCTCCATCTTTTTCACGTCAATCGTTTCCGCTTGGTACCAGCCGTCCGGGGCTCTGCGGAACAGCAGAACCTGCGAGTGTTTCGCGCTGTCCAGGAACCCGCCCGCCATCGCGACCGCTTCGGTGAGGGTTACATCGCCGCGCAGGTCATATTTTCCAGGATGGCCCACCTGCCCGTCCGCAACGAAATACGGTTTCTCGAAATCCTTCAGCACCACACTGATCAGCGGGTCGTTCAGAATCTTGCTGTAGGCGGTGCGCAGCACATCCGTCAGCTCCGGCACCGTCTGGCCTTTCACCACCAGATCGCCCACTCCGCGCAGCGTGATGTAGCCGTCGGGCTGCACCGTCACCGTCTGGTTGAATTCCGGATTCAGCTCGAAGGAAACGTCAAACACGTCCCCGGCTTCCAGCTTGTAGCGCGGACGCCTGGTTTGAAAGCCGGCCTGAAGGCCTTTGTCGGGCGAGGTCGCCGCGCTGATTTCCGATTGCTTGTTGCCTTCGGCGACGATTTTGTCCTGCCCCGCGGCAAGGCCCGCCGTCACGCCAACGCCCATGAGTAAGACTGTCAAATTTGTGATCAGATTCTTCATATTCACCTTTTGGCTGTTTAGCTAAGAAGTTCAAATCGACGGGGGAAGAAAAAACTCGACGTTATTCTAATCTCCAGATTCCCGCTTTGCACCCGCAAAAAACCGCTAGGCCGCTTCCACGTCGTAATCGTCCAACTGGATGCTCACCGAGCGCTGAATCGGTTCCACCGAGATCACCAGCGTCCGCGTACCCTTTACCGCCACCAGAATCCCTTCCACGCCGCTCAGCGATCCGCTGCGCACCCGGATGCGCTGGCCCACCGTCAGAAACGGATGCTCGCTGACCGGAACCTTGCCCAGCAAAATCTTCCGGATGGATTCAATCTGTTCATCGGGAATCGACGTGCCGGCCGGGTTCGGCCCCACAAAGCTCACCACTCCCGTGGCTCGCAGCACCCGTACCCGCGCTTCCGAAAGATAATCCACGCGCACAAAAGCGTAACCAGGAAACAGCGGCAGCTCAACTTTGGTGCGCCGGTCGGTCCACTGCCTGACCGACGTCGCCAGCGGCAGGAACACCGGAATTTCCTGCGCCTCCAACTCCCGCGCCGCAACTTTCTCGTGGCGGGAACGGGTGCGGATCGCGTACCACTTCGCGTCAGATTCAGTCACTGGAATCGGGACCCATACATCAACCGCTTGCGCGCTTGCACTGCCGATATTCACAGCTCCGCCCTCTCAGTCCCATCGCTGACCGCAAACACTTCGGGAACGACAGTGCCAAAGATCTTGGCCGCCGCATTGAAACTGCGGCCCTGAATAAACTTTGGTTAGCGATCTCGAAGGGGGGACGGCTCGAACTGTTTGGGCGCCCCATGCTAGCGGGCGTACAGCTTGATTCGGAAGATAGCGGACATCGCAACTCTGTGCAAGTGGTAGAAAGACTAGAAAGCCCAGAGTCTAAAGTCCCTATTACCATCGATGCGGCTGGCGTCTTCTAGAGCCTGACTCGCTCGCTCCCCCGCCCGCCCGCCCAGGGCTGCTAGCTGGGCTCGGCCGGAGGCGCAATATTGTGCCGCCGAATCTTATAGAGAAGTCCGCGATAGCTGATGCTCAACAGTTGCGCCGCCCGCTTGCGGTTCCATCCCGTACGGGTAAGGGCGCTGCTGATGGCACGGATCTCCGCCTCGTCCCGGAACAGACGCAGCGAAAGGTCCACCGACGCCAATCCATGTTGTAGAGTCGGGTCGGAGCCCTCCCGCAAATCCTGCACCTGGGTTGCGCTGCCGTTCGTCTTGCTGTCGGCTTTGATTTCCAATTCGTTCATGATGATTCCCCATCCCAAGAACAGAGCGTCCACAGTCGCCGCTCGTTCTTGAATCTCTCTGAAATGTTAGGGTGCGCCGCTGGTCTTGGTTCCAGCTGCCGTTCGTAGCTCCGCCCTCTCAGTCCCATTGGGCCGCCCGGCTAACAGGGCATACCTCCGGCTGCGGTGAAACCGTTGGGGGAACGACGGAAATTGACTGATTGTCGGGGGGAGAAACTACATTTGCCTGAAATGGTTCATTTTGGGGTTCGGCAGGCCCCAACTGATGGTCCCATACTATGCTGTCTATGCAAATTGCTGCAAGAGCACAAAGTGAAGAGAAGAAAGACTCTACCCGACCAATTTACGCCGCCGGCCGCAGCCTGCCTATACCACTAAAGTGCCATGATTACCTTCGTTTCAAAGCCCGCACCCGGCCTGCCTTCCTGCCGATTCTCTCCGCTCGCGGAAAACCGCATATCCCCCAAAGGTGCCATTTACTTGGAGTCGAACTTCTCCTAGGCTGGTGGCAGTGCAGTTGGCCGGCTTCACCATCATTTTCCACAATCTCTTATGGCACATCTCACAGCGGTTTCAAGCCAGCTCAAGCCTCGTGTTTTAGCCGCGGACGGCAGCGCCATGAGCACCCAGTTGCTGGCCGAAGCCCTGGCTCGCGAAGAGCAGTTCCATATCATCGAATCGCCGTCCGACATTCGCGGCATTTTGCTCCTGGTAAAAAAAGAGAAACCGCAGGTTGCGCTGATCAGCGCTCAATTGCAGGATCCGAAACGCGGCGCAGTCGATCTCATCCGCAAGATTCGTCTCGAGTCGCCGGAAACCCGGGTGGTGGTGTTGCTCGACTTCTCCGAACGCGTCAGCGTCACCGAAGCGTTTCGCGCGGGCGCGCATGGCGTGTTCTGCCGCACCGAACCGTTTCGCCTGCTGGCCAAGTGCATTCAGTGTGTGGCCAATGGTCAGATCTGGGCGAACAGCGCGGAATTGCAATTCCTGCTGCACGCCCTGGCTCAGCCCGCGTTCCCCACCAGCCTGCCTTCCGCTGACGGTCCGCTTTCCGCCCGCGAGACCGACGTGGTTCGCTGCGTGGCCGAGGGACTCACCAACCGCCAGATCGCCGAACGCCTCAAACTCACCGAACACACCGTGAAGAATTATCTGTTCCGGATTTTCGACAAGCTGGGCGTTTCCAGCCGGGTCGAGGTGGTGCTCTACGCTTTCCGCAATGCCGGTTCCCCGCACCCGGCGCAGACTCCAGCTGCGCGCCGGCTCTCGACCGCCGCTTCCCGCGTCCCGCCCCCCGAGCAGTCCGGTCCGGTCGCCATCCGCAAGACCGCCACATAAGATTTCTGATTGTTGATTGAAAATCTGCAGAGAACCTGTGGGTTTTCAATCAGCAATCAAAAATCAACAATCAGCAATTGCCTTTTCAACTCCCCGGAAGCTTGAACCGGATCGTGACGCGCGTCTGCATCCCCACCGGACGCCCATCCACCGCGTAGGGTTGATACCTCCACTGCCGCACCGCCTGCACCGCCGCTTCCACCAGCAGCGGGTTGCCGTCGACCACCGCGATGTTGTGCACCGCGCCTTCTTCGCCAATTTGCACATCCAGCGTGACCACCCCCTGAACATGCTGCGCCGCCGCTTCCGCCGGATACTCCGGCTCCACGCGATGAAGCAATCGCGTCGGGGAAGTTTCGTCTGCAACCGAGTCCGACGCAGCCGCGGTTGAAGCAGCGCGGGTTGCAGCCGTCGCTCCCGACCCGGAAGGCGACAACCGGTAAATCACCTTGCCATTTTCCGTCACCTGCAATCCACCACTCGGCGGTCCCGTCGCAGCCGCCGCGGCTCCCACTTTCGGCTGAGTCTTGCCTGGCTGAGTAACGCTTGGCTGAGTAAAGCTCGGCGGAATGACGGCGCCACTGCCCGCCGCCGTCGCCAAGTCACCAGCCGGCGCTGCCGCTGTTCCCTGCCCCGCGCCCACAGCCGCGCCTCCATCCATTTTCCCTGGGGACGCAGCGTTGGCCGGCTCCTGACTTCCTTGCGCTTGTCGCTGGCCCTGCAATCCGCTGACGATCGCTCCCCGGTATCCCAACACAAGTCCCAGCAGCACCGCGGTCGCGATCACCAGAATGCCCAGGACAAAACTCCAGACGTCGCTGCGCCGCCGCGGCCGCTCGTGATTCCGAACTTCATCCTGAACTTCATCCTGAGCTTCATCCTGAACGTCAGCCCGAACGTCGCTCCGAGCTTCCGCCCAAGCTCCGCTTCCGGATTCTCGCGCCGCTTCGTGCGCGAACGCCTTCTTCTCTTCGTCTGTCGTTGCACTGTTTGTCGGTGCAGCGTTGGTCGTCGCAGTGCTGGTCGCCGCAGCTTCCGTGCCCGGACCCTGCGCCGAAACTTTCTCCGCTCTCTGCTTCTCCGCCACCACGCGCCGCGCCAGAACTTCCAGCGTGCTCACGTCGCGCTCGCCGAACGCATGCGCCCGTGAAGAAAAAACTTCCATGATGCCAAACGGTGCTTTTTCCGCAGCCGGCCCGTCGCCCTTCCCGTCAGCCAGACCGTCTTCCGGCAGCCTCAGCGGCAACACCAGAATCGAGCGCACTCCCAGGCGCAGGCAGGCTTCCGCGTCCACTCGCGGATCAGTCGCCGTGTCGTTGCACAATTGAATTTTTCCGCTTTGCAGGCACGCGCCCGAAAGGCCCGACGTGGTCTCCAGCCGCACGCCCAGGTCCGGAGCGTTCCCGCCGGTGGTGGCGCGGCACACCATCTCGCCCGCGCGCCCCAGCGCGATGGCCGCTCCGGTCGCGCCCGTCGCCAGCCGCGCCTGCTCGACCACTTCATTCAGAATCAGGTCCAGCGCCAGATCAACGCCTCCGCCATGTGCCGCCAGCGTCCGCGCCACGTCGCGCAAATCGCTGCCCGCTTCCGCAGCGCCCGCTTCCGCAGAGCTGGTTCGAGAAGTGATGCGATACGATTCCGGCTGCGGCATAAGAAGTTAAGACCGGCGAGTTCAGCGCGAAGCCGCGCCATTCCGCTGCGCCGCCTCCCGTCATTATGCCGAAGTTTTCCGCGAATCCCTCCAGATGTCAACCCCAAACGCAAACCGGCGGCTGCGCGGTTTGAAGTTGGGTACTTACGGATTCACCCCGCCGATATCATCCCGCAGGAGCACGCGGGCGGCCGTTTTCTTGGTCTGACTATTTCCCTCAGGAGTCTTGAACCGCCTGAACAAGAATGTCGCCGCCAGTCCGCCAGCGATCTGTGCACTTAAGAACAACGGGACATCGATGGGCCGAATCCCCGCAAAGGTGTTCGACAACGAACGAGCAATGGTGACCGCCGGATTTGCGAACGACGTCGATGCGGTGAACCAATACGCGGCTGTAATGTAACTCCCGACTGCAATCGGAACCATCGACAATCTGAATCGAGAACATCCCAGGATCACCATGAGCAGTCCAAACGTCGCAATGAACTCACTCAAGACGAGCGCCGATCCCTGCCGGGCATGACGTGAAAGTGAGATGACAGGGATGCCGAACATCAGATGAGCGACCACAGCCCCAGCGATTCCGCCGGCGATCTGAACTGTGGCATAAGCAGTGGCGTCTCTCCAAGACAGGCCACCACCGATTGCTTCCGACAACGAAACGACAGGATTGAAGTGGGCTCCGGAAATCGCTCCGAACGCCAAAATTAGGGCGACGAGTGCGGCTCCTGTCGCAATTGTGTTTGCAAGTAGCGCAATAGCGACGTTTCCACCAGATAACTTCTCACCCATTACGCCCGAGCCGACGACCGCGGCAACCAGGAAGGCCGTACCGAGGAACTCCGCTGTCAACCGAGCGCGGAGGGTGAATTTCATTGGCGTCCGATGTCGTCGAGTCGCTTCTTGAGAGCGAACCCGTCGATGGATGTGAGGGGCAGACCGAGGAAGAGACTGATCCGTCGTTCGAGCATGAAGAACGCCTCGCGATACGCTCTCCGAATTTCCTCTTCAGATCCTTGGGCCGCAGCCGGGTCAGGAACTCCCCAATGAGCAGAGACCGGTCGCCCCGGCCATATTGGACAAATTTCTTTAGCAGCGCTGTCACAGACCGTGAAGACGAAGTCGAGCCTTGGGGCATCCGGCGTGGCAAACTCCTCCCACGACTTACTCCGGAACCCCGTAGTCTCGATGTGGGCCGCTTCGAGTTGTCTCAAGGCTTCAGGTCGCACTGTGCCTGAAGGATGACTCCCGGCACTGTAGGCAGTGAAGCGGGGCCTTCCCTTCGAGTTCATGATGCCCTCCGCCATGATCGAACGGGCAGAGTTACCCTTACAGAGGAACAGGACTTTGTAGTGTTTTTCCGTCATGTCAGTCACAGCACGCCGGGCCACAGCACGTCTTCGGTTTGACCGCGCGGACGAAAGCGCTCATGAACTTCCCGTCAACCTTTGGGGCGATAGCATCGGCATCAACGTTCTGGCCAGCCAGGAACTGCCGGGCATCTTCGATCCGGTAGACCCTCGTCGGCTCGACGGTGACCTGCTCAAATCCGGCCGAAGCCAGCTTCGCCCTGTACTCGTTCTCTTCCATCGCCCCAGCGACACAGCCAACCCAGAGCAGAACACTCTTCCGAATCTCGGGTAGCATTTCCCCGCGCGTGACGACATCGGAAACGGCGAAGCGGCCGCCGGGCCTCAATACACGGAACGCTTCACGCAGGACGGCGTCCTTGTCAGCGGACAAGTTGATGACGCAATTCGAGATGACGACATCGACCGACTCGTCGGGCAGTGGAATGTGTTCAATCTCACCCTTCAGGAACTCCACGTTTTCAATCCCAGCCTTCCGCTTGTTCTCATTGGCAAGGGCCAGCATCTCGTCCGTCATATCGAGTCCATAGGCCTTGCCGGTAGGCCCGACCCGTTTCGCAGACAACAGGACATCAATCCCTCCGCCCGAACCAAGGTCGAGCACGGTCTCGCCGGGATTCAGCTTCGCTAACGCCGTTGGATTTCCACAACCGAGTGAAGCAATCATGGCTTCGTCGGGAATCTGGCCTGCTTGCGATGCGTCGTAGAGGTTCGATGTTATCGGGTCACAGCTTTCGGTTGCAGCGCTCGCTCCGCAGCACGAACTGCCGCCCGCCGTGACTCGCAAGGCAGCTTGTCCGTACTTCTCTTTCACAATTTCCTTGATGTCCTGATTCATGACTCCTCACTTACAGCATCGAATGATTGATTCCGGCTTGAGCGCTTGGTTCCTCGTGCAGCATTCGGCGTACAGGAACTGAAGGACTTCCTGAAGCGCAGCGGTGTTCGCCGTGTAACGCAGGAAGGTGCTTTCTCGTGAGACGTTAACCAGGTCTTCGGACTTCAGCTTCTCGAGATGGTGCGACAGCGTTGAGGCCGGAATGTCCAACTCTTCCTGAATCTCTCCGACGACAAGGCCGTCAGGGTGTGCTGCCAGAAGTAGCTGCATGATCCGCAGACGTGCCTCCGTGCCCATCGCCGAAAACATGTCTGCGTACTTCACGACCTGGTCAGAGCCACGTCGAACGGTCTGCATGTTTCGATATTTGCAGAAGTATAGAAGTCTTGTCAACTGGCTCTGGCGCCTACGCTCATGCCTCACCACCCACAAGCCATGTTGCGCTTCCAATCGCGCCAGACTTCGACGCCTCCGGGGTACTCCGTGGTTCCCGTTTCGGCGGTCCACCGGCGCCAACCTGGGTTTTCTTTCTATTTCCTTCTGAGAGAATCCTAACCGGGCTATAGAATCGGTAAAATCAAAGCGCACAACTTGAACTGCGTCGCCCCAGTGCGCCAGTTCGATTCGTTCGCTCCCCTGAGAAGGAAGAGAAGGAAGACAAGGAAGAGAAGGCAGAGGGCTTAAGCCGATGCGGATTGCGGTGGTGGGTTCGGGATACGTGGGACTGGTGGCGGGCGCTTGCTTCGCCGACCTCGGCCACGACGTCATTCTGGTGGATAACGATGAGCAGAAGCTGGCTGCCCTGCGCGACGGCCAGGTCCCGATTCATGAAAACTTTCTGCCGGAACTTCTCATCCGCCATCGCGGCCAGCGGCTTACTTTTTCGGGCGATCTGAAGGAAGCTGTTTCTCTCAGTTCCATCATCTTTATCGCCGTCGGCACGCCGCCCACCGAAAGCGGAGAAGCCGACCTGTCGTACCTGGAGTCGGTCGCCCGCGAAATTTCCGGCGGCATCAACGGCTACAAAGTCGTCGTCGAAAAAAGTACCGTGCCCGTCTACACCAGCGATTGGGTGCGCCGCATCATTCTGCGCAACGGCACTGACCCGGAACTGTTCGATGTGGCTTCGAACCCTGAATTTCTGCGCGAAGGCACCGCCGTCACCGACTTCCTGTTTCCCGATCGCATTGTCATCGGCTGCGATGGCGGGCGCTCGGCTGAAGTTTTGCGCGAAGTCTACGCTCCCCTCACCGACGGCAGCTATTACGCCCGCGCCGACGCCATTCCCCACCCTGACCGCGCCTTGATCCCGCCGCCCCTCATCGTCACCAGCACCAAGAGCGCGGAATTGATCAAGCACGCTTCCAACGCTTTCCTCGCCATGAAGATTTCTTTCATCAACGCCGTGGCTTCGGTGTGCGAGGCGGTGGGAGCCGACGTGAATGAAGTCGCGCACGGCGTCGGCACCGATTCGCGCATTGGCCCTCGCTTCCTCAACCCCGGCATCGGCTACGGCGGATCGTGTTTCCCGAAAGACATCATGGCCTTTCGCGCTGTGGCCCGCGAATCCGGCTACGACTTCCGCCTGCTCGATGAAGTCATGCGCATCAATGAGGACCAGCGCCAGCGCTTTCTGCGCAAAATCCATCGCGCGCTCTGGACTCTGCGCGGCAAGAACCTGGGCGTGCTCGGCCTCGCCTTCAAGGGCGGCACCGACGACATCCGCGAATCTCCCGCGCTCCTTTTAGTGCAGGCCCTGCTGCAGGAAGGTTGCAAGATCACGGCGTACGATCCCGCCGCCATGGAGCGCGCCCGGCAGGTTCTGCCCGCCGGCGTCACCTTCGCCAACTCGGCGTATGAAGCGGCCCGCGGCGCCGATGCCCTGCTCGTCCTTACCGAGTGGGAGGACTTCGCCACGCTCGACCTCAACCGCCTTCGCCAGGAACTCAAATACCCGATCGTGATTGACGGCCGCAACTTGTATGATCCTGAAGTCATGGCCGCTCAGGGTTTCACCTATTACAGCGTGGGCCGCGCCGCCGCCCATCCCGATGGCGTTCCCGCCGCGGCTGGGGTGAAGAACGAAACGAAGAACGAACCGAAAAACAACTTCAAGAACGAATTAAAGAACGGCAACCAGGCATGACCCTACTGCGCGCGGTCGTGACCGGGGGCGCCGGATTTCTCGGCTCGCATCTCTGCGACGCCCTGCTCGGCGAAGGCTGGAGCGTGGTCGTGGTGGACAACCTGCTCACCGGCCGCCGCGCCAATCTTTCCCATCTGCAAAATGATTCGCGCTTTGAATTCATCGAGAAAGACATTTGCGAGCCCTTCGACCCCGGCCACGTCGACTATGTATTCCACTTTGCCAGCCCCGCCAGCCCCGTGGATTACACCATGCACGGCGTCGCCACGCTCAAGGTGGGCTCGCTCGGAACCTTTCACGCCCTCGACGTCGCCCGCAAGTACGGCGCGAAATATTTCGTGTCCTCTACTTCCGAATGTTACGGCGATCCGCTCGAGCATCCCCAGAAAGAAACCTACTGGGGCAACGTCAATTCCATCGGCCCGCGTTCCGTTTACGACGAGGCCAAGCGTTTCACCGAGGCCGTTACCATGGCCTACCACCGCTACCACCGCGTGGATACGCGCATCGTCCGCATCTTCAACACCTATGGCCCGCGCATGCAACTCAACGATGGCCGCGTGGTTCCCAACTTTATGAAGCAGGCATTGTGCGGCGAGCCGCTCACCATCTACGGCAGCGGACGCCAGACGCGCAGCTTCTGCTATGTGAGCGACGAAATCGACGGCTTTATTCGTCTTTCGAAGTCCGACGAACATTTGCCCGTGAACATCGGCAACCCCAACGAGTTCACGATTCTCGAATGCGCCCAGTTGATTTTGAAAGTCACGGGATCGAAGAGCGAGATTCGCTACTTACCGCTGCCGCAGGATGATCCGAAGCAGCGCTGCCCCGACATCACCAAGGCGCGGCAGCTATTGCAATGGGAGCCGAAGATTGATTTAGAAACCGGCCTGCGCGCTTCGCTCGATTACTTCAGGAAAGCGGTCGCCGAAGAAGCTGCCGTGAAGTGATGCGCGACCAGAAGAAAAAGTAATTCGCACTTTCTTCGCCCCCAGCGCCAAACTATTACGTACATCATAAATAGTGCATAACGCCGTGTACTTACATAGGTGACAGTACAAAAGAGCATTTACACGCGCGTACATAAAGTGTATCATTATGAGACGCTGATTTCAGCCCGCCCGTCGAGAAGCATCCGGCACGCTCTCCACGATGCCCTTTGCGGGCCCGGAAACGGCCCTGGCAGCGACGATCGTTCGAGGTGTGGGGATAAAGGCCGGGCGGTGAAAAATTATGCGTCCTGCGGCCCGCTAGAGGCCCTCTACGACATTTCAACAACTTACACGAAGACTCAACAACTTAGCGGGATTCAGTACTCAGTACTGACTTACGAGGGTTCGGTCGTCGCCGCCACGAAGTCAATCAGCTTCTTCACCTGGCTTTTTTCTTCGTCGCCCTTTAAATCAAACGCCACACCCATTCCGTAGCCGGGATGAGAGGCCTGCACCGTTCCGTGCACGCTTAATTTCATGGTGTGGGTTCGGACCACGATCTCGACTTTCGCCTTCTCGGGAAAGCGCGCCGAAACTTCCAGATAGCAGCCGCCCGCGCTCAAGTCGGTCAGGCAGCAGTGGTGCGGAACCAAAATGCCGGTGCGGAAAACTTCCGCGCCCAGCCGGCAGTCGTAACGGGTCTCGGTGCGCCGGTTATTCGCGCTGGCGTTGGCGTTGGACTCGCCCGCCGGCCCGGCCGCCTGATTCTGACGGTTCCCGCTGCCGTGCGTGGTGCGCCGGCCGTGGGTCTGCTCGGCCACGGTGATGGTGGCCAGTTGCTGCGGCTCTTCCACCTGGACGGTGACCTCGGGAAACTCGGTCGCACTCACCTCAAGGGGCGCATGCTCGGCGAGAAAATCGTCCAGCAACTTGCGCGAGGCTTTGGGAACATCCACAAACTGAATTCCCGCGCGGCCATTCCAGTCCTGCCACACCACCTGCCCTGACAGGCGGATGGTCGGCGTCTGGCCCGGCACCTTGAATTGGAAATAGACCTTACTGGTGGGCGGAAGCTTTTTGCCGAACTGCACCGACATGCCGTTCTGCGCCAGATCGATCAGCGTGGCCCGCTCCTGCTCCACGTTGCCGTAGTCCACGGTGGCGTGGGTATGCAGGGTGGCGCGCGCGCTCTTGCGTTTTTCCTTGCGCATCACGGCCCGCGCCGCGCGCAGGCTGCTCAGCGCCCGCTCGTAGGCCACCGGTTTGTAGAGAACAAAATTCACGCCCAGCGAAAACATCTCGCGGATGCTTTCCTGCCCGGCCACCACCGCCACCGCCAGGGTCGCGTCGTTCAGCCGCGACAGCCGGGTCTCGCGCAACAACGCAATCACTTCCGCGTTGGAGTCTCCATCCACAATCACCACGTCGAAGCGTTCCTGGGCCAGACGGATGGCGGCACGCACGAAATCGGGGCACGATTCAACGCGAATACTGAGTTCTTCCAGCACCCGGCGCAGCAACTGGGCCGATGCCTCGTCAACGCACACTAGCAGAGCAGATAGAGTCATACCTGCCCCATCCTAGGGCTCCACTCGTTCCCGCCACAAGTTACCGGAGTCACGCCTCGGCCCCACCCGCCGGGCTCCCACGCGCCTAAGTAGATGCGTTTGCAACCGGTGACTCCGGTAACCGGCCCAACACCGAAAGGCCAACGTTCCGCTATTGGCCTGTCGTGCTTTGACGGCACTGCAATCTGTTCCTACGATGACCAATGACGCCATCCGGGAACGCCTGTCCGCTCAATACTTCGGGCGGGAACGGCGACCCCGCCCCCGATACGGCGTCTGGAGCGGCGTCCGGAACGGTTAGCGCAGTCCGCTGCCGCTCGTTGAATAGAGATCTTGAATAGAGATCTTGAAAGAGATTTATGACTTCGAGCAAACACCGCGGGTTCTCGTTGCTGGAGCTGATGATCGTGATCGCCCTGGGCATGACCATGTGTGCGGTCGCGGTCATGACCATGATGCCGGTCTTCAAACAGGGCGACATCACCAACGCCTACGACACCACCCTGTCGGTGATGCGGTACTACAGAAACGACTCCATCACCAACAGCAAGCGCTACATCATCTCCTTCACCAGCAACCAGACGTTCATTGTGTATTACTGGGGCGTGGCCGTGCCCGTGTCGCCGGCTCCGGTATTCGTGGCCTCCTACAAGCTGCCTTACGACATTCAATACGCGGTGCAGGCAGGCTTTCCCAATCCCGGCCCTGACGGCTTCGGCAGCGGAACCTCTGCCAACACGCTCAACAGCTGCGCCACGCTGGGCGATCCCTGCATCGTGTTTTATCCCGACGGCTCGGCGCAGGATGACGTGGGCAACTACAACAGCGGAGTCATTTACCTGACCCGTCCGAGCGACGACATGTACAGTTCGCGGGCCATTTCGATCTGGGGCACCACCGGAAGAATGCGGGGATGGCGCCTCTACAACCAGGGTGGAAGCAACAAGTGGGTGCAACAATGACATCAGGCAAATTGCAGGCATCGCGGCAGCGCGGGTTCACGCTCATTGAAACCATGATTGCCATCGCGATCATGGGCATCGCTCTCTGCGCCCTGCTCGCCGCCTTCGGTTCGGCGATCGCAACCACGCAGAACGCGCAGGAAAACCTGATCGCCCGCGAGAAGGCGCTGCAGGCCATGGAGAGCATCTACACCGCGCGCAACACCCAGCAAATCGCGTTCTCGCAGATTGCCAATGTGGCCAGCGGCGGAATCTTCACCAACGGACCGGTCCAGCTTCTGGCCGCCGGTCCCGATGGCCTGGTCAACACCGCCGATGACATTAGCTTCCCCGCCTCCGGACCGTGCGCCGCCGGCCCCGAGTGCGTGGTCATGCCCGGCCCGGACGGCATTCTGGGAACCGCCGACGACACCGGGATGAGCCTGGGCAACTTTACGCGCCAGATTCAAATCAATTCGGTGCTCGAAGCCGACGGGGTCACGATCAACCCCAACTTGAAGCAGATCGTGGTGACCATTACTTACTCGACCGCCGAATTTCCGACTCCCCATGCGTACACGCTCGATGCCCTGATTTCCGCGTTCCGCTGAGGCCGGGGATGGAAAACACGATGCATAGCAGGACGATGGAACAAGGTTGGAAAGCACGAAAATGGAAAGCATGATGCCAAACATGAATCTGCCGAAAGCCAAACTGGAGCAAGGCTTCACGCTGGTGGAGCTGATGATTTCCATGGCCATCGGACTGACGGTGATGGCGGCGATGGCCAGCATGTTCAATACCGCCATGACCTCGACCATCCTGGTGACCCAGCGCACCGAAACGCAGCAGAACTTGCGCGCCGGCCTCGATCTGATGGTGAAGGACCTGAGCCTGGCGGGCGCCGGTCTGCCTTCGGGCGGCATCCAGTTGCCCACCGGGGCGGGCAGTTCGCTCTCCAAGTTTGGCTGTGACCAGAGCGGAGCCTGCCACGTGGTCTCGTTCAACTACATCGGCAACTACATGTATGGCCTGCTTCCGGGTTACAGCAACGGCGTGGAAGCGGGCGCATCCATCCCGGCCGCGCCCGCGCCGGCCATTAACGACAGCGTGACTTCCATCTATTGCGACTACAACTTTCCGCTGTTTGAGTACCTCATCACTTTCGTGGGCGCCACCGGAGGACAGATCACTCTGGCGCCAAATCCGATCTACACCACGGCCCCGCCCGCCATTAACGCCAACGGCGGCGTCCAGGTGGGAGATCTGATCATGCTGAGCAATAGCGCGGGCACGGCCGTGGGCGAGGTCACCAACATCACCTCCACCAGCATCAGCTTCGGCAATCTTGACCCGCTCAACATCAATCAGAGCGGAGCGGCCTCCAACAATATCGCGGCCATCAGCGGGGGCGCCAACACCGTTGCCTACCGCCTCTACGCGGTTACTTATTACTTGACCGTGCCCGGCGCCGGGCAGACGCCGCGGCTGATGCGCCAGGTGAACGGACTTACGCCCGTCCCCGTCGCCGACGACATCATCAACCTGCAAGTCGCCTACGACGTGTATAACACCACCACCTCGGCGCTGGACGCCAACCAGGCCAACCCCATCGCCGCCGGAGAGTCCCCCAACAATATCCAGAAGATCAACCTGGTGGTGATGGGAGAAAGCATTCTCAACAGCGGGGGGAACAAATCGCAGAGCATGTATCTGGCGACGGACGTCGCCGCCCGCAATATGGCATTCCGCAATAGTTATAACTGATTCTTTTTTCGGGGCAGGAGACCAGAAAATGCGCCAGGGGAAAAACAATTCGCAGGGTTTCACGCTGATTGCAGCCATTCTGATTATGGTGCTGCTGTCGGGCGTGGCGGTGGGCCTGTTTTACATGGTCACCAACGAATCCCGCATGGGCGGGAATGACCTGGAGGCCAATCGCGCCTACTACGGCGCGGAGTCCGGCATGGAGAAACTCACCTCCGACCTTTCGGCGCTCTACACGCAATACCAGTCGCCCACCAACCTTCAGATTCAGGCTCTGGTCACTCCCCCGAACAACCCGCCCTCGGCCCCGACCGCGGCCATGGTCGCCAACATGAGCTACCAGGAGTACATCAATTATTCCCTGAACGGCAGCGGAGCTCCGGCCAGCAGCTACAACACGGTCAGCTCCGGTTCGAATCAGGGCCTGTATGCCGAAATCGTTCCCATGACGCTGCAGGTGATCGCCACGCGGCCTTCGGGCGCGTCCATCAACATCACGCGCAACGTGGAGATCGCGCTGATTCCGGTGTTTCAGTTTGGGGTGTTCTGCGGTTACGACTGCAGCTACTTCGCCGGCCCGAACTTCAGTTTCGGCGGCCGCGTGCACACCAACCAGAATCTATTTCTCGCCTCCGGCGCCGACCTGGTTTTCGACGACAAGGTTTCCGCCTATCAGCAGCTCATCATGGATCAGCTGGAGAACGGTCACCCCACGAGCTCCGGCTACGGGGGGACGGTCTATGTCCCCAAAGCCAGCGCCGGTTGTACCCTGGGCGCCTATCCTCCCGTGGGCGCCAACTGCGTGGCTCTGCCGGGCGCGGGAACGGTTCCCGGCGACGCCAGTTGGAGCGGCGGCTATCCCACGGTGGGCGGCGGGGTCAACGCCAATTTTCCCAGCCTTTCGGTGGGAATATTTAACGGCTACTTCACCAACTCGCTCACCGGCGCCAAGAATATGCAGTTGCCGTTTGTGCAGAACAGCTGCACCAGCAACCCGCCGCCTTGCACTGACCCGATTTCGATCATCCGCAAACCTCTGGTCGGGGAGTCGCCCACCGGCACGCTGGGCACTTCGCGCATGTACAACAAGGCGCAAATCCGGATTCTGCTGGCCGACACCCAAGTGGACCTGCACCCCGAGCGCGGCGCCATCGGCGATGGCCAGGACGTGGAATTTCCTAACACCACCGCCTTTAACAGTCCGGCCTCCACTCCCTTCAGCGCCGCCGCGGTCACGCTCACGGCCGGAGGCACCGAACCCGTGGGCTTCGCCACCGCCGGCACCTTCGGCTGGGTCAGCCCTTACACCGACAGCGGGCTGAAGTCCTGGACCACGGCCAATGAGATTCCGCTGATCGACGAACTCACCAACAATCCCGCAACTCCCTCGGCCATGACCGGTCCCTGGATCCGCGTGGAGTACCTGAACAACGCCGGCGCCTGGGTGGGTGTGACCAAAGAGTGGCTGCAGCTGGGCTTCAGCCGTATTTTCAACAATCCGCCCACCACACCGGGCTCGAACGCCATTGATCCCGCCGCCATTATCATTCTTCAGCAGCTTCGCCCGTCCGTAACCCAGGCGGCAGCATCTGCCCATGGCACGGTGGCAACGGTTGGCGGCAACTTCTATCCCATTAATCTTTATGACGCGCGCGAAGGCGAAATGCGCGACAACACGGTGGCCAACTATACCCCGAGCAGCAGCCAGCCCGGCTACCCCAGCACATATTCGTCCTGCTCGGTGAACGGCATCATGAATGCCGTGGAACTCGATGTAGGCAACCTGGGGCGCTGGCTCAACGGATCCATTGGCGCCAGCGGTTCCAGCGTCAACTACACCAACGACAACGGCTACGTGCTGTATTTCTCCGATCATCGCGGCATGTTGACGGATCCGAATCCGTCGAACGGCGGGCAGACGCCCGCCGGCGTGATCAGCGGAGAATCAGGCATTGAGGACGTCATCAACTCGGCGCAGATCCTGACCTCCACCAACACGGATGGGGTTCTGGAGGCTAAGACCTACTATACGTACTCGCCGGAAGACGTCGATCAGAACGGCGTGCTGGACAACTGGGGCGAGAAAAATATCGGCTACGGTTTCGGCGTCAACACCAACACTGCTCCTCTGAATCCGTACAAGCGAGTACCCAACCCTGGGCCCGTCAGCAGCACCACGGGAGATTGCGCCAGCTACAACCAGTCGACCGGCGCGCTCCTGACCGGAGCCACCAATCAGATGGGTATGGCGAATCCGGTCAGCGGAGCGCGGCACGTGCTGAAGCTGGTGGACGGCGGCATGAGCGCCGCCGGAGTCAGCTACCTGCCCATCACGCCCGCTGCCAGCGGATGCTCGCAGACTGCCGCGAACCCCACGGGCTGCGGCGGTTTCACCGTGGCTTCTGAAAACCCGGTCTACATTCAGGGCAACTACAACACCAACGCGTCCGATCCCTTCTGGGGGACCGCGACGGCGTCGACCCCGACCCAGACTCCGCATTCGGCGGCGTCTGTGGTTGCGGACTCGGTAATGGTGCTGTCGAACCAGTGGGGCGATGCGAACAGCCTCATCTTCCCCGACAGCCCGGGCAGCCGCGCACCTACGGCTCCGGCGTATTACCGCACTGCCATTTCCGGCGGCAAGAGCATTCCGTTCCCCATACCCACCTGGACCAACGTTGCGGAGGACTTTGGAACGGACGGAGGAATGCACAACTTCCTACGCTATCTCGAAACCTGGAGCGGCCAGGTTCTCAATTACAACGGGTCGCTGGTCAGCATGTACTACTCGGAGTACAACACGGGAACATATAAAGACGGACCGGGCGGCGACGTCTACGCCCCCCCGCCCCGTAACTACTACTTCGACGTGCTCTTCCTGTCTCCGACCAACCTGCCTCCGGCCACGCCGGAGTTCCAGGACGTGGACACGCTGAGCTATCACGAGAACTTCACCCCGCAATAAATCTGCGGACTTCGGCACAATGCCCCGGCTGCGCGCAAGCGCTGCCGGGGCATTTTTCTTTTCATGCGTCGCGCGGATTTAGGCTCTCATTCTTGTTCCTTCTCTGAACAGCACGAAGCCGGGGCTTTCGCGGGCTGTACGTACAGCGCCCTGGGATCGACCGCCTGCCCCTCGTACTTGTCATGATGACGAACCCACGCCATGGTGAACGCCAGCCCGTCTTCGTCGCGGCCCTTGGGCGCAAGATCGAGCCAGTTGTAGGTGCCGACCATGGCATCCAGTCCGCGGGCGTAGCAGGAGTAGGTGTGGAAGATTTCTCCAGCGTCATTTTTGTAAAACACGCTTGCGCCCGGACCCTCCTCGCTGGGAAATTCGGTCAGCTCGTAGTTGTAAAGAACCTTGCCGACGACTATCTCCTGCGGAGAAAACGACGCCTGGTAGTCGTGATTGAACTCGCTTCCAAAAGACGAGACCCAGGGGAAGCGCCATCCCATGCGCTGCTTGAAGGCTTCAATCTCCGGCTGGGTGGCCCGCGAAATCGCGAGGAAGGTGACGTCGCGCTGCGCCAGATGCACCGCGCAACCGTCGAAAGTGTCGGCCAGATACGAACAGCTGGGGCAGCCCTCTTTCCATCCCGGACCAAACATGAAGTGGTAGACCATGAGCTGGCTGCGGCCACCAAACAGGTCGGCCAGCGTTTGTTTGCCGCGCGGGCCGTCGAACACGTATTGCTTCTCGACCTTTTCCCAGGGCAGGGCGCGGCGCTGCCGGCTCAGTTCGTCGCGCAAGCGCGTGAACTCTTTCTCTTTGCGCAAAAGCTCTTTGCGGGCGGCGAGCCATTCGGCGGGCGTTACCACCTTGCCCGCTTCCCTCTTGTTGTTAGTCGTTGGCCCGTTCAGTGATGTTGCGTTCATGGTTGCCATCGTCGTTTCTCCTTTCGGTCATGTTGTTCGAGCGATCGGTCCTGGCAGTTCTTCTTCCGCCCACGATCTTCACCGCCAGAGCGGCAATCCCGCCGGTTGAAAGCGCACTCCCCGCCACGAGTGCGGCGCTGGCTATGCATGCTGGACACATGAAAACCCTCCCCTGCACAAGCTCTTCGCGTTGATCGATATTGTTGATTGCTGATTGTTGATTAAGAAGCCCAAGATCATGGCTTTTCAATCAGCAATCGTCCCCTACCCCCGGCCCTTGTCCTCAGCTCGTTCTCGAACGCGCGCATGCATCATGTTCCATCCCCGCTGCATGCCTTGCTTGTGATCGTCGGGAATCGCGCCCAGGGCGAAGTGGTGAAACTTGATGAGCGTCACGCCATTCTTTTCGCTCAGCCGGTACTGCAAATTGTTTGCGGCCGCATAGGACATGAACAACGGCCCCGAGATTTCGAGCAGTGTCGGCCGCTTGATGGCCTGCACGTGTCCCCAGAAATGTCCGTTGTTGCCGCCCAGGTCGCGGAACCATCTTCCTCCGGGCCAGGCTTCGAGCTTCATCGGCATCTTCTGTTCCGGGGTTTCATTCTCCGGGCCCAGTTGCTCGAGCAGCGCTGCAAAGGTCACCTCCAGCGACGCCCGTACTTCGATTTCCTGGGTGATATTCACCGTCAGACTTTCCATGCCCGCAGTTGCTGTTGTCATCGTCGTTTCTCCTTACCTTTCTTCGTCAGGTTCGATTCTGATCAGTTCTTGTCGAGTAATTTCTGTTTCGCTTCAGCGCGTTCTTTCACGCGGCTCAACTGGTTCTGCCATAACCGTTCAAACATCTTCGTCCAATCATGCAGGGGCCGGATCGCTTCCGCATTGGTGCGATAAAACATGTGCCGACCGTTGCGCCGCACGCGCACCAGGCCGGTGCTGCGCAGCACCCGCAAATGCTTGGAGACAGCCGGTTGCGCCATCCCGAGGCCCGCTACGATGTCCCCTACCGGCCGCTCGTAATCGGCCAGATAGTTCAGGATGTCGCGCCGCCGGGACTCGGCAATCGCGTTGAATCCATCGGAGGTGGTAGCCGCTCTCGCCATGGATGGGAATATATATTCCTATATCGGCATATGTCAAGGGTTATTTGTTCGGCCGCTCCGCTTTCCCTTTTCCATTGCTTTTCCAATATCGTTTCGTCGCGATGGTTTCTCCGAGTGGTACCATAGCGCGCGGTTCAACTGGTTTTCGGTGGACGCAGCAAACTCCGTTCGCAAGGAGGTTGTCATGCAGTGGACTCAGATCTACGACCCGCTCGGGCATTGGTGGCTCTCCACGCTGGTTGCGTCGCTTCCCATCATCGTGCTGTTCAGCCTGCTGGCCGGTTTCAAGGTGAAGCCGCACTGGTGCGCCATCGCGGGCGCGTTTACGGCTGTGGCCGTGGCGATGATTTTTTTCAAGATGCCTCCCGCGCTGGCTGCGATGAGCTTCGGTTATGGCGTGGCTTACGGGATATTGAAAATCGCCTGGATCGTTCTGGCCGCGGTTTACCTCTACGACATTTCGGTCGAGACCGGACAGTTTGAAATCATGAAAGAGTCGGTGGCGGGAATTACTGCCGACCGCCGGTTGCGGTTTTGCTGGTGGCGTTTTGTTTTGGCGCATTCATTGAAGGAGCAGCCGGCTTCGGCGCGCCGGTGGCGATCGCAGGCGCATTCATGATCGGGCTGGGCTTCAAGCCGTTTCATGCGGCTGCGTTGAATTTGATCGCCAATACCGCGCCCGTGGCCTGGGGAGCGATCGGCACGCCGGTGCACGCGCTGGCGGCGGTAACGGCTCTGCCGGAATCGGACCTGAACGCCATGATCGGACGCATTCTTCCGTTCGCCGCCATCATTGTTCCCTTCTGGCTGGTGAAAACCATGGTCAGCTGGAAGGAGACGTTTGAAGTCTTGCCCGCCATTCTGGTGGTCGGCGTTTCTTTTTCTCTGACGCAGTTTTTCTGGTCGAATTATGTGGACAGCAATCTGGTGGACATTATGGGAGGCGTGGTCTCGATTGTTGCGGTGCTGATTTTTCTGCGCTTCTGGAAGCCGAAGAAGATTTGGCGGTTCGATTATGACGATAAGCCGGTTGTTGTTCCCCCTCCGACGGTGAACATCTCTGACGATCTGGGCGGCGAATGGTCGGCCGAGCAGTTCGATGGATTCGTGAAACCGCGAAGTTACACTGCCGCGCAGATCCTGAAGGCCTGGACTCCCTTTGCGATCCTTTCGCTGTTTGTGTTGCTGTGGGGATTGCCGTCAATCAAACTGGCGATGAACACGGCCACGACGCCGGCCTTTCGCGTGATTCTGCCGAACGGCAAGGTGCGGCCCGGTCCGCCGGGTTGGGATGTGCCCGTGCTGCACAATGCCATTTCGCGCGCCGCTCCGATTGTCACGAAGCCGACTCCGGAAGCCGCGCGCTACGATTTCAACTGGCTCTCCGCGACCGGAACCGGCTGCTTTTTTGCCGCGATCGTTTCCGGATTGTTGTTGGGGCAGGGGCCGCTCAAGCTGATGAAGATCTTCTGGAGAACGCTGGTGCGCATGCGACTGGCCATGATCGCAATCTCATTCATGCTGGGACTGGGTTACGTGACGCGGTACTCCGGCCTGGATGCCGTGCTAGGCCTGGCTTTCACGCGCACGGGATGGCTGTATCCTTTCTTCGGCACTTTCCTGGGCTGGCTGGGAGTGGCACTGACCGGCAGCGACACTTCGTCAAACGCGCTGTTTGGCAGCCTGCAGAGAATTACTTCGCAACAACTCGGCATTGATCCGATTCTGATGTGCGCCGCCAACAGCGCCGGCGGAGTGATGGGAAAAATGGTGGACGCGCAGTCCATTACCATTGCGACCGCGGCCACTGAGCAGGTGGGCAACGAAGGAATTATTTTCCGGTTTGTGGCGTGGCACTCGGTGGCTCTGTGTTCCATCGTGGGGATCATCGTGATGCTCTATGCCTACGTTTTCCGGGCGGCGGTGCCGCATGGCTTGTCGTTTGTGAAATAGTTTGTGAAATAGTTCGTGAAATAGCTGTGGCCGCGTCTTCTCGTCTACACTCTTCCCAGAACTTTTCGCTGGGGGGATAAGCTTTTGCCTGCCATTCGCGCGCTTTTCTGGGATGTTGGCGGTGTGCTGCTCACGAATGCGTGGGACCACGTTGAACGCACGGCGGCGCTGCAGCGCTTTCACCTGGATGAGAAGGAATTTCGCGACCGGCACGAGCCGCTGGTTTCATCGTTCGAGCGCGGACAGATTACGCTCGACGAGTATCTGGAGCGGACTGTGTTTTATCTTGCGCGTCCGTTCCCGCGGGAGGAATTTCGCGAGTACATGTTCTCGCTCTCGCAGCCGGTTCCAGAAGTGCTGCAGTTCGCGCAGGCGCTCGGCGACGCGGGCAAATATTTCATGGGGACGATCAACAACGAATCGCGGGAGTTGAATGATTACCGGATCGAGAAGTTCGGGATGAGAAAGATATTCCGCGTGTTCTTCAGTTCCTGTTTTGTGGGATTGCGCAAACCGGAAGCGGAGATTTACCGGCTCGCGCTGGAGGTGACGCAGATTCCCGCGGAAGCTTGCTGCTTTGTTGACGACCGCGCTGAAAACCTGAAGTCCCCCGCGACGCTGGGAATGCACACGATTCAGATGCAGGGTTTGGAGCAGTTGCGGGGGGAACTGGCGAAACTGGGAGTGAATGTATAGCTTCCGGGGCTGAAGCCCGTTTTCATTCGGGGCGCTTTACGCGGCGCCAAAGCGCCGGGCTTGCTCTCCGCGCGGCTCAAGCGCCGCTCTTCCAGAGTTGTGGTAGCGCTCGCCTCGCTGCGCTTGGCGGGACGGGCGAATTCGCCCGCCCCCACACAATCCCCTTCTCCACACGATCGCTTTGGAAAACTAGCTCTCTTATGGAGTCTTGCGGGGTTGGCTGGTTTTGACGCCGCTGCTTTGGGGGACGTCGGATTCTTGCGTGTTCAGGGTCAGGTCGCTGGACCAGCAATCTGCCGCGAGCTTCCATTCGCCGTTGGATTGGCGCGCGCACACCCACAGATATTTCGCGCGCTCTTCGCGGCGCTTGCCGGTTGCGCCCGGGATCAAGGCTTTGCAGCGCCCGGCTTCGTAGGCCAGGTCGCCGGCGACTTCGACGCGCAGCGGTTCCATTTCCACTTCTCCCAGGCCCGCGTCGAGCGCGCCGAAGAAGAATTCGCGAATCGCCGAGCCGCCGCGAATCGGCGGACAGTTCGACCGCAGCACCAGCGCATCCGCAACATAAAGTTCGAGGAGATCGTCGAGATGCTTGGTGTTGCAGGCCAGCACCCACTCGTGAGTCACGCGCCGCACGGCAGCCTCGGCGCGGCTCATGTCGCCGCGCAGGGCCGCGGTGGAACGCAGCTTGGCTTCCCCTGCCGAATCGCGGCCTGAATCGCGCGCTGGGTCGCGGGCTGAATCGCGGAATTGATCCGGCGCGGAGTTCGCCGCCATGGCTTCGCCGCCGGGAAAATAGTGGTGATGATAGTGATGATGGTAGTGGTGAGTTTCCTGCCCGGAAGGCCGGGATTTCGCCAGCCTGGCTTCGGGGCCACGCGAATGGTCGACGTCCAGCGAGGGATTGGCGGGCAAGGCAAGGGCGCGCGACGGCGAACTCTGGTGCGGGGCGCGCGAACCGGAGTCTGACGGGTCGGCGACGATGATGCCGCACATGCCGCAGAACTTGTTGCCTACACGGTTGCTGTAGCCGCACACGCGGCAGATGGCCGTGGCGGAATCGCCGAGATCGTGCGACGCGTCATCCTCCGCATCATTCTCCGCATCGCCTGCGGCTTGTTCGGCGTCGGCTTCGGCGGCGAGGCGCTGCGCCGCTTCCAGCGCGGCGGCGATGGAATCTGCACCGGGCTTGGGACGGCGCATCTCAGGCTGCAGGCGGCGAAAAAACTCTTCCATCTCGGCGCTGTACTGGGGCAGGTCCGCGGGCGCGGCGGAGGTGACGGGACTTTGCTGGTCTTTATTCTTATTCTTGTCTTGGTCCGTCCCTTTATTTTTGTCTTTGTCTTTTTCCACGAATCTCATCACCTGCTTGCTGGCGTCATTCTAGCCCAGCGGCTCTGCCCTGTGCTAGGACGGAGAAAACCAGCGAAGAAATTGAGTAATTGGGAAATTTGGTAATTGGGAAATTGAGAATCGTTCTGCGATGTTTCGCGCGGGCATTTGTTTTTCAATTACTAAATTACTCAATTTCCCAATTACTCAATGCTCGTTCTTGTCCTTCGTGGTTAAAGCTTTCGAGCCTTAGCGGCCGGAGAACTCGATCTTGCCTTCAATCTCGGTGGGGACGCCGTTGCAGGTGGCGGGGCGATATCTCCAGGTGCGAACGGTTTGCAGAATGTGGCGGTCGCCGGCGAGTCCGGCGCTTTCGAGAATGAGCGGGCTGTGCACGCGCCCGTCGGTTCCGATGATGAAACTGACTTTCACCTTCCGGCCGCGTGCCGGTGTGGTGAACGAGGTGGTGAACAGCGGATCGGGCGTGGTGAGGGCCTCGGGTGGTTGAACGTCGGCGCAAGACGGCCGCGAGCTGACGTGCCCCACGTCCACGAACTGGGAGGCGCGGGTCAGAGTTCTCGACATGCGGCTTTCGCGTTGTTGGAGAGTCGCGGAGGTGAGACGCGGCGCCGGGGTGCTCACCGCCAGCGCAACCGCTGGGAACAACAGAACCATCGCAGGCCAGGTGCGACGATGCATGAGTGGGTAACCTCGCTCTAGCTGTCAGCTATCAGCTCTTTTGTGGCAAACCTGGGACCAATTCCACCGACCTGCAATTATCTTAGTTTCAGCATCTTACGGGTGACTTCTCACAGACGACATGGGCCCAGGTGAAAGAGATTGCACACAATGAGGATGGGGCTTGCGGCGAAACGGCCGGTTTAACTTTGGGCGCGGTGCATGGTGAGCAGCGTGATTTCCGGAGGGCAGTTCATGCGGACGGGGACATCCACGGTGCCGATGCCGGCGTTGACGTAGAGAGTGAGGCCGCGAATCTGGTACTGGCCCAGAATATATTTCCGCGCCAGATCAGGGAGATAGAGAGGAGGCAGGAACGGCACGCGCACCTGGCCACCGTGCGAGTGTCCTGAAAGCTGGAGGTCGACGGGATAGCGCGCGACGTGGTCGGCGTAGTCGGGCTCGTGGGCCAGGAGGACTACGGCTTCGTCCGCGGGAAGGTTGTGCAGAGCCGCGTCGAGATCGGATTTCTGGCCGAGAATGTCGTTCACGCCCGCGAGCCAGAACCTGGCTCCGTCGCGTTCGATGGGAACCGACTGATTGGCGAGCACGGGGATGCGCACGGCGCGCAGCGCGGCGGTCACGCGATCAGGATCGGTGTAGGCGTCATGGTTTCCCATGACCGCCCACACTCCGAGAGGCGCCTGCAGGTGCTGCAACAATTGCGCGCAGGGTTCGGCGGCAACCGCGCCTACAGCTTCGTTACCGACGAGGGGGACGGAGACAAAATCTCCGGTCAGGACGATGAGTTCCGGGCCCAGAACGTTGGCCATGCCGACGGCCGATCGGATGGGATGCACGGAGAAATAGGAATCGTAATGGAAGTCGCTGAGCAGGGCGATGGTGAAACCTTCGAGGCGCGCGGGCCAGCGGCGCAGGGCCAGGCCGCGGCGCACGATGCGC
>Ga0302326_10007065_pt1 | contig 25082 bp, 33 predicted proteins | sample Palsa_T0_3_FD_202264 | JGI IMG/M metagenome (GOLD analysis project Ga0302326, IMG submission 202264) | Peat permafrost microbial communities from Stordalen Mire near Abisko, Sweden - Palsa_T0_3 | ecosystem: Environmental > Terrestrial > Soil > Palsa > Peat permafrost | place: Sweden: Abisko... | reverse complement strand
CACGCCCTCGCCGGACGCCGCTCCTTGCGACAACCCGTTGAGTTGGGTGCCGACGAGGGGATACGAGTTGCCGGGGGTGACGCAGCTCCTGATGTCGGTGATGGTCGGCGCCCAGGCGGAATTGGGGCTCCCGGTCGGCGTATAAATCTCCACGAAGGAGCTGGTGTCGGTCGCGACGACCTGACCGTTGGGCAGCACGAGGAAATTGTAGTAATAGGCGCCCGAGGTACTCGCGAAGAATATGTCGTCGGCCACCTGATTGATGGCGTTGGCGCTGGTGAACTCGAAAAAGTGGGTCGGCGCGCTGAGATAGCCCGCACTCGCGGCGAACAATATGTTGCCATTGGGGAGCATCGCCGCCGGAGCATCGGCGAGAGTACAGCTCGTCGTGCCGTTTGACCCGCAGACCGCCGGAATGTTGGGACCCTGGATCCAGGAGTTGCTGGACGCGGTGTAGATCGCGGTGGGGTCGGTTGGGGAGGGAGCGCTGGTGCAGCCGGTGTTGCCGCCGAACGCGACCGTGGTGCCGTCGGGACGCGTCAGCGCTGGCCCAATCGCGTAATTGCCGCAGACCGTGGGATCGACGAGCGACACCGGCGCAGCGGCGACGCCGGTCCATGCGCCGGTTCCAGGCGTGTACAGCTGGGCGGCGGGGGGATTCCAGACATCGATCGTCAGCACGTTGCCGGTCGGCAGCAGCGTATAGCCTTGTTCGTCTTGATACGAATTGGGGGCGCCGGTGCTGCTCCAGCCCAAAGTAGCGGCATTGAACTGCGCATCGACCGACGGGTTGGCGCAGCTGGATCCCAGCATGAATGTGCCATTGGGCAGCACGATGCCGGCAGCGTCACCAATGCCGCCGTTGCAACTGCCCGCGGGGTCAGTATTGGACCAGCCGGTGCCGCTCGGCGGTGACACCGAGGTCCAGGCATTGGCGACCGGATCGTAGATCGCCCCCGAACTGGTCCACACCGGGGTGCCCGGGCTGAAGTTGCCGTTGTATTCACCACCCGTGACTAAAACGCGACCATCGGGCAGCACCGCCGAGGCGAAATACAGGGGTGTATACCCACTCGGTAATGAGGCGATCTGCGACCACGTGCCGGTGACGTAGTTGCCGGAGATGTCAGGGGTCAGTTTGTACCATGAGCCGGTAAGGTAATCGAGAAAGATGACGGTCCCGTCGGTGAGCAGCAGCGGGTTGGTCAGCCCGCTCGCCGGCGCCTCCGCCGTTACCTGCCATGTTCCCCCATAGGACGGCGAAATCTGTGGCGTCGCTTGCGGCGCATCCGCCGGCCGCACGGGCAGTCGTGACAGGAATTCACTTCGAGCCGCTGGATTCCTCAGGAGCTGTTGTGCCTTGGGAACCGAGAGTCGCGGAGGGACCGGGTTCTGGGATTGCGCGCGACACACGCCATTCGCCGTCATGACTGCGACCAGCGTGAGTGCGACCACGCCTATTCTGGTCATCAGACAATTATTCCCATCAGACAGTCCCTTCGGTGGAACTCCTTTATGATTCGCGGCCACATTGCTAGAGCAGTTTCCGCCGTTTTGTAGGGGATTCCCAAATCAGTTGAATTCTGATTCAAGCTTCCTGCTGGCCGACGAAACCGCGCAGCTTCCCCGCAGGATTCGTATGGAGGTACGCGGTGCCGCCGGGACCTTGGGAGACCAATATGACGACCTCGACAGCCTCCAGCGCGCCGGCTGCGATCGCGCTGGGCCTCGCTTTGGCGATTGCTCCGACGCTGGCGCTCGCGGAAGCGCAGGTCCGCGGCAGACCGAACGCCGTCAGCGTCGAGGCGAAAGACGGCTCGGTCGAGGAAATCCTCGTGGCCCTGACCAAAGCATTCGATGTGCATTTCCGGTCGTCGGCCAATCTCGAGAAGCGGCTCACCGGAACCTATGAAGGATCGCTCCAGCAGGTGGTCGCCCACATTCTCAGTGGCTACGACTTCATTGTGAAGTCCGGCAAAACAGGGCTCGAGATCACCTTGCTTGGACCGGAAAAAGCCGTCCTCGTGGCAGCAGCACCGTCCGCATCCAGGACGTCCGAACGACAGGCGCCCAGCACGGCAGTTCCATCGCACGCGGCCGATGTCGCCGAAGGACCCGTGCCCGCCGCCGGCTCCGGCGGCGGCCCGGAACTGACAACCGAGCCTGCTGAAGGACCTTTTCCGATGCCCTCAGTGTCAGGTTCGCCGGGCCCGGTTCCGGTGCCAGCGCGGGGCGCCTCCCCGTTTCCAACACCGCAGGCACCGGGTTCAACACCCCCCTCTCCTGAACCTGGGCTTGCGCGACCTTCCGCTGGGACGACGCCCTCCACGCCAACCCCGGCGCGGTAGAGGACTGCAATACGTTCTACCGACGGCTTCGGTGTTTGAAACGCTCCGGCGTCCCGTCGGCGGCTTCGTCTGAAACGCTCCGGCGTCCCATCCAGTCGGGACAATAAAAACCGCCTCTGACAGCACCGGCCCGCTGCGTTAGTTCGCTTCGGCTGGCAAGGTCAAATGGTTGGCCGACAGGTCAGTACTTCTCATTGCCGCGCTTCCGAGTACGCTCTGAGCAGGGATTTGAGTGGCCCGCAACGGTCACAGAAATAGCCGTGTATCTGGAAGTGGATATGCTGCAGCGGGTGGGGCACACACTCTGCGAGAGTGGTCTCCGCACCGCACACCGGGCAAGGGTTTCTTGCGTCCGGCTTGAGCGAACGATCGCGAAGACGCATGTGACCTCCTTGAAACGCCGGTCGCTTACCGCCAATTATTGGCCAGCTGCCAAAAAGAAATCGGTGTTCAAAACAGAACACCTCTGCCGGATTGACCATAGGTTTCTGTGCAATTCGACACACGTCGCTATTCAAGTTGAGCGGCTTGGCCTTCGTTCCTATTTTTCGCGGCGCAGCAGATTTATAGCGGTCAAGGAGGCTCCGAGAACCTCGTACGCCGCTCGACACTCAGCAACCCCTTGGCCAGGCCGATCGCCATGATTGCTCTTGGTCGCGTGTCGAAACTGTTTTCGTTTCGGCAGGCACCTGGGCCGAGCTCTTTGCCTCTCGGCCGGGATCCATCGCGTTCATCCCACTCTCGCGGAGAAACTCGCTCAACGTCGAACCAACAAGTCGCACATAGTGAAACAGCTCGTCGTACTGCTCAGGCCGCAATTTCACTATGACGCGCACCATACCGGCGGACCCCCGGGGACCACTGGGGCTCCGCTTACGACCGCTGAGGATTGGCATGAGGCCCACAATCTCGCTGCAGCTTTCGATAATATCATTCGCGTACAAGCGTCGCGGACAATATGCGCCGGTATCGAATTTGCGCTGTACAAAAGCGTACATCTGGAATCCGCCGAGACGGCGGAACATCAGGAACCGAGCAAGCGGAAACTCCGGCCGCCCGTCGGGAGGTCGGCCGGAGTCCCGGTACAGCGCCCTACGTCGGGAAGGAGTGACGACCGCGCCGGCTCGGTCGACGCAGTTCGGGCGGCCCGACCCGGGGCAAGTAGCAGGTGCCGATCGGGACGCACCGGCGGCCGTCTACCGGTGGGCTCGGGCACCGGGACGGGCGAGGCTTGACCTCCCGATTCGCTTGGAGACACGCGATCCGGGGCAAGTAGCAGGTGCGCCCTGCCCCCAACCGCTACTCGAGCCCGGCGATCCGCTTTAGCAGCAACTTGACTTGCACGCCGGTCCAAATGCCCCCTCTCGCACTCGGGATTTTCCGCTCCTCAAGAGTCCGAGCCAGTGCGTAGAAGGTGACGACGCCCTGCGCCGCCAACTCCGCGAAGATCGGGCGCATCTCGCGGGCGAAGGCATCGGCCCTCGACTGCCTCGCCGCGACGGACCGCCGCTGGACTTGCAAAATGTTGGGATTGCCGAGCACCACGCCGCGTGCCTTCGCTTCGGCAAGGGCGCGCCTGAGGCGCTCGGAATGATCGGCCTTCTTCATCTCCCATTCCCGGATACCGACTCGCTGATCGCCAATTAGGCTACGCAAGGGACGTGCCGATCGGGAAGGCCCGGGCGGCCCTCGGTCGGGCGCCTCGGGCACCGGGACGGGCGGTTTTGCATCTGTCGCGTTACAGCGATAAGTTCAGACGATGGGCTGGAGCGAACTTATTCGGTTGCTGCTGCAAGCCGCCGTCATCGCAGCCTTCGGCGCGGGGGCCTTCGCACTTGCCACTTGCGTACTCGCCCGGATTTAGGGAACGCCTTTGTGCCCTATGTGACCGGTACGCAACACTGGCAACAAAATTACCGAATGCCGATTCTTTGAACTTCGCAACGCAGCATGTGCTTGTCACAATCCGCTCAGCCTTGTTGCAACCTTCCCGGTCGCAAGGCCCTGTTACACTGGAACCCCAGCCGATAATCCCAGCCGGCTGGGGTTTTCCGTTGTCCTCAAATGACCGCGGAAAGGCTCGGGCGCCTTGCTCATGCAGACGATGGTTTCTCCCGGCGCTCTCTACTGACCGTCTCCGCGGGGGCGCGAAAAGCCGGGTCGCAGCGCGTACGGAAAGCGCCAGAAGGGCTGGCGGGCGTACGAACGCACATAGCCCCGGCCAAAGAGCCGGGGCTATGAGTAGCTTTTGACCGATCAGAACTTGTAGGCGATACCGCCCCGCACCAAGTCGCTCGTCGGGTTCATCGAAAAATTGAAACTCGCCGTTGTCGGGTTCAAGCTGTGGACGGAGCCAGCGGCATTGAGCGTGCCGAGATCGATGTGGAGATATTCGACGCTCAGAAACCACGATTGTGTGAGCAGATAATCGAACCCACCGCCGGCGGCCCAACCCGTTCTCGTCTGGCTCGCCGAAGCGGTTTCGTTTCCGAATCCAAGCTCAAGCGGGGAGAAATCTCTATAACTGTTATTGAAGCTAACATTCGCGAACGCAACACCCGCTGTCGCATAAAAGAGGAGATGATCATTACTAGCAATGCCGAATCGGCCGCGGACTGTAGAGGCCCACGAGGTCGATACGGTGGAATTGAGGGTCGCAAACCCGGGGCCAAACGGAATGGGAGGGGGTGCGGTAAACGGATTGCCCGTGACCGAGGAGGTGTTATTGTACCGTAGCGAGAAATAATCTGCTTCGATTCCCAGCACCCAGGGGCCGCTCCACTGCCAGTTGTACCCGATCTTGCCACCGAAGGTCGCATTCGTGCCGACGTTGGTGGACGCTCCCAGGGCGTTAACCGAAGGCAGATCGAACGGGAAGAATGCCGCGGGTGTTCCGTTGGCGACGTTAAGATTCAGATTTTCATTGGTCCAAGACGCGCCTGCCGTCCCCCCAATATAGAAACCCGACCAGTTGACGATCGGTGCCGGTGGTGGCAGTGCCTTCACCGGCATATCCGCGGCTTCGGCGAGTCCCGTGATCGTCAGGAATACCGCGCCCGCAAGCATCAACTTTTTCATATAGAGACTCCAGTTCCAATCCCCGCTCTGCGCTAAAGATATCTCATTCTCGAATGCGGCGCCGTCACATTTCCGCAACATTTCCAAACATTCCAAACGACGAGAACCGCTTCAAAACTGAGCAGCGTTGCAGATCGCGTTCCCCTTAGAGTAATTTCGCTGGTCAGCCTGAAGAAATGCCCTTGCCTCGTCGGCTCAGCCCACACTTAAAACCTGAGGTTGAGCCTTCTTCGGGCAAACGCTCCGATATGCGGAGTAGAAGGTCTCGCGGAATGTCCCTGCGAAAGAACAGCAAAGAATATGTCCGACGCCGTGCAAAGGAAATGGCGGAATCCGGCCGATTTTCAGGATGGCTGGGGATTGAGTTTGAGTTGCGCTACGTCGAAGGCTTACAGAAGGCTCGCGTTTGGCTAGACAGCGAACCCATTAGAGAGGAACTCGATATCCTTTGCCGACAGCAAAAGTCGAGAAGGCCGCCGAATTCCACGAAGACATAGTCCCACTCTGGACGAAGCAGCACAAGATCGCGGGATAGAACATTGTGCGGGGGCCGACCCGCGAGGGGGCATGGCCCGGGGTTGATGCCTAAAGTGAAGGGGCGGCACCGTCGAACGCCCGCGCCGCTTATAGGGGAGATGCCGCATCGCCCTCCCCTGCGGGTCCCGGCTGTAAAGGTCTTCGCCTGCGAAACCACTCGTGAAGCCGGACGGCGGCTTTTGCAATCGGGTGTGACTTTTATGCAACCAGTTCAAGCGGCGACTCGCTTAGAATCCGTTCGCTTCAAATGATGATCCACGGTTTCCAGAAAAGAGGTGGCCCTGCGAATGCGGAGCCTTCCTCTTGTTGCTACAGGGCTTGGATTCCAGGCCGGCCGCCGAAAAACGAGGGGCAAAATGGAGCGCTTTGGCCGGATCGTGCAGGACATCGCGGACGGATTTCGCGTTTCCTACGACGTGTCGGTAATCGCCGTCGAATGGGTGATAGGCGTGATCTTGCTGGTTGCCACCGTTGTCGGCTCGGCCACGGCGGCGATGGTATCGGCACCAGACCTCTACGTTTATTCCGGCAATGATGCAGTCTCTAAGCGACGGGCTGCGAAGTCAGAACTTTCCTCGCGCTTGATTGCCGACCGGCAAGTCGTGAAGAAGATGTTGCGAATCTGCGCATGTCTGACTGCGACATGGTGCGCCATTTGGACTTTTGTATTCTCCTACGGCGCGCCCGCAGGCGGTATGGCCGCCATGTTGCAGGTAATCGTCATGCCGCCGGCCGTGATGGTGCTTCTCGTAGGGATCGGGTTGGCCGTCACCGACAAACGGAACATCTCAGGGTCGCGGCAGGCCGCCGAGTGAGCCGCGAACACCCGGATCTCCCGGCAGACGTCCGTCACCCCTTCCACTTGATCAAACAAGCCATCGGCGGGATCTGCTCGGCAGGACCGTGACCCGTTTCGGCCACCTGCTCCATCGCCTCGAAAAGATCGCGCCGGGCGCGGCCGAAGCCCGACGGCCACGCGTTCGCTCGCGGCTTTTCAATCTTCCGGCCCCTATGTGATCCACCTCACATCAGCCGCTAAGCGGCGGCGTTATGATCCACCAGTTCGCTGCGCACAGAGGGAATTTTGCATGCACGGTCTTCTCCCATCGATGGAACCCAAGCGGCCATTGCCCTGGCCGTCCGAATGGAACTTCGGCCTGATCGCTTTGCTGGTGTTGGCTGCGCTCGCGATTGCATCCGCTCTGATCGCGCCCGAAATCATTACCCCGTAGCTGGGCTGCATGCGCCGCCAATTCCCGGTTCACGCGCTGGTAGCGAGGTTGTGACGGCCGGCACGGGAATTATCCGGACGGCGGTCGAGTGTTATGGGCAAGCCAATTTCAGGAGGGCCCTATGACAAGGAAACAATTGGAACAGCTTCGCGAAAGCGTCGAGGAGCAGCTGCGTTGGGCGCTGCTTCACGATGGAGATCAAGAGTTGCTCGATCTGCTCCGCATCGAGAGCGACCGTCTTTCGACGACGATAGGGCAATGTCCCGATCTCCCGATGGCTCAGCCGAAGCGCTCGGTGTCACGCCCTGCTTTTCCGGCCTCCACCCAGCGTCACGCCAAGCTTCGACGCCCGTTGAAGCTCTTGGGCTGATCGCGGGCCACCCAACTCAATGACTGGCCCCAAAGGCCCTTACGCAATTCCTGCCGGAATGCTTTGCCTCGTACAGTGCCGAGTCGGCACGATCGAGAACGTCATCGACGCTTTGATCATCACTGCGGACCTGCGCCACACCGAAGCTAGCTGTCATCTTTATTTCAGTGTGCCCGCTATCGACGGTGGCATTAGACAATGAGCCGCGAAGCTTTTCGGCGGCGCTCGCCGCACCCTCGGCATCGGTCTCAGGCAGGATGACCACGAACTCTTCTCCACCAAGGCGGGCCAAGACGTCGATCTCGCGCAAGGGCTGTTTCAAAGCACGCGAGGAGCTCCGCAACACCTCGTCTCCGGCCGCATGTCCGTAGGTGTCGTTTACGTCCTTGAAATGGTCGAGGTCTATCATTATCACCGATGCCGAGACTGAGAACCGTCGCATGCGCTCGACTTCGCGGTTTGCGACATCAAGAAAATAACGCCGATTTGGCAAGCCGGTCAGCGAATCGGTCGAGGCCAATCTCGCCAGCTCGAACTCCAGCAATTTTCGATCTGTAATATCCTGGTGTGAAATCACCGCGCCGCCGCCTCCTTCCAGGGGCGTGACCCGCCCTAGAAACCACCTGGATTTGGCAGGGGAGTGGCAGGGATATTCCATTTGGAACAAGTCTGTCTCGCCTTCGAGAACAGCCCGAACTCCCTTTGCGAAATCGTCCGCTTCGACCGCGCCGAGCCCGCGCGCATTTTTACAAATCGCCACGTAATTTGTTCCAATATCGGAATGGCACGGTTGTGAAGCATTCTCGGCGCCGAATTTCTTCCAGGCGCGGTTTACCGCGACGATCAGTCCGTCCCTATCGATGACGCAGATCTGCGATGTGAGCGCATCGAGCACCGAAGCGGACAGCTGTGTTGATTGGAGCTGCATGTCACCCGGTGCCCCTGTCGCCCTTTCGCTGCTTTCACTCATCAAAGATTCTCGCCATTGTAACACTCAATGGCTGATAGAATTTGGCACCTTGGAATAGACAATTCCGGCGTCGGCGTTAACTCGCGCGAACCCACGATAAGCGATTTCAGCGCGGTCAGTGGGGTACCCGCCCATCTTCAAACGTTGGTGGACATCGTCTTCACTTGCTTGTTGCCGGTCCCGGCGCCACTAGAGTTCGCGCGCCCGCGGACTTTGGCAAACGGCGCGCGGTCGCTCGGTTTGCGCTGCTGGTACCGCCTCCACGAGACGATGCGCACCGCTGGGTAGGCGACACCGCGCTTTCGTCAAGATTCAGCGGGGCAGGTAGCCCCTCCCGCGCATGCAACTCTCAACGTAGGCATCGGGCACTAAATCGGGCGGCGGATTCGTGGCCTGGAACGCCTTCATGCAGGTTTGTTCGTTCCATTGGACTGAGCGATTGGTGTTGAACCCTGGGTTGGTAAACCCCGTGGGGGGATTGTTGGCGTTGGCGCAGCTACCCAGCGCGACAGAGAGCAGCAGCGAGATAATCCGCGCTTTGGAGCCCATACGCTTGGGCTGCACTCTCATGCTGGTAAGTGCGGCTGCACAACGAAATCCACGCCCGTCATCGCTCTTAATATTACGAATACGCGAACTTCCCAAAGAGGCAGCGAATAGCCTGAGAATTCGCTCCAACGGCTCAAGCTTCTCCTCCAATGCCTGTAATGCAATTTCGATGCTCATCGGCGAATCAATCCAGAGCCAGATGTTCAGTCGCGTCGTCACATTTCACGCAGTGCAGCCGCACGGGCCGGATCTCGGCGTAGTCCACACGCGGCCGTCCCTGCCGGCGCCATTGCGCGAGATCCGGCGCGCCGAGCGACTCGCCGAGCTTCGCCTGCGTCGCGGAAGGCCTCAGGGGCAATCAAGCCCGGCTGCCGCAGACGAGCCGCCGGTAGATCCTCATGGCCGCATGGGGGTCGTCGATTGAAATCATGTTGGGCACGTCCCGATCCCTATCCTCAGGCGTCGGCATCGAAATGGCAATCGCCCAGCCGCGACAGCGCCCAGCCGCGAAGCCGTTCGGCGGCGCTCGTCGCACGCAGGCATCGGTATCGCAGGATGACCACGAGCCGCGGTCAAGGCGCGCGACTGACTGGGCTTCAGAGGGACTGGGCGCCCTCGAGCAAGCAGACCAGTGAATTGGCGCGCACATTTAACAGATTAATAAGGAAGGCGACTGAAGTGCCAAGGTAAACATGGCCCGCTGTGCAGTTTTGGGCAGCGCGTACGCTCGCAGGCATGTCATTCAACTTGGTTCCGAGGTTCGCAGCAGCTTTCGCGGCAGGATCGACGAGATTGTCATCGTCACGTGGGGAAATCAGTGATCAAAACCCTGGCGAGATTCGTGCTGTTTTTTTTCGCGTTGTTTCCGGCGTCGTCGGTCGCCGAGCCGATCACGCTCAAGCTTGCATTCTTCAGTTCCGACAGGTCGCTGACCTATCGCGGAGCAATCGAGCCGTTCATCGAGGCCGTGAACGCCGAAGGCAAAGGTCTGCTCAAAATTGATCTATATTCCGGAGGCATCCTCGGAAAGGACATCGCTCAGCAGCCTCAGGTTGTATTGGATGGCACCGCCGACATCGCTTTCATCGTTCCCGGATATACACCGGACAGGTTCCCCGACAATTTCGTCCTCGAATTGCCGGGACTGTTGCCCAACATAAGGGAGGGAACTCTGGTTTATACCCAACTCATCGCGGCCAACGCGCTGAGGGGGTACGAAGACTTTTTCGTGATTGGGGCTTTCGTCACCGAACCGGAATCCATCCACAGCCGAGTACCGATCACTTCCATTGACGACCTGAAAGGCAAGAGGATCCGTGTGAACAACGCCGGGGAGGCCAGCGCGCTTGAAAGACTGGGGGCGATACCGGTGCTGATGCAGATCACCAAAGTTTCCGATGCCATCAGCAAGGGCAGCATCGACGGGGCTGCGGTATCAATATCGCCGCTATCCGACTATGGCATCAAACGCGTTGCCGTATCCCACTACTTTCTCGAAACGAGCGGAGCGCCGCTTGTGCTCCTGATGAACCGAAAGAGGTTCGATGCATTGCCGCACGCTGCACAGGAGATCATCCGCAAATACAGCGGAGCATGGGTAGCCGAGCGATTCATTGAAACCTATGAGGTTGCCGTCTCACAAGTGATGCAGCAGCTGAAATCCGAACCGAATCGCAAGCTGACGTTCCCGTCGCGACAGGACCTCGACATCGCGCACGCTGCCTTCAAGGCTGTCATTGCCGAGTGGGCCGCTGTGAGCCCGCACCATCGCGAGCTGCTGGAATTGGTGGAATCGGACATCGCGAATCTGCGGTCGAGCCGGTAATGTGCCGATGTTCTTGACCGCCAAAAGGTCGATTTGGCGCAACGTCGGTCTCCTTGCCGTCGTTCTCGGCATTCTGGTCGGGGGCACATGGGGGACCGTGAAGATCACGACCAATCATCTGCTTTATCTGGACGCGACGTCGGATGCTCGTTCCTGGGCGCTGTACTTGGCCGAAAACGTCGCCGATCTCGAGCAAATCGCCGGTGGAGAAGTACCGTCCGCCGCCAGCATGGCGTTCTTCGAGGGCGCTCGAAAGGCTGGTCAGGTGTTTCGCTACGAAATTTTCAACCGCGAAGGATATTCCCAGCTGGTATCGGAGCGTGGACGGATCGCGCTCGTCGCTTTGTCCGAATACAGCGCCGAGGCGGTTCGTTCCATTCAGACGGGCCAGCCCGTCGTTGACGTGAAAGAAGGCAAATCACCCAACTTTCCCTTATTTTTCGCACAGGCTTATGTCCCGGTCCTGGTCGACGGCCGACCTGTTGCGATCGTGGCGGCTTATGTCGACCAGACCGAGCAACACGACGACTTCTACCGTACGTTCGTGATGGCGTCCGCGTGCCTTTGTCTGATGACCGGACTGGCATTTATCGTCCCGGCGATGGCGTGGTATTCCAGTTCCAAAGAGAAGCAGATCGCCGACCGCCGCGTCCGCTTTCTTGCCCACCATGACGCCCTCACCGGCCTGCCGAACCGGCCCTACCTGATTGAGACTTTGGACAAGACGCTTGCTGCCTTGTCGCCTCGGGGCGGCGGCCTCGCGGTGCATTTCCTCGACTTGGACCGATTCAAGGACGTCAACGACACGTTCGGTCACGACGCGGGCGACCACCTGCTGACGACGGTCGCCAAGCGCTTGCACGCCGCGACCCGCCCGGATGATGTGATAGCTCGCCTGGGCGGCGACGAATTCATTGTGGTTCAGCCTGACGTGAGCAACCATCAGGAGATTGAGGCGTTTGCGCATCGGGTCATGACCGCTTTGGCCGTCCCCATGCGGTTTAAGGGGCATGAGATCATAACCACGGCAACCGTCGGAATCGCGCTGGCGCCGGCGGACGGTTCCTCCCCTGCGCGGCTGCTGAAAAGCGCCGATCTGGCGCTCTACAGGGCCAAAGCGGACGGTCGCAATTGCGTCCGCTTCTTCCTGCCGGAGATGGATACCGAGTTGCGAGCGCGAATCGAGCTCGAGAGAATGATCCGCGATGCCGTGCTTCATGATCGCTTCGAATTGCACTACCAGCCGCTCTTCGAAATGTCGGATCGCCGCCTCGTCGGCTTCGAGGCGCTGGTACGCCTGCGCAAGGAGGACGGAGCGCTCATACCGCCAATGATCTTCGTTCCCGTTGCCGAGGACATGCGGCTCATCGACAAGATCGGCGCATGGGTGTTGCGGGAGGCGTGCGGTACCGCGGCGACCTGGCCGGAACACCTGACCGTTGCGGTAAACCTGTCACCGTCACAGTTCTCGGCCGGCAGTGTCAGCTCAGTTGTCGCCGCCGTGCTGAAAGAGACTGGCCTTGTGGCGCGCCGGCTGGAGCTGGAGATCACCGAGACCTTGCTGCTCGGCAACACTGAATCGATCTTAGCGGAGTTGCATAAGCTCAAGGCGATGGGCGTCGCAATCGTGATGGACGATTTCGGGACCGGCTATTCGAGCCTCAGCTATCTGTGGCGTTTCCCGTTCGACAAGATCAAGATTGATCGCAGCTTTATGCAGGGCTTCGACGGCGCCGATCGTGACGCCGAGACGGTCGTAAAAACAATCATCGCGCTCGGACGCGAGTTGCACATGCGCGTTACGGTCGAAGGCGTCGAGACCGCCGAGCACGTGGCCTTCCTCGACAAGGCCGACGGCGACCAGGTCCAAGGCTTCTTCTTTGGCCGACCGGCCCCCGCGGCCGACGTCGCCGCCATTATCCTCGCGGATTTTCGACAGCAGCAAGCACTCAAGCTCAAGGCGGAGGCCAAATTGCTGCGGGTCAAGTAATAGGCAAGGCGATCAGCATCTTTTGCCGTTGGGTGTGACTTTTAGGCAAACGGTTCAACCCGCGACTCGTTTAGAATCCGCTCGCTTCAAAGGATGATCCACGGTCGCCCAGAAAGAGGTGGCCCGGCTGGATGATCGAGTTCCGCGGCAAGTGCTTCATCCCGCGTCGGGTATCGCTGTTCGCGACCTGGCCAGAATAGTCGACGTCCAAGGATTGGACGCCGATTTCACACGACGGGCGAGCCCCTCGTGCAATGCGGTTCGGTTTCTTGGGCAAGCTTCAGCCATATTTCGGAGATGCTGAGCCAGTAAGCCGCGTCGCTGTTATTTGTGGATGCTTCCGCCTTCCGGCAGCATTGGTCAGCCGATTTGCGATATTCGGCCGCCAAGTTGTTCGGCATATTTTCGTCTCCGATGGTCGGGCGCTGTTCAGGTACGCCACTTGGGTCACGCCCCACTACGCTGATCTCGCTTTCATTCAGCATTGATCTGCGGTTGATCATGCAGAACGACACTCAACAAGGAGCTGTGAACTTTCAAGGTGCCATTGTACTCTATGAAGCCCAATTGCCGAAATTTGTTCATGAAATGATTCACGCGCGACCGCGTGGTTCCGACCATCTCCGCGAGCATCTCCTGGTTGACGTTCACGAGGATCGGCTGGGGCGTCCCTTCCTTGCCGAAATTCGCCAATAGGAGAAGAGCCCGTGCCAAGCGTTTCTCACTCGAATTGAACAGTTGATCGACCAAATCCGCTTCAACGCGGACGGTCCGAGCCAGAAGATGCGAGACGAACAACTCTGCAAATGCCGATTCCTCATGCAGGACTCGGATAATGGCCGCCTTTTCCAGCCGCGTGATCTCGCATTCCGACATGACAATGGCCGTCGCCATGCGCCGCGGCTGGCCGGCAAGGCAACCTTCGCCGCAGAATTGATCCGGCCCCAGAATTGCAACGACAGCCTCCTTTCCTTGCTCGGAAAGGACAACGACCTTGACCTTTCCATCGTGGATGTAAAAAACAGAATCTGCCGGCTCTCCTTGCGAGAAAACGATTTGATCGATCCGATATCGGGAAATGCTTTTTTCCCCATTTGCCTTGGAGAGAAAGGCCTTCGCATCGAACGGTGGTCTTCTATCAGTTACCAAAACGACACCTCTGCCGTGGTATGGATCGATGAGCTCTCCGCAGTTTGGGGCGGCACGAGGACTGATATGAAAAAGATCATGCGAGCATGATGGCTCCCCCGAGATGATGCGAAGCCGATCACGGGGCGCAGCTTCTCAGCGTGGTTGCCAAGACCGTACTTCTCATTGCCGCGCTTCGGGGTAAGCTCTTACGACCAGGGATTTGACTGGCCCGCATCGGTCACGGAGATATCCATGTATCTGGAATTGTATCTGCAGCGGGTGGGGCACGCACTCTGCGAGAGTGGTCTGCGCACCGCAGATCGGGCACGGGTTTCTTGACTCAGGCTTGAGTGAACGGTCGCGAAGACGCATGTGACCTCCTCAGGCCAGACGACGGTCGCCTACTGCCGAATATTACACAACCCCAAATAGAAGTGAGTGTTCAAAATTGAACACACTTCGCCGGATTTCCACGGGTTTCTGTGCAATTTGACACACGTCGCTATTCAATATTGAACACCTTCGTAACAAAATTTGAGCGGTCTAAGCCTTTGTTCCTATGTTGCCCAGCCAGGGACTGGTCGAGCACGTCCTTGAGGATCACCACGCTGCGCTGCACGGTCGGAAGCTCTACGAACCGCGACACCGCTGTTTCGACCGCCTCCCGCCGCATCAGCATCTCCACAGGATCTGGGCTCCCCGGATCGGCGACCTCGCGGGCCGCCTGAAGCGACTGCATTCGAGGCACGGCTTCCGGAGCGGGTTGGCTGTCCTATCGCGGCGGCCCTGAACACTGCCAAAAAGCGGCACCGTCGGTGCTGACGCGAGCAGCGCCCAAAAAACCGTGAGGCCGAGGGCTACGCTACGCGCTACATGCCGCAGATCTGACCAGGGGTCGCCGTGTGCATGTTCAAGATGCTCGATCGGCGGGGATCATCCTCCCCCCTCGATTAGGTGTGCCTCTTCCTTCAGGCCCGGTCGCTCAGTGACCACCAGGCCAACATCTATGGAATGGGCTGAAGAGCCGGGCGGCCGAAAATGGCGATCTTCCACAACAAAGAGTGTGTGTTCTGTTTGATCGCGATCCTGCCAAGGCACGATCACATCGCCCTTTTGCGGAAGAATGCCTCCAAAGTCGGAGAGCTTGTATACGTCGACCTTCAAATAGCCATCGATTCCCTCGGTTGATTTCCCTCGTCGGTACAAGGTGATGTGCAGCTCTCTTTCGTCAGCCATAATCATTTCCCGGTTGCCGTGAACAAACAAAGTGTTCCAAAAACTCCAGTGCTGGATACATCGGCCGAAAAAGTCATCCCGCACGATCATCTTGTGCCGCCACCCGGCCTCAAGGATTGGCCTTGCGGCACAGCCGGACTTGTCTCCACGGGCTTGATTAGGACCGCCAGTTCGAACGCCAGCGTTGTTGCTGCTCGACGACGCGTTTGCGACAGGGAGTATTCGCTTTCCGACGGGTCTCGGGGAGACGAAGATAAACCAGCCGGACTCAGTTTCGTTCCGACAAATGTGCGTCATTGCTAATGATTGATCACCGGAATCGCTGAGCCACGCCGACAAAGCAACCTCGGAGCTTCCGGCGCACCGGTCTCGCTCCGTTCCGGATGCAAAATTGCAGCGCCGGGCCGAGCGGGATTACTTCCAGAAGGCGATCGGTTTGCCGGCCGGGGAGGTCTATGTCTCGCCAATCGAACTCACCCGAGGAAACCCGGAAGCCAAGACGCCCCGCGTCCCGGTACTCCGCGTGGCGACACCGGTGTATATGCCGGACGGCCACCCGTTTGGAGTCTTGAGCATCAGCGTCGATATGCGCGCGGTCCTCGCCCGGATCCGATCCGCCTCGTTGGGCGGTGCGCAGGTATTTGTGTTGAACGCGCAGGGGGATTATCTCGTCCATCCCAATCCCGCCAAGGCGTTCGGATTCGAGTTCGGTAAGGCGGCCCACGTCCACGACGAGTTTCCGCAATTCGCTCAGATAGCCGAGCAAGCCTGCGCCGCCTTTCGCCGACTACTTGACGAGATGCAATTTGGAGTTCGGCCTTGAGCTTGAGAGTTTGCCGCCGTTGAGGATCCGCGAGAATACTGGCGCCGACCTGTGAGGCGGGGATCGGTCGCCCGAAGAAGAAGCCCTTATACAATCAGTCGCGCGTATCTTAATGAGATTGATTTAATTGACTGTGTGTAGATGGGACGCTCATGCGCTGTGAGCGCTCAGGTGTTGCAACACCTTATTTGATCAGCAGCGTCAGGTGCCGGACCATGCGGAGCGAGCGGCTGCTAGCGAACTTTATCGAGCAAGCGCCGGGGGTTATGGCCATGTTCGACCGCGACATGCGCTATATTGCAACCAGCGAGCATTGGAGGAGCGAATACCGGCTCGGTGCAGATTTGATCGGCCGATCTCACTATGAGGTGTTTCCCGAGATTTCGGAAGATTGGAAGGAAATCCATCGGCGCGCGCTGGCCGGGGAGGTCTTGGTGGCAGAGAAAGATCTGTTTTCGCGGCTTGATGGCTCGGCGCAGTGGCTGAAATGGGAAGTTCGGCCTTGGTATCGCCCCGAGGGCGGAATCGGCGGAATCGTCATTTTTTCCGAAGACATCACCGAACGCGTGAACCTGCACGAAGCGCTGCGACTGAGCGAGGAGCGATTTCGTCATGTGGCAAACATCACAAATGACGTGATTTTTGATTGGGACCTGAGGTCGTCGAAAATCTGGTGGAACGAAGGGTTTATTGCCGGTTACGGGCTTGGTTCCGGTACGATCACGACAGGCATCGGCGCGTGGATCGACCGAATAGTCCCTGCTGATCGGCAGCGCGTGTCACAGGCCATCCAATCGTTCATGGAAGGCGACAGTACTGAATGGTCCGATGAGTACCGGGTCGTGCAAGCCAACGGTGCGACGGCGATGGTTCTCGACAATCGCTCCGTCATACGCGATGCGCAGGGGAAGGTCATGCGGATGTTAGGTTGCATCGCCGATGTCACCAAGCACAAGCTGGCCGACGAGAAGTTTCGCCTTGTCGTAGAGGCCAGTCCAAGTGGCATGGTCATGACCGATGCTGGCGGCAAGATTGTCCTCGTCAATGTCGAGGCGGAGCGGCTGTTCGGGTACCGGCGGGACGAACTTATCGGCAAGCCGATCGAGATGCTCGTTCCACCCCGTATCCATGGAGAGCATGTCCGCTTTCGCGATGGGTTCCAAGATAATCCCGAAGCGCGTTCCATGGGCAAAGGCCGCGATCTTCACATCGTGCGCAAAGACGGCACGGAGCTGCCAGTCGAGATCGGACTCAATTCGATTCGTGCTTCCGAGGGAATGATGGTCCTGAGCGCCATCATTGACATCAGCGAGCGCAAGCGGGCCACTCAGGCGCTTGCCAAGCGGAGCGAGGAGCTGCAACGTTCGAACGACGATCTGGAGCAGTTCGCGTATGTCGCCTCCCACGACCTGCAGGAACCGTTGCGCATGGTCGCGAATTACACCGAGCTGCTTTCGGAGCATCTCGAAGGTACGCTCGACGAAAAGGGTGAGAAGTACATCCGCTATGCGGTCGACGGCGCCAAGCGGATGCAGCAGCTCATCAAGGATCTGCTCGCCTATTCGCGCGTCGACTCGCAGGGCAGCACGCCGGTGCGGGTCAAATCCGAGAACGTGATGCGCAACGTACTCGACAGTCTCAAGATCGCGATCGAGGAAAGCCATGCCGAGATTGTCTACGAAGCGTTGCCGGATGTGTTCGCCGATAAGGTGCAGCTTACTCAGGTGCTGCAAAATCTCATCGGAAATGCGCTCAAATTTCGCGGCAAATGTCCGCCGCAAGTCCACATCGGCACCGAGCTACGCAACGACAAATGGCTATTTCGCGTCGAGGACAACGGAATCGGAATTGAGAAGCAATGCGCCGACCAGGTGTTTCAGATGTTCAAACGTCTGCACGAGCGCGGTCGCTATACCGGCAGTGGCATTGGACTTGCCATCGCGAAGAAGATTGTTGAGCGCCATGGCGGCCGGATCTGGTTCGACTCTGAACCGGGAAGGGGATCGACGTTTTATTTCACAATGCCAGCCGCGCAGGGAGATGTCGCATGACCGCCAGAATCCATGTCTTGCTCGTCGAGGATAATGAAGCGGATGACCCGCGACACGCTCGGCGCGACCAAATTCGACATCAAGCTGTCTATAGCCAAGGACGGCATCGAGGCCCTCGAGTTTCTGAACGGCGTCGGAAGTTGGTCGAAGCCCGGTGATCCCACGCTCATCCTACTCGACCTCAATCTGCCTCGGAAGGACGGACGTCAAGTGCTTGCCGTCATCAAGAGCGACGACCTGCTCCGGCGTATTCCGGTCGTCGTGTTCTCTTCCTCGGATTCCGAAAAGGATATCACCAGTTGCTACCAACTCGGAGCCAACTGCTACATGGTCAAACCGACGGAGCTGCACGCGTACCGCGCAATGGTGCGTATGCTGGAGGATTTCTGGCTTGGTGCGGCCGAACTGCCGCGGCGCCAAGGTCACTCGTTAGCTACTGGTATCGCATACGGGTATTAGCGCGGGCATCATGTCAAACGAAATGATTTGCGCATTGAATCTGTTCTGCTTGCTCGAACGCGCCAGTCCCTCTGAAGCCCACTCAGCCGCACGCCTTGGCCGGAAGCGTGGCAGCGCCTTACGGCGCCCTCAGTCGCATGGCTGGAACACACTTCGGACCTCCCGTGGTAGGACCGACCGCCTTCGCCCCCGTACTCAACATTGTTTCGGCTGCTGCGCTGCATTATCTTTTCGGGCTGCGAGTCGGGAGCTGGTCGATAGAGTTGAAAAAGTGGTTCGTGATTATCGGCGAAACGTGATTGCGTCTCGTTGAGGCATTCGGTGTGAACGCCGATCGAAATCCGCACTTTTTTGACGGCATGGAAAAAAGTGGCACAAGATTTGCGGCAGCTTCAGCCGCTCCTCAACGTCGAACCCTTGGTAGCCAACGACGGCTGGCCGGTAAGCCCTGTCAAGGCCGTCAGCCGCCGAAGGCGGGGCCATGGGCCGCCTTTACAGGGCTTGCTGGTCAGCCACAATCGGCCGGCCGAGGTAACGGGCTGGCTATCGCGACACCGTGCAGTGCCGCCAAAAAAGTGCGGATTTGCACCGGCGGCAACATTCGGCGGCGGAGACGGTCATGATGGGTCGGCAGACGGTCGATCAGAGCCGAGGCAATGCTGCTCGGGTACGGCTCCATGCTGACCGTCCTGGTGCGCGACGGGTTCGCGACCGCGACGCCCGAGACCGTGCGGGCCGACAAGCGGCCGATCAGGGTTACCCGCATGCGGATCACCGACGCCGGGCGGCAGGCGATCGATGCCGGGCGACGCTACCACCGGTTAACCTCCGTCGCGCCACCGGGTCTACGGCCGCTTTGACCCCACTCCTGCCGGCCACCCGGTCGTCATGCAGCGATGATTCTGGGCTCCCTTACCGACAGCCGCTCCACTACCTGTGCGAAAGGCATCGGGCGCGCCAAATAGTATCCTTGTACCTCGACGCAGCCCGCGGCTCTCAGGAGCACCAATTGATCCCGTGTCTCGACGCCTTCGGCTGTCACACCGACCCCAAGGCTGTTACCGAGGGCGATCACCGCCGAGACGACGGCCGCACTCTCTGCGCGTGTAGTCAGCTCCGCGACGAATGATTTATCGATTTTGATCCGATCGAACAGCAGTTGCCGAAGATGGGTCAATGACGAATATCCGGTCCCAAAATCATCCAGCGCTATGCTGATGCCCTGGCTCCGCAATTGACCAAGAGCTTCCCGAGCGCCCTCAAAGTCGTCGATGATCAGCGTCTCGGTGATTTCCAATTCAAGCCGCTTCGCTGCGAGCCCGGATTCGGCCAGCGCCTCCATAACCGTCCCGTAAAGTTTGCCACCGATGAACTGCGCCGCCGACAGGTTAATCGCCACCCTGACACCCGGCGGCCAGCGGGCAGCGTCTTGGCATCCTCGGCGTAAGACCCAATCGCCCAATTGCCCTATTAGCCCAGTCTCTTCGGCGATCGAAAGGAATTCTGCAGGTGAAAGCAATCCCCGCTGAGGATGACGCCAACGCACAAGTGCCTCGCAGCCGACGATCCGCCCGCTCCTGACATTGAACCATGGCTGATACCACAGCTCGAACTCATCGTTGGCCAGAGCATCGCGTAGCTCCGACTCAAGTCTTCCGCGTTTCAGCGCAATCTGCTCCATCTGGCTGTCAAAGAAGCAAAAATCATTGCGACCGTTAGCCTTGGCGCGATAGAGCGCGAGATCGGCATTGCTGAGGACCCTATCGATGCTGGCCCCGTCAGATGGCGCCACTGCGATGCCGATGCTGGCGCTCATTACGACAGGATTGCCGCCCACATCATAAGGGGCGCTTAGTCCTTGTAGAATGCGCTTCGCGAGTTCCGTCACGTCCGGCGACTGGGCGAGCACAACAAACTCGTCACCACCGACTCGTGCGATCGTATCGATGTCCCGGGTGCAATGTCGCAATCGCTCCGCCACCTCTCGCAGCAATACATCGCCGGCTTGGTGGCCGAGTGTGTCATTGGCGATCTTGAACCGATCAAGATCGATACAGAGGATCGCGAAACGCTCCTGGTGGCGCCGCGAGCGAGCGAAGGCTTGTTCGATGCGATCTTGAAGCAATAAACGGTTTGCCAGCCCTGTGAGGGGATCGTGGTGAGCCAGATGCACGATTTCTTGAGACTTCACCTCCAACTCGCGCGCCCGTTCCTGCGCTTGTCCTTCACTCCGACGAAGGTTGTCCCGGACCCGGTCGAGTCTCAATTGATGGCGAATCCCAAGCGCGGCGGCCAAAATCACCAGAAATGTCATTGCGGCAGCGATGGCGGTGTACACCGTCCGATTGCTTTGCGCGCTCTGGAAAATCTCAGTTTCTGCGCGGCCGACGGCGAAGATCAGCGGAAATCTCTTCGAGACGCGATATGCGACCAACCGGTTCACCCCATCAGGGCTCCCGTTGCCCCAATAGTGCCCTACTGGCGCCTTGGCGAGAGCGTCACGAAACGCCGGGCTCGCAGCTTTTCGGCCGGGGGTGTCCCCTTCGACTCCGCGCCTTGCCATTATAACGTTGTCGAGATTGCGGATGGTGACGCTGCCGTGTGCGCCCAGATCAATGGTCTTGTAGAAGGTATCGATAAAACTCGGGTCTATCGAGATGACCAGGACGCCCCCAAAACCGCCATCTCGTGTGCGCACAGGGCGCGTAAATTGGATCGTCCATTTGCCCGACGCACGCCCCACGACCGGAGAGCTAATGAATAATTTATCAACGGCATCAACCTGCACACGAAAATGCTCCCGATCGCCCACGTAAAGCGGTGGACCATTATAGTCCGCGGTAGTCGCGATCGGGTATCCGTCGGCACCGATTAAGGCGAGTTGGACGGTCAGGTCACCCACGAGGGCGGCTCGATCTGCCCAATCGCGCAGGTTGAAATGCTCGGGATCATCTTCAATGCTCTTACGAAGCAAAATGAGTGTCCGATCGAAGCGCTCAATGGTCTGGACGGTGTTCCCTTCGAACAGGCTAACGAGGTTGTCGGATTGCTGGATCGCTCCCTCAAGGATCTTATCGCGTTCGATCGAAGTCATTAGTGCCGTGCCGATCCAGATTGCGGCGATCATGGCGAGGGCGAACAGGGAGCCGGGCTGGACCAGCGCGTGCAGCCATATCTTGTATCCGCGCCGCGCGTTCATCGTCCCGGCCCAATGGCAAAAGCATCAAGACCAAGTTGTAATGCGTCGCCCCTAGGGAACGATTATTTCGGGAAGACGAGAGTCCGCCTTTTCGTTAAGAAGTTCGAAACCTTTCGCCCCAGAGCCGGCGTCCCGGCGTCGCCCTGGCCAAAGCATTCACGCGCATTCGTGATGCGAAGCTGCGCCGCGCCATCGTTGCCCTGGTCCAACAGGTCGCCCTGAGGCGGACGTTGCTGCGTAGTCACGCGCGCGAGATTGGGGCGCGGCCCGAGAGGCCCTGTTGACTACTTACGGAGCGGCCGCACCAGATCGTCTGCCCAATTAGTCACCTGTGCGCCGACCCAGCGCACAAAGGACACCACATGGTCGGCGTTCTGGCCGTTCATGTAGGCACGGTCAATCGCGAACAGCACCACGATCACCAAAGCTGTCCAAAACCACCGCATGATAGCGCGCCGAAACGATTAAAGTCCCGACCTCGCGAGCCGAGGGGCACGGGGGGAGAGGCCGGGACTGCTCCTAGAGAAGAGCGAGGGAATAACTCAAACATGCCCCGTTTCGTTCCGGTGACGACGAGAAGCCCGCCTCTCACCTCGCCAATCATCGCCGATCCCTCTCGGGCCTGCCGCGCCTCCCGACCAACAGTTGCTCCGCTTCGGTGCTGGACATCCCCCTTGCCGATCAGGTTTGGAGCGAGAGTTCGCGTGGACGGCCTACTGCTGCGTGTGCGTTTAAACGCCTGACTTTTCTGTGTGCGGAGGAAAAATCAAAACGGCCGCCGCTTGGCACAACGGTTGCCTGCGGTGTCGGCACAGGGTCGCCTCTTGATTCCCGGCACGCGATGTGACCCTGCGTTTGAGCCGAGGGCGTGGGGCCCGAGCAGTGTAGGGTTTACTGCAAAATGCGGTTTGCGGATGAATGTGGGCGGCACGTAGCTGCCCTTATGGCGGTATCAGAGGAATCTTCGCAATTCCAATTCCAGGCGCGGGCACTGGCCATCGCGGAAATGTGGCTGACGCTCGCCGCCGTGGACGAAGCTCGGTCGGGTAACGCGAAAGTTCACAGCTTGGCTCTACCGGAAGCTGAGGAACGATCGGCGACGGCTGTGCAACCTATTTCTGAGCCGCCCGAGGCAGCATCTGATCGATTTCGTGGTCTTGTCTAATCTCGATTTGTTGCGCGCATCATCGGCGGCACTTCCCTGGCGAAGGTCCCCAACTCCCCGAAGGGCCGGACAGCCGGCGATGCGGCTGCGGTCGCGGGCGGGGACCTGGTGAGCTCGTGTTCTCCGCCCACCTGGAAAGGTCGCGGAAGCCCGGCCTCGCGGCGGGCTTTGTTCGTTGGCCTCGCCCGGTCTGTCATGTTCGAGGGGCCTGAGTTATATTTCCGCCGGATGTCGAGGCGTATCAGTCGCCGCACAAAACAATAACCACGATAGGTAGTGAAGGGAGCTGACTCATGTTGCGGTCGTTGATCTCCGCCGTGGCCATTACTCTGATTGCGTCTTCGGGGGCACTGGCGCAAAGTTGCGCGGGCAATCCCGTGGCTGTGCAGGTATTGGGCTCGGGCGCGCCGGGCTTCGTCAAGGACCGCGCGAATACGAGCTATCTGCTCTGGGTGGGCAATCAGGCAAAAGTTCTCGTCGACGCGGGTGGCGGCGCCTATGTCCGCTTCGGTCAGGCCCAGGCGAAGTTTTCCGATCTCTCCATGATCCTCGTTAGTCATCTGCACCCCGACCATTCTTCCGACTTGCCGGGCGTACTGTGGTCGGGCCGCAATACGCGCAATGACACGCTGCCCATCGTAGGACCGTCGGGGAACGAAGCGGCACCCGCCTTCAACGATTTTCTCATGCGCCTGTTCGATCCCAAGAGCGGCTCCTGGGAGATTCTGAGTTCGGTGGTGGGGCCGGGACCCGGCGTGAAGCTCGACCCGCGTGTGGTGGACGTGACGAAGCAGGAGCCATCTACCGTCTATGATCGCGATGGCATCAAGGTGACCGCGATGGGTATACCGCACGGCAATCTTCCCACGCTCGCCTACCGCGTGGAGACACAAGGGGTCACTGTCGTCTACAGCTCCGACCAGACCGGCACCAATCCGCGCTTCCCGGACTTCGCGAGGGGCGCGGACATTCTCGTCATGCATCTGGCCACCGGGGTGGGATCTACCAATCCCATTCAGGCTCCTCCCGCCGTCGTGGGAAGCGTGGCGCAGAGCGCGAATCCCAAGCGCCTCATATTGAGCCACATCGGGAATTTCGATCTCGATGCGGCGTTGGCGGACGTGAAGAAGAATTACACGGGTCCGCTTACAATCGGAGCTGATCTTCAGTGCACGCAGGCGAAATAAGAAACTTGGCTGGACCGCTTGATTGGCAACGAGTTGGTTGGAGCGGAGGCTCCGTCACCTCGCGTTTGCCAAGTGCCACAATGACCGCTGTCGTCAAAATCAGCCCCCGACCCTTATGATCAGCGGCTTCGCCGCGGCTTCGTCCACACTTTGGTCGCCGCGCAGACGATGAGCGCCTGTGATTAGGCGCGCGAGCCACCTGGGGTCATGACTGCCCGCCGCTGCATTGTGCCGGAGGATGATCGATGAATTACGCGGTGCGTCCACCTTACGATTTGTATCGTCCGAAAACGATTTTGATTTCGTCCGAAAGACGAATTTCGGCGACCATTTTTGCGACCCATAGGAGCCACCATGCATAAGACTTATCCGCTCTCACGTTGGCGCTCGCCGTTTCGGGGACCGCCTTTGCCAGTCCACAACCGGCGCGGCCAATCCCTCTCCACCGGTTGCTGTTAAATCGCAAAAGGCGAATGGGTCGGCTCTCACAATCGACAAGCTCACGCAAGATTTGCAAAAAGCAGGATTCTCCGACGTCACGGTTCTGGAAGATGCCTTTTTGGTTCAAGCCAAAACCAAAGACGGATATCCGATATTGATGACCTTCAGCCCGAACGGCATGAACGCATTGGAGGTGTCGAAGGCAAGCAGCGCCACACCGGATCGCAAGGAGGGAGGCGGTGGCATCCGCTTCCTCTTCGATCCCGCGCTTCCGTCGCGTGGGCCGTGGCCCGATGACGGTGCCGACGGCAGGACGCGGATCCCGGGACCGCGTTGTCGCCCGGCTTTCGGGCCGGCACCCGCGGTCGTCGCCGCAGCGGGCGCAGGGCTCGGTGCCGGCCCGCGGGCGACAGGAGGGCGCCACAGGGAGCGGCGCGCTCCGCCTTCAGTCCCCTTCAACGCACCGAATGAGTCGATGACCCTGGGCAACA
>Ga0302326_10007064_pt1 | contig 25085 bp, 20 predicted proteins | sample Palsa_T0_3_FD_202264 | JGI IMG/M metagenome (GOLD analysis project Ga0302326, IMG submission 202264) | Peat permafrost microbial communities from Stordalen Mire near Abisko, Sweden - Palsa_T0_3 | ecosystem: Environmental > Terrestrial > Soil > Palsa > Peat permafrost | place: Sweden: Abisko... | reverse complement strand
CCGTACTCTTTGAGCGCCGAGCCGCATCCGGCAGCGTTGACGACGTAGACGTCCGCTCCCGAATCTTCGAAGGCAACGATGTTGCGTTTGGCGAGCGTGCGGCCGAGGTCCATATCGCCCGCGTGCACCGCGATCGCGCCGCAGCATCCCTGCGCCGCCGGCGTGACGACGTCGCAGCCGGCACGCTGCAGCACTCGCACGGTCGCGGCATCGACCTCCGCGAACGCGACCTGCATCACGCAGCCGGCGTGGACGAACGCGGTGGCTTTCGCCGGCTGCCGCGACGCCGCGAAACGCTGGCCGCGAGGTACGAAGAATTCGGCAGACATCGTGGGTGCCATGGCCTCGAGTTCCGCCACGTGCAGAGCGCGCAGGATTCCGCTCGAGCGCACCGCGCGCCGCAAGCCGCTGCGCTGGTAGAAGCGCAACAGCGACGCGACGAAGCGCATCGCCGCAAGATTTGAAAACAGCGTTCGCAGCGAAAACGCACGAACGATCGCTGCGAGCGGAGGGCGGCGATGAGCCGTCGCGCGTTCGATCTGCGTGCGCGCGGGCTCCAAGAGCCGGCCGTAGGCGACCCCCGAGGGGCACACCGCCTCGCAGGCCCGGCAATCCAGACACTCCGACATCTGATGCATGAAGCCCGGGCTCGTGAGATCGAGTCTGCCCTCGTCGACCGCTTTGATTAACGCGATGCGGCCGCGCGGGCTCGATGTTTCGACGAGCGTCTCGACGTAGGTCGGGCACGTTGGGAGGCAGAGGCCGCAACGCACGCACTGATCGTACACCGAAGACGGCGGGATATCGGGTTCGTGGAAGCCGCTCGGTACCGGCTGCGTCGGGATCACGCCCTGTAGTACCCGTTGCGCCGCGCATTCTCATCTCGGACCGCGAGAGGGCACACGAGCTCCCTCCAGAAGCGCCTTCGACCTGCCAGAACGAGGTTTTTGTGTGCTGACTTTTCGGCTGTTGCTCGTTGCCGCGCTGGCTCTCGCGCAATGCGGCGCCGCCGCGGCGCAAGCGCTTCCCTTCTCGCTCGCGCAGCGCATCGACGGTATCGTCCGCAAAGATATGCGAACCGCGGCGACGCCGGGATTGTCGCTCGCGATCGTGCGTCGCGGCCGCATCGCCTACGTGCGGGCCTATGGCGTGCGAGACTTGGCTTCGCGCGCGCCGGTCGACACCGGGACGATCTTTCGCTTCGGCTCCGTATCGAAGCAATTCACCGCCGCAGCCTTGTTGATGCTGGCACGTGAAGGAAAGCTTTCGCTCGACGATCCGCTTGCGAAATGGTTCCCCTCCGTCACGAGCGCGAGGGACGTTCGGATCGCTGATTTGCTCGCGCAGGTGTCGGGATATCGCGATTACTATCCGCTCGACTACTGCGATCGGGAAATGTCGCTGCCGGCGACGATGGCGGAGATCGTACGGGAATACGGCGCTTTCCCGTTGACCGCGAACCCTCGAACGCGCTTCGAATACAGCAATACGAACTATCTCTTCGCCGGGCTCGTGGCGGAGCGCGTGAGCGGAGAGCACCTTCGGGAGCTTCTCGAACGCCGCATCTTCCGGCCGCTCGGTATGACGCACACGTTCTATGACGAGCCTTATCGAAGCGTCGCGGATCGCGCCACGGGGTACGATACGTATTTCACGGAGCCGCAGCACACCGATCCGATCGAAGCGCCGCATTGGCTCAACAGCGCGGCATCGCTGGCCGGCACCGCCAGCGATCTCGCACGCTGGGACATCGGGTTGATGAATGGGGCGCTCCTAGACGCGTCGTCGACCAAAGCGATGACGATGGAACACATTCTCATGCCCGGCAACGTGCACACATCCTACGGGCTCGGTCAATACGTCTACGAGGTAAAGGGGCATCGCATCATCGCGCACGGAGGCAACGTCATCGGATTCAACGCGGCGAACGCCATGGCTTTCGACGACCGGATGGCGGTGGTCGTGCTCACCAACTCCTACGAAGGATCGGCGGGAGAAACCGCCCGCGACGTCCTGTTCGCGCTCATACCCGCGCAGGCACCCACGCCGGCCGCATCGGGCGCGAAGCCGTCGCACGATTCTTCGCCACGGCAGACGCCCGAGCAAGTCGCGGCAATTCGCGAGATCGACCGCGGCATCGCCGCGCTTCGATCCGGGACCGTGTCGAGCGCCATCGCCGACCCCGATTTTCTCGCGCTGATGAACGCTGCAAACACGCAGCGCGCCGTGACGGCGCTGGCACATCTCGGGGCCACGAAAAGTGTCGACATTCTTGACCAGGCGCCTCGCGGGGGCTTAGCGGTCACTGAGGCGTCGGTGCGGTTCGCTTCCGGCACGCGCACCGCCATCTTATTCGCGACGCCGCAGGGAAAGATCGCCGAACTTTTCCTCTTGTCCGATTAGGGTAACTCGAAGGCGTCGATCCCGCCCGGCCCGGGGAACACCTTCCCTGGGTTCATGATGCCAAGCGGGTCGACCGCATCCTTGATGCGGCGCATCAGGGCGAGCGCGTCGGCCCCGAGATCGAGTTCCATGAATTGCTTCTTGAGCAAGCCGATGCCGTGTTCGCCGGAGAGCGTACCGCCGAGCGCGATCGCGGTTTCGAAGATTTCGCGTGCTGCAACGCGCACGCGTGCCATCTCTTGGGGATCGCGCCGGTCGCACAGGATGTTGGGATGCAAATTCCCGTCACCGGCGTGGCCGAACAGGGGAATCAGCAACTCGTTTCGAGCGGCGATTTCGCGCACGGCGCGCACCATGGCGACGAGTTCCGAACGCGGCACCGAGATATCCTCGCCGAGTTTGTGGGGACGTTTCCGCGCGAGCGCCGGTGAGATCGCACGACGCGCTTCCCATAGCCGCGCACTTTCCGCGGCGTCCGCGGCGACGCGCACGTCGTGTGATGCGTTGCGTTTCGCAATCTCCGCGATCCGCGCGAGGTCCTCATCCACGACGGATTCGTGCGAGCCGTCCGCGGCGAAGAGCAGCATCGCCTCGCTTTCGACTGGTAGCCCCATCGGGCGATTTTCTTCTAGGCACTGCATCGTCAGGCGATCGAGCAGCTCAATCGACGTCGGGACGATGCCCGCGCTCAGGATCTCGATGACGGTCGTCGCGGCGTCCTCGATGCGCGCGAACGCCGCAGTCGCCGTCTTCGAGAATTTCGGCAGCGGAAGGAGACGCAGCGTTATCTCGGTGATCGTGCCGAGGGTGCCTTCGGCACCGGTGAAGAGGGCGCGCAAATCGTAGCCCGTCACGTTTTTCACCATTTTGCCGCCGGTGCGAATCAACTCGCCGCCCGGCAGCACCACTTCGAGCGCCGCAACGTAGTCGGCGGTGACGCCATATTTCAGGCAACGCGCACCGCCGGCGTTCTCGGCCACGTTCCCGCCGATCGCGGATTGCTTGAGACTCGAGGGGTCCGGCGGATAGAAGAGGCCGAGCGCCTCGACCGCCCGCTGCAGGTCGGCGGTGACGACCCCCGGCTGGACGACCGCGACCGCGTTGACGGTATCGATTTCGAGAATCCGGTTCATCCGCATGATGCCGAGCACGATGCTGCCTTGGAGCGGCACGGAACCCCCAGACAGTCCGCTGCCCATGGCGCGCGGGGTCAGGGCCAAGCGTTCGCGGGTCGCGACGCGGTGAATGGCCCGCACCTCCTCGACGGTTCCGGGCAGCACGACGCAGAGCGGCCGGCTCTCGTACCACGTCCCGTCGTACCCGTAGGCGAGGAGGTCCTCCTGGGCCTGCAGCACGTGCGCCTCGCCCACGATTCCGGCCAATTCAGCAGCTAGCCGCGGCTCGAGCGGTGCGATCACGCCCCGTTGTTACGAGCCCGAGTCTCCAGAGTCTTTGCTAAAAATGGGAAGACCGGTGGCCGAACAGAGACATATGGCCGTGGGTTCGATCGGAACTGCGCGTGCGATGCGCTCCGATTCACTGGTTTTCGAGGGCTTCCGCCTGATGCGCGAACGCATCTGGGTCTATTTGGCTTTTGCCGCGATCGCCGCCGCTGCCGCTTGGCACGCGCTGCCCACCGTCGATATATACGACGATCTCGTTGCCGCGAAAGACGGCCATCCGTTCGGATTGATCGGGCGGGCGCCCGTTTCAGTCGTGCTGATCCTCGCGATCTGCGCGGTGCTGTTCGTCGTGCCCTCGGCGCTGCGGCGCATCCAGCCGGCGTTCAAGATGACGCTCCTGCGCACGGCGATCGCGATCGGCACGCTCGTGTGCGTCGGAATCGTGGTCGATGCCGGGTATGCCCTCGCGGTGATCCCGGGCATCGTGGCGGGAGTCTTGCTCTCACAGGCCCTCGTTGGGGCGCTCCTGCGTGCTCCCGAACGCACGACCCTGCGCGGCCTTGGTAGCACGATCGCGGACGCGTTCCGCGGCTCGTTCGAGATGACGCGCGGGCATTTTGCAACGACCCTCATCGTGATCGCCGCGTCCCTCGCGATCTTCGTCATTCCTGGGACGTGCGTGCTGTTTGTCCTGTGGGTGCTCGGTGCGCAAACGCCGGCCTCGCTGCTGCTCACCTCACCGCTCCTGCTGCTCACCTTCGTGTATTGCGAGTGCGTGCGCTATTCGCTCATCGTGCGCTGGTATCGCCGGCTCGCCGAGGACCCCTCACCCGCATCGCCGTAACTCGCCGCGACATGGCATACGACATGACGGCGAACAGCGCGACGATCGTGCGCGGACGCGATCGGGCGGGAGCCCGCGCGATGTACAAGGCCATCGGTTTTACCGATGAGGATTTACGCAAACCGCTCGTCGGAATCGCCAACACGTGGACCGAAACGATGCCGTGCAATTTCAACCTGCGCGCGCTCGCCGAACACGTGAAGCGCGGCGTCCGCGAAGCAGGCGGCACGCCGATGGAATTCAACACGATCGCCATCTCCGACGGCATTGCGATGGGTACGGAGGGCATGAAGGCCTCGCTCGTCTCGCGCGAAGTGATCGCCGATTCGATCGAACTCGTCGGGCGCGGCCACATGTTCGATGCGATCGTAGCGCTCTGCGCCTGCGATAAAACGTCGCCCGGCGCGGCGATGGCGCTCGTGCGGCTCAACGTTCCCTCGCTGATCCTCTACGGGGGCTCGATCGCGCCAGGTAAACTCGACGGCAAAGATCTCACGATCGTCGACGTCTACGAAGCGATCGGGGCGCACGCGGCCGGGAAGATCGGCGACGCGGAATTGCTCGCGATCGAAGACCACGCCGTTCCCGGTGCCGGTGCGTGCGGCGGTCAGTTTACCGCGAACACGATGGCCATGATCATGGAATTCATCGGCCTCTCGCCCGTCGGCAGCGCCTCTCCGGGCGCAACCGATCCGCGCAAATCGCAGAAGGGGTACGAAGCGGGCAAGATCGTGATGGATCTCCTGCGGCGCGGCGTGCGCCCACGCGATCTGCTCACGCGCGATGCGTTCGAGAACGCGATCGCAGCCGCGGCCGGTACCGGCGGTTCCACCAATAGCGTGCTGCATTTGCTCGCAATCGCGCGCGAAGCGGGCGTCCCGCTCGAGATCGACGATTTCGATACGATCAGCGAACGTACGCCGATCATCGCCGATCTTCGCCCCGGCGGGAAATACGTGGCGCTTGACGTCGATAACGCCGGCGGCATCCAACTGATCGCCAAGCGCATGGTCGACGCGAAGCTCGTGCACGCTTCCACGATGACGGTTACCGGCCGTACGCTCGGGGAAGAAGTTGCCGAGGTCGTCGAGACGCCGGGACAGGTCGTGATCACCACGGCGGACCGTCCGTTCAAAGCGACGGGTGGGCTCGTGATTCTGCGCGGCAATCTCGCGCCCGACGGTGCGGTCGTCAAGATCGCGGGCCACGAGCGCGGCCACCACCGCGGCCCCGCGCGTATCTACGATCGCGAAGAAGATGCGATGGCCGCGATCGAACGCGGCACGGTCGTCGCGGGTGACGTCCTCGTGATCCGCTACGAGGGTCCACGCGGAGGACCCGGGATGCGCGAGATGCTCGGCATCACGAGCGCGATCGTCGGCGCCGGGCTCGGCGAAACGGTGGCGTTGCTCACGGACGGACGTTTCTCAGGCGGCACGCGTGGGCTGATGGTCGGCCACATAGCGCCGGAAGCAGCGCTCGGCGGTCCGCTGGCCGCGCTCTGCGACGGGGACGTCGTGACGATCGACATCGAGAAACGCCGCATCGATACCGAAGTGCCGCCCGCCGACATGAACGCGCGCCTCGCTCGTTGGAGCGCGCCGAAGCCACGCTACACGAGCGGCGTCTTCGCGAAATATGTGGCGCTGGTCTCGTCGGCCTCGGACGGAGCGATCACGCGCGTGCCGTGATTCCGCAATGGGGAACGAACGATTCAAAGCAAAGGTCTCGGCACTCGACCTGCTGCGGACAAGCGGTAATTTCGAGAACGCGATCCCCATCGTGCGCAAAGCGCTGCGCGACCCGAGCGCATACGTGGTCGCCAAGGCCGCGGCGGTCGCCCGGCAGGGATATCTCTGCGATCTGCTGCCGGACGTGGTCGCCGCCTTCACTCGTCTGCTCGCCACGGGGGACGACGATCCGGGCTGCCGCGCTAAGGACGAGATCGCTAAAGCGCTGAAGGACCTCGACCATCACGATCCGGCCGCGTACGTGCTCGGGCTTGCCCACGTCCAGCTCGAACCCGTCTGGGGCGGCAAAGTCGACGTGGCGGGGCCGCTACGCGCGACCTGTGCCCAAGCGCTCGTGGCGTGCGATATCGATGCGACCGCCCTGCTGTCGCTGCTGGTCGATCATTTCATCGACCCCGACAAATGGGTTCGCATCGACATCGCACGCGCGATCGCGCAGCTCGATCGCCCGGAGAGCGCCCTGCTCCTGCGTCTAAAGGCGCTGAGCGGCGATAAGGAAGCAGAGGTCGTGGGACAGTGTTTGCTCTCGCTGCTGGAAATCGCACCGGTCGAATCGCTCGCGTTCGTAGCGCGCTTTCTTGCGGAGAACAACGATGACGTGCGCTTCGAGGCCGTGAACGCGCTCGCGCAAGCGAAATCGCCGGAAGCGGTCGGACATATCGTCCGCTTCTGGGCGGCCGAGATGACCTTCGAGCTACGCCTCGCAACCGTCGCGGCGCTCGCGGCCTCACCGCACGCCGAAGCCGCGGAGTTCCTGCTCGGCATCGTCCGCGATCGTGCCGGCGATGTGGGAAGTGCGGCGCTCGCCGCGCTCGCTTCGAGCCGTTTCCGGGGCGAGATGCGGGAACGCGCCGCAGCCGAGGTCGCACGGAGCGGCAACGTACGGCTCGAGCGAGCCTTTGCAGAACATTTTTCCCCGACATAGCGGAACGGGGTGGCCAGGCGGAGAGCGCGGATTGAGCCAAGAGCGTGACATGCAGGTTGACTTCGAGCGACGGTCCGGCTGACGATGTACGTTCCCGCGCATTTTCGCGAGGACGATGCGGCGGTGCTGCACGCGCTGATCGCCGCCGTGCCCTTCGCGACGCTCGTAACGATCGCCGAGGGCCGGCCGATCGCAAGCCACGTGCCGATGCTGCTCGAGACCGGCAGGGGCCCGCACGGAACCCTCGTCTGTCACGTGGCTCGCGCGAACCCGCAGTGGCGCACGATCGCACCCGAGACGGAAGCGCTCGCGATGTTTCTCGGACCCGATGCGTATATCTCGCCTAGCTTCTACGCAAGCAAACGCGAGCACGGGCGCGTCGTGCCGACGTGGAACTACATTGCCGTGCACGCATGGGGCGCCGTGCGTCTCATCGAGGATCCGGACGAACTGCGGACGCTCGTCGATCGCCTGACGCGCCGCCACGAAGCGGAGCGCGCGGACCCCTGGAACGTCGCCGATGCTCCCGAATCATACGTGCGCGATCAGCTGCGCGGTATCGTGGGGCTCGAGATCGCGATCGCGCGCATCGAGGGCAAGTGGAAGCTCGGCCAAAACCGGCCTCGCGCGGATATCGAAGGCGCGATCGACGGTTTGGAATCTTCAGGCGACCCGGCCGACCGCGCCACGGCGGCGGCTATGCGAGCGGCCTCCCCGCACGACCCGGTCACCGGCTAGTGGCCATACTGGATGTCTACGGGGACCACTGGGACGTCGTGCTGCGCGGCAACTGGCACCAACTTGAGAACGACAACGGCGAGCCGCATCGGTGGGCGTGCAACAACGCCGTCTGCTTGGTGTCGACGTTCAAGCCGGCCCGGCAACGGTTGACCTTTGACGTCATGCCCGGTCCCGGCGTGGTGGCTCCATCGTTCGTGCTCAACGTCATCGATTCGCACGGCGAGCGCCGGCTCGTCGAGACGTTGACCGGCAGAACGACCGCGTCGTTCGTCCTCGTGGCAACGCGCCCGACGGTTCACGCGCTGCGTCTGTTTGCCCCGGGCGGCGGTCATCAAGCCGGCGTGGATTCTCGGATCCTCGATTTTTGCGTCTTCCGCATCGGCTTGGAACCGGAGCCCGAGGTCGTCGCACCTGCGTCCGGGTGTCGCATCGGCTCGGGCTGGCACGCGCTCGAATCGTTCGACGGCTCATCGTTTCGGTGGGTCGAAAACGATGCGCGGATCGTGGTGGAGGACGGCGACTCGACATCGCTCGAGTTGGAACTCGAAGCGGGACCGGGGGTCGGCGCGGAGGGGTTCGACCTAACCGCTCGTTTCGATCGCGGCGAGGAAGCACAGACGTACCGGATCGAGAATCGCACGCGCATCGCGATTCCTCTTTCTTTTGGCCCGAGTCGCCCGCGGGAGATCCTCTTGCACACGGAAGACGGCGGATTGCGGATACCGGGTGACGAGCGCGTACTCAACTTTCGCGCCTTCTGCGTGTCGGCGTGAGCGGCTTTCCGTACGATTCGATTCCCGACTACCAGAAATGGACGATCGTCAGCGACGCGGACGATCGGTCGAATCTCTGCGTCCAAGGTCCCGTAAAATTCGCGCTCTCGCGGGACGCGAAAATTGCCTCTGCGGGCAGCGGCTTCGCGGGACGAATCGCTGAACGGCTGCGCCTGCTCGGCGCCAATTATTTCGTAGCTGAACTTTCGTCCGCTCCCTTCGCCGCACGCTACGGAGACGTCGATAGCGCGCGCCATCTCCAGCAACTGCTCGATCGCGCGCTCGGCCGTTTCGATCCGCTCGAACGGGTTTGGGAAACACCGCATGGGCGTTTTCTCGATCCGTTCCGGCCGAGCATAGAAGCGACCGGCTTCGCCGGCATCGCACCGCTCGAAGAAGATCGACGGAGACACCTCGCCGCGGTCCGGCGCCTCTTCGCAGAGCTCGACGTCTTCGTTTTTACGCTCGGCTCGACCGAGATTTGGTCCGACGCTCGTGACGGTGCCGTCTTTCCGAGCCGTCCCGAGCCTGGACACGGTGCGTTCGATGCCGCGCGTTACGCGTACTCGAATTCCGACGTGACGGATACCTGCGCGGCGCTCGAGGCGTTTCTCGGGGCTCTGGGTGAAATCAATCCGGGCGCGCGAGTCATTCTCACGGTCGATCCCGTCGCAATCGCGGCTACGATGGAACCGATGCACGTCGCTCGCGCGTCGACGCTGACGAAGTCGATCCTCAAGGTTGCGGCGGAGACGACCGCCGGCCGCCACGCGAACGTCGACTATTTCGCCGCGTACGATACCGTGATCGCGAATCTCGCACAGGAGCAACTCTTTGCTTCCGACGGGCGCCACGTCCTCGAAGCGGTGACGGATCGCGTGACGCAACTGCTGCTCGAGTGCTACTTCGCAGGGACGCCCGCTGCGTCGCGCGCACCGTCGCCGGCACCCCACATCACGCATCCCCTCCCGCTGTACTTCGCCGGCGACAGCGCGGTGCTCGCTTTCCGCCACGGCCTGTTTACGCTGCCTGAGTTCGACCGCCCGTTTCTCGGATGCGCGCTTCACGTACCGTCACTGCGCGCTTCGGAGTTAAGCGACGAGTGCGGCCGGCTCAACGCCTCACTCGTGGAGCAGCTGTTGAGCATCAGCATTCTCATGCGCGACGACAAGAGTTCGTTCCGAGTGACGAACTACGATCGCATATCGCGGACCGGCGCCGAGCGGCTTGCGTTCGATCCGCCGCTACTACTTTTTTGCGGCGCAAACGACGTGAGCGTCCTACTGCAGGAGCTCGGCCAACGATCGGTCGCCGTACCGCCGGAAGCATCCGGCGGCCGCGCCTGCGAAGCGCGGCCGGACGACTGGCCGTTCGAGGATGCCAAGGCTGTGGCGCTTGGCCTCTTCGAGAGGTTCGAATGCGGCTTGCGCATACTGCAGTCGTTCGGTTTTAGGGACCTCGCGGTCCATAGCGTCGTCGCGGCACCGGACATCGCGGAGCACGTCCACGCGGCGACGATGGTCGTGAACGCCGCAATTGCGGAAATCTGCGCGCGGGCCGGCGTCATCTACGTCGAGATTTGCCCGCAGGCCGGCGGGCGTAACGGCGTGCGCGATGAGCCCGCGATGCTGTCGGTGCGGCGGCTCATCGACATGATGGAGGCGCGCGCGGCGGACGGTAGCGCATGACGCGGGACTACCGGAAGTGGACGGTGGTGAGCGGTGTCGAGAATCGTCGCGATCTGAGCCTGCAAGGCCCCGTCAAGTTCTCGCTCTCCCGGGCCGACAAGATCGCGTCCGCCGGGAGCTGTTTCGCGCAACGCATCGCGGAGCGGTTACCGCAGTACGGACTCACATATTTCGTCGCCGAAGCGTCGGCCGCTCCGTATTCGGCGCGCTACGGAAACGTCTATAGCGCGCGCCAGCTCGCGCAGTTATTCGGTCGCGCTTTCGGCCGCTTCGATCCGCTCGAGCGGGCGTGGGAAACGCCCGAGGGGCGCTTCCTCGATCCGTTTCGTCCGAGCGTCGAACCGGGCGGATTCCCCAGCATCAATGCGCTGGAAGCCGATCGGCGGGCGCACCTCGCCGCCGTCGCGCGCCTCTTTACGGAAGTGGACGTGTTCGTCTACACCTTGGGCTTGACGGAGATTTGGAGCGACGCACGCGACGGCGCGGTTTTTCCGACGTGTCCCGGCCGAGGGCGCGGTACCTACGACCCAATGCGGCACGTGTATTCAAATCTCGACGTCACAGACACGTGCGCCGCGCTCGATTCGTTTCTCGAGGCGTTGGCGGAAATCAACCGCGACGCGCGCGTCATCCTTACCGTGTCGCCGGTTGCCATCGCCGCGACGATGGAACCAAAACACGTCGTCCGGGCATCGCTCACGACGAAGTCGATCTTGAAAATCGCTGCCGAAACGACCGCACGGCGGCACGCAAACGTCGACTACTTCGCCGCCTACGATACGGTCGTTGCGAATGTGGGCGGCGAGCGATTTTTCGCTCCCGACGGCCGCCACGTGCGGGACGAGGTCGCGGATCGCATCGTGCGACTGCTCGTGGAAAGCTATTTCGGACTGGCCGAAGCCGAGGGGCCGAAAGCCTCCGAGGCACACCTCGAAGCGGCTGACGATTGCGATGAAGATCGCCTTTTGAAGCTCCTCGAGCGCAACCGCTCGCGCGCGCCGGCGGCTCCGGCGCACGTGGGGCGCGGGGAACGCGTCGCCCATCCGATACCGCTGTATTTCGCAGGCGACAGCGGAACGTTCGGTTTCCGTAACTGCATCTTTTCGGTGCCGGGATATCGGCAGCCGTTTGTGGGATGCACGCTGCACGCAAGGGCCCTTCAAGCAGCCGAATTAACGGACCACGCGGGCCGCCTCAATGCCACCATGCTGACGCTGCTCGTAGACGCGAACCTCCTGACGGCCAACGGCCACGATTCCTATCGGGTGACGATCGACGCGGCGCAAGAACGTTTCCGAAAGGATCCGCCGCTTCTGTTGTACTGCGGGTCGCACGACATCTACGGCTATCTTCAGGGAGACCTCGCCGGCTATTCGATCGAGCTGCCGGCACACGTGCGTCCCCGGGACTACCCCGTGCCGCACGTCGGCCAGATATCCTTCGACGACGCGAAAGGCGTCGCACTTGGCTCGCTCGGCCCGTTCGAGCGCGGGTTGCGATTACTGCGTTCGTACGGCTTCGCAAATTTGGCCGTTCATATGTGCGTGCCGCCGGGGCGTGAAATCTCGTACTTTTACCCGAACCCGTGGAGCGACATGCATACGACATATGCGCTCAGAATCGTGATGAATGCCGCGATCGCGGAGATCTGCGCGAAGGTAGAGGTCCCGTTCGTCGACATTTGGTCGAGTATCGTCGGTGCCGACGGTCTTCGCGATACGAGCTTCACCTTCGATTCGGCACACCTCAATGCGCGCGCGTCGATTCTTTCGGTACGGCGCATGCTCGAAATGCTCGAGGGTCGCGCGGTCTATGCATAACACCTTCGACGGCATGACGTTCGCGAGCCTCGGCTACGGCTGCGACATCGCTCCAGCCATCGTCTCCTTCGGAGAAGGCTGGCACGCGCTCGAGTGGTTCGAGGAACGGCCCTTTCGCTGGATCGGAAGCCAGTCCAGGGTGCTCTTGGCATCGAGCGGCGTGCGCTACGCCTTGAGCATCGACATAGAGCCCGGGCCGGGCGTGGGCTCGGCGCCGTTTCGCTTGGATGTCGCGATCGATTCCGTAGTGCGCAAGTCCGGATGGATCCAGGGCCGAACGTACGTTGCTTTCACGCTTCCCGCTACCGTCCCCGGCATCCGCACGCTCGACCTCAACGTGCGCGGCGGCGGCGCGCGGGTTCCGGGCGACCCACGCATTCTGGACGCGCGCGTGCACGCGCTCGTCGTGTTCCCCATTGCGAACAACGTCGTACCCACCTGGAATGATGCCGTGACCGTCAGAGGCTGGAGCCATATCGACGGCGCGGGCAGCGAGCTGTGCCGAACGATGGGCCGCGAGGCGATCATCGAGCAGCGATCGCCGCGAACCTCGATCGAACTCGATTTGGAGCCCGCGCCTGGCTTGGAAGAACAAGCGCTCCCGCTCGATGTCGATGTAGCGGGACTCGTGAACTATCGCTACCGGATCGACCGGCGCACGAGGATCAAGTTCGACCTCCCGTCCGACGCAACGTACCCATTGCGCATCGCACTGCGTTGCACGCGCGACACGCGTCCCATCTTCCCCGATTCGCGCGTGCTGAACTTTCGCTTCTACGAGGTGCATCCACCGTGGGCGCAAAGCGAGCTGCTGCGGACCCTCGCCGGTCTCAAGACCTACACGGAACCGGTGCTGAAGGAGAACGAGCGAGAACGCTCCGAGATAGGCGGAGCAGCCGGTTCGGGTGAAGTGCGATCCGATGCATCTCTCCTGTAGCGAATGCGGCGCCGCCGCCAACGAAGACCGGTTGTTCTGTGCGGCCTGCGGCGGTTTACTCGCGTTCGCTCTCGACGTGCGCGCGCATGACGCGGCCGCGCTGCGCCGCCGCTTCGCCGACCGTCGTCTTTTGAACGGCCCACTCGATACGAGCGGCGTCTGGCGCTTTCGCGATCTCTTGCCGCCGATCGCCGCGGAGCACGTGGTCACGTTGCGCGAGAACGCGCTACCACTCTACGAGGCACGCCTCGGCGCGACGTACGCCGATGCGACATCGCTGTCGTATCTGCACCTCGGCATGAATCCTACCGCATCGTTCAAAGACGCCGGCATGACCGCCGCGATCTCGCACGCGAAGTCGCGCGGTGCGCGCGTCGCCGTATGTGCGAGCACCGGCAACACCGCGGCCTCGATGGCCGCCTACGCGGCGCGCGCGGGGATGCTCGCGCTCGTGCTCGTGCCCGCCGGCGGCATCAGCGAAGCGAAGATGGCGCAGACGCTCGACTACGGCGCGACCGTTGCCGCGATCGAGGGCGATTTCGATCGCGCACTCGAACTCGTGCGCGAGCTCGATCCCGAGCGCGTCGCGATCGTCAACAGCGTCAACCCGTATCGCATCGAAGGCCAGAAATGCGCGGCCTTCGCTCTGCTCGAGGCGCGCGACTGGGTGGCCCCGGATTGGCTCGTGCTGCCGGGCGGCAACCTCGGCAACACGAGCGCGTTCGGCAAAGGTTTTCGCGAAGCGCTTGCCCTCGGGCTCATCGACCGGCTTCCGAAGATCGCCGTCGTGCAAGCCGCCGGAGCGGCACCGTTCGTGCGCGTCTTTCACGAAGGCGGTGAATTGCATCCCGTCCACGCGCAGACCACCGCAACCGCAATCAAGATCGGTGCGCCCGCATCGTGGCGCAAAGCGCTGGCCGAGGTGCGCGGCACAAACGGCACGGTGCTCGCGGTGACCGACGATGAGATCGCGGACGCACGCGCCGTGATCGGCCGCGACGGGATCGGCTGCGAGCCCGCGTCGGCGGCGTCGCTTGCGGGTTTTCGCAAACTGCGCGCCGAGGGTACGATCGCGCGCGAAGCGGACGTCGTCCTCGTGCTCACGGGCCACGTGCTCAAAGACGGCGCATATGCGGGCGCGTATCACGCTTCGCGGGCACCGTTTGCGAACCCGATTCGCAGCGCCCCAAGTGATGCCGCGCTGCACGCGCTCATCGACGAGGTGATGGACGCCTCGGGAGCGGTGCGTGGCTAAAAACGCTTTCATCGTGTCGGTTCCCGCGTCGAGCGCGAATCTCGGGCCGGGCTTCGATGCGATCGGCCTCGCGCTCGACCTGCGCGTGCGCGCGATCGTGCAGCCCGCCATGCATTTCTCCGTGTCGTTCAAGGCGGGCGCGTACGTGCCGACCAACGCCGGATTCGAGAACGAGATCGTGCGCGGCATGGAACGCGTGCTCGGGCCGACGCGGCCCGACGTTTCGGTGCTCGTCGAAAACGCGATTCCGCTCGGCAAAGGGCTCGGCGCAAGCGCCGCGGGCGCCGTTCTCGGCTTGACGATCGGGGCCGAACTTGCCGCTCATCGGCCACCGGAATCGGAACTCGCCCGGCACGCCGCCGAACTCGAGGGTCATCCGGATAACGCCTTGCCCGCGCTCTTCGGCGGCGTCGTGATCGCGGCGATGCCCGAGGGCCAAGAGCCCGCGTACCTGCGCTTCGAACCGCCCGCCGGACTCTCGGCCGTGGTCGTTACGCCGCGCATCGTGCTCCCGACCGCCGCGGCACGTGCGCTGCTCCCCGCGTCCTACGAACGCAAGGACGTGGTGTATAATCTGCAGCGCGCCGCGTTGCTCGCCGCGTCGCTTGCGAGCGGAGACCTTTCCGTGCTGCGCATCGCGACCGGCGACCGCGTCCATCAGCCGTACCGCGCGCCGCTCGTTCCGGGCTTCGATGAGATGCTTGGGTTCGAACTTCCCGGCTTGCTTGCGATCGCGCTCTCGGGCGCCGGGCCGAGCGTGATCGCGCTGGTCACGGGGGAAAGCGAAGCGATCGGGCGGGCGATGCAGGCGGCCTTCGCCCGCGAGGCGATCGATAGCGATGTGTTCCATTTGGGGATAGCGACCCGCGGGGCGACCGTCGAAGCACTTCCGGGAACCGCAAAGACGGCGGCTCCCCGCGGCGCGCCCGCCGGGCCGAAACGGGGAGCGCGAACGCCCGGCCAAGGCGACTCGGCGACGATATCGAACGGGGGCTCCTGATGATTCATGTCAACGTGGGGTCTCCGGCCGGAACGTATAGCGTCGGGAGCACCGCGTTCTTTCGCTATGTCGTGCGCCTATCGGATATGGGGTTGCCGATGCGCCCGGCCGATCGAGACGCGACCGACGTGCTGGGCGCCATCCCGAATGCCTACGTCGATGAAGATGAGTATTCGGGCAACGGATGGCGGGTCGTGCCGGCAAGTTCCTATGAGGACTGGCCGGTCCTCGAGGCGACTCCGGAGCGGCTGCGCATGGCGCTCGAAACGGCGCGGCGCGTGCTGTGGGAGAACGCGGGCCCAGCCGGCATCACCGCGCGCGAGATTTCAACCATCGACGACGAGATCGAGAACGTGCTCTCGGTGCTCGCGCGCGCCGAAGCTGCCGGATTCAGCGTCAACGTAAGCTACGTCAGTTAGGGCTCCATCCTTCCCCTTAGAACGACGATGGACGCGAACCAAGGCCTGCTCGCCCTGCACGTAGCCTCCGACACGACGATGGCGCTCGTCTATTTTTCAATTCCGCTGGTGCTGCTGTACTTTCTGCGGAAGCGGCGCGACGCTCCATTTCCCGCAATGCTCGGAACGTTCTGCATTTTCATCGTCGCCGGCGGCATCACGCGCGTTCTGGATATCTACCGGATCTCGCATCCGGTCTCTTGGCTCGCCGGCTGGGTAGAGGCACTTGCCGCGCTCGTCTCGCTAGCGACCGCCATTGCGCTCGTCCCGTTGATCTCCGTTGCGCTGACCTTGCGTTCTCCAAAGGAGTTGGAGCGCCTCAACGATCAACTCGCATTTTCACGCGACGAAGCCGTCCGTGCGAACGTGATGAAGTCTGAATTCGTCGCCACGATGAGCCACGAAATTCGCACGCCGATGAGTGCGATCATGGGGATGACGGAATTGCTGCTGCTGACGGATCTGACGGTCGAGCAAAAAAAGCTCGCCGACTCCGTTCAGAACTCGAGTGGCGCTCTGCTGCAGATATTGAACGACATCCTCGATTATTCGAAAATGGAAGCCGGCAAGCTCACGCTCGAGAGCGTCGACGTACGGATTTCGGAACTCGTGCGCTCGCTCGTCGACCTGTTGGGGCCGCAGTTCGCAGCCAAGGGGGTAAACCTCGAAATACGGCTCGACCCGGAGCTTGCGAGCGCCGTGCGAAGCGATCCAGGGCGTTTACGCCAGATACTCGTGAACCTGGTCGGCAACGCGCTGAAGTTCACGCCTGCCGGTGGACGCGTGGTGCTCGAAGCGAAAGCCGGTGCTCCAGACGAAGACGGCACGATCGCGGTGCGGTTCAACGTCGCCGATACCGGAATCGGCATTCCGCTCGAGGCTCGCCGCGGGCTCTTCCGTCCGTTCTCGCAAGTGGACGGGACGACGACGCGCCGCTATGGCGGCACGGGCCTGGGTCTTTCCATCTCCGCGCAACTCGTTTCGCTCATGCGCGGCGAAATCGGTGTCGAGAGCGCGCCCGGTATCGGCTCGACGTTTTGGTTTATGCTGCCGCTCGAACGCCCGAGGCCGCTCGACGATTTCGCTGCCTCGTCTACGCTCGCACCGGCCGAGCCGTTTCATGCCGGCCGCACGGAACGAATCCTTCTGGTCGAAGACAACCCGACCAACACGCTGTTGGCGATCAAGCAATTTCGCCGTCTCGGTTTCGAACTCGCGACCGTCTCCGATGGCCGCTTCGGTGTGGAAGCCGTCGCGCGCGAACGCTTCGACATCGTCTTTATGGATTGCCATATGCCGGAAATGGATGGCTTTGAGGCGACCGCCAAGATTCGCGCGCTCGAGGAAGGCACGGGCCGCCGCACCCCGATCATCGCAATGACGGCCGACGCCCGCATTGAAGATCGCGCGGCATGCCTCGCAGCCGGAATGGACGACTACGTCTCGAAACCCGCGAGCCTGGGGGCAATCGGCGCACTCTTGAAGCGTTGGCTACCCAACGTCGCCACGCCCACGCAAGGCTCGAAGGCATGAGCGCGTTCGAAGCCGGGCCGCTGCTGGATCTCTTCGACGACGATCGCGTCGAGGTCGGCAATCTGCTCTCGATTGCGTGCCGATCCGTCGACGAAGATCTCGAGACCATCGCGTTGGCGCTGGCCGCGCAGGATGCCCGAAAGATTGCCGAACGAACTCACCACATCAAAGGGACGAGCGGCTCCATCGGGGCACACGAACTCCGCGCCGCCGCCCTACAACTCGAATCCGAAGCCCGCAGCGAATCGTGGCCCGCAATGCCGATGTCGTTCGAAGCGTTGCGCGCCGCGGGCGCTCTGCTCGCGACGGACGTCTCGCTTTTTCGAGCGGCGGGCCAAAAAGGGAGCACCGCATGATCGAAGACGCCTCGGCCGGAGCAAGCGGCGACTTCGCGGGGTTGCGAACGCTCACGGAAGCTATCGTCGCCGAACTCGGCCTCGCCCTTGCGCGCATTTGGATTCGCTCGGCGGACACCGAGTTTGGCGTCGGGATCGCATGCGCCGTACCCGCGGACGATCCAGGCGGCTCCGGAGGATTGAAGCCCGATGCCGTAGCGCGGGCTTTGCGCGCGGCCCACGTCGAGCCGGAGCGCTCGACCGCGGCCGAGCTCAATGCGCGCTTCCGCGAACCGGTGGCGGCACGCTCGTTCCTCGGCGCGCCGCTTTTTCGCGATGCTTCTGCCATCGCGTATTTTGAAGCATACTCGGAGGAGCCGGTCGCTCTCGAGCGGTTCGCGGCGGCGCGCGAACGTCTCACCGCGTTTCTCGCATCCAAGGAGGCGACCTCGATTCCGACGGGGACGATCGTGCTCGCCGAGGACGATGACACAACGCGCGCGATCTTGTGCCGCATGCTGCGCCGTCACCACTACCGCGTCGTCGATGTGGAGAACGGGCAACTCGCCTGCTACGCCGTACGCAAAGAACAGCCGGATCTCGTCTTGCTCGACTGGGGGATGCCCGTGATGAGCGGCCACGAGACGACGACCTTCCTGAAAACGGATCCGACCACCCGAGCGATTCCGATCCTGATGCTCACCTCGCATTCTCAGATCGAAGATAAAATCGCCGCACTCGAATCGGGCGTGCAAGACTTCATCACGAAGCCGTTCGACGAACAGGATCTCATCGCGCGCATCGTCGGGCACATGCGATGGCGTCATCGCCTCGGGGAGGCGACGAAGGTTGAGGATGACGTTCCGCCGTCGGCTGCCACGGATCTTCGAGCCGGCTTGACTCCAGCGGAAACCACGATTTCCCCCGGCGTCGTTCCGCCCGGCGACACCGTCTGGCTCTTGGCGGCGCAAGCCGCGCACATTGGAAACCTCCGGGAAGCCATTCGCCTCTTCATGCTGGAAGCCGAACGCTGCGATAGCGAGCGCCGCTTCGTGCGCGCAGCGGTTGCCTATCGCTCCGCCGCCATCGCTGCATCGGAGCAACTGAACGTGCCCCTCTGGAAGAGACTGATGGTGCTGGCCGGTACGATGTTTACGACGGCGGCAGAGAAGAAGACCGAGTCAGACGAGAAACAGCAGAGCTACGTGAGCGCAGCCCGCTGCTTTCTCGCCTGCGGCGAGCTGCATCTCACGCGGCAGGCGCTCGACGCAGCACTTGCGGAGTCTTCGGATTTCGAGATGGTTTAGCCGTTCCCGAATAGCCCGCCAAGGACGCCGCCGATGTTGCTCGTCCCGCCCGTTTGCTGCGCGCCCTCGGGTGCCGGCGCATGATACGTCATCGATTGGAGCCCGAGGCGGCCCGGACCGTGAAAGCGGTTGAGCGTCAGCGCCGAGCCACCGACGAACGCGCCGAGCGCACCCAAAAGGCCGCCGCCGCCTTGCGACTGCAGGACCGAGACCGTGTCCATCCGGAGGTTGGAATCTTTCCACAGCCACGCGCCCGGCTCGACGTCCAGCATCTCGCCCGCCCCAAGCGTCTTTTCGAAGACGTTGCCGTAGCCGTGCAGCAGCACGACGCCGTCGCCCTTGGCCGTGAAGCGGTCGATGAACAAGCCGCTGCGGGAGAAGATCACATTCGCGAGACCGGTCTGCCAGTAAAAATTGTAGTCGATGTTGCTCGTCGCAAGGAGGAACTGGTGCTCGCGCACGTCGATCGACTGACCAGCTGAGAGTCGCATCGCGACGACTTGGCCGGGTGCCTCGCGCGAGAACGCGATGTTGCCCGGACCTTTGGCCGTCGAGATGAAGATCTGCAGGCCGGAGAAGAAGCGCTTGGCGGCGTTTTGGAAGCCGAGAAACCCGAGGGTGACGCTCGGCTGTTTCCAGAGCAAGATGTGATGCTCGAAGTAAATCGATTGCTGCGAGCCGAGTTCGACGTCGACCACGGGGACGAGCTCGCCCTCGATCTTGAGGGTCATATCACCCACGGTGATCGGAGCCTTCGGATTGTCGCTCTCGGGGACAGGCTCTGAATAGGAGCCGATCTGCGTCATCTGGGGCGCCGGAGCGCCGCAATTGCCGCAGAATTTGGCACTCGGATCGAGTGCGGCCTGACAACTCGGGCAGTTCAACTCAAAAACCTCCAATGGTGCGGGTGATGTTGCGAACGGGCCGCACTACCGGCGGCGGCTTGTGGTGTTTCGCGGTGCGCGTTCGGAGCCTCTCCGCATCACCCGAGTGTGAAGGAAAACGTCGCCCCCGCGTTTTGCTCCGATTCCGCCCAAACGCGGCCGCCGTGGCGTTGCACGATGCGCGCCACGGTTGCGAGGCCGATGCCGGTGCCCTCGTAGCCCTTCGCGTGCAGCCGCTTGAACGGTGCGAAAAGTTCGGCCGATTGCGAGGTGGGGAACCCGATCCCGTTATCGGTCAACGCGTACACGGTCTCGCGATCGCGTACCCGCGATTCGAGCCGGATCACGGCGAGGTCTCGTTCGCGGGTAAATTTCCAAGCGTTGCCGAGCAGATTCGCAAGGAGGTTGCGAAGCAGCGCCGGGTCGCCATGGACCACCAGTCCATCTTCCACGACCGCATCGACGTTCCGTCCCGGATTCGCGGAGCGTAATTCGCGAACGATGGAGCGGGCGCTTGCCGTGAGGTCGACCCTGCTGCGGGAAAGTTCCAGACGCGACACGCGCGCGAGGCTCAACAGCGCATCGATCAGCTTGTCCATTTCACACGCGCCATTCGCGATCAAGCGGATGTAGCGTTTGGCCTCATCGTCGAGGATGGTCCCGTAGTCTTCCTCGAGGGCGCCGGCAAAGCCGGAGACCGCGCGCAGCGGCCCGCGCAAGTCGTGCGCTACCGAGTAACTGAAGGTCTCGAGTTCTGCATAGCGGTTCCGCAAATCGACGTTTAAGTGCCCGATTCGTTGCTCGCGCCGGTCGCGATCGATGACCATGCTAACGATCGTTCCGATGCCCGCGAGGAACGTTACGTCGTCTTGCGTGAACGCGTGGACCCGCGGCAACCCAACGTGCAACACACCGACGACGGCGTCCCGCCCGCGAATCGGAATCGTCGCCGAGCCGATGATCCCGAGAGCGGCGGATTCGTGCGAGGGCCGCAGCAGGTTCGAATCGTCCGCGCGTTCGAGAAAAACCGGCCGGCCCGAGCGTATGCTCTCCTCGCATTGCGGGCTCGCCGAGACGGCCAGCGGATGTTGCTCGATCAAGTGCGCCGGCCAACCGACGCCGGCACTGAAGACGATTGAGGTACCGGCGGCATCGAGTTCTCCCAGCCGCACGTACGGCGCGCCGATCGTGCGTGCCACGAGTTCGACCGCCTGCTGCTTGAGGTCCGCGACGGCGGCCGTGCCGAGCGCGTGCTGGCCGAACTCAGCGCTCCGCATGCGCAGCTCTTCGGCTCTTCTCTGCTCGGCGACGTCGCGTTCGGCGCGGGTGCGGCGCTCGGTAATGTCTTCGACTTGCGCGATGAAGTGCAGCGGTCTCCCATCCGGTTCACGCAGCAGCGCAACGCTGATCGAAGCCCAGACGGTGCGGCCGGAGGCGTGCGCGTAGCGTTTTTCCCACGCCGCGGAGGTTGTCTCGCCTGCGAGCATGGAGCGCAGCCTTGCCTCGTCGCCGGCGACGTCATCCGGGTGCGTGATGTCGTGCCGCGTTCCGGCGGTCAAGCGCTCCCGGCTCAATCCGATGATCGAACAGAACGCATCGTTCACTCGCTCGTAACGGCCGGCGAGGTCGACGATAATCATGCCGATCGGCGCCTCCTCGAAGAAGCGGCTGAAGCGCCGTTCGCTCGCACGCAGAGCTAATTCGGCCTCGCGGCGTTCCGTGAGGTCACGCGTAATCTTGCCGTAGCCGCGGAGCGCCCCGTCGTGGTCGCGCAAGGCCGTGATCACGACGTTGGCCCAGAACCGCGTCCCGTCGCGCCGCACACGCCAACCCTCGTCCTCAACGCGACCTTGCGCTGCGGCGATCTCGAGTTCGCGCTCCGGCCTTCCCGCTGCCACATCTTCCGGAAGGTAAAATACCGAAAAGTGACGGCCTAAAATCTCCCCGGCGCGATAGCCCTTGAAACGCTGCGCGCCGGCATTCCACGTCGCCACGTTCCCCTGCGCGTCGAGCATCAGGATCGCGTAGTCCTCGACGTCCTCAACCATGAGGCGAAAGCGCTCCTCGGTTGCGAACCGAACCTTTTCTGCCTCTTGCCGTTCGGCTTCCGAAGCGTCGAGACGGCGGCCAAGCGGAACGAATATTCGCCGCAGGATCGCATACGCTCCCACGATGAGGAGCAACGTAAACACGACGACGCCGAGGGCGATCGCTTTCGTGGCGTCGGAGAGCTGCTGGGTTCGAGGCGTCAGGGCCCCGTCGAGAAGCTCGATGACGCGTGCCCGAGTTTGAAGAATCGTCCGTGCCGCCCGCGGATTTGCGTCGTCGTCACGCGCCAGCGACGCGGCCGCGCCGCCATAACGCAGTAGCTCCGGCGTTGCCGCCAGCCCCAAGGCCGCAGACCGCTTTTCCAACTCATCCGTCGCATCTTGCAGCTCCGCGTCCGGAAGTGCCCGGCGCCCGGAAACGTCCGTTGCGGCAATGCGCGCGATCCGTTCTGCGTACATTCGGGACTTCGCGGCGTCGTTGACGTTGGCGGCGTCGTTGATGCGGGCGAGGGCCATCGGCAAGAGGATCACGCCGAGTACGACGGCCAGGGCTGCGAGGGACAAAAACGCCAGCCGCGCCGAGCGCAGCACGGCGGCCGACGGCCTTGAGCCGGGATCTGCGGGGACGGCGCCGATCATCGCCCCCGTGTGCGACAATTTCACTCTATGTTGAATTGTTTGCTACATCCACTATTTCGCAGCTTTCCAAACTGGTATCGGCAAAAACGAGCCTTTACAGGAGTCAATTCATTATTTGTTGAATTATGAAAACTGTGTCACGAGCGCGAAAACGTGGGCGCCGGCCGGGTAATCCGGATACAAAACTCCTGATCCGTCAGGCGGCGTCTTCGTGTTTCCGCCGTTCCGGTTACGACGGAACCACGATTCGCGCCATCGCAATGGAGGCGCACGTCGACCCGGCGCTCATCCACCATTATTTCAAAACGAAGCGGGCGCTGTACGACGAGACGCTGACCCTGCCGGATTTCTCCGACCCGAGCTTTGGCGCCGCGCTGCGCGGTCGCTTGCCGGGAGAGGCGCTGATTACGGCGTTTCTCGAGGCTTGGGACGGCCCGCGACGGGAATCCAGCTTCGCCCAATTGCTGCGAACCGCGGCAACCGATCGCGACCAGCAAGTACGTCTTTCGGAGCTCATCGCGACCACGCTCATGGCCCCTGCGGCGGCCGCGATGGAGCCCGGAGCGAATCTCCCAAAACTGCGGGCGGCGCTAGTTGCGGCACAACTCGCGGGGATCGCGTGGACGCGCTACGTGCTTTGCCTCGAGCCGCTCGCTTCCGCATCGGTCCAGCTCATCGCGAAGACGCTCGGGCCAAGCATTTCCGAGACGATGAACGGGAAGGTCACCCGCTAGGAGGGCCGTCGCTCGGGGGGCCCGCCGGCGAATGATCGTGGGCCCACCCGATCGCATCCCCAAGGGCTTCCTCGCCCCAAAACAGCTCGCCCCCGACGACGCAATTCGGCGCCCCGAAGATGCCGAGTTCTATCGCCCGCTCGGTGTTCGCGCGCAAGGACACGGGCGGGTCTCTGCGCAGCGTGCTCGCGGCGACCGTGTCGGGATCGTGGCCGAGGTCGGTCAGCAGCGACCGCAGCACGGCGCCGTCGCCGACGTCCCGGTCCTCACCGAAGTTCGCGACGTAGACCCGGCGCACGAAGTCGCCGGCCCACGGCTCATCCGCAACCGCGCAGGCGATCCGGGCCGCGGCGGTCGTTGCTCGCGGAAAGGTCGACGGTTTGCGCCACGGCAGCCCGTGCTTGGCCGTGAGGCGTTCCATATCGCGCCACATGTACGTGCCGCGTCGCGCGTTCAGATTGAAATGTGAATCGTTCCAGCCCTGAAGCGCGAAAATCGGACCGAGCAGAAACGGCTTCCAAACGAGCGGCACGCCCGCGGCGCGGCAGAGGCCTTCGATCTGCATCGCGGCGATATACGAGTACGTGCTCGCGAACTCGAACCAAAACTCGAGTTCCGCCGGCTTTCGTCGTGCCGCCGTCTGCTGCATGACCGCCTAGCCGAGCGCGCGGATCGGCTGCAGTTCGAGCGCGCGGCGGCGCCATTCGGTGCGCACGATTATCGATTCATCGCCACCGGACGAAAGTCCGCGCAGTTGATAATCCCGCGCTTCCGCCGTGCAGGAAGCGCCTAAAGCCTCACGCTCAATAGTCGACGCCCTTCCAGTAGTTTGGTGTCGCGACATATTCGTAACGATTTGGGTCGGAGCTTACCATCGCGCTCGCCGTCGTGTTCCAAGCCGTTGCATGAGTGCCCGTGCTGTTGTCTTGTATCACGGTCTGGTCCAGCAAGTAGTTGGAGAAGGCTTGACTACCGCGGTCCTGCGAATCCCAGTGACGCTCGACCGACGCTGCTTGCCGATCTTCCGCGACGTGGGCGGCGGCGGCTTGTTGCGCCGCTGCGCGGCCGATGGCGTTGATGCGCGCGATTTCGGGCGCCGCGAAGCGATTGGCCTGACCTTGCACGACGTCCATATCGACGCTGAAGCCGTTCAAGACCGCATCGGCCGTGACGCGCTCGCGATCGGCATACTTGTCCGGAACCGTGACGATGCTCGTGAAGTTCATGTATTGGCCCATTCGTGAGACCGCGCCGGAGCAGAAGATGACGTCGTACCCGCGCGGACCGTCGCCGGGATTGATGCGTCCCAAGATGTGCGCGCAACGTGGCGGAGCGGGGCCGGCTATGGGTACGGCGCTCGTGACGGTCATCTCCGCCGGACCCGCTCCAAGGTTTTGGCGCGAGCGCTGCCAGACCGTTACGAACGTGTCCGCCATATCGTTCCCGTACGGGTAGTAGAGCGCGCGCGCATAGCTCGTGTTCCGGCCGGCCCCCTGCGCAAACGCCTCGGTCCGGCGTACGATAGGATTGTTCACGTCCATAGCACCGAGCGCGGAGCCGAGCACCGCTCGTTCGCCGTTCGGCCCCGCCGCGACGATCGTGCCGTA
>Ga0302326_10007063_pt1 | contig 25086 bp, 16 predicted proteins | sample Palsa_T0_3_FD_202264 | JGI IMG/M metagenome (GOLD analysis project Ga0302326, IMG submission 202264) | Peat permafrost microbial communities from Stordalen Mire near Abisko, Sweden - Palsa_T0_3 | ecosystem: Environmental > Terrestrial > Soil > Palsa > Peat permafrost | place: Sweden: Abisko... | reverse complement strand
CTTTTATGTGGAAAATAAAACCCAGTGGGCGGATAAATTCCGCACGGTCCTGGCCCTGCGCGGCGACGTGGGACACGCTGACGTCACCAACGTGACTCCCAGCTATACCGCCACCGAACTACCTGGCGCCCCGGTGGTCAACTTTGCGGCCGCCAATTCCGGCGCGGTCACCAAGTTCCTGCCCGAACCAAAAGCGAGTTTGATTTTCGGCCCGTGGTCCAAGACTGAGTTCTACGTACAGGGCGGATTCAGTTTTCATAGCAACGACGTGCGCGGCGCAACGCAAAGGGAGGAACCGATTTCGCCGGACAATCCATTTCCCACCGCCACCTCGAGAATCCCCCTCCTGGTCCAAACCAAAGGGGCGGAAATCGGCGTGCGCACTTCAGCCTTCTCCCATCTGCAAAGCACGTTTTCACTCTGGTATCTCCACAGCGAATCCGAACTGCAGCAGGATGGCGACACCGGAGCCACCGTTGCTTCATTATCGCCAAGCAACCGCTACGGCATCGAATGGGCGAACTACTACACGCCGCTGGAACATTGGGCTTTTGATTTTGACCTTGCGGATTCCAGAGCCTTTTTTACGGCCATCGATCCGGATGATGCTGCGCCGGGTAGCCCGGGTGGTAAGTGGGTGCCAGAAGCGGTTGGTTTGGTGGCCTCATCGGGCATCACGATGCACGATTACAAGCGCTTTTCGGCGAGTTTGCTCGTGCGCGCCTTTGGCCCACGCAATTTGACATCCGACGCAATTTATCGCTCGAATGCAACCGTTTTGCTCAATGCGGAGGTTCGTTATCGAATTAGCAAGAAATGGAGTTTTGTCGTCGAAGCTTTGAATTTGCTGAACCGAAAGGACCACGACATCGACTACGCGTATACCTTCCGAATAACGCCAACGGCCGATGCCGCATTCACAGACGTTTATCACCCCGTCGAACCGTTTCAGGTGCGCTTCGGGTTCCGTCACGCGTTCGACTAATTAATTCACTGTTCCACCTGTGCGGTCGGTACGCGATAACCCGTGCGTTGAAGGTAGTCTCGTGGCAAGTCGAGGCCGCGCTCCGAATCGATCTCTTCGGGGTAGACCCCCGCAGGCTTGAGGGCCTTGGGGTGTCATGGCAAGGCGCGGTGAGTATGCGAATTCGCGGAAGCGAGGCTAACAATGGCTTGATCGTCACCTGGCATGTTCGAGAGTGCGCGGAGTTGATCTCGAAAGCGCGTACCCACGGCGCCGGTGTCATCCTAATGTACGGCGCGCAGCTGCTTCGCAATGGTGCCGCGCTCATTCGTCGCCGACCACGTCCTTCCGCAGATTCGTGATGTGCGGCTGGCTGCCGGTCGAGACCGGACTCGGGAACAGCATGGTGACGCAGATCAAGCTGTACAGCTAGGCCAAGCTCGGCATGATGCGCGAGGCGCTCGCCAAACTGGATCGGCAAGCGAACGAGCGTCCGGGGATTTGGTTCACGGAGCGGCCCGCTTGATGCATTTCGTTCACAGCCTTGCCACAATCGTGCCGAAATTGGTGTCGGGCGGGAAGGAGGAAACGTTGTAATTAAAAGAGTTTTTGGTCGGGCCGCCGAGATTTGAACTCGGGACCTCTTGCACCCCAAGCAAGCGCGCTAGCCAGGCTGCGCCACGGCCCGAAGTTTCTATTCTACGTCAAACCGAACGCCGCCGTGCAACGCGCGGATTCGCCCTATCCCTGGGCCTCCGCGGTGGCCCGTTTCAGCAGCGCTCGCATGTAAGCAAACCCGTAGGCCGTCTGCGAATAGTTGCCGCCCACCATGCTGGGGCTATGATCCAGAATCACGATGCCGTCGAAGCTTACGTCCCGCAAGGCACGCATGATCTTGTACATGTCGTAGTAGCCATCGTCCATGAAAGTTTCGACAAAGTGTGGAAGCGGCGCACTTACATTGCGAAAATGGATCTTCCAGATCTTCTTGGCGCCGAAGTACCTTATCATCTCCTCAGGGTCCTTGCCGGTTAGCTTGCGGCCGCCTTCGAGCCACGTTCCACAACAGAGACATATCCCGACATTCGGGCTATTAGCGATTTCCATAGCGCGCCGGTAACCTTCGAAATTGCCGAAGATACAGCGTGGCACGCCCGCCAGCACCGGAACGGGCGGATCGTCCGGATGAATGCCCATCCTCACGCCGGCCTCTTCCGCCACCGGCGCCGCTTGTTTAATGAAGTAAGTGTAGTTCTCCCAAATCTCTTCCGGAGTATACACGCGGCCATGGGAAAGAGGCTCCTGCCAGGTTTTTCCATCCCAGGTGCCGCGCTTATCGGGGCTCGCCATGTCGAACTCCCTGGCCGATGCGCCTCGTATGTCCGCCCGGCCGCTGCTCCAGATGCCGTTGCCCATATGCGCATAAGTAGTGTAGTAAATGCCCGCCGTTCCGAGGTTCCGCAGATAGGTCTTGTACTCTTCTATCTTGGCGTCACGCCCGGGCAGATTGAGTGTAACTTCCTGCATGTTATGCACACTGGGGTTACCGATGTTCCAGACAGTGATGCCGGCGTCGGCATATCTTTTCTTAATTTGGAGAAAGCCTTCCGCGGTGCGCAGGTCCGGTGTCGATCCTACACTCACATATTCCGCGCCGATCTGTTTCAGAAAAAGCAATTCGTCGTCGGTGGGTTTCGCCGAAGCTTGCGCGCAGAGCTTGATCCCGGGGGCACTGGTGTGTACAGTTGCACGGCTGCTACCCGCTGCGGCCAACAAAGCTGCCGCTCCCGCGGCGCCGCCAAGCGCGAGCTTGCCGAACTCTCTACGGTCGGGTTGCGACTTTTCATCTGTTATTTTCATGAGTGACTCCTCACAGAGACTTCCTGGACTCCGGAACAATGCGTGCCAGCCAGCGGTCCACGATAGTGTTGGCTTTGGATGGAAAGCGGTGGCCGCCTTCGAGCATGTGGAACTCCACATCATCGGCTCGCATCCGCAGACGCTCCGGGAAGTGTTCGGTGACTTCGGGTTTATAGAACTCATCCTCGCGTCGCGCGATATGCAACAACGCCGCCGAGACCTTCTGATAAGGACCATCCTCCCAGTTTCGCGGCACTCCGCCGCACATTCCGATCACTCCGCGTACCTCTCTGGGATGAGTGGCCGCAAATCGATAGTTCATGCCCACAGGCTGCGAGAATCCGGCCAGGATGCGGCGGGCGGGCGGAATACCGTACTCGCGTCCGGCTTCATCGAGCACGTGCAGCATCATCTCATGGTGCAGGCGCACACACGAATCGGAGTACTTGTGCGTCGCCCAACTGAAGCCCACATCCTTCAAATTCTGCGCGACGTAAAACTGGCTGGGCCCCTCGACCGATGCAACTACCTGCGCCGCTCCAAGCATGTTCGTGGTCAACCGCAGCATCGCCTCCGGATTGGAACCGAAGCCGTGAAGAGCGGCCACCAGCAGCGTGCCACCGCCGACAGTCTCTGGCGCGTACAGCAGGTAATGGCAGTCCAGTCGCGCGGCAAAGGTGTGATTGCTGACATTTTCGATAGTCATTGCCGTGCGACGGACCGGCGGCCGGCTTTAATTAAATTTTCACGTTGACCTGGCAAGTTTGAGGGTATCATAGCTAAAACGGTTTTGAGTGATGCCGGACCCGCGTTAGTCACCGGCGAATTTCAAGGGAGACATTCAGGATGAATTCACCAAAAGATCGTCTGGCCCCCATCGTCCATTTTGTTTTTCTCGCAATTCTCGCATCAGCCCTGCCTCTGGCCGCCCAGCACATTCTGGGCACCATTACCGGCACCGTCAAGGACGCCTCTGGCGCTGCTGTGACCGACGCGACCGTCGTGGCGCACAACGTCGCCACCAATCTCGAAGTGGTTGCGCACAGCCAGGCAAACGGTTCTTATTCCATCCCTAATCTTCCCGCCGGCTCCTATACCCTTACCATCACAAGAGCGGGATTCGAAACCGAAACTCACACGGAGGTCCTGGTGAATGGAGACCGCACCACCACGGTGGATGGCAGTCTGCAGGTGGGAGCGGTCAGCACCACTGTGGAGGTCACGGCGGTGCCCATGATGAACCAGGTCGACACCACCAATGGCTACGTGGTTGATCAGTTGACCATCGAAGAAACGCCGCTCGGTACCGGCAGCTTCACGCAATTGGCCATACTGAGTCCGGGTGTGCACGCGGATTTCCTCGGCGGCGCGGGTAGCAACTCCGGGTTGGGCAACCAGGCCATCTTTGCCAATGGACAGAGAGACACCAGTAATAGCTTTTCGCTGAACGGCATCGGCACTAATAACCTTTTTAACGGTAACTCCTCGAGCCAGGTAGGAGAGAATCGTTTTGTCTTGAATACCGGCGAAAGCTTCGGCGCGGGCGGCGAAATCCAGACCAGCACCTCCGTATACGGCGCCATCGGCCAGGCCCTTCCCACTCCGCCGGCTGAAGCGATCCAGGAAATCGCCGTGAACGCCGCCATGTATGACGCATCGCAGGGAGCCAACAGCGGCGCTCACATCAGTGTGGTTACCAAATCGGGCACCAATACGCTGCACGGCGAGCTGTATGAAAAATTCCAGAACAGCGACATGAACGCAGCTCCCTTTTTCTATAACGCCTCGCCGCTCCTCTCGACCAAGGTACCCTTCCTGAACCGAAACCAGTTCGGCGCCACGCTTGGCGGACCTGTCAAGAAAGACAGGTTATTCTATTTTCTCTCGTATCAGGGCGTTCGCATCGCCGACGCAGCAGACGCTACCAAAGATGTAACTGTACCGCTAGGGCTGACCGATGACCGTAGTGCGCAAGGCATCATCAATGCCATTCAGTCGACTTATAAAAAGACAATTACAGCCAGCCAGATCAGCCCTGTGGCCATGGCCATGCTACAGGCTAAGGTTTCCAACGGGCAGTATCTGATTCCCAGCGCCGGGGTTAATGCGGCCACGGCCGCCCAACTCGGATACGACGCCATCGTGCATGGACCCAACGCGCAATCGAACGTAGATCAGGGAATCGCCGGTGTGGACTATGTGGTGAGTGACAGAGATCGGCTGGGAGTCAAGTATTACGTCCAGAATGACCCCACCACCAATCCCTTCGGCGCGTCCGGCGTGTTACTTGGATTTCCGCAGCAGCTATCGGCGGGCAGCCAGGTAGCCTCGGTCAATAACACCGCAATCCTGGCGCCCAATCTTACTTGGGAACAGCGCGCCGGTTTTACGCGATTGAAGGCTTACGCGCAAACCGGTCAAGCTTTTACACCGAACGACTTCGGCATCAATCTGCTGGGATCCACGACATTCCCGCAGATCGACGTCCAAACAGCCGACCCTAGCATAGATCAGGGTCTCGAATTTGGACCTAGCTCGAGTTTCGGAGATGCCGGTATGTATCAGAACCAGTGGGAATTGACGTCTACACTGAACTGGGTCAAAGGACGCCATACGTTAGCGTTAGGCGGGCTATGGGACCACACCCAACTTAATGTCATTAACAACAATAACAATACGGATTCCATAGCCTTCAAAACCTTCCTTACTTTTGTGGAAGGCGCCGTGCGAACCGGCACGGACACCGATGCGTTTGCAGGTTCGAGTAACCGTTACTACCGCTCGGACACAGTGGGCGCGTTCGTAAACGACAGTTATAAGGTTCGCAGTAATCTGAACCTGACTCTGGGTGTGCGCTGGGACTTCGAAGGGCCTCTGACTGAGAAGTACGGTAAGCTGACCGCGTTTAACCCATCCCTGTACTCTTACAACGCGGCCACCGATACCATCGTCAATTCCGGACTCGAAGTGGCCGGGAACAATCCAACCTTCGCCACGCAGGGCGCCAGTGACTCGTTGCTGACCCAGCGGCAGTGGGGCCTCTCACCCCGCGTCGGCCTCGCCTGGACGCCGCGCTCGAAGTTAACCATTCGTACCGGCTTTGGCATCTACCACGATCGCGGTGAGTTCTTCAGCGAGTTCTCGCCGAGTGCGGGCGGCGGTTTCAACGGCCCGTTCGGCGTAACTCTGGCGCCGCCCTTTGTTTCGCCGATCTTCGCGAGCAAGGGCGCCACCTTCCAGACGCCCTTTGGCACCACGGCTCCGTCCGCACCGCCTGGCAGCGCGGCGGCTTTTCAAGCGCTGTTGCCGAACCTGGCGGAGACCACCAACGGCAATTATCCCACTGGGAACCTGTTTGGCCCGTTTCTGTTCGGCGGTTATGACATTGGCAACAGGTTGCCGTATACGGAAAACTGGACGTTCGATATGCAGTATCAGGCGTCTAGCAGCTGGCTGTTTAGTGTGGGCTATGTCGGCAATCACGGCGTGCATGAAGTGCTGCCTATACCCTTTAATCAGCCGCTGATCGCTACGCCGCAGCATCCCGTGAATGGCCAGATTTATTCCTACGGCCTCAATGAGAACGATCTCGAGCCGATCTACACAAACGAGTACTCCGGAAATGCTCCCGTTCGCGTGCCCTTTATCGGATATGACATGAATTCGGTACTCTATCGAACGGAAGGTATTTCCAATTACAACGCCCTCCAGCTTCAGGCGCGCAAACGTCTCTCGAACGGCCTGCAGTTTACCGCTTCCTATACCTGGTCGCATTCGCTCGACGAGCAGAGCGGGCTTGGCCTTTTCTTTACCGGCAATAATCCTGTCATTCCCAAGTCGAACTACGCGTCATCGGATTTCGATCAGACGCACGTATTTCTGATTAATTACAGTTACACCATTCCCAAGGTCACTGACAATAAGTTCCTCGGCGGCATAGTCAATGGCTGGACCATCGGCGGACAGACCGTGGCGCAGAGCGGCCAGCCTTATAGCGTCTATGACTACTCGGGCTCGGTAGGCAGCCTGTACTTCGGCACCGATGATGAAATCGGAAATCCCATCGTGCCGTTGAAGGCCGGGGTGTCCGCGTCACAAGCTCAACTGCAGGGGACCACGGGTGTGAATGCCGGCAAACCGGTATTGAACGCCAATGACTTCGCGCCGTCCTTTGTCGCGCCCGGACAGTCCGGCGTGCCGCCCTGCGACGCCTCCGGATGCGACATCTATGAATCGCTCTACGGGTCTTCAGGCCGGAACCTGTTTCGCGGGCCTTTCCAGGTTCGCTTCGACATGACTCTGGGCAAGCAATTTCCGATCGGAGAGCGTTTCCGGTTGCGCTTCAACTTCGATGCCTTCAATCTGTTCAACCAGCCGGACTTCGATACGCCCAACAACGACGTGGTATTTTTTCCCGGCTATGAGCCGCCGCCCGCCTATCCGCCCCAGGGCAGCCTGGGCATTATTCAGCACACGCTCGGTAGCTCGCGTTTTCTGCAGCTATCCATGCACCTGTCGTTTTGATTGGGCGCCGCAAGCGTTAAACGAATAGAGCGCGCCACAGCGTGACCACCAGCGCATGCGTCACCATGCTGGCGCGTATGCTATTCGCCTGCCTGTAACCACGGCCATAGAACCAACCGGCAACTGCCGCGGCGAGCGCAAATCTCCAATTCGGGAAGTTGCGGAACCCCAGGTGCGCCAGGCCGAACATCGTCGCGGCGCCTGCCAGCCCCACGTTCGAACTGCCCGTCCAACTGGTTAGCCATTGTTGCAGCAGGCCGCGAAAAAAAAATTCCTCCGCGAGCGCTAACACCCACAAGATTCCCAAAAACGTGGCCGCGATTTTCCACAGCGGCATGATGGGCCCGAAATGCACCATCCTGGTCGCCCACGCCAGCGGAATGCCTGCCATCAGAAAGTACAGGAAGTTGCGTATGCCGATCACCCAGTCCTGCCGGCTGGGAATGAAACCGAATCCAATGCCGGAGACACGGCGCTCGAACAGCATGACCATTACGCACAAACGGATGAGCGCCAGCCGCCCGAGAATTTCGAGATGCAGGCCCATGACCGGAGAAGTGTAAATGGACTCCAGATACTTACGTAGAACCACCGCTGCGACTAACAGCAGAAATGCAGCGTCTGCCGCGGCCACTGCCGGCAGGACCACATACCAAAGGCTCAGAGTCGCGGCCAGCGCGGCCAAACGCGTCAGCGCCCACCAGCGGAACTGCCCCGTGTTTGAGGCATACACCACGTACGGCATCACGAAAGAGACGATCAGGAAAAGGGGCAATCGCCTCGCGAACACCTGGGCCGCGGCGGAGAAACCGGGGAGCAGATAAAATGGATATTCGATCAGGAAGGCGGCCAATATCGGAGTTGCCGCCCATAAAGGAATGCCCTTTGACCGAGCATACAGCAGCCCCGCCGCACTCAGCGCTGCCCAGCCGGCAAGAAGAGCCGCCCGGAAACCGCCGAGCGATTGGTTCATCCGCCTCATTCTAACATTGGGGTGCCTGCCGGCCATCTCCGCGCAGCGAGCTCTCTCGCAGGATGCCCCTCCCAACCTCGCGCGGCAGATCGCGCATATGGAGACCGAGACGCAGGCGGCCCGCAACGAATATACCTACCGCCAGACGGTGGTGTTCGCGGAGTTGGACTCGCACGGCGCCCAAACCGGTGAATTTCGAGAGGTACGCGACATAGTCTTCTCGCCCGAACACCAGCGCACCGAAGAGTTGGTCGGCAAGCCCGTTATGAATCTGAAGCGATTGATCATGACCGACGAGGACTTCCGCGACATGCGCGACATCCAGCCCTTCGTCATGACCGAAGAGCAGCTTTGGAATTATGAAACCAAGTTCCGCGGCGACGAGAAGGTGGACGACACGGACTGTTGGGTTGTGCAGGTGCGGCCGCGCCAGATTCTCGCCACGCAGCGGCTTTTTGATGGACTGCTATGGGTCGATAAGAAGGATTACGCGATCGTGCGGCTGGAAGGCCAGGCGGTGCCGCAGATTCGCAGCATGAAGTCGGAAAACCTGTTTCCCCGCTTCACCACCCTCCGCCAGCCTGTGGACGGGCAGCACCGTTTTCCGATATTCACCTATGCTGACGATACGTTGCCGTTCCGCACAGGCTCGCAGAGAGTGAGAATGAGTATACGCTACAGCGAGTACAAACGCTTCGGCGCCGAATCCGTAATCAAGTTTGGGAAGCCCTGACTTAGCTATCCCGGCGCTTCAACGTGGGCCGTTCGTCCTGATCGGGCTTGGAGTCCTTGTCGTTGTCGTCCACCGGGCCGGTGCCGCTGCCGGGACTGCGCCGTAGTGTGGGGCGATTTGGATCGTTTTTGCCATCCGACTTCTTACGGTTGTGCAGCGAGTACAGCCGCGCCTTCACGTCGTTGAACTCCGAAGTGTTCACCACGTATTCCGGCTTGGCCACCAGGATCGCCTGAATCTCGTTCTGCGAAGCCTTGATCCGGTCATCGGTCATGGGGTGCGTGGAGAAGACTTTGGCCACCGTGCCCGGCTTGCGCTTCTCCATGGTCTGGATCTTCTCGAAGAAGTCTACGAACGAAGTCGGATCGTACCCGGCCTTATACATGTACTGCAGGCCGAGATAATCCGCCTCCTTCTCCATCGCTCGCGAGAAACTCAGGAATCCCATGGGGATTGCCAGGCCGGCGCCCTGCCGTATCGCGTAGCCCGTCCAGCCGCCCATAAAGATCAGCGGGATTGTGGCGATGTTGATCAATTCCCCGCGCGTGGCCTGCCGTGTGCCATGGCGCGCCGCCACATGGGCGATCTCGTGCGCCATCACCCCAGCCAGTTCCGACTCGCTGTCAGCCTTGAGGATCAGTCCCGAGTTCACAAAGAAGAAACCGCCCGGCAAAGCGAACGCGTTTACCTCTTCGGAATCGAGCACCTTGATGGTGAAGGGAACCTTAGCGTCGGAATTGCGCACCAGGTTCTGGCCGACGCGGTTCACGTATTCCGCGATCACCGGATCGTCGACGATCTTGGCCTGCCGCTCCACTTCCTGCGCCAGTTGTTTGCCGAGGGCGATTTCCTTCTCGAGGGAATAGAAATTAACGCCCTTACCGACATCCCGGTTGCCGATCTCGTCCGGATTCTTCTCCTTGTCGTCGGCGAAGGAGTTGTTTGGCAGCAGGGTGAAAGCTGCCAGGAAGGCCACGACTACCGCTGAGAAGCGCTTCATTGGTGAAAACTCCTATTCCCTATTACTATACGATGAAACAGACCTGACTGTGCCGATAAACATCATACGTGCCGAACCGGCAACAGGTTACTCAACCAGATCGCGTCTTTTGATGGTCGGGCGATCGTCGCTGTCGTCCTCTCCAGGCGCGGAACCCGTGCCGGGCGTGCGCCGCAGCACAGGCCGGTTGGAATCTTTCTCGCTCGAACGCATCTTGCGCTGGTTCTCCATCGCCAGCAGCCGCCCGCGCACCTCCGTGTAGTCCGAAGTGTTTACGATGTATTCGGCCTTTTGCGGCAGGATCTTTTCAATCTCGGCCTGCGTCTTCTTCAGCCGGTCTTCATTTAAAGGATGCGTGGAAAACACCTTGGCGATCGAACCGGGCTTGCGCTTCTGGAGCGACATCATCTTTTCAAACATATCTACCGCAGCCGTCGGGTCGTAGCCCGCCGCGTACAGATACTGCAGGCCCAGATAATCCGCCTCGGCTTCGAAGCCGCGTGAAAAGGTCAGGAACGTCATGGGGATAGCCGCGCTGGCGCCCTGGCGAATGGCCCAGCCGGGAAGCCCGCCCAGAAAGATCAACGGAACGCTGGCGATATTGGCAATCTGCGCGCGGCAAGCCTGTCGGGTCATGTGCCGTGCCGCCACATGAGCGATCTCGTGCGCGATCGCGCTGGCCATTTCCGCTTCCGTCTCGGCGGTGTGGATTAACCCCGTGTGTACGAAAATGAACCCGCCGGGCAAGGCAAACGCGTTCAGCGTGTCGTCGTCGATTACCTGGAACGTGAAGGGCACCTTGGCGTCCGAATTGCGTACCAGGTTCTGCCCCACGCGGTTGACGTATTCGCCGATGATGGGATCATCCAGCATCTTCGCCTGCCGCTGGACTTCCGCGGCCATCTGCTTGCCCATGGCGATCTCCTTATCGATGGAATAGCAGTTAAGGCCTTTTCCAACGTCGCGATCGCCAATCGCGGAGGGGTCGGTCTTCTTGTCGTCGGCCAGAGCCGCGGCCAGGCTCAAAGAGAGTGCCAGTAGTAAACTTACGCAGCCGCGCCACATGGCTACACGCCTCCTTCGGCGTTTAACGTATAGTCATGATAATGGGTTTCGATGTAATTGCAAAATCTGAGCAAGCCTTGTGGTCGCGGTACCAGGACCAGTTTCCGGTGCGTAAGCGCCTGGTCTACCTGAATCATGCCGCCGTTGCACCGCTGGCGAGGCCCGCAGCCGAGGCCATGCAGCGCCTCGCCGCGGACGCCATGGAATACGGAAGCTTGCACTACCAGGATTGGCTCGATACTTACGAAGGCCTGCGCCTGGCTGCCGCGCGGCTTGTGGGAGGCCATCGCAACGAAATCGCCATCGTCAAAAACACCTCGGAAGGCATCGCCACCATCGCCATGGGGCTCGACTGGCGCGCCGGCGACAAGATCGTCGCTTTCCACCAGGAGTTCCCCGCCAACTATTTCCCGTGGAAGAACTTGGAGGAGACTGGAGTGCGCGTCGAGTGGCTGTCCTACCTCGATCCGCCCGAGCGTATCGAACAAGCCTGCCGCGGCGCCCGCCTGCTCACCATCAGCTTCGTGCAATTCCTGAGTGGATATCGCGCCGATCTGGCGGCCATCGGCGAGATTTGCCACCGTAACGGCTGTATCTTTTTCGTCGACGCCATCCAGGGCCTTGGCGCTTTTCCGCTCGACGTGCGCCAGGCTCGTATCCACGCCCTGGCGGCCGACGGCCACAAGTGGATGCTAGGGCCGGAGGGCTGCGGGATTTTATTTGTTTCCGAGCAGCTTCAGGATTCCATACGCCCTGTAGAATTCGGTTGGACCAATGTCGCGAAATATAGCGATTACGCCTCCCGCGATATGACCCTGCGGCCGGACGCGGGCCGCTACGAGTGCGGCACGCTGAACACCATAGGCTGCTACGGCCTGCGCGCCTCGATCGAGATGCTGCTCGATGTAGGCATCCCGGCCATCGCCGCCGCCGTGCAGGAATTGGGCGACCTGCTCGCGGCCGGCCTCCAGGCCAAGGGCTATGAGCTGCTCGGGAGCCGCTCGCCATCGACCGGCGCGGGCATTGTGAGCTTTCGCAAACCGCGCGTAGACCCAGCCGGCCTCGTGCAAAGACTCAAAGCTGCGCGCATAGCCGTAGCTCCGCGCCAAACCTGGGTGCGCGCCTCGCCGCATTTCTACATCAGCCCGGACGATATCGGCGTCATGCTGGAGGCGCTTCCATGAGAACCGCAGCCGCCCTGCTGTGGGTGGCTGCCGGCCTTGCCCACAGTCTGGCCGCTACGCTTCCGTCGCCGGAGAGCTACTTCGGCCACGCTATGGGCGCGGACGGCTCGGTCCTGGACTGGAGCCAGGTGGTCTCCTACTTCCAGGCCACGGCCGCCTCGAGCGATCAGATCCGCGTCCAGGTGCTGGGCAAGAGCACCGAAGGACGTCCGTTCCTGGCTGTCACCATCGCCGCGCCCGGCACGCTGCGCAATCTCGATCGCTATCGAGAAATCCAGCGCCGCCTCGCCGATCCGCGTCTTACTCCCGAAGCCGAGGCCGAGCCGCTCATCGCCCAGGGCAAGACCGTCGTCCTGGTGACTTGCTCTATTCACGCCACCGAACTCGCCTCCACCCAAACCGCCGTGGAATTCGCCTGGCGGCTTCTCACAGAGGATCGCCCCCGCTTCCGCGCCATCCTCCAGAACACCATCTTCCTCCTGGTTCCCTCGCTCAATCCCGATGGCGTCGATCTGGTCACGCGCTGGTATCGCCGCACGCAGGGCACGCCCTTCGAAGGCACAGGGCCCCCCGAGCTGTTCCAAAAATACGTTGGCCACGATAACAATCGCGACTGGTACATGTTCACCCAGCAAGAAACCCAACTCACGGTCGCCAGGCTGCACAACGTGTGGCATCCCCAAATCGTCTACGACGTGCATCAGCAGGGTCCATACTCGGCGCGCCTCTTCGTGCCGCCCTGGCTTGACCCTAGCGAGCCCAACATCGACGCCATCGTCATGCAGGAAACCAATATGATCGGCACGGCCATGGCCGCCGACCTCACTGCCGCGGGACAAAAGGGAGTGGCCATCCACTCGACCTACGATTTCTGGTCGCCCTCGCGCGCCTACCAGTCGTTCCACGCTGGGCTGCGTATCCTCACCGAATCGGCCAGCGCCAAGCTTGCGAGTCCCATCACCGTGAAGCCCGACGAGTTGGAGCGCAATGCGCTGGGCTACAACGCCCGCGAGCGTAGCTGGAATTTTCTCGAGCCCTGGCCCGGCGGCGTCTGGCATCTGCGCGACATCGTAGACGATCAGCTCATCGCCATGGAGTCCTGCCTCTACCAGGCAGCCATCCACCGCGAGGAACTGCTGCGCAACTTCTACCGCATCGGCCAGCGGCAGGTAGCGCGGCAATCGCCATGGGGTTTCATCATTCCCGCCGGCCAGCGCGATCCGGGCGCCGCGCGCAAGCTGATCGAGACGCTGGCCTTCGCCCAGGTCGAAATCGCGCACACGGCCGCCGGCGACCATGTGATCCGCATGGCGCAACCCTATAGCGGCTGGGCCAAAGCGCTGCTCGAGCGGCAGCAATATCCGGATATGCGGCTCTATCCCGGCGGCCCGCCGGAGCGCCCCTACGACGCCACGGCGCACACGCTGCCGCTGCTGATGGGCGTGCGCGTCGAAACCACCGAATCGCCGGTAGCCGATCTCCAGCCCGGCATCCTGCCCGAAAATGATCCCGCCGGACTGCCTGCCGCCGACACCGCCTCGTGGCTGGCCATCAATCGCATCTGGGCCACCGGCGGCGCAGTCTGGCGCAATCCCGCCACGGGCGATTTCGCCGCCGCGAGCCAAGGCGCCAACTGGAAGAAGCTCCCGCGACCGCGCGTCGGCTTGTACCGCTCCTACATTCCCAACAACGACGAAGGCTGGACGCGCTGGGTCCTCGAACAGTTCGGCTTCGCCTATCGCTCGCTGGTGAACAAGGACATTCAGGGCAGGGAATTGCGCCGCGACTTCGATACCATCGTCTTCCCCGACGCCACGGCCGAATCCATCGCGCACGGCTTCGCGGCCGGCGCCATGCCTCCTGAATTTACCGGTGGACTCGAGTCGGCCGGGGCCGAAGCGTTGCGCCAGTTCGCCTCCGCGGGCGGCACGCTGATCTTCCTCAATCGCGCGGCCGACTACGCCATTCAGCACCTGGGAGTAGCGGCCCGCAACGTGGTGCATGGCTTACCAGAGCGCGAATTCTATTCCCCGGGCTCGTTGCTGGCCGGCCGCCTCGATCAACGCCATCCGCTGGCGCTGGGCCTGCCGGCCGAAATCGCCATCTGGTCCGAGCACAGCCCGGCCTGGGAGACCGCCGAGAGTACTCCTGTGCGGTATCCCGACCACAACCTGCTCGAATCCGGCTGGCTGCTGGGCGAGAAATACGTGGCGGGCAAAGCGGCGCTGGTGGATGCGCGTCTAGGCGCCGGCCACGCCATTCTCTTCGGCATGCGCCCGCAATATCGCGCACAAAGCTATCAAACGCTCAAGCTGTTTTTCAATGCGCTGCTTTACTTTTGAAACTCCAGGAATTACGAACTGAACCCAATTCGCGAATAAGCCACACACCATCAACAGATTCCGAAGAAGAAGGGCCGGGTAATTCGAGCGAAAGAAAATGTACTTGCCCAGTCGCATCGCCGGCAACGATTACCCGAGGACCGGCAAAAGCACAGCACATCGCGGCAGCGTCACAGGTGAACGTGGCTATTACATTGCCGGACTCGAGATCCCACACCTTCAGTGTTTTATCCTCAGATGCGGACACCGCCCGCAGCCCGTCCGCCGCCACGCCCGCGACGCAACCGGTATGGCCCTCCAGCGTGCGCAGCACGCTCCCACTTTCCAGGTCCCACACCTTCAGAGTCCCGTCAGAAGACGCGGAGACCGCAACCCGGCCGTCCCCTGTCATTACCACGCGATTGACCCAACTCGTATGTCCTCGCAGCGTGCGCAACGCGGTCCCGTTTTCCATGTCCCAAACCTTCAGCGTGCTGTCCCTGGAGGCGGAAACTGCGCGCCGCCCATCCGCCGACACCGCCACGCCAAAGACCGCACCTGCGTGGCCTTCCAGGGTGCGCAGCGCGCTCCCGTTTTCCAAGTCCCACACCTTCACTGTGTTGTCGTTGGAGGCGGACGCCGCGCGCCGCCCGTCCGCTGTAATCGCAACGCAACCGACGATAGAAGCATGGCCTTGCAGCGTGCGTAGCGCCCACGCGGTTTCGTTTTTCAGGTCCCACACCTTCAACGTGCAGTCACCACAGGCGGCCACCGCATACCGCCCGTCCGCCGTCACCGCCACGTCCCTGGCATCACAGGAATAGGAATTGTGGCCTTGCAGCGTGCGTAGCGCCCACGCGGTTTCGTTTTTCAGCTCCCACACCTTCAACGTTTCGTGCATAGACGCGGACACCGCTTGCCGCCCGTCGGCCGTCACCGCCACACCAGTGACCCGATGCGTGTGACGCTCCGCCGTGGGCAGCGCGATCCCCGCGTCCAGGTCCCACACCTTCAGCGTGCGGTCAGCAGACGCCGACACCGCACGCCGACAGTCCATCGTCACCGCCACACCCCAGACCGCGCCAGCATGTCCCTCCAGTGTGCGCAGCGCCTTCTTGTCTTCCAGGTCCCAAACCTTGAGCGTATGGTCAGCGGATGCGGACACTGCGCGCCACCGGTCCGAAATCGCCGCCACGCCATAGACCGAACCTGTGTGGCCTTCCAGTGTGTGCAGCGCCCTCCCGCTTTCCAAGTCCCACACCTTCAGGGTCTGGTCCCATGATGCTGACACCGCCCGCCGTCCGTCGGCCGTTACCGCCACGCTGCTGACCCAGTCGGTATGTCCCTCCAGCGTGTTCAGCGCCCTGCTACTTTCTAAGTCCCACACCTTCAGCTTGTGGTCAGCAGAGGCGGACACCGCACGCCGCCCGTCCCCCGTAACCGCCACGCTCATGACGTAGCCTCGATGTCCCTCCAGCGTGCGCAGCGGCCTCCCGCTCTCCAAGTCCCACACCCTCAGCGTGTGGTCATTAGAGGCGGATATCGCACGCCGTCCGTCCGCGGTCACTGCCACGTCATTGACCCAACCCATGTGGCCCTCCAGCGTGCGCAGCGACCTCCCGCTTTCCAAATCCCACACCTTCAGCGTGTCGTCTCGAGACGCGGACACCGCGCGCCGCCCGTCCGCCGTAACCGCCACGCGCACCACCTTATCTGTGTGGCCCTCCAGCGTGCACAAGGCCCTCCCGCTTTCTAGGTCCCAAACTTTTAGCGTTTGGTCCCAAGACGCGGACACCGCGCGCCTCCCGTCCGCCGTCAAGGCCACGCCCGTGACCTCACCCTGGTGGCCCTCCAGCGTGCGCAACAACGCCGTTCCTGAAGGGTAAAGCGCTGGCTTCAGAGGCCGCAACCATGGCGTTGCCGCTCCCCGCACCAGACTGCTCACAAGTTGCTCAATCGCGGGGACCTTCTGATGTGGCAACAGACGTCCAACAATCTGTGACGCAAACTGCCGAGAATCGCCCGCCAGCACGTTGGCGGAAAGCCTCAGCGCCCCCTGCAATAATTCCGCCTCGCGCCCAGGCTTCAGGTGCTCATAATCCTCGATGAGCGCGTTAACGTCCGTCGCTGTCAACTTCGCTTGTATCCACTTCGGATCCCACAGAATCCTTTCAAGATCCGTCTTCCTGCCAGCCCAAGCCAGGTGCCACGGAAGCCAGCGCCAGGCGTAATCGTCCGGCAGCTTGTTCCAATCCGGCCACGCATCGACCAACCGGCTATGCAAGGCAGCCACCTCCTCAGCACGCGATGCCAGCCAAATCCGCAGAAGATCGTGGAGCCCCATAGTCCCGCTCTCTAGATCGATCCGCAGCAAAGAGGATTTCGCAATTTCGATGGCGGCCTTCTTCGTATGGAACAGGTCCAGCCTCCACAACGCTCCCGCTGAGGCGAATGGGATGGCCACATCCTCCGGAAAGATCGATAGTTCGATCAACCGGCTCTGGTTCTCTGTGCGCAGCAGGTCGAAGCTTGCCAGCAGCGCGCCCTCAATCGGAAGCGCCCCAGTCCCCTCCTCGACCAATGAAGTCTCCAAATACTCCAGAGCGCTAGCCGGTGTGTCGTGAGCATCCAGCAGTTGTTGCAAGGTGGCGCGCCCCGCCTCCAGCGCCAAAGGCCAGTTTCCGAGGCGCTTCGATATCTCACGAATTTTCTCGGCATCCAGGTCAGGCAAACCAGCTTGCAGCAGAGCGCTAGATTCGGCGGCACTCATTTCATCCACATCCACCCGCTTCGCTCCCGGCGGTGCTACATCGCCGTTGCGCGTGGTAACGAGCCGCGCACACTGCTTCCCACCACGCAGGAACGGTTTCAAATGCGCCGGGTCCCAAACGTCATCGATCACCAACAAACATGTCCGCTCCCCGAGCTTCTCCGCGACCTTGACGGCCGCATCTTCTTCGTTCACGAAGGAAGGCCGTTCATCTGTCAGCCCCGCATAGAGCTGTATAGCCGAGTAGATGACATTGGGATGCTGCCCGAGCGTCACCCACAAAATGCCGTCATCAAAGTTCTCGATGACATCGGCATCGTGACAGAGCGCCGCGGCGAGCGTCGTCTTCCCAAATCCGCCCGCACCCTTGAGCGCAGTGGTGATCGCCACAGGCTCCTTACGGTCGCCCTGCAGCAGAAGACGCTTCAACTCGTCAAACTCCTTCGGCCGCTCAACGAAGTGGGGAGGCAGATCCGGAGCCATGAATGGAACGCGCGGAATATGACACCCCGCGCGTAGATGCCCGAGGAAACTCTCCCACTGCTTCTCGATATCGAAAAAATGAGCCTTATTCATCCAGCGAGGCAGCTCACGGAAGCCCAATTCCTCATCGGACGCCCCCTTGACCGGGTAAACACAAACGCCCTGCTGCCGCGCATAGCGCCATTCCATCTGCACGTTCCCCGACGCAACGGCCGCCGGCGTCATTACCAGAACCAGGAAATCGACCGAGTCGATCGCCTCTTCGATCTGCTTCCGCCAACCCACACCGCCCTCAAGAAAAAGGCGGTCCTGTTTGATCTCGATGTCCGATGCCTCGCGCTCAAGCCGATCGCGCAGCTTCTTCGCAAAATCTTCCCCGTCCTTCCGCGCATAGGACAAGAAAACACCGCCCTTCTTCCGTCCCAGCATCAATGCCACTATACCCGCTATATTCGTTGCATGGGGTCCCGCTCTCCGGACGCAATCGTCGTCGGCGCCGGAATCATTGGCGGGTCCATCGCCTGGCGCCTGGCGCAGTCCGGCATGTCCGTCACTCTGCTCGATGCAGGCGGGTTCGGCGGAGAAGCAAGCTGGGCCGGCGCGGGGATGCTCGCACCCGGCGGCGAATTCACCGAAGAAACTCCGTTGGTCCGCCTGGCCCTGGAGAGCCTCAACCTGTATCCCGCATTCGTTCAGGAGCTCGAGAGCGAAGCGCGCACCCGCATAGACTACCGCCGCAGCGGCGCGATCGAGATCGCCTGCACCCAGGCCGAATGGCGCGATCTGCTCGAACGCAGCGCGGCACAACAATCGCTCGGAATCCGATCGTGGGCTCGAGCCGGCGCCCTAGGTGCTGCCGGCGCGCTCTTCTATCGGGACGATGCCATGGTTGACCCACGCGATATCACGCGTGCCCTGCGCTGCGCCTGTCAAACCCGCCAGGTGCAAATCCGGGAGCAAACGCACGTGGTCGCGATGCACCTCTCCGCGTACCGTGTCGATCTGGAAACCACCACCGGCCCCCTTTCATCCGCGGCAGGCGTGCTCGCCGCAGGCGCCTGGAGCAGCAGCATCCCGATCACACGCACCGGCGAACCTGCCGACCTCACGCCTGCATTCCCCGTGCGAGGCCATCTGCTCGGATATAAGCTCCCGCCCGGCTCGCTCGGGCCTATTCTGCGGCGCGGCCACACCTACGTGTTGCAGCGGTCGAGTGGGTTCACCATCGCTGGAACATCGTCGGAACAAGCCGGCTTCGACCGCCGCCTCGATCCGGCCATCATAGACCGCATCCACACAGAAGCCTGCGCGCTGCTGCCGCGCCTACGCTCCGCTCCCGAACCGCAAGCCTGGCTCGGTTTCCGCCCGGCCACGCCGGATTTCAAGCCGGTCATCGGGCGCCTTGGCGATACGCCTCTCTGGCTCGCGTATGGTCACTACCGCAACGGTATCCTGCTCGCGCCAGCCACCGCCCAGCGCGTCAGCCGTGCCATCAGGTCCAGTTCGGAAACGGGTTCAGACGGCCCTGACGCGCTGCGCTGATCAGGTCCGGCACGCGCTCCCGCCTGCGCAGCAGCTTCTCCAGCAGCCTCTCGAACTCGTCCTCCTCGCCTTCCAGCCACTCCGGCGGAATCTGCCGATACGCCTGATCCACAACTTCTTCGGGAAAGTGCACCACCTGGTCCAGCCACGGTTGAAAATCGGCCAGGGAACGCACCTGCTCGTATACCATCTTCCGCGGATACAGCCCCTGCAAGGGCGACTCCGCGAAATCCCAGTTGGGACCATTGAAGACGAAGCCATGGTCAATCATCACCGCCACGAACGCCTTCTTCACGGAAGCCTGCCAGTCCTCCACCATGGCCCGATAGAAGACGCACTGCCGGCCGTCGGCATTCGCCATCCATTTGTCGAATACCAATATGGCCAGGAAGTCGGTGGCGTTGCTGACTCCGCCCAGCAGCACGTCCGGAACAAAGTCGTACACCGTCAACTTCTCCGGATCTCCGGGATGCCGCGAGCCGAAGTGCCAACCCGGCTCGACGGAGATGCGCTGTGTTCCCAGATGAATGAAAACATCCGGGTTCAACTCCAGGAAATCGGTGGTCAGACGAATAAACTCGGCCCTTGGCGCGGAAATTTGCAGGTATTTCAGAAACACCGCGGAGACCAGCTCGTTCACCAGAATCCGCCGGTGTTGCGGATTATTCTGGAACTTTACAATGTAGAAGTTGCCGTCATCCGCTTCCAGCAGGTGGGCTTGCGCCCCTCCGCGCATCTTGCGGATGTGCCGGCGAGCGGTGAGCGGCATCGAAATGCTGTACCCTAGAGTTTTAACACACCACGGAGAGAAACCGGCCGTATGCCTGAGGAAATTAAAGAAGAACCCCTAGCCCCCACGCCTCCCGCCAGAACGAAAGACGAGGTTGCCCTGGAATTGATGAAGTTCGTTGCGGTTACCACAAGCTACGGGAGGGGTAATGCAAACGCGGCGGGATTCTCCGGCAAACCATCCACACGGTCTGCCGAAGAACACGCCGAAGCCTTGCTGCAGCTATTCGAACGCTGCCGGGCGGTCGTCAACAAATAAGAGCGGCTACCTTCGGCCGCCCTTCTTCTTGACAGCTTTGGCCGCTGGTTTTTTGGCAGGGGCCTTCTTGGAAGCAGCCTTCTTCACCGGCGCCTTTTTAGCGGCGGTCTTCTTCGCAGGCGCTGCTTTCTTCGCAGGGGGCGCCTTTTTTGCGGCGGCCTTTTTGGCAGCGGCCTTTTTGGCGGGGGCTTTCTTTGCGGCTGCTTTGGCCGGAGCTTTCACGGCGGCGCTAGCGGGAGCTTTCGCGGCAGCCTTTTTTGCCGGAGCCGCCTTCTTGGAGGTGGCCGCGCCAGCCTTCTTGGCCGGCTTCTTGGGCGCTTCCCCGGGGGGCGGCCCTTCAGCCGCTGGCGCTGAGGACGGAACTTCCGTGACTACCACAGCAACCAATTCCTCCTCTTCATCCTCTTCGTCCTCGTCGTCGAACTCGTCTAGCTTCGAGGTCGTGTCCGAGCCCTCTTCGTCGTCGTAGTCCTGGAAGTCTTCCATCTCTTCTTCGTCTTTGGGAGCGAACAGTTCACTATCAAACATTATTAACGCCTCCTGTTCTCAGGAACAATCACCCATAGAATAACCTTTTTTACCGCAGAGGCAATAGCAAAAAAAGAAAAAATGGAAATTTTATGACAACGCCAGCTTTTCGACTACTGGCTGCCGGCTGAGCGCGGGGTGCGATTGGACGCGGTATGCATCACAGCGGCCGAACTCTTGTCTTGTTTTTTCGCGGATGACGAGGCGGCAGGACGCTTACCAGCCGTACGCCGAACGGGCGCACGGTCCTCCCGATAGACCGCGGGAATCACCAGGCGCTCGCCGCTGGCGGGTGAAGACGCGAACGATGCCGCAGTAAGCCCATTCGCCGCGGCGATCGCGCCGGGGCTCATGCCGTAGCGCCTGCTGATGGAGGCCAGTGTCTCGCCTGTCGCGACCTTATGCATGCGCCAGGAAGCACGGCGCTCCGCGGGAATCAATTCGAGCGAAGCCGAAAGCGTGCTGCCCGTTCCCTTGGGAACATGCAACGCGTACCCGCCAGGCGCCACGCCGCGTAGCAGCGCGGGATTGAGCTCCAGCAGCTCGGTCATGGGAGCCTCGGTCAAATCCGCCACCAGCGCCAGGTGCGTGGGCGATGTCACCTCGACGGTGTCATACTCGACCGGCGAATCCGGGACCACGCCTTCCAGTCCATATTCGGCCGCATTCTTCGACATGATGGTCATCGCCAGGATGATCGGGACGTAATTGGTGGTTTCCACCGGCAGAACGTTGCGCCTGCGCAATTCCCAGAAGTCCGCATATCCCGTGCGCTCGACGGCCCGCTCCACCACGACCGGTCCGCAGTTATAAGCTGCAATCGCCAGATACCAGTCGCCGAAGATGTTATACAGATCGTGCAGATGCCTCGCCGAAGCCCGTGTGGCCCTCTCCGGATCGAGCCGGTCGTCGGTATAGCGGGTTTGCTTCAGCCCATACTGATTGCCCCGCCACGCTACGAACTGCCACATCCCGGCGGCCGCTTTGAGCGAAACGGCGCGCGGCAGGAATCCGGACTCGGCCTGCGCCAGGTGGATCAATTCCTGAGGAATGCCTTCCTCTTGCAGCACGCGCTGGATCATAGGGCGATAGCGGCCCGCACGCTCCAGACCCGCAATCATCGTCTTGTGCCCGCGCCCCGAGAAGTAGTTGATGTAGCCCAGCACGGCATCGGTCACCGAGAGTGGAAGCTGAGAAGCCGTCGCCTCGACCTGCTCCTTCACGCGATCTTTCAGTTTGGGATCCACCGGGAAGGTCATCTGCAGGATGTCCTCGAGCGGCGCCTTGTCAAAGCGGGCTTCTTCCAGATCCAGCCCTGCTCCCAACCCGGCCAGATCGTAGCGGTGTATGGCGTCCACCATTTCTTCCATACGGGCATTGAACGTCTGTAGGTCTGGCGGATTGTTTTCCGAGGCCTGCAGCATCAGGTCGATGGCGGTGTCGAATGCTTCGCGGGCCTGTTGTTCGTCATGACTCTGGTAAAATTTTCTTCCGCTCTGGTAGGCCTGATCGGCGCGCTGCATCAAAAGGTCGGCCGCCGAACGTCCGGCCACTTCCATTTGCGCTTGCTTCAGAAAGGCCGGCGACTCATGCAGGTATAAATCAGGTTGCACGGCAGGCGGAGGTGCGATCTCTGCTTCGGCGGCGGGGTGAGGGGTGGAGGGCAGGAAAGACTGGAGCTTGGATTGCTCTGTATATCCGCAGCCGGATACACCAAACATCAGGGAGATGCTCAGAAAATAGAAAACGCGTTTTCTTCGACTGGTCATCCAAAGTCCCTTCAGAGCGAATTTGATCCGGTAATTCTACGCCGGCCGTCCGGAGTGTGACGAAATCGAAACCTAGAATCTACCTCATCGCTGAATCGAGGTCAACTGGGGTATTAAGCTTACGCAGGCAGGGCTTCTATTGCGCCCTGTCTAATAGTCTATCATCTTCACGCAGGCGGCGTGCGCGGCCGTCAGCCTACTCCTCTTCTTCCTCCTCGCCGGTTTTAGCCGCTTTGGCTGCCGCGATCACTTTCTCCGCCTGCAGCGCCGGCAGGTAGTCGTAATGGTCGAACTCCATGGTGAACGAGCCGCGCCCTTGTGTCATAGACGTCAGGTCGTTCTGGTAGTTCAACATTTCCGCCATGGGCGCATGCGCGCGAATGAACTGCGTATTCCCCTTGGTATCCATGCCGGCAATGCGGCCGCGCCGGCCGTTCAAGTCCCCCATCAGGTCGCCTGCATATTCTACAGGCGCCTGGATTTCGACATTCATGATGGGTTCGAGGAGCGTCGGCTTGGCCTCCTGCATGGCGTTTTTGAACGCCTTACGGGCCGCCAGCTTGAAGGAAAGCTCGGAAGAATCTACGTCATGATAGGAGCCGTCATAAAGCACTACCCGGAAATCCACCATGGGGTAGCCTGCCAGAAAACCGTTCTCAGCCGCCTCCAGAATGCCTTTTTCAACCGCCGGAATGTAGTTCTTGGGGATCGCTCCGCCGAATACCTCATTAACGAATTCGAACTTGGCGCCGCGCGGCAATGGTTCCATGCGGATCCAACAATCTCCGAACTGGCCGTGTCCGCCCGTCTGCTTCTTGTGCCGCCCCTGCACGTCGGCGCGGCCCCGTATGGTCTCCCGATACGGAATTTTAGGGGCCTTGAGAGCCACGTCCACTCCGTAGCGTTTCTTTAACCGGCTGACGACCACTTCCACATGCTGCTGCCCGCTGCCGCCCAGCAAAAACTCTTTGGTCTGGGGATCCCTATAGAACCGCAGCGACTGGTCCTCTTCGAGGATTCGATGGACCGCGTTGCCCATGCGGTCTTCGTCCTGCCGGGATTTCGCCTCGATGGCGAAAGCGATGGACGGTTCCGACAGCCGCACCGGCGGATAGGTGAGGCTGAAGCCCTTTTCCGCCAGCGTGTCGCCCGTAAAAGTGTCCTTTAACTTGGCCACCGCGCCGACATCTCCCGCGTGCAGTTCCGTCATCGGCGTAATGGTCTTCCCCACTGCCGCGCCGATATGGGCAAGCCTCTCTGCCGTTCCCTTGTGCAGATTCTGCATGTTCATATCGTTCTTAAGAACCCCGGAATAGACCTTGAAATAAGTGATCCGCCCCGCAAAGGGATCGGCGGTAGTTTTGAAGACGAAAGCAGAGCAGGGCCCGGCGTCGGCGATCTTGCGGCTGACCTCGTTGCCATTGGACGTCGCCGCAACCTCCCGTTCGGTGGGCGCCGGCAGGTTCTCGGCCGCGAAGTTCAGAATCTGGTCCGTGCCGATATTGTGCAACGCCGAGCAGCACAGCACCGGAAACAAGCGCATCTCCTTGACGGCCGACTGCAAGCCTTCGCTGATGTGTTCCGCCGGCAGCGTGCCCTTATCGAAAAACTCTTCGAGCAAAGCATCGTTACCTTCGGCAACCATCTCGATCAGCGCCTCATGGGCGGTTTGCGCGGCACTGGCCAGCTCTTCCGGAATGTCGCTCTCTCTACCCTTGCCGTCGCCATCCACCGCGTAGGTGTAGGCTTTCATGCGGACCAGATCGACGACTCCTTTGAACTCGCGTTCGGAACCGAGCGGAATCTGGATCGGAATCGCCGTACGTCCGAAGGCTTCCTGGATGCTTCCGAGCGTACGCTCAAACGACGAGCGCTCGCGGTCCAGTTTGTTGATCACAAACGCGCGTGGCAGCTTATATTCGCTCGCGAAATTCCAAACTTTCTCGGTTTGGACCTCTACGCCGGCCACGCCGTCCACCACCACCAGCGCCCCATCGGCCGCCACCAGCGCGGCGCGGGTATCGTTAATAAATATGTTATAGCCGGGCGTATCCAGGATGTTGACTTTAAACTTCTTCCATTCCGCTACGGCCATAGCCGTTGAGATCGAAACCTTGCGCTGGACCTCTTCCTCGTCGAAGTCTGTAATGGTGTTGCCTTCATCGACGCGCAGCAACCGGTTGGTGGCTCCCGCGGTAAAGAGCAACCCGGCGGTGAGCGTGGTCTTGCCGGAATCGCCGTGGCCCACCACACCGACGTTCCGTATGTCCTTGCCTTCGTAGGTTTTCACTGTGCGACTCCAGTTTTACAAACGGAATAGTA